>Ga0209573_1000330_pt1 | contig 108091 bp, 87 predicted proteins | sample TNRBio252014_DNA_FD_185870 | JGI IMG/M metagenome (GOLD analysis project Ga0209573, IMG submission 185870) | Wastewater treatment Type I Accumulibacter community from EBPR Bioreactor in Madison, WI, USA - TNR Reactor_6/25/2014_ DNA (SPAdes)... | ecosystem: Engineered > Bioreactor > EBPR >...
GCCAGACCTCAACCCCATCGAGCACAAATGGGCGCAGGCCAAAGCCATTCGCAAACAAACCCTCTGCTCTGTCGATGCTCTCTTTCGCTCCAATCAATTATGATCACTTTTATTCGATTTTGCTATATGTCGGGCGGTGCCGATGTGCACCCGTTCGTTCCAGTGGGCGAAATTGACGCCATGCAGGTACATCCATGCCCGCCGTTCGCACAGCCCGATATGCTGAAAATGCAGACCATGCAAATTCAGCCGTTCGACCCGTTCACCAAACGCCGCTGCTCGCGGCCATTGAAAAATCATCTTCATCACCCGGCACCAGCCCGGTCATTTGCACCAGCCGCTCGGCAGCCTGCATCGCTTCGGGGTCGCTATCCCAGGCCATGCCTTCGCAGCCGCGTTTATCCCGCAACAGGCGACACCAGGCATCGACCAGTTCCCCGTTGACCGCTAAGCCTTGACCGTGTGGTGTATTGGGAAAATAAAAGGTTGCGGTGCGGTTTACCCGCTTGCGTTCCTGCGGGTCCAACAGATAGTCGTCCAAGTCGCCAAAAAGCCGGATTTGGTCCTTACCGTCCGCACCGACTTGGCGGATGCCGCGATCAAGTATGCGGGTCTCCCGTGCCAGCCAAAGCTGCTCAACGTCCATGACCGTGCCGTCGCCCTGCACGATGCGTATCCGCAAGCCAATATCACGCAAGCTATAGGCCTGTTTTTCAAAGCGGTCGCACCAGGCTTTGGCGCTCTGGCCATACATCCGATGGTTTTCCAGCCGCCGCACGGTTTGCAGGCAGCCATAAATGGTCCGCGCACTGGCGGGCTGGTATTGCAACAGCAGCGTCTTACGCGGCCCTTGGTTGCTCTTGTGCTTCAGCAGCGCATTCCAGTACAACCCAGCGGTATACACCGCGCGATTCGATAATTGCCCGAAATAGCGTGGCTTGCTGGCGTCAGCCGTCTGAAAATGGCGCTGGGTTTCCTGGCTCAGCATCGCGGTCAGCTCGGCAATGCTGAGCCGCTGATTCTGATGCGCCGCTACCCAATCCCGTAGGGTCCGCACCCAATTGTTGCGGCCATTCGCCATCGCTTCATCCACCCGCACCCAGACCTGCCCATCCGCCCCCCGGCGAGCGGCGCGACCATAGCGTTGCAAGAAACTCAGGGGCGCAAAACCGGGTTCCATGAACATCACTTGGGCCGCTCGAAAGGTGACGCCCATTTCCACGTTAGCGGTGGCGATCAGGATCGAAAAGTGGTTGGGATTCTGTCGCCGCCCGACCTGAAATCCGGCGGCGGCAATCCCTTCCTGCCGACGGCTATCGTCAATGCTATTAATCACCAGCACCTGCTGACGCGGAATGCCTGCGGCATCAAAGACCATGCCCAGTTCCGGTAATTCCCGCCGCAGGTCAGCCAGTTTGTTGTAGATCAGCACCACCTGTCGGCCTGCCGCTACCTCGGTGGCCACGGTGGCCTGTTGCGCGGCCACCAGTTCCGCCAAGGAGGCCGCATCACTGAGCCGCAACACCACGTCGCCATGCAAACACCGGCTCCGGTCAGGGTCGAAATGCTCCTCAACGGTTTCTTCCAGTTCAGCAATGTCGGTTTCGGGGATTTCCAGCGTTGCTAAAACCGGTTGAATCGCCAGCGGTGTCGCCGATAAAAAGCTGACCTTCGCGCGGCCAATCCCAACTGCTTCCGGCGTCGCTCGACTGACCAGCCGGGCGCACAGCGCGGCCAGCCCAAAGCCACGGGCATTAATGGTGTGAAATTCATCGAACACCACCTGATCGAATTGATGCAGGAAGTCGATGATGCCCAATGCGGCCTGACCGGCGGCCTGAGACCGTTGTAACAACAGGTTGCTGACCACTTCCGGCACCGCAAAGATGATCTCGCCACCGTCGCGGGTATCATCCAAGCCCTGCATCTGCCGCAACCGGTAGCCATTGATCGAGAGCGTGGGGCGCTGGTCGCGCAATAGTGCGCTCTGGTCGGAACTCCAGATCGCGACTTTGTTTTCCGCCTGGACGACCGGCCATTGACAGTCATCCACCAAATCTTTGACAAAACTGGCCGCCAGATTTTGCGCCAGCCTTCGGGTGGGCACGATGAACAATACCCGGTCTCCGCGATCGGCGACCGCTCGCAAAAAGGCGTAACTTTTTCCCGCGCCGGTCGGAGCCGAAGCAATCCGAATCCGGCGCGAGTCGTTGAGTAAGGCGCTTTGTAGCGGTGAGAGCTGGGTTTCAGGGTCATTGGGCACGGCGTGACGGACGATGGTCAGTTCCATGTCTCCACCTCCGCCGCCGCATCCGCCAACGGCAGCATCGGCGTCAATTGCAAGCCGTGCAGCAGATAGCGTTCGACCGACAATTCCCGTCCAAACAGCGCAGCCGTCGCCGCATTCAGCCGCACGGCTGCCGGTCGCTCTGTAGCATCGGGGGGTTCGAGCTTGACCATGCCGTTACGGTGCAGGCCCACCCGTATCACCAGTTCGCGCTGGCCGGTTTCCTGAAAGGGGTCGAGGCCAAAGACCGCCCCGTAAAAAATCTGCTGGGGCGGTACTTCCTGCACCAGAAAATAGCTTTTCAGATTGCCGCGCTTGGCGACGCTATCCACTTTCTCCTTTAAGCCCGCCTCCGCGTCCAGATTGAGACGGCACAAGCGAGGCGGCAGCAAACGCGGCTCGGTGGTGAGTAATACGGCGGTCCGAAACGGCATTGCCGCCAGATGCCGCCGGTAATCTTTGGCGGGTAGGGCAACCCGCGCCGCCAGTATGCCGAGACTGGACGCCAGCGCGAAGGCCAGCGCCCGGTCTCCGATGATCTCCGGCAGGGTGGCAGTCCCGCTTTGCACCATCAGGGAGTGGTAGCAAAACGGAGTCAGGGTGGTCGCTTTCAAGAGCGTGGCGTGCATGAGCATCGCATCCATTCAATCGGTTTAATCCGTGCCATCCAAGAGATCACCGGCCTTACCGCCCGCGTCGGCTTTGGCCCGCTGACCCTTTTTAGCACTACCTTCTTTCTTCGCATCGTCTTTGCCAAACCATTGATCGAACAGTTCCGCTACCCGTGGTTGTGCCTGCCGATACTCCTCGGCTAATGCGCCGCTAGTGTCGAAGCGGTCGAGCAATTCATGGAGCCACGCTTGCGCCTCGGAGGGTGGCAGAGCGGTTTCATGTACAGCACTCAACTGGCTATGCAGCAGCGCGGTCACCGCTTCGGGGTCGCGGCGGGTGTCTTCCGATTCGCCGCTTAGCACTCTGACCAGCTCATACGGTGAGGTCAGGGCTTGCTCGAAACGACCACCGTACAGCCCCACTAGCCGGGTGCGCAGGTTGGTACCGGTCATCGAGGTCTGACCGCCGTAGCTTCCGGCCAGTCCCACGCACAGCAGCAGATGCTGCAAGCCGATCATCGGCAACACGCGCCCGCGCGTGGAGAGTACCTGCACCATCAGCGTGCCCGGCTTGATGAAGTAGCGGGTAAACAGGTTATCGCTGTTCTTCTTGCTCTCGGCGTCAAATAACGTCCCGTCTTCGGCGGCACGGTTATGAAAGGTCTCGTCAACGCATAGTACTTTGGGTAACAGGCTCAGCCCGTCTGAATAATTAACTGCTGCTTTAACGGGTAATACACGGGTTTCGTAATTGGTGGAGTCACCGAAAACCAGCGTGTTCAAATCAAAGGCGTCAGAAGGTTGCTGACCTTTGTACAACACCGTTTTGTTTTGCGGTAAGCGACCGCCGACGTTGAGTGCCCGCAGAATTTGCAACCCCCGGCCTTTTTCGGGATATTTGAATTTATTGGGCACTGCGCGGATATAGGCCTCGTCATCAATTGCAATATCGGTAATCTCGGCCTCCGCATTACGGAAGATCACTGGCGCAATGGCTTCACGCAGCAAGACAATACTGACACAACCCAGATTTTTAAGGCGGGGATGAACATAGACATTTTGTTTATCATCAATCTGGGTTTGCTGGGTCAGTTGAGCAATGTCGGCCAAATAAGGGGCAAAGCGGTTCATTAATATCTCCTTCTACGGTTCAATGGGTAGTGATTCAATAACAGCATTTTGTTCGTCTTTCTTGACGCGGACAGCACGAATAAACGACATCCGATAAATACTGCCCAGAATGCTACGGCTACGTTGTGCGCAAGGACGTTGCTTTAAGACACCCTGCCAGACTTCACGAACAAATTGCTCGGCTACGCTGATGCATTCATCGCGCAGTGAGTGACTATCACGGTGTCGGCTGGCGGCCATTTTGTCTTTGCGCACCAAATTGATTTCTAATTCACTGGCAATGCCATTAATCAGCGAGGCTTCATCGGTCTGGCGATGCGCGTAAGCTTTCTCGGTGAAATCCAGACAGAGCTTATAAACCAGCATCTCTTCACTACTCGAGGCAGAGGCGAGTGGTTGGCGCTGAATTCGCGCCGCTGCCTGCCCTAGTCGTACTAAAGCGCCATCGTGTTCACTCATCGGGTTATCCTCCAGGTGTTGAATAAACTGTTGTTCCAATTCAGCCTGCGCAAAGCGCAAGCCGCCCGCTTTTTGCGCTTTAGCGGACTCTTTCAGGTCGTCATGTAGCCGACACCACGCCACACAAAGTGCAGCAAAGCGGGTTCGGGGGCTGGCGTAAAGCATCAGCACGTCATAACCCAACCCGTTTGTTTCCAAAATAATTTTGGCAAGCTGTAGTTGCTTGATGGCGTGGGGAAGTTGTTCCAAGCGCAAGCTGAAGCCGCCGATTAAATTGGCTAGCAGACGCGGCATGGCATCACAGTGAAAAAAGGCGCGTTGCGGTGTGGGCAAGCCTCGGAAAATATGAATAGGCTGCCCCAAGCGGCGGCAGGCACGCAACAGCAATTCCAGAAAAGTAAGCTGCTCTTCAAGCTTTTCTGGCATCCGCTCGAAGCGGGCGACGCGGTAACGCTGGCTATAAATTCCAGTCCCGTCATAAACCACCGCGTCTTTCTTGATTTCCAGACGGTTCAGGTCATAGGAGGACAGGGGCGTCAGTAGCTGGTCACTGTTGCTCAGGCCCAGACCGCCAAATAAACCGCTGGTACTGGGTGAAGAAATCAGCGTGGGTACGCCGTCCGGTTTGCCGCCTTTGCCCTCGTGAATGCGGCTGCGTAGCTTGTGTTCAGCAATAGAAATGGGGCCGACATGGGTTTGCGACCGCTCAGACGTGATGGTTTCCAACCGGTTATCTCGCCCCGAAAAGGCAGATACCTTGACCTCATACAATCCCAGGGCTTCGTCAATGGTGTCAGCGGCGGCAACCGGTTCATCGGTAAACAGGCAGCGATTTTCAGCCTGTTCATCGTCAACGGTGAGTCGCTGCTGATTAAGAAGCTGGCGGAAATGCCGCTCAACCGTGGCGGTGATTTTTTCACCCCGCATCTCAATGAAGGCATTAAACCCCGGCTGCCCGTTTTCACCTTCCAGCCAGCGCTGCAACAGTCCTTCCTCACCCCAGATTGCCGAATCAATCGCCTCGTCACGTAGCGCTAATGCCAGTGCCCAGATCGCAGTCAAGGTGCGTCGCGAGGCTTCGTCTTGAATGGCGGCCAACCAGTCGGGACGCGGTTGCGCTAGGGTGATTAACAACGCCTGCTCACGGGCCGCATAGTCGAGCACATCGCCTTTTTTAGCGCCAGTGAGATTGAGATTCAGCAGCAACACTAATAAGCCTGCCTTACGCAAATCAGCGAGGGCTTCCGGGTCTAGCGCATCCAGTGCGGTATAGGGTGACAACAAGCCTTCGGATTTAGTCGGCCAGCTCGGTTTTAGCCCGTAGTCGCCTAGCAAACGATCCAGTTCGGGTGTTACGGTCGCTTTCAAACTCGCTTTTATAAAAAACAACTGACTGAATTCGGCATGAGGCCGGTCCGTAATAAAGGCTTGTAGGGTCGGATAATCCGGTTGACCGTTATAAAGTGCCGGCATACCCCGATTAGAAATGACAACATCCAGACCAAACGGCAGGTCACGACACAGCTTTTGCAAGGCGCGTTCTACGATGGTTTCGTAATGCGCTACTGGCAGCAACATCAACAACCGTCCGTCGTGATGGACTTCCAACAGGGGCGGAATGCCGGTTAAGTCCACACTGAACCAGGACAGTAACCGTTGCAATTCATCCAACAGAAACGGATGGTGTGGATCGTACAGATCCAGAGTTCGCCATTCCCGTAGTAGCTCAGTTTGCCGGTTTTGCCATTTATTCAGGTAATTAATAGCTCCCTCAATACCATGCTCTTGGTCTGGAGCGGCTGATAACCAAATCCCATCGAGCTTGTCGGCGAGGGCGATATAAGCCATTAAGGCTTCATAGTCACGCCGCGGTAATACCGAAGGTGGATTTCGATGGCGTTGGGTGTCTTCAACCAACTCAATCAGATAACGTACTTGTTCGGCGCTCAGGGTCGTAACGGGTGCTAGAAATTCGGTTAATCCGTATTGCACCATGGCCTTTTCAAGCGCTGGTAAAGGCAAACTGGCATTGCGTTCTAACTCGAGCGCTTTATCAATGTCATGCAGAAAAGCGATAGCGGCGATGACGCGCAACCGATGACGCAACAGCGCTAAATCCATCTCCGGGTTTTGCCCCAGCTTATCCAGGGCATACAGCAATAATGCACCGCGCACCACAGATAAAAGATGATCTAACAGGGTTACGTTGGTGCTCATGGCGTAGCTTTTGGCGCGTTCCGGGTCTTTGCTCCAGCCGCCCTTGCCGCTAATGGCCATGAGTCGCAACACTCGCCCGTCGATATGCGTGCCTTTGGCAATGCGTTTGTAATGGTCCTCGTTCAGCGGGCCTTCTCTATCGGCCATGACGCCCTGCTTAACAACGGTTTCCAAAAAAGCGCCGTAAATCTCAGCGGCGACTTGGGTAGCGGTTTCCTGCCAGGTTTTCATCGTCCGACTCCTTGTTCCAGCAGACCGATACAGCCGAAACCATTGCGGGTTTTCTCACCTAGCCCGGCATACCAAGCCAGGCGCAAATCCGCTTCACTGCCCGCCAAGACCAGCGGTGCCGCCAGTCCAATCACGAAACCGGCCTGACCGGATGGAGCCTGCTTAACGCTCACCAACACCGAGTGGCGCGGGTTAGCTCGCAGATACAGGCTATCGGCCTGAATTTGCAGTGCCACCGGACGCCCGGCCAGACGACTGAGCCGTGGATTAATGGCAGCGGCCAAATCCACTTGATTCAATGCGCTCAGCCAGCGGCGCGGTTGTTGACCCGGTGTGCTTAGCGCCAGAGGGGAGAGGAGTAATACCGCCAGACCGTGGGTGCCCGGCGCTATCGGGTCAGGGTCGGGAAGGCACTCTGCGGCGCTGAAATCGACCACTTCCGCTGTGCTGGCGCGGGCATAGCGCAGAGCCGCTGGCTTTAAGGCCGACAGGGCCTCGGCTAGTAGCGGGTCAGGCGTTGCAACAACCAAGCTGTGGGCATAACCGATACGTTGGCGGTGATAACCGAGTGCAGCAAAGGTCCAGGGACGGGCGCGGTGGCCAATCACCTGTTCTGCGGCAATACCCGCCGCTTCCCAACCTTGGATCAAGGCATCGTGCAGCACATCCAGATGGCGATAGCTGACCCAGTGGCCGCGAGGTAAACAGATTCGTATTCGACGCATGGTGGAAACCTCATAGAGCGTGTTGATAGAGTAGTGCAACAGAAAACCATAGAGAATAGTGAACCTGTCATGAAATCTGACATGTCGATGCGCTTTGCTTTTATTGAGTCACGGGTGTACTGGGGCAACGGTTTTACAGCGCAGCAACTCGCCACCGCGTTTGGTCTATCGCGTCCCCACGCCCAGACCGTGATTGACCGGTATAACCAATTGCATCCCAACGCGTTATGGTTTGATGCGAAAAGACGGCGGCAGGTCGCTGGGCCAGATTTTCGGCCCAACTACATCCGCGCAACGACCACGCCATTTCTGGATCACCTGCGTGGCCAGGCGATGATGGCCCACTATCTGGAGAACGCGGACCTGATTGATGTGCCGTTTGAAGACGTGGAACGACTGTTAATACCGCGTTTACAACGCCACCCGTTGCAGAAGGCGCTCCAAGGTTTGTACGAGCAAAAGACTGTGGTTTTGCACTATCGGGCCAAGACCGGCGCTAACCTGCGGGAGATTTCTCCGCATCATCTGGTTTTTGCCAGCAACCGCTATCACCTACGGGCTTTTTGCCATATGACCCGCTATTTTCTGGATTTCAGCCTGTCGCGTATCCTGTATAGCGAGCTGTCAACCACGCCTTGGGTATCGGCGCGTGATGACGAGAAATGGAATGAGTTTGTGACACTCTGCTTTCGACTGAATCCGGACTTATCGCAGGAGACGCAGGAGGCTTTGCGTTGCGACTTCGGACTGAATCAGGACGACAGCTTCAGCGTTTCTTGTCGTAAAGCGGTGACTTTGTATGTGCGACGCTCCCTGCTGGCGGTGGATGAGCAACTTAAGATGCCACGTTGGATTGAACGGGCAGATAATGATTGAAGGATTTTCGTCTAATCTTTCAACATATTGAGCCTTCTCCTATACTCATTGAGTATTCAGGGAGGGCACTATTATTTATATTAAAGGTAAGGGAGAGAGTGATAGAGAATCATCAATACTATGGGAATTAATCATCATATTTTTAGAGTATAGAGAATGGCCTTAATATTTCGTCCGATGACGAAGGTTTTGCTTATTGCCATTGTTTCCACAGGGCTAACCCTGATTCTTATCAACCTTCCCTTTTTTTCCCTCGTTGAACTGAAGGGATTAGATCTGCTATTCGCCCTGCGGGGGGTTTTACCGCCTCCTAATCAAATCGTCATTGTTGCTATCGATGAGCCATCCATGGCCGAAATCCAGCGCCAATGGCCCTGGCCTCGCGGTATGCACGCCCATTTAGTCCAGCAGCTTAACAAAGCGGGCGCTAAAGTGATTGGGTTTGATGTGCTCTTCGCAGAACCTTCTGATGCGGAGGAAGATGCAGCCTTAGAAAATGCGCTGCGCAATGCAGGGAATATTGTTTTAGTCAGCGCGCTCTCTGTCGTCAATGATCCCTTATTCAAGCTGACTTCTCGGGTTGATCCATTACCGACGCTAGCGAAAGTCGCGGCTGTAGGCAGTCCGATTATCAATATCGATGGCGATGGCGTGGTACGCCGCACTCGATTGCTTTATCCGGGAATGTCCTCTTTCGCTCTACAGATCGTGGGGAAATACCTTCCAATTCCTGAACGCAAGGCGCTGAGTAAGATTGATTTTTCAAAAGATGTATTGATCAACCATTTAGGCCCTCCGCGCACGATAACCACGGTTTCTTACTACCAGGCGCTGGATTTCGAGCGTTTTCTGCCGCCTGGTCTTTTCCAGGACAAAATCGTTTTAGTCGGCCGCTCACTGGAAACTATTCCAGAACCGCAGAATTTATCTGGCGATACCTTTTTTACGCCGTTTTCCTGGATATCGGGGAGCGCGGCATCGGGTGTTGAGATTCAAGCGACCCTAATCAGTAATCTATTACAAGGGCCTTTTATTGTTGAATTGAGCAAGCCCGCCCAAATGGCGTTGATTGGCGCTTTAGTGCTGGCTGCTAGTTTTTCATTGATGAAGTTGCGACCGCTGATAGCACTTTTAGTGATTGGCTTGTTTTCTGGCTTGCTCTTGTTAATCGCGTACTTAATTTTCAATAAATTGAGGATCTGGATACCAATCAGTGCCGGAATTGTAGGCCTTGGTTTAGTTTACGGAAGTTATCTGGTCAGTCGCATCGTAATGATCGAAGCTGAGCGGCGGCGTCTTCTGGAAGAGGCGAATCGCGATTTGGAGACTAAATTTACACAACGCACTGAAGAACTTTCCAATTTGAACCAGGAGCTGACTGAAAGGCATCAGCAACTTGAGGAAGCCTATAAGACTCTGACCCAGACTCAGCAGCAGCTGATTCATTCTGAAAAAATGGCTTCGCTAGGATTCCTCGTTGCAGGGGTCGCTCATGAATTAAATAATCCGATTAGCATCGTCTACAGTAATTTGGAATTTATCGAAGAATACCTGGAAGAGCTAATCAAAATAATTTCGACTCAGAAAAATCCAAAATCGACAGAAGGGTTAAATCAGCAGAGTGATGAAAAAGACGATGCCGCCAGATTCGACCCTCTTACCAAAACCTTGAAAGAACTGGTTGATCGTTGCAAGGTTGGAACTGAGAGAGTAAAACAGATTGTGCTGGATCTACGGACTTTTTCTCGGACCGATGATGTGGGTTTGATGATGACAAATTTGCAAAATGGTATCGAGTCGACTTTAAATTTACTGACGCGAGAGTATAAAGATCGCATCACCGTGCATCGGAATTATAATCCTCTGCCGGATGTCGAGTGCTATCCTGGGCAAATTAATCAAGTCTTTATGAATTTATTACAAAATGCGGCGCAAGCAATAACGGGTAAGGGCGAGGTTTGGATCGAAACGGAATCTTTAGGGGATTGGGTTAAGATTATTATAAGAGATAATGGAGCCGGTATTCCAGCCAATAAAATCGATAAAATCTTCGATCCATTTTATACCACTAAGACAGTCAGAGAAGGTACTGGATTGGGTCTTAGCATCACCTACGGGATTGTCCAAAAACATGGCGGCAAAATTGCCGTCACCAGTAAATTGTACGTTGGAACACAATTTACTTTGGAATTACCTGTACGAGTCAGCCGGGAAAATCGATGAGCCGCCATAACTTACTTTTAGTGGATGATGAACCGGATATCCTCCGGACTTTAACCCTCACGTTTGCGAGTGAGTATGAGGTTTTTACCGCCCGTAATGGTTTGGAGGCGCTGGAGATTTTAGAAAAACAGGACATTGCGCTGATTATTTCCGATCAGAGAATGCCTGAGATGACAGGCGTCGAACTTCTACAGAAGGCGATTATCGTTAAGCCTCATGCGATCCGTATCATTTTAACCGGCTACACGGATACTGCCGCACTTATAGAAGCGATTAATAAGGGGCATATTTACCAATACATCAACAAACCCTGGGATCGCCAGGATCTGAAAGTGATTGTTAAGCGGGCTTTAGAAAGCTATGAGTTGACCCTGGAAAATCAACGATTACTGCAAGAACTCCAAGCAGCCAATGACCGGTTACGTGATGAGAACAGATTAATCAAAAAAGCGCTAAAAAGTGATTTGGAGGCTGACGATATTATTGGCCAAAGTCCAGCCATGCAGCACGTTTTTGAATTAGTCTCCAAGGTCATCGATTCCTCGGCGGCCGTCCTGCTGACTGGAGAAACCGGTACCGGAAAAACTCTACTAGCTCGCTATATTCATTATCACGGTCCCCGCAAAGATAAATTGTTTCTGGAGCAAAACTGTGGTGCGCTGACTGAATCGTTACTGGAAAGCGAGCTGTTTGGCCATAAACGCGGTGCATTCACTGGCGCTGTGAAAGATCATAAAGGTTTGTTTGAGGCTGCTGATGGTGGAACTGTCTTTCTCGATGAAATCAGCGAGATGAGTCCGTTGCTTCAGGTAAAACTTCTCCAGGTCTTGCAAGAAGGGCGCTTCCGCCGAGTCGGTGATACGCTCTATCGGCAAGTTGATGTGAGAATTATTTCTGCTACGAATAAGGATTTGGATATTGAGATTCAAAATAACCGGTTTCGGTCTGATCTTTATTACCGGATTAACGTGTTTCCAATCCATGTGCCGCCGTTACGAGAGCGTGTAGAAGATATCCCTTTATTAGCTGAACATTGCTTGAAAAAACATAGCAGACGCTCATTAAGTTCAATAAGCCGGTTCAGCCAGGAGGCTCTTGCTGAACTCTGTCATTACCATTTTCCAGGTAATGTGCGGGAGCTGGAGAACCTGATCGAGCGCGCTGTCCTTTTGAACTCCAACGCTTGTACTATTGAAGCCGGTGATTGGCTACCTCAGCCTGTGGGTCATTCGGTCTTGGGTACGCGGATGGAGCAGATCGAGCGCGCTGAAATTATTCGCCTGCTGGAGTGCCATCATGGCAAAACCAGTCTAGTGGCCAGAGACATGGGGATGAGCCGAACGACTTTATGGCGGCGTCTTAAAGACTATGGCCTGCACGCGGGCGATGAGCCGAGTCTGGTGGAGTAGCTAGTCTTTCGCCGAGTCACTGTGACTTAAGGTTGAGGCGGCGTCCAGATCGATATTGCGGCGCTGCTGAATGTTCTTGCCCTCTACCAGATAGACGATGTGTTCGGCAATATTGGTGCAATGATCGCCGATTCGCTCTAGCGCCTTAATGATAAAAACCACATTGATGGCGTGACCGATGGTCCGTGAATCTTCCATCATGTAGGTGATCAAGCGCCGCAGCGCCGATTGAAATTCCTGATCCAGCTCATCGTCATTGTGAATAATGGTCAGGGCTTTTTCGATGTCGAGCCGGGCCAGGGCATCAAGGCAATCGCGCAGCATGCGACTCGCCAATTCCGCCATCGGCCGCACATCACGCAACAGCTTGGCGCTGGGTTGGCTGCTGACCCCCTCATACATTTGCAAGGTCATCCGCGCGATTTTCTTGGCGCTGTCGCCGATCCGCTCCAGATCGGTGACGGAATTGGCCAGCGACATGATCATCCGTAAATCGCTGCCGAGCGGCTGGCGCAGGGCGATGATGCTCACGCAGTCTTCATCGGCCTTGACCTGAAGGCCATTGATGATCCGATCGCGGGCAATCACTTCACGAGCGGCGCTGGCGTCTTCCTGATCCAGCGCGGCGATGGCCGATTGAATCTGGTCTTCGACCAGGCCGCCCATCTCCAGCACCATGTTACGCAGATTGGCAAGCTGGATGTCGAACTGTTTGACGGTATGCGCTTCTTGGCTGATCGCCATAGCGAGAATCTCCAGTGATGAGCGGGAAACCGGCCTTAGCCGAAACGTCCCGTGATGTAGTCTTCAGTCAGTTTATGGCGGGGATTGGTGAAAATCTGATCGGTATCACCGATTTCGATCAGGTCGCCTAAATGGAAGTACGCTGTGCGCTGCGAAACGCGCGCCGCTTGCTGCATGGAATGGGTGACGATGACGATAGTGTAATTTTCTCGCAGCTCGTCGATCAGTTCCTCGATCTTGGCAGTGGCGATAGGATCGAGCGCCGAACAGGGTTCGTCCATCAGGATAACTTCCGGGTTGACCGCGATGGCGCGGGCGATGCACAGTCGCTGCTGTTGACCGCCCGATAGACTGGTGCCCGGCTCCTGCATTCGCTTTTCGACTTCCTTGATCAGGCCCGCCCGCTCCAGACTGTCATGCACCAGCGCATCCAGCTCGGCTTTGGTGTTGACCATGCCATGAATGCGTGGTCCATAGGCCACATTCTCGTAGATCGATTTGGGGAAGGGATTGGGTTTTTGAAATACCATCCCCACTCGCGCCCTAAGTTGTACTACGTCGATTTCCCTGGCGTAGATATCCTCGTTATCCAGCATGATTTGGCCGGTGACGCGAGAAGATGGAATCGTATCGTTCATCCGGTTAAGACAACGCAGAAAGGTCGATTTACCGCAACCCGATGGGCCGATGAAGGCAATCACTTCATTGGCACCGATATCAAGGCCGACCTTTCGGATGGCCTGTTTAGCCCCGTAGAAGACATCGACATCCCGACAGATCATTTTGGGATTGTCCACCGTGATTTTGCCAACGGTTTGCCGGTTGTTGTAATCAGTCACTTCCACACTGGATTTCTGGCGCGGCGGGGCGCTGGCTGGTGAAGCCTGATCCAGAACGGTCTGGGTTTCGAGAACGGTCGTGCTCATGCGGCGGTCATCCTGTGCTAAAAAGTGAACGCAATCGGGTGTTGGGTTTGGCGGCTTACCAGCGTCGTTCGAAGCGCTTGCGTAAGAGAATTGCCAAGCCATTCATCAGGATCATGAAAGCCAACAGCACCATAATCGCCGCTGAGGTCCGTTCGACGAAAGCGCGCTCAGGCAGATCGGACCAGAGATAGATTTGCACCGGTAGCACCGTGGCGGGATCCAGGAAGTTCTTGGGCACGTCCACGATAAAAGCGATCATGCCGATCATCAACAGCGGTGCGGATTCACCCAACGCGCGAGCCATACCAATGATTGAGCCGGTCAGCATACCCGGCAGGGCTAGCGGCAACACATGATGGCCAACCATTTGCAGTTTGGACGCGCCCATGCCGAGCGCTGCTTCACGGATTGATGGCGGCACCGAGGTCAGCGCGGCGCGACCGGCGATAATAATGACTGGCAGGGTCATCAAGCTCAGCACCAGTCCGCCAACCAGGGGAGCGGAGCGGGGCAGACCGAAGAAGTTAATGAACACCGCCAATCCCAGCAGGCCGAACACGATAGACGGCACAGCGGCCAGATTATTGATATTCACCTCAATAATATCGGTCCAGCGGTTCTTGGGCGCGAATTCTTCCAAATACACCGCCGTCGCAACCCCGATAGGAAAAGACAGCAGAAACGTCACCAGCAGCGTGAAAAAAGACCCCATCAAGGCACCGCGTATCCCCGCTTGTTCCGGCTCACGGGAATCGCCATTCTGAAACAGCACGGCATTGAAGTGTTTGTCGATTTTGCCGGTGGCTTTTAGCTGATCGAGCCATTCAATCTGGTTGTCCTTGATCGGGCGTTCCGCTTCGGGAAGGGTGCGGTCGATATTGCCCTTGAAGAAGGTATCGACAGCCGCCGAGGCGAGCAGCCAGATGGGCTGCGTCGAGCCAAGTAGCTCCGGTTTATCCTGAACGCGGCGTTGCAACTCGTAGGCGGCATCGGAGCTGATCAGCCCGCCCAGTGCCCGCAACGGCAAGCGGCCCTCGACGTTGGGGAATAGCTGGTGCATTCCGCTGCGAACCAGGGCGCTGTAGTCGGCGCTGGCCAACGCTTGCGGATCATGGCTGCCTTGCGGATCCAGCACAGCGGCATCAAACGTGATCGGCACCTGGATATAGGTCTGCCAAAATGCGGGCAGGCCCTTGCTGATGATATTGCCAAACATCAGCACCACGAAGGCCAGGCCCAGCGTGATGGCGACTAAGCCATAATTGCGAAAACGCCGTTCGTCGGCGCGGCGGCGTGCCAGGTTTTGGTAGACAATCGTTTTGATATCGCGGCTGGATGGCGGGGCCGCGCTACCCGTGACTGGCTTATTCATACTGTTCCCGGTATTTGCGCACCACCCGCAGGGCGATGATGTTGAGGATCAACGTCACCACAAACAGCACCAGGCCCAAGGCAAACGCGGCCAGGGTCTTGGGGCTGTCGAATTCCTGATCGCCGGTCAACAAGGTGACAATCTGCACGGTCACCGTGGTAACGGCTTCCAGAGGGTTAGCAGTTAAGTTGGCGGATAGGCCGGCGGCCATCACCACAATCATGGTTTCACCAATGGCGCGCGACACGGCCAACAGAATGCTGCCGACGATGCCGGGTAACGCAGCCGGCAACAGCACCCGCGTAATGGTTTCCGATTGCGTCGCTCCCAGGGCGTAGGAGCCATCGCGCATCGACTGTGGGACCGCGTTGATCACGTCATCAGAGAGCGAAGAGACGAAAGGAATAATCATAATTCCCATCACCAATCCGGCGGCGAGCGCGCTTTCCGAAGCGACATGCAAGCCCAGCGCAGTACCGATTTCACGGATCAGCGGCGCGACAGTCAGCGCGGCGAAGAAGCCATAAACCACGGTGGGAATGCCCGCCAGGATCTCCAGCGCCGGTTTGGCGAAGGCGCGAAATTTGGGTGTGGCGTACTCAGATAGGTACAAAGCCGACATCAAGCCGATGGGCACTGCAACCAGCATGGCGATGCCCGAAATCAACAGCGTGCCAGCGAACAGCGGCACCGCACCAAAGGCCCCAGAGGAACCGACCTGATCGGCGCGCAAGGCGGTCTGCGGACTCCACTGCAAACCCAGCAGAAATTCACTGACCGGCACCTGGCGGAAAAACAGCAAGGATTCAAACACCACGGAGAGAATAATGCCGATGGTGGTGAAGATCGCCACGGTCGAACTGGCAATCAGAAACACCGTCACCACGCCCTCGACGCCGTTACGGGCGCGTAACGTCGGCGAAATACGCCGCCAGGCGTAGGCAATCCCGGCGATGGCGATGCTCAAAACCACCACCCACAACGCCGCATTGCTGATCGTGCGCAAGTTTTGGTAGCGCTCAGCGGCGGCTTGCAGGGTCGGATCGGCCGTGCTGGAGGCGAAATGGCCGCTCACCAGATTTTTGAGATTATTAACGACCAGATTGAGCTGATCCGGCGGCAAATCGCGTAACTCGCTCGGCAGGCCCGCAATGACCAGATCGGTGAGGATACCCGGTTGCAGCGCAGCCCACAGCGCCAAAATGGCCAGTGCAGGTAACCCGCACCAGAGCGCGGCGTAGGAGCCATAAAAACTGGGTAGCGAATGCAGATTACGAATCTGGCCACCGGCAACCGCCAACGCCCGCTTGCGGCCCAGATGATAGGCCCCTGCGCTAAGCAGGATCAGCGCCAACAGGAGAGAAAACTGCATGAAGTCTCCGCTGCGACCTAAAACGCCGCCCGTCGCTGGGACAAACCCGGCGCGGGCGAAGCCTGGTCGCGATCTGACTTAATTAGAGGTCATGACTTTAAGGGCGTTGACATCGGTCGCCACCTGCTTACGCTTGGCATCCGGCAGCGGAATCAAGCCTTTGCGCGCCAAGTAACCATCGTCACCGACCGCTTTAGCGCTGGTGAATTCAGTGATGAATTCTTTAATACCAGGGATGACCCCGATGTGGGCTTTTTTCACATAGACAAACAGCGGACGCGACACCGGATATTTGCCATCGGCAATCGTCTCGAAACTCGGTGCTACGCCGTTAATCGTCTCGCCCTGAATCTTGTCCAGATTCTCTTCCAGGAAGCTGTAGCCGAAAATACCCAGGGCATTGGGGTTCGCCACCAGCTTATTGACGATCAGATTATCGTTTTCACCGGCCTCGATAAAAGCGCCATCTTCGCGGATAGTCTGGCAAGCGGCTTTCGCTTTTTTCTCATCGGCTTTTTCCAAATCCTTAATGGCCGGAAACTCCTTGCAGCCGTGATCCATGACGAGTTCGACGAAGGCATCGCGGGTACCGGATGTTGGTGGCGGTCCCAACACCTCAATCTTGTTAGCGGGCAGCGCGGGATTAATGTCCTTCCAGGTCTTAAAGTTGTTAAGCACCAGTTTGCCGGTTGCAGGATCGGGAACTTCCTTGGCCAGCGCCAGCCAGAGATCCTTAATCGTTAAAGGCATCGGCTTGTTCTTTTTGCTTGAAGCCAGCACGATGCCGTCAAAACCGATGTTGATTTCCACGATCTCGGTCACGCCATTCTTGGCGCAGGTTTCGATCTCGGATTTTTTGATGGCGCGGGAGGCGTTGCTGATGTCAGGATGCTGAACGCCGACGCCGCTGCAGAACAGCTTGAAACCGCCGCCGGTGCCGGTCGATTCGACTTTCGGCGTCTTAAAGCTGGCGTTTGCTTTACCGAACTGTTCAGCAACTGCCGTGGTGAAGGGATAGACGGTGGAGGAACCCACAATGCTGATGTAATCACGGGCCGACTGGCCATAAGCTGTGGCGGTAAGGACAGTGGCTGCCACCGCGAGCGCGAGTTGATGTTTGATCACGTAAAGCCTCCAATAAAGGTTTGTTACCGATAGAAAAAATGCGAATCGCTGTTTTCTGTTGCAGTCGATTAGCGATTTCTCACTAACGGTACAGTACGATGGCGGCTTTTATATTACATTTATATGACAGTTTTATTGCACTGCGGAATGAACAAGAAAAGTATTTTAATCACCGGCTGTTCAACGGGTATCGGCGAGTGCCTAGCCCATGGCCTGAACGCGCGCGGCTGGCGGGTGTTCGCGACGGCGCGCAACGCAACTGATGTAGCGCGCCTGCAAGCGGCCGGTTTGGAAAGTTTGCTGTTGGATTTGGCCGACTCCAGCTCAATTCAAACGGCAGTAGCGGAGATTCTGGCGCGGACGGGCGGGCGTTTGGATGGGTTGCTGAACAATGGGGCCTATGGCCAGCCCGGTGCGGTGGAGGATTTGAGTCGGGAGGCGCTGCGAGCGCAATTCGAAACCAATCTGTTTGGTACTCAGGAGTTAACCAATGGGCTGATTCCGGTTATGCGCCGACAAGGGAGCGGTCGGATTCTCTACATCAGCTCGGTGTTGGGGTTGGTGGCGTTTCCGTATCGTGGGGCTTATGTCGCCAGTAAGTTTGCGCTGGAAGGTTTGGCCGATACCCTGCGGCTGGAACTGCTCGGCAGTGGCATTGCCGTTTGCCTGATCGAGCCGGGGCCGATTCTCAGCCAGTTTCGCGAGAATAGTTACCGCGCTTTCCAGCGGCATATCCGCCCAGAGACCAGCCCGCATCGGGAGAAGTACGCTGCAATGGCGGCACGTCTGACTAAAGTCGGACCGGCAGCGCCGTTTACCCTGCCGCCGGAAGCCGTGCTCAAGCGGGTGATTCATGCTCTGGAGAGTGCCCGCCCCCGCGCTCGCTACGCTGTCACCGTTCCGACCTATCTGTTTGGCGTACTCCGGCGGTTGTTGCCAACCCGCGCGCTGGATTCGATTCTGCGGCGGGCGGGGGGAGAAGGTCGGCGCTAGGTGTTTAAGCCGGAGGCCATGAATTTTAAGCCTGTTCTGTTTTTGATGCCGTTGATTCCGCCAGCGCCCTCACCAAGGGGCGCAATTCCAGCCACCACTGCTCCCTGGGCCGGCGATAGGTCCAATCGACCCTATCCGGCATCTGTTTGAGCGGGAAGACCGTCACCTTACCCTCGAACAAGCCCATAAAGGCGCTTTCGGTCGATTGTTCTTCTAACGCCTGCGACAGATAATCGATGCAACGGGCAGCCAGTCGCGTCGCCAGAATCCGGTCAAAGGGGGAAGGGTTGCCGCCCTGCTGGATATGCCCTAATACCGCCTGGCGCACGTCAAAGCAACCGTGGCTTTCTTCTTCAAATAATCGGCTTAGAAAATCCACGGTATAGCGTGGATTGGCGCGCTCGCTGCGGATAGCCAAATAGAGCTTTCGTCCGCCGCGAAAGCTCTCGACCATGCTCTCGACATCGGCTTGCAAGTCTTTCAGCGTAATCCCTTCTTCATGCAGATAAACCCGCTCAGCGCCACCCGCCAACCCGCTCATCAGCGCCAGATACCCGCAGAAGCGGCCCATGGTTTCCACCACAAAGCAGCGCCGCGCTGCGGTGGCCGATTGCTTAATCCGATCCAGCGCCTCGACAATGACATTCAAGGCGGTATCGGCCCCGATGCTCAACTCCGAGCCAGGCAAATTATTATCGATGCTGGCGGGTAGACAGATCATCGGAATCTTGAAGGCTGGGTATCGCTCGCGTTCCCGGTAGAGTTCATAAATCGCCTTGTACGCGGCCCAACCGCCAATGACCAGCAGCGCGTCGATATGTTGGGTTTCCAGGGCGCGGCCCACCGAATAGAACTGCTCAAGCGTCGGAATCTGACGGTTGGTGCCCAGTTCAGCACCGCCAAGGGCCGACCAGCCTTCGACATCGCCCCAGTGCAATTGCTCGATGCGACCATCGATCAAGCCCTGAAAGCCGCCCCGGATACCGAGCATAATATGACCGCGATCCAGGCCAAGCCGCACGGCGGCGCGCACCGCAGGATTCATACCGGGTGCCAGACCGCCCGCGTGAAGGATTGCCAATCGCCAGGGTCGGACCGGCAACGCCACGCTGGGCATGGCCTCTGCCATCAGCTTGAACATCTCAAACATTTCGGTAAAGCTACTGCCGCGCAGTGCCATCGCCCCGCTATAATCTTTCTCCGCGATTTTTTGTGCGACGCTACGGGTCAGTTTGACGCACTCCATCAACGGTGACCGGTCGATGCGGTTGTAACGAATCCCGATCATCTGCGGCTCGGTTTCAGGGGTGGCCGCCAGCACTTCCTCCACCGCTGCAAAACCCAGCAAGGTGCTCATCCAACGGTCGAAAGCGCTGGGCGTGCCGCCGCGCTGGACGTGCCCCAGGATGGTGACACGGGTATCTTCCCCCAGTTGCTCTTCCAGCACCTGACGCACATAGTCCGCGCTAATCGGTTGGCCCTGGCGATCACAAGCGCCCTCGGCAACTACCACAATGCTGTCGCGACGGCCTGAAGTCCGGCCATGGCGCAGCAACTCGCACATTTGCGCCTCCCAATGCTCCGGCGGTGGGTTTTCCGGAATCAGCACATAGTCGGTGCCACCCGCGATGGCGCTCATCAGGGCCAAATAACCGCAGTGGCGGCCCATCACTTCCACCACGAAACTGCGCTGATGGCTGGCGGCGGTGCTGGTGATGGCGTCGATGGCCTCGGTGATCCGATACAGCGCCGAATCAGCGCCGATGGTCATGTCGGTGCCCACCATGTCGTTATCGATGGAGCCGACCAGACCCGCGATCATCAAGGCTGGATGCCGTTCGGCAGTTGCCGGATCAATTTCGCCATTGCGCACCAGTTCCGCCACCAGGTCCGGCCATTCGCGACGGAAGATATCGGCCCCGGTCAGGCTGCCATCGCCGCCGATAATCACCAGCCGGTCAATGCCATGTTGGAGCAGGTTGCGGGCTGCCTGCAAGCGGCCGGGGCGTTCGCGAAACTCGGCGCTGCGGGCAGTGCCGATGACAGTGCCGCCTCGGTGCAGGATGCTGCCCACATCATCCCAGGCCATCGGTCGGATGCGATCTCCACCCTCAACCATGCCTTGATAGCCTTCATAAATTGCATAGACGCCGGCTTTGAAATGCAGTGCCGAGCGAACCACCGCCCTCACCGCTGCATTCATACCCTGGGCGTCGCCGCCGCTGGTGAGAACGCCGATACGCTTTTGCACGGAGCTGGTCATGATATGCATTTCCCCTGCTGGATGAGATAGCGAAAAGCTTAATGTATGTCAGCGACAAATCAGTGTCAGTGCCGAATCAACGTGCCGGTTTTATCCAGCGGTCGATTTGAATTTTTACGATTTTATAAACAATTAGCATAAATTTATGGTGAAAAAATACTTTGTTTGCCTATAGGCCGATGGTAAGGTTTGGCTTTACCCGCGATTCAGTCCGCTTTGCCCCTAGCCCAGCCCCCGAACTTCCAGGCGAGGATTTACCCTGATGTATCAGTACGACCAATACGATCAAACCCTGGTGGATGAGCGCGTGGCGCAGTATCGCGGTCAGGTTCAGCGCTATTTGGCTGGCGAACTGAGCGATGATGAATTCCGCCCCTTGCGGTTGATGAATGGCCTTTATCTCCAGCGCCATGCGCCGATGTTGCGGGTGGCGATTCCCTACGGTTTGTTATCGTCGCATCAGCTGCGCGCTCTAGCGGCCATCGCGCGCCGCTATGACAAGGGCTTTGGCCATTTCACCACCCGCCAGAATATTCAATACAACTGGCCAAAACTGGAAGAGACGCCGGATATTCTGGCCGACCTGGCCAGCGTACAGATGCACGCCATTCAGACCAGCGGTAATTGCATTCGCAATGTCACCGCCGATCATCTGGCCGGAGTGGCCAAAGATGAAATCGAAGACCCCCGGATTTATTGCGAAATTATCCGGCAGTGGTCAACCTTTCATCCGGAATTCTCTTACCTGCCGCGCAAGTTCAAAATTGCGGTGACCGGGGCGGCGCACGACCGGGCAGCGGCACAGGTTCACGACATTGGCTTGAACTTGCTGCGGGATGCCCAGGGCAAAATCGGTTTTCGGGTGTTGGTCGGCGGCGGCCTGGGGCGGACGCCGCTGATTGGCCACGTCATCCGTGAATTTCTGCCACAACGCGATTTACTGTCCTATTTAGAAGCGATCTTACGGGTCTATAACCAACATGGTCGGCGCGATAATCTGTTTAAAGCGCGCATCAAAATTCTGGTCAAAGCGCTTAGCCCGGAAAAATTCCGCCAGGACGTCGAGGCCGAATGGAGCCAGATCCGCGACACCGGCCTGGTATTGGACCCAGCCGAGGTTGAGCGGGTCCGCCGCTATTTCGCACCGCCCGCCTATGACGCTGAAGCGACTCGTGACCTTAGTTTTGATCAGTGGCTGAAAGACGACAAGGATTTTGCCACCTGGGTTCGCCACAATGTCGCTGACCACAAAGTCGCTGGCTATCGCAACGTCTATCTGGCACTCAAACAGCCGGGAACGCCACCGGGCGATATCACCGCCGATCAAATGGATGCGGTGGCGGATTTAGCTGATCGCTACAGTTTTGGTCAAATTCGCTCCACGCATCAGCAGAATCTATTGCTGGCTGATGTCCGCCAGGCCGATCTGCATCCGCTGTGGCAAGCGCTGGTCGCGCAACAACTGGCCGCGCCGGTGATCGGCACGCTGGCTGATATGATTTGCTGCCCTGGCCTGGATTATTGCAGCCTGGCGAACGCCAGTTCGATTTCGGTGGCGCGGCAGATTAACGAAAAATTCGACCGACTCGATTATCTTTACGATCTGGGCCGCATCCAGCTCAATATGTCCGGCTGCATGAATGCGTGCGGTCACCATCATGTCGGTCACATCGGCATTTTGGGCGTCGATAAAAAGGGCGAGGAGTGGTATCAGATTTCGCTGGGCGGTTGTTCGGAAAATGATGTCTCGCTAGGCGATATTCTGGGGCCGTCGGTGCCCCAAGCCGAGGTCGCCAATACCCTGGAACGGATTTTGTGGGTGTATCTGGAACGGCGCGAAGACGGCGAGCGGTTTATCGACACCTTCCGGCGGATCGGTCTGGAGCCGTTTCGGTTGCGAGCTTATACGCCTGGCAGTAATGAAGCCAAACAGGAGCAACAGCGCTATGCCGTCGGTTATTAAAAACCGGGAAATCGTCGAAGATCCTTGGTTCTCGGCAGCCGATGAGGGTGATCTACCGGCCGGACCCGTGATCGTCTCGCTCAGCCGTTGGCGGCAGGAGCGCGATACGCTGCGCAAGCGCCAGCAGCCGGTCGGTGTGCGGTTGCCAAATACCGAAGATGTGGCTGAGTTGGCACCGGATTTGGCTCATTTGGCCCTGATTGCGCTGGAGTTTCCCAAGTTTGCCGACGGCCGGGCTTATTCGCAGGCCCGACTGCTGCGCGAGCGCTACGGCTATCAGGGAGAAATTCGCGCGGTGGGCGATGTGCTGCGCGATCAGCTATTTTTTATGGCACGCAGTGGCTTCGATGCGTTTGTGCTGCGCCCGGATCGCGATCTGCAAGATGCTTTGCAAGCGTTTCAGGAGTTTACCGAAACCTATCAGCCCGCCGCCGATCAGCCGCAACCTCTGTATCGGCGGGCACGCTGACCCGCGTCGGGCGGCTTACCGCGTTCATTGTAAATACCAATCAGGCGGAATGGGGTCACTTAGGGTTTTGGAATCCAGCGGGACCGCATCCGGGTTGGCGGCGGCAATGTTGACCACGACCGTGGTTACATTGTCGTTTGCATCGCGCATCAAGGCGAGATGGATAAAGGCTTTAACCGCTTCCTGGCAATTGTGGTTGCTCTGGGTCAGTAAGTGGGCGATCTCCTCATCGCTCACTGTTTTATTCAGCCCATCGCTGCACAGCAAAAACATATCGCCGGTTTGCAGCGGATACACAATCTCGTCGACTTGCAGTTCATCAGCCGAACCGACTGCGCGAGTGATGACATTGGCCAGCGGATGGCGTTGCGCATCCTCGGCGGAGATTAATCCCTGATCGACCAGCTCTTGCACATGGCTGTGATCACGGGTTAGCTGTTGCAACTGCCCATCGCGCAGCCGATAGATGCGGCTATCGCCCACCCACAGACACGCGCAGTGTGTTTCCCGCGCCAACAGCACGACCACGGTGCTACCGATGGTGCGATTCTGGTAGCGCTGGGCCGATTCCTCGCGTAAGCGCCGATTGACCGCGCGCAGCCCTTCACGCACCGAATACAGGAAATCGTCCCAGGCATCGGGGGGGTCAATCTGCTGTAAGGTTTCGATGATCATTTGGCTGGCGATATCGCCCGCCTCATGGCCGCCCATCCCGTCAGCCACCGCCCAAAGGCCCAGCTGAGGCAACGCCAGACACGCATCCTCATTGATGACGCGGACCATGCCGATGTGACTGCGGCCGGCTGACGACCACAGGAAAGTTGGTTGTTGGCTCATGATGATGCACTCTCCTCGGCAGTGCCGGATGCTCCCAAATCAGGAGCCATAGTCTGGCCGGCTAGTTGTTTTTCTGTCCAACCCCATCGTCGCCATTCGCCGACTAACAACGCGACAAAGCCGGAAACCGGCGGCAAGCCCTCGCAAACGAGCAGGCAGCGCGGGATGCGTTCCGAACCTTCAGTCCACCACAGGCTGGAGCGAGGCAAACTTCGGTTTAATAGATCGCTCGCCAGCACTGGTGCTAACGAAGCAAGGCCCAAAGTTTCCGGCCAGGCATAGCACCAGGCGTTACTCTCGGTGCCGCCTGTCGTCTCCGGCAGAGGCTGCGGCGCACCCAAGGCGCTGACTTGCTGGCTGAATGCATCCAGATCCAGATGATCAAGATCAAGGCTGGCCAGTGCTAACTGCTCAGCTTGCAGAAACCAGTTCTCAGCGGTGAGCGGCAAGGCGCACAAGCGGCAAGTCGGCGCTAACGGAACACTAATGACCAGGGGGTAATAACGACCGACACGATCCACGCTGGGCATCAAGATACCCATGTAGCCGACCGGCCCGCAGGAGCCGGGGCTAAGCGCAAAGCGCCAGATGGGGCTGGTGCAATAACACTCGCGCCACAGCTCCGCCAACTGGGTCCGACTCTGGGCGATGGCGGCTTGCAACCAGGTATCCCAGGGATCGAGGAAGGATTTCGGCAAGTGGCGGCCAATGAAATCCCCCCGGGCCGGCAGCTTGCCGAAAAAACCTGCCACGCGCTGTGCTATGGGTTCCGACATGGGGTGTTTCCGGACATTGAAGGCTGCTTTAGTTTTGCCCGATCAGGATGACGGTTCAAAAGCTGATTATAGCTGTTCCGGGCAGCGGAAATTCTCCAATTCCCGCAAGCGGAACGGGTTATTAGCGCCCGCTGTGCGCAGATCGTAAACCGCTTGGCGTCCGCCCAGCTGAAAGGTGACTCGAAATTGGCCGGTGCTAAGCGGTTCCATGCGCGCTTTGTCAAGCAGCTTAAACCAGGCCCATGGGCCGGTTTCCGTGTATTGGGCCGGATTCGCGCCGATGGACGACATCGCCAGCCTGGCTTGGCCAGATGCGCCGGTCCACTGAAGGTTAGCCGTTCGGGGAGCTTGTCCGGCAGTATGCGCCAGCGGCTGACCATCCGGGACGATCACCACTTGCCCGGCATCGCCACCCATCTCTATCGGCGTTAACTGAAAGCGAATGGTCGGTGTTTGGCCACCGCCGGTAAAGAGTGCATCGCGGACGGCGGCGGCGCGCTGGAAAACTTGCAAAACTTCCGGCGGCAAACTCTGTTCAGCACCGGTAGGACCTCGCCAGCGCCAAACGCCTTGCGATGTATCGACGTAGGGCTGAAGGTTTTGCTTGAAAAACCCATCCAATAAACCATTGGGACCAAAGAAACGGCCAAATGCTGCCAGGGTGGCGTCTGGTGGGCCTTGCACCGGCGGTGGGCTGATCGTTGTGACGGTCGAATCCAGGGTCCACTTGATGCTATTGGGCGGAACCGCCGCGCCGGTTGCGCCGCCGCTGGGGCCACCGCCAGCCCAACTAATGGAGCTACGAACCATGGGATAACGGTTATTCAAGTTATCTTGAAAAAAAGCGGCAATCTGCGCCGCTTTCCATCCTGCATTCAACCGGTCGCGCAGGCTGCGCACAATATCCGCGCTGTCTTGGGCCAATTTGTTAAGCAGCAAATTAAAAGGCGGCGGTTTACGGGCAGCGTCCGCCTGTAGCTGGCCGACCACCATACCGAACTGAGCTTTGAGATTATCCGGCACCTTGCCATCAGGGCTGGACTCCCGCGCCCGGCCGATCGCGTTCATGTGGCCGTAAAGATCATTGAGCGCGGAAAGCGTTTTATCAAGCGCAGGAATGGTGCCTTCAGGGCCGGTGATTTCCCGACTGTATTGGCTGTTAAGCCCGATCAGGCGGGGTTCAACTCCGCAATTGAGCGGCTTATTTTGTGCTGCCGGGTCCGGTTTATCACCGAGGATGCCAGCGATCTTATCCGTAAGCGACGGGTCGGCAGGTGCTTTGCCCGCGTCTGGTGCTGCGGGGGTCGGTGGCCGATCTAAAGCCGTTTCGCGAGTGATCGTTTGGAATAAGCTGCGCAAGGGCGAAGTGGGGCTGGACAGGACTTGCAGGATATCCAGCGCCGCTTCCGGGGTATCGAAGGGCTTGATCTTGATATCGCTGAGCAGCTCTTGCCACAGCCGCACGTAATCCGCCCAGTACAGTCGGCAAACGCCGTCGGCGATTTGCTGGCGGTCGGTGGGTGTATTGGCGACTCGTGCCGCAGGTCCCAAAATCCAGCTTTCATCAGAGAGCCGTTCCACCAGCTTGGGGGTTTCGGTCAAAAAAAATTGGTAATAGCCGTTATAGGTATAAAAGCCGGAAATCCCGCCATTCAGTGGCTGGCCGCTTTTGCGATCAAAGACGCGCGGCGCATCCGGGCCAGCGGCGCTGGTTAAACCGATTTCAGGTAAGTTGCCAGCAGTGAGGTGGTTTTGTTTAACGCGCTCATAAACCCGCTGCGCCAGCGGTACCTGATTGAGCAGGGCGCGGACGCTTTGAATCAGCGTGGTGTCCAGGGCGATGGGCGATTTCAGTGGAGCCTGCTCCAGCAAGGCGGCCAGATGCACGTGCAAATGATCGCGCTGTTCCCGGTCGAAGGTTCGCGGTAGATGGGTCTGCCATTCCTGCTCCAGCCAGGTTTTCACGGCGTTAGCGTCGAAATGCTCGGTATCATCCATCATCAGGTAAATCTTAAGCGTGTCGTACAGATAGCCGGGATTATTGGCGTTCTGACGCAAGCGCTCTTCCAGACGCAGGATGATCCGGGGCAGGAAGGCTTGGCTTAGCAGGCGCTGATAAATCGCCAGCGCTTCCCCGCCCAGTTTATCGCCTTGATAAAGGCCAAAACCCATCAGCCACGGCTTGCCGGTGTCGCGTTCGCCGTAACCGCCAGGAATCGCACGGGCCACATCCAAAAGCGGCAGAGCAGCGGCCGGGTCGGTCTGATCGGGGGACAGCGCCTGGATTTGTTGATTGACCGCTAGCCGTTGTTTTTCTACCGCGCGCACGTACATCTCGTTACGCGCATAACTGGTCACCCATAACAAGGCGGCGGCGGCGGTGATCAGTAAAGCGCCTGCATAAGCGCCGCGCTGAATCCAGGTCCGCCAACGCTCGACCCGCAGATTGGTACCGGCGATTTCCGATTCGGGAAAGATCACATCGCGCAACAGACGGGTGATGAAATAGCTGCGCCCCTTACCCGAAAAGGTAGTCAGCGTCTGGCGGCGCAAGCCGAAGGTGTTGGCCAGCGCGCTCATCAACCGGTCAATCGGCGTGCCTTCCTGGGTACCGCTGGTCAAATACACGCCTCGCAGCAAGACGCGCTCTTCAAAGCGGTTGGGTCGGAATACGGCCTGTAAAAACTGTTCGGCAACCTGTTTTAGCGAACCGAATTGCTGGGGAAAGGTATAAATCAGATCGCGCCGCTGCGAGTCGCGCTCGTTTTGCAAACGCTCCACCAGCCGGTCATTAAGGCGCTGTTCCAGCAGCTCGAATTCGGCCCGGAAATGCTGGATCACCCCTTCGGCATCGGTGGGGTCATCCATCGGCAAGGTCATCCCCCAGACCTGATCGCGCTCTTCCTTGCCCAGATCATTGAAAAACTCGATAAACCCGGCAATCAAATCCGCTTTGGTAAACAGCACATAGATCGGGAAACGGATGCCGAAATGCTCGTGCAACTCCTGAATACGCTGCTTGATAGCCAGCGCATCGGCCGCCCGCTCGTCCTCGTGCTTTTGCATCAGATCAGCCAGGCTGATGGCGATGAACGCGCCGTTAATCGGGCGGCGGCGGCGGTGTTTTTTGAGCAAATCGAGAAAACCGCGCCAGGCCGCCCGGTCGACTTCCTCATGGCTATCTTGCGTGGTGTAGCGGCCAGCGGTATCCAGCAACACCGCTTCGTCGGTGAACCACCAATCGCAATTACGGGTGCCGCCCACCCCGCGCACCTTGCCAGCGCCGAGCGGAAAGCGCAGACCGGAGTTGATTAACGCCGTGGTTTTGCCAGAGCCAGGCGGGCCGATGATGATGTACCACGGTAACTGATAAAGGTATTGCCCGCGCCCGGCTTTACCGCCCAACCGGGTCTTTTTCAACACCCCTAAGGCTTCGTCAAGCCCTTGTTTGAGAGTCGAGATCTCCTCGGCGGAAGCGGCTTCCTGCTCTTTTTGTTTCTGCTGTTTCTCACGAGCGGCGCTGTCATCGGCTGCTCCCGCACCGCCTGCGCCGGGTTGACCCACCTGGCCTGCAAGGTCGGCCAACATGTCCCGATTGCTGCGCAAGGTCTGGATGTAGTAGACGATCTTGTAGATCGCCATCGAACCGCCAAAGGCAATGATGGTCGCAATGCGTCCCATATCCGTCGCCAGCGGCGAGTTGCCAGCGACCGAGATCAGCGGACCGAGATACCAGATCAGCGCGCCGATCGCGAGAAAGCCGGTGATACCGATCAGCCAAGGGTTTTTGAGAAAATTCAGAATCTTCTTCATGGGCCTTGACCTAATTAACGCGCGCAAGCAGCACGATATCGACCCGCCGATTGAGCGCCCGATTCTGTGGGCTGTCGTTAGCGGCGACTGGTTGGGTGTCGGCGCGACCTTCGCTAATGAACCGGTTGGGCTGATTGCCAGCCGCCGCCAGGATTTTCACGACGCTATCGGCACGGGCTTTCGACAGATGCCAGTTGGAGGGAAATTGCAGCGTGCGGATCGGCGTATTATCGCTATGACCGGTCACCAGAACCCGGCCCTGGACCTTGGTAAACTCGGCACCGATTTGTTGCAGTAACCCCTGAACAGCGAGTTTAACCTCGGCTTTGCCAGATTCGAACAGCCCATCGCCGCGAATGCGCACGGTGGTTTGCTGGGGTTCTTCCACGACTTTCACCAGGCCTTGCTGGATTTGTGGCTCCAGAAAAGCGCGTAGTCGTTGCGTAGCCGAGGCAAAACCCGGATCAATTTTAACAGCAGCAGCCGTGGCGGTGACCCCACCGCGCCGCACGGTCGCCATGGTTTGGCCGCGCAGATCAGCCAGGGCGGCAAGCACAGGATCAGAAGTTTTGTTAAGCGACCAGTTAAACAGCGCGTAGGCCAGCAGCAATAAAGCCGCGGCGACCCCAGCCACTACCCAAAGCGGAACATAGCGGATCAGCGGGTTACGCTGGTCGATTACCCCACGCCAGTGGGGCGATAAGTCGCGCTCGAATTCGCCGCGCGCGCTGCGGATCGCGTTATAGGTGCGCTCCCGCTGCTCTTCTAATCGACCGCGACCGTTCTCCAACAGCTTGTAGCGGCCCTGGATGCCGAAGGCCAGGCATAGATACATTAATTCCAGTAGATAAAGATTCTTACGCGGGTCCTGGATCACAGAATCGAGTAGCTCGAAAAACTTTTCGCCGCCCCAGGCTTCGTTATGAAAGGTGATCAGCAGGCTATTTTCACTCCACTGGCTGGCGCGGCCCCAGGGCGTGTTTAGCACTACTTCATCAAGGGTGGTGCATAACACGTAACGGGCGCGAAACGTAGTTTTTTCATCGACACCAGCGTTACGAGCCTGAGCGGTAAAGGTTTTCAACTCCTCAATCATGCGCTGGCGCAACTGCTCAGGATCGGGATGCGAGGAGGTATTCTTCAGGCGGGTGATTAAACTAAGCAGCGGCGCGGCGGCGGCTTCCAGGGGATTAAGGCCAACACCGCCTGCGATTGTGGCCTCCTCGGCTGCGTTGCCAGGCGTTGGCCGGGGCGGCGGCAGTGGAGCCGCGCTGCGCTGAGTCCGGCGACCACCTGGAGCCGGTCGGATGATGGTGCGGCTGGAGTCTTCGTCGGATGTGGCAAACGGATCGTCGATGGTCACAGTCCGCTACTCCTTGATGGCCCAGAAAACCATTTCTAACCCTGGGAATTCACCACCGACAAAGAAGGCGAAACCTCCCGAATTAAGCAATTGCTTCCAAAACTCGCTGTTGCGATCCAGGCGAAAATAGATGAAATCTGCGCGGTAAGGGATTTCGCGCGGGGCGACCGGCAACGCACTGACGCCGATACCAGGCAAATGATGGTTGATCAGTTTGGCGATCAGCTCAACCGGGCCGATCTTAAGCTGGGGTGGGAAACGGGTGCGCACCACATCGGCGGCCAGATCGGCCCGAACCGCCAAAATGAAATTGGCTTTGGTGAGCAGCGGTTTTTCCCGGTCGGTAATGATGCCGACGCGGATGCCAAACTGACGCTCTTCCAGTGGAATCTGGATGGCAGCATCCACTTCCTCCAGACTCAGTGAACGCCGTAACTCCTGCATGACTGGCGCAAAGGTTTTTTGTAAGTCGTCATGATCGTAAGCCGGAAAGGGTGGCGGTCGACGTTTAACTTTATCGGTGAAAGTCGCCATCTCGCCTGCCATTTGCAGCGCGATTTGATAAAACGTTTCGGGGTGTAAACCCTGTGTGGTGGTTAAATGGGCAAACAGCGGCTCGAACCGATTAACCGCTTGCAGGCGCATAAACTGAGCCAGGTCCAAGGCCGCCGCGCGGGCGACGCCGCCACCAACAATCCGATCAGCCAGGGCATCCCCGCGCTGGTGCAACAGGCCCAGCAGTTCGGTCACGAAACCTTGCAAAACAGGCACGCCACGGCAGTCAAGGCAAGGCGGCAAGTAATGCTCATCGACGATAATCTTTTGATCGGGCCGCTTTTCGACCACCCGCGCAATACCGATGCCGGTATATTCGCTGAAATCCTTGCTATCCAGAAACAGCCGCAAGCGCGGGTCGCCGGTTTCAACAAAGGCGCTGTTGTTGGCCGTGTCGATATTGTTATCGCGCACTTCGTGGGCGACGGCACGATAGCGAGCGGCCGTATCGGCCTGTTCGCCGCGTTCGACATCGGCCATGCCGGTGCGGCGCAAAGGCAGCGCCAACATGACCCGCACGTCACGGGCGGTCGCGTCGATGTCCAGCGGCGCGGGTGGCGGATCATGATCAGGGATGCTGAATGGGGTGCCGTCTGGCAACAGGCCCCGGGCTGAGGTAATGGCGACTTTGCCTAGAGCCAGCGCCTCCCGATCCAGGGCCAACTCGGTCACGCCCCAACGGTAAGGGCGTAGCGGGCCACAGGATTGCCGGACCAAGGCTTCCAGATAACGGTCCTGCTGCTGAAAATGTTGCGGCCGCAGGAACATGCCTTCGGACCAGACCACTTTACTATACCAACTCATGGGAGCTTGCTCGTTTCAGCGCTGGGTTAACGGGGGAGTGACCGGCATCGTTTAAGCCTAGCATCAAATCGCCAGGCAAAGGCCGATGCGATGCCCAGGGCGATCACGGTAGGCGCAACTGGTTTTCATAGGCGCGAGCGAATTCATCGCCAAACAGCTTCTTGAAATCATCTTCGGCTTCGTGGGCAATCGCCTGATATTCGCTGATGAATAAATCCCAATATTTAGCCTTGCGATTAGCGGGCCAGAGATTATCAAGCACGCTCTGTTCGAGGCGGGTTTCCAGATTTTCCGGGTCAAAACGCTCGATCAAGCGGGCCAAAGCGGCCTGAATACCGGCCATAACGGCCAGTTGATGGGCTTTGATATCGTCAAAGCCTTCGCGGACCGCTTGCACTGGCAACATATAAGCATCTTTCTGGCCAACTAACAAAAGCACCATGACTTCTTCCGCAGTCAAGGGCGGGCGGCCGGGCGGGGTCTTCAACGGGTTGTTTTCAATAGGCCCCATACTGGTGCGATCCAGTTGAAATTCCCCTTTGACATCGCTGCGCGCGAGGAGAATTTCCATCAAGCCGCGCACCGTTTCCCGCAGCATCCCGCCCAGGTTGCCCATGATGCGGTGTAACTGCTCCTCGGTCAGCTTCAAGCGTGGCAATCCCGCACCCTCACAAAACGCTTGCAGCAAGCGATCTGAGCGAGGTCCGCCAGAGGGGTCAGCGGCGGCCGATGGTGATGAAAGGGGTGGCATGGGCTGCGCGGCTGGAGCAGGCGCAACCGGCGCGGTCGGGTGGGTTGGAGCGAATGGCGACGGGGCCGGTTGCGCTGGAATCGCGGCTGGAGCGAATGACACCGATGGCAAGCCAAGCGGCGCAGCAGGTGGTGGCTGAGTCCACCAATCTTCGGGGATCAACAGTTCGGCACCGGGCTTGGCCAGATCATCTGGCGGTTCCTGTGCTATTTCCGGCAAGCTCGACGGCAAAACAGGTGCTGGATCAAGCCTGTCCATAACCGATTCAGCGGGAAGCACCTGATCCGCTGGGTTGTGAACCGCTGCCGGTGTTGGGTCGGTTGGCGCAGATTCGGCGATTAAGGGAGCATCGGTCCGCTGTTTACCTAACGGTGGCTGAGAAATCAGCGAAGGTAGCTCGAAGTTGATCCGCTCCGGGGTTGATAAATCCGGGGGTCGTGCCGTCGCAGCGCGAGCGGAAACGGCTTCGGCCGAGCGCTGCAAGTCGCCGCTTAAATGCTGTCCAGACAATAGATCATTGAAAGGAACTGGATCAATAGACAACGATTGATCTGTCGCAGCACGCTCCGGGGCGGGTTCATCGACTAGGGAACCCGATACGCCGAAGAGATCAGCGCCCGGCGGCAGCAGGTCGGTAGACAACCCGTCGGCGTTGGTTTCCGGGAAATCGCTGACTTCATCCTGAAGGGTGACTTCGATCTCATACTCGCCCAGCGCGAAACGGTCGCCGTGGTTAATCCGCAGGGCCTGGTCCCTGGGCATACGCTCGTCAGCGTCATTGTAGAAAATGCCGTTCTGGCTACGGTCGGTGAGGAAATAGGCCCCCTCTCGATAGTCCACGATGCCGTGTAATTTGGACAAAATCCGTTCCGGATCTTGCAACACCCAATCGCTTTGCGGCGCGCGGCCAATGGTCAGCGATCCCCGATCAAGGATTTTGGTGGCTTCCTGGTCGGGAGAGAGCCGCTGATAGCTGGTGATGGTTAATTTCAGGGGCATGGCTCGCGTTCCGTTGGCAGAGGAATTGCAGCAACTTTATCGGGCGGAGTCCGTCGGATGGGTCGCGGCCGATTGTAACCGAGTCTGTGGCCTGCCGGGTAATAGCGCCCAGCGCCGCTATACTTGAAATCTTTAAGGTTTGTAAGGAGGAAGCGACGATGAGTGTGCTGGAGGTCGAGGCACTGCTAAGCGCGATTGCGCCGGGTGCGCCATGCGGCGAGGATCTTGAGTACGACCCTGCCTTTGTGGAAATGGAAAAGCTGGCGCAGGAAACCCCGGAGCGCCAATACGGCGATACCGTGATCCCCGCCGAGCCGCCGGATTGGCGAAGTGTCCGCAAAAATGCCCTCAGTCTGCTGGAGCGCACCCGTGATTTGCGGGTGGCGGTCTATCTGACGCGAGCCTCGCTCCACATCGACGGTTTAGCGGGTTTTGTCGATGGCCTTGGTCTTGTGCAGGGGCTGTTGGAGCGCTTTTGGGAGCATGTTTATCCACAGCTTGATCCGGATGACGACAACGACCCGATGTTACGGGTCAATACCATCGTCGCGCTATGCCATCCGGAAACCACGTTGCGTAGCTTGCGCGAGATGCCGCTGGTCAGCATTCGCGGCTTGGGTCAGTTCAGCCTTCGCGATATTCACCTGGCCAACAGCGCCCGCACTTTGGGCGATGCTGACAGCCCAGAGGGTGGACCGACGCGGGCCGCTATTGAAGGAGCTTTTCAAAAGGCGGATTTAGCGACACTGCAAACGACCGCCACCGCCATCGTTGCCGCCATGGAGCGGACCCAGCGGATTGAAGTGGTTTTGACTGAACACGTCGGCGTCAGCCAAGCGCCTGACATGAGCGCTTTAACTGATGTCCTCAAGGAGATGCGGCAGGTTTTGGCCGAACACTTGCAACAGCGAGGGGCGGGCCTTGACAGTGAATCTGCCAAGACCGAGGCGACGGGCGAGGAGGCGTTAGCGGGTTCGGCGGGTGGCGGACGGCTGGTGGTGGGCGAGATTGGCAGCCGGGAAGACGCCGTGCGGATGTTGGATCGGATCGCTGATTACTTCGAGCAGCATGAACCGTCCAGTCCGGTGCCGTTTTTGTTGAAACGGGCCAAGCGGTTAGTGGCCAAGGACTTTATGTCGATTCTCAATGATCTCGCGCCCGGCGGCGCTGAGCAGGCCATCCTGATTTTGGGTCTTCAAGATCAGGATTCATAGCAATTGATCTTACGTCAGCTAGGCTTTAACGGGCATGGCTGATCATTTTTCCAGCAATTAATGAGGTGGTATCCCCATGGCAATGAGCAGTCAAAAATTTATCGCTCGTAACCGCGCGCCGCGTGTGCAGATCGAGTACGACGTTGAGGTGTACGGTTCCGAGAAAAAGGTCCAGTTGCCGTTCGTGATGGGCGTGATGGCGGATTTGTCCGGTCAACCGGCTGATCCCTTAGCGCCGGTTGCGGATCGGAAGTTTCTGGAAATTGATGTCGATAATTTCGATAGCCGCATGAAGGCGATGAAGCCGCGCGCGGCGTTTCGGGTTGCCAACACCCTGACCGGTGAAGGGGAACTGAGCGTGGATCTGACCTTTGAAAGCATGGATGATTTTTCCCCGGCGGCGGTGGCGCGCAAGGTCGATGCCCTGAACAAGCTCCTGCAAGCGCGCCAACAACTGTCGAATCTGATGACGTATATGGACGGTAAAACAGGGGCCGAGGAACTGATGGCGAAAGTTCTCAACGATCCGACCTTGCTGCAATCCCTGGCGGCGGCCCCCAAGCCCCAGGACAGCGAACCATCCGCCAAGGAGTGATAAGCCATGGCCGAAACCAGTGCAAGTGATCAGGTCCAGTCTGCGGCGGCGGTTGAAACCCAGCAAACGGGTGACTTCGCCTCGCTGTTGCAGCGTGAGTTCAAACCCAAATCAGATCAGGCCAAGGAGGCGGTTGAGAACGCCGTTCGCACCCTGGCTGAACAAGCCTTGCAGAATACGACGCTGATTTCGAAGGATGTCATTAAATCCATCGAATCAATGATCGCGGCGCTTGATCGCAAGCTGAGCGAGCAGCTCAACTTGATCATGCATCACCCGGATTTTCAACAGATTGAGAGTGCCTGGCGCGGGTTGCACCATCTGGTCAACAACACCGAAACCGACGAGATGCTCAAGATCCGGGTGATGAATATCTCGAAAAAGGAATTGCACAAGACGCTGCGGAAGTACAAGGGCACATCCTGGGATCAAAGCCCGATTTTCAAAAAGATTTACGAGGAAGAGTACGGACAGTTTGGTGGCGAACCCTTCGGCTGCCTGGTCGGGGATTACTATTTTGACCACGGGCCAGCCGATGTCGAGCTATTGCAGAGCATGGCGCAGATTGGCGCGGCCTCGCATTGTCCATTTTTAGCGGCGGCCTCGCCCACCACCATGCAGATGGATTCCTGGCAGGAGCTAAGCAATCCACGCGATCTGACCAAGATCTTCCAAACGCCGGAATATGCGGCCTGGCGGTCTTTGCGTGAGTCGGAGGATTCGCGTTATTTGGGCCTGGCGATGCCGCGCTTTCTGGCCCGCCGTCCTTATGGTGCCAAATCCGATCCGGTCGAGGAGTTCGATTTCGAAGAGGACGTGGAGGGGGCCGATCACACCAAGTACACCTGGGCCAATTCGGCCTACGCCATGGCGACCAATATCAATATGGCCTTCAAGATGTATGGCTGGTGTACACGGATTCGCGGCGTGGAATCCGGCGGCGCGGTAGAAAACCTGCCGACGCATACCTTCCCGACCGACGATGGTGGCGTCGACATGAAGTGCCCAACGGAGATCGCAATCAGCGACCGCCGCGAGGCCGAGCTGGCCAAGAACGGCTTTATGCCGCTGATCCATAAGAAAAATACCGACTTCGCTGCCTTTATCGGCGCTCAGTCGCTGCAAAAACCCACCGAGTACAACGATGCCGATGCGACAGCCAACGCCAACCTGTCAGCGCGCTTACCTTATCTATTTGCAGTATGCCGGTTTGCCCATTATCTAAAGTGCATGGTGCGGGACAAGATCGGCTCATTCAAGGAGCGCGACGAAATGCAGTCCTGGCTGAACTCGTGGATCAAAAACTACGTGGTCAGCAATCCGGAATCGGTGGGCGAGGAAACCAAAGCGAAATACCCGCTATCGGCGGCGGAAGTGGTGGTTTCGGAAGTGGAAGGCAATCCGGGCTACTACACCTCAAAATTCTTTCTGCGACCTCATTATCAGTTGGAAGGCTTGACCGTTTCATTGCGGTTGGTTTCCAAGCTGCCTTCCGCCAAGGGCGGCGGTTAAGCGAGTTAGCCCGGCCGCTCGCTGAAGGGTGAGTGAGCCGGTTCAGAGTGGTTTGCATCGGTTCATTTTGGCGTGAATAAGGAGCTAAAGCAGGCTAATCGTTACAAATTCCTCTGAAAAAGGGTTCTGTAACGCTGGCATGGATAGTGCAAATGAATAGCTTGGAAGCTGGTCACATTTGGCGGGAAGTACCGAAGGGGTTAGACCCTTAGCGAATGTGAGAAGTTAACCGAATGTTGAAGTTGTGACCGAGGGAACATCCGCCGGATGTTCATTTAAATAGTGACTTAATTGAGGAGTAAAGCAAAATGGCCGTTGATATTTTTCTGGAAATCAAAGGTATTAAGGGTGAGTCGCGTGATAAGGAACATGGTGGCAAGATCGACGTTCTGGCCTGGAGTTGGGGTTTAAGCCAGTCAGGTTCAGGGCACGTCGGTGGCGGCTCGGGTTCAGGCAAGGTCAATGTCCAGGACATGTCGATAACCAAGTATGTCGATAAAGCTTCACCGGACATCATGGGTCGTTGCTCGACGGGTAAGCATTACGAGGAAGCCACGCTGATTCTGCGCAAGGCGGGCGATAAGCCCATGACCTATATGACCATCAAGATGACCCAGGTTCTGATCACGTCGTATTCGACCGGTGGCTCCGGTGGCGAGGATCGGCTCACGGAAAATGTCAGCCTCAACTTTGCCAAGGTGGAAGTGAATTACACCGAGCAAAAACCGGACGGTGGCGAAGGCGAGAAGCCGAAGTTCACCTTCGATGTGGCGGCCAACTCCAAGGCGTAAATGGGTTGCTACAGGGGATGGGAGAGGCTTTGCGGTCCTCCTGTCCCTTCCTGGTTTTCTGGATCTATGGCCTGTCGTTGGTCCAATGGAGAAGCTTTAGCCATGCACGATGCTGCCCCGGCGCGTGAATTGTTGCGTCAAGCTCGCCCGCAGGAGGCGTTGCAGTCTCTGCAAGCCGAGATTCGCAAGGCCCCCGCTGACGCCAAACTACGGGTTTTTTTGTTTCAGCTACTGGCTGTATTAGGTCAATGGGAGCGCGCCCTGAATCAATTGGGCGTGTTAGCGGAGATGGATGCCTCGACGCTGCCGATGGTGCGCACTTATCGCGAAGCTATTCAGTGTGAACGGTTGCGGGCGGAAGTGTTCGCCGGTCGGCGCTCGCCGTTGATCTTCGGTGATCCGCAGCCTTGGGTCGCTTTGTTGCTTGAAGGCTTGCATCTGGATGGCGCTGGGCACCGAGCTGAGGCGCAAGCTGTCCGTGAGCGTGCATTTGCCGTGGCTGCGGAAACCACCGGTGCAATTGATGAGCGCCCGTTTACCTGGATCGCCGATGCGGACCCTCGGCTCGGCCCAATGCTGGAAGCGATTGTCAATGGGCGCTATTACTGGATTCCATTTCAACGCATTAGCGTGGTGGCACTCGAACGGCCTGCGGATTTGCGGGATTACGTCTGGGCACCCGTCCAATTTACCTGGGCTAATGGCGGTGAAACGGTCGGCTTGATTCCGGCGCGCTATCCGGGTTCCGAAACCAGTGCGGATCCGTTGGTGCAACTGGGGCGCAAGACGGAATGGTCGACTGGCGAGGGCGATGCGCTGGGCCTTGGCCAGCGGATGTTAGCGACTGATACGGATGAGTATCCGTTACTGGATGTGCGCCGAATTGAATTAGCCGTTGCGCCAGACGCCACCGATTGGGTCGCACCAGAGGGGGAGAGCGGCGATGGCTGAGCTAACCCCCAAGGAGCGCTTGCAGCCCTCGCTGCTGGATCGGCTGACGGATGATGAGCCTGAGCAGCAGCAGGAATCCCGTGACAAGCGCGTGCTGTCCACCAACCGGCTGCGGGAATGCGTGTTACGCGATCTCGCCTGGCTGCTGAACTCCAGTTGTCTGCCGATGAGCGAAGAAATTGAGCGCTATCCTTTCGCGGCCCGCTCGGTGATCAATTTTGGCCTGCCCGCCCTGGCGGGAATGATGGCTCACGGGCTGGAGGTGGTCAGGCTGGAAAAGACCCTGCGCCAAGTGCTGATCGATTTTGAACCGCGCATCCTGCGCCAGTCCTTGCGGGTCCGCGCCTCGATGGCCGAAACCATGGGGCGTAACGCGCTCACTTTTGAGATTGAAGGCGATCTATGGGCGCAGCCGTTACCCTTGCAATTGTATTTGCGCACCGAGATCGATCTGGAAAATGGTCAGGCTAATGTTGAGGAAGCCGGCCCGACCCGCCTGCATTAACCTACCCTAACCGGCCCGACCATGAACCCGCGTCTGCTCGATTACTACAACCGTGAACTTCAGCATCTGCGTGAAATGGGCGGCGAATTCGCTCGTGAATTTCCCAAAATCGCCGGTCGGCTGGGCCTGGAAGGATTCGAATGCGCTGATCCCTATGTCGAGCGCTTGCTTGAGGGGTTCAGCTTCCTGGCGGCGCGCGTCCAGCTTAAGATGGATGATGAATTTCCGCGCTTTACTCAGCATTTGCTGGAGATTATCTACCCCCACTTTTTAGCGCCAACCCCCTCAATGCTGGTTGCGCAATTCCGCCCGGAACCGACTGAAGGTTCACTGGCGCAAGGGTTCGTGGTGCCCAGAGGCAACGAGTTACTGGGCGTGTTGGGTAAAGACGAGCAGACCCCCTGTGAATACCGGACTGCCCATGAAGTGACGCTGTGGCCGGTGGAATTAACCGAAGCGCAATATTTCGCCGGTAAAGAACCCGTTGCGCACCTGGATTTGCCGGATTTGCCCAAAGTCCGCGCCGGTCTGCGGCTGCGGTTGCGCACCACCTTACCGGGACTTTGTTTCGACAAGCTGGGGTTAGAACGTTTGCCGATTTTCCTGCACGGCAGCGATACCCTGCCAGCGCGCCTCTATGAACAACTGTTGGGCAATGCCGTCATGCTGGTGGCGCGGCCGGGCCGACGGCCTGCGCCCTGGTACGAACGGATTGGCAAGGAACATCTGCGGCGTTTTGGTTTTGAGGATGAACAGGCGTTGTTGCCCTGTACCACGCCCTCGTTTCAGGGCTATCGCCTGCTGCATGAGTATTTCGCCTTTCCCCAGCGCTATCTATTCGTCGAATTGGGCGGCCTATCGCAGGCGCTGCGCCGCTGTAGCGATCAGGAGTTGGAGTTGTTAATCCTGTTCAACCGGGCCGATCCCGCCTTGGAAAATGTGGTGGCGGCCGAGAACTTCGCCCTCTTTTGCACGCCAGCGGTCAACCTGTTTCCCAAGCGGGCGGATCGCATCCATCTGAGCGATCAGGTGGCTGAGCATCACGTTTTGCCGGATCGCACCCGACCGATGGATTTTGAGGTTTATCAGGTTACTCGTGTGACCGGAATTGGCGCTGAAGGGGAGGAGCAGGACTTTCTGCCGTTCTACGCCAGCTATGATCAAATCAGCCAGCGCCGACAACGTGCCTATTACACGGTGCACCGGCTGCCGCGTTTGCTATCCAGCCACCAACGGCGAGTCGGACCGCGTTCCAGCTACGTCGGTAGTGAAATCTATTTGGCGCTGGTGGATGCCGATGAGGCTCCCTATCAGGCTAACTTACGGCAATTGGCGGTCTCGACAGTCTGCACCAATCGTGATTTACCGCTGCACATGCCCATCGGGCGCGGCGAGACCGATTTTACCCTGGTCTCTGGAGCGCCTATTCGCGCGGTCCGCTGTTTGGCCGGACCGACCCGTCCGCGACCGTCTCATGCGCACGGCGATACCGCCTGGCGCTTGATCAGCCATCTGGCGTTGAATTATCTGTCGATCACGGACACCGATTCGCAGCAAGGAGCGGTCGCACTGCGGCAACTGTTGGGACTTTATGGCGATATCGCCGAACTGGTGGTGCGACGCCAAATCGATGGGGTGACCTCGGTGCGGGCAACGCCCATCACCCGCCGCGCGCCAATTGCTGGACCGATTGCCTTCGCGCGGGGTCTGGAAATCAGCGTCACTCTGGACGAGGCGGCCTTTGAAGGGGTCGGTGTTTTCCTGATGGGCGCGGTGCTGGAGCGGTTTTTCACCAAATACGCTTCCATTAACTCCTTGACCGAGACTGTGGTCAGATCGACCGAACGGGGCGAGATTATCCGATGGCCGGCTCAGAGCGGACGCAGGCACACGCTGTAGCCTTATTTGAAGCGCTGCGGCGCGAGCCGTATGCCTTTCATTTATTCCAGGCGTTGCGGCGTTTGGAATGTCTCTATCGCGAGCACCCGCGCTTGGCAAAGGCGACACGCCTGGCCGACGACCCGATCCGGCTGGCCCAGGAACCTGCTATGGCATTTGCGCCCGCGACGTTGGCAGCCTTTGATCCGGGTAGCGATGAGCGGCCGCCGCGTTTGTTTGAGTATTTTCTGGGGTTGTTTGGCCCGAATGGGCCGCTGCCGCTGCATTTGACCGAATACGCTCGCGAGCGCTCCCGCAACCATGGCGACCGGACCTTCGCCTGGTTTGCTGATCTGTTTCATCATCGCATGGTCGGTCTGTTCTATCGGGCCTGGGCGGATACGCAACCGACGGTCAGCTATGACCGCCCGGAAACCGACCGCTTTAACGTCTACGTCGGTGCGCAGTGCGGTTTGGGCATGCCCGCCTTGTGGCAGCGCGACGAGGCACCGGATCTGGCGAAGTTTCATTATGCGGGCCGACTGGTCGCGCAGACCCGCAACCCGGAAGGCTTAGCGGCGATCCTGGGCGATTTTTTCAAGCTGCCGGTTCAGGTGGAGAGCTTTATTGGCCATTGGTTGACCCTCGATGAAGCCAGCCGTTGTCGGCTTGGGGAAACACCCGCCACCGGATTACTCGGCATGACGGCGGTCATCGGCGAGCGGGTCTGGGATTGCCAGTACAAATTTCGGATTGTGATCGGCCCGATGGCACTTGCTGATTTCCAGCGCTTTCTGCCGGGCAGTGTCAGCTTGCGTCGACTGGTCGCCTGGGTTCGCAACTATATCGGTGACGAGCTGCTATGGGATGTGAATTTGATCCTTAAAAAGGAAGAGGCACCGCCGCTGGTGCTGGGTGCCGGTTCACAGTTGGGCTGGACCACCTGGCTGACTCACCAACCCCTGGCCCGCGATGCCGACGACTTAAAATTAGATGCCGTAACGTACTGTATCTGATGCCTTTTATTTAACGCCTTGCCACCGGAGTCCGTACCCATGGCCGAAATCAGCCGCGTCGCTCTATTCGGAAAATTAAACAGCGTCGGTTACAAAGCGATTGAAAGCGCCACCGTGTTTTGCAAGCTGCGGGGCAACCCTTACGTCGAGTTGGTCCATTGGCTTCATCAAATCCTGCAACTGCAAGATTCCGATTTACACCGCATCATGCAGCATTTTGACTTAAATCCGGCGCGGGTCGCCAAGGATTTTACCGAAGCTCTGGATCGTCTACCGCGCGGCGCTACCGCTATTTCCGATTTGTCTTCGCATGTGGATGCGGCGGTGAAAGAGGCGTGGGTTTATGCGACTTTGTTGCTCAACGACGCGCAAGTGCGTACCGGCCATCTGATGATTGGGTTACTCAAAACGCCCGATCTACGCAACGCGCTACTCGCGATCTCGCGCGAGTTTGACAAAATCAAGCTCGATGCCCTTACCGAGCAGTTTGCCGCCCTTGTCGCCGCTTCTCCGGAAGGCGGCTTGCGGGCAACCGATGGCTCGCAAGTTGGCGGCGGTGCGACGCCGGGTGAGGCCAGCGAGGCCATGGCACCGGCTCAGATGGGTAAACAAGAGGCGCTCCAGCGCTTTTCCGTGGATTTAACCGAACGGGCGCGGCAGGGCGAACTCGATCCCATCGTCGGTCGCGACGAGGAAATCCGCCAGATTGTCGATATTTTGATGCGCCGTCGCCAGAACAACCCGATTCTGACTGGCGAGGCCGGCGTCGGTAAGACGGCCGTGGTGGAAGGTTTTGCCCAGCGCATCGCTTCCGGTGATGTGCCGCCGCCTTTGCAGGATGTCACGCTACGGGTGCTGGATGTCGGTTTATTACAAGCCGGTGCCAGCATGAAGGGCGAATTTGAGAATCGCTTGCGGCAGGTCATCGACGAGGTGCAGTCCTCGCCCAAGCCGATCATCCTGTTCATCGACGAGGCCCATACACTGGTTGGCGCTGGGGGTGCCGCCGGTACCGGCGACGCCGCCAACCTGCTAAAACCAGCCCTGGCGCGCGGCAAGCTGCGCACTATCGCCGCTACCACCTGGGCTGAGTATAAGAAACACATTGAGAAAGATCCGGCGCTGACCCGTCGTTTTCAAGTCGTCCAGATCGGCGAACCGAGCGAAGAGAAGACCTTGTTAATGATGCGCGGCATGGTCTCAACCATGGAACAGCATCATCGCGTCCAGGTTCTCGATGAAGCGCTGGAAGCGGCGGTGCGTCTGTCGCATCGTTATATTCCCGCGCGCCAACTGCCCGATAAGGCGGTCAGCCTGCTTGACACCGCCAGCGCCCGTGTGGCGATTAGCCTGCACGCGGTACCCGCTGAGGTGGAAGATTGCCGACGACGGATCGATGGTTTCAAAACGGAACAGGAGATTATCGGTCGTGAAACCGCCGTCGGTATCGATACCGCTCAGCGCACAGCGACCGTTCAGGAGAAACTACAAGCCGAAGAAGCCCGACTGGTGGCTTTGGAAGCGCGTTGGCAGGAAGAGAAGGGCTTAGTCGATCAAATCTTGGGGCTACGCGCCAAATTGCGTGGTGTCGGCAGCCCGGTCGATGCCGAGGCTACGACGACCGGAGCTGATCCCCAGCGGACCACATGGCTGGAAGAGCTAAAGGGTTTACAGGGCACATTACAACAATTGCAGGGAGAATCGCCCTTGATCCTCCCTAGTGTGGATGCTCAAGCGGTTGCCGCCGTAGTCGCCGATTGGACCGGGATTCCGGTCGGGCGGATGGTAAAGAACGAAATCGAAACTGTGTTGAAGCTGGCCGACATTCTCAACCGCCGCATTATCGGTCAGCGCCATGCCTTGGAAATGATTGCTCGGCGGATTCAGACCTCACGCGCGGCCCTGGATAATCCCAATAAACCCATCGGCGTCTTCATGTTAGCCGGGCCTTCCGGCGTCGGTAAGACTGAAACGGCGCTGACGCTGGCGGAAGCTTTATATGGTGGTGAGCAGAATGTCATCACGATCAATATGAGTGAGTTTCAGGAAGCGCACACTGTCTCCACCTTAAAAGGCGCACCGCCGGGTTACGTCGGTTATGGCGAGGGCGGGGTATTGACCGAGGCAGTGCGTCGCCGCCCTTACAGCGTGGTTTTACTAGATGAGGTCGAGAAAGCCCATCATGACGTGCACGAAATCTTCTTCCAGGTTTTTGATAAAGGCTGGATGGAGGATGGAGAAGGACGCTTTATCGATTTCAAGAACACCTTGATCCTGCTAACGACCAATGTCGGCACCGATCTGATTGCCGGTATGTGCAAAGACCCAGAATTATTGCCCGACCCTGAGGGTTTAAGCAAAGCATTACGAGAACCGCTGCTGAAGGTCTTTCCGCCTGCTTTATTGGGCCGTTTGGTGACTATTCCTTATTACCCGCTCAGTGATGACATGATCGGTGAGATTGTACGGCTACAACTCGGTCGAATTGAAAAGCGCATCAAGCAAAATCATAAAGTGCCGTTTAGTTATGACGATGAAGTCGTGAAGTTGATCGTCAGTCGCTGTACTGAACTGGAAAGTGGGGGGCGCATGGTTGACGCTATTCTGACCAATACCATGCTGCCAGCGATTAGCCAGGAATTCCTGGGGCGCATGGTGGAGGGAAAGACTATTGAACGGGTGCATGTAACCGTGCGGGACGGCGAGTTTGCTTATGATTTTTAATCCTAGAAAACGAGAGAAACCGAGACCCTTATAATAAGGACAAGGGCAGTATTTTTATGAGAAAGATTATTATTTCCTGCCTACTGCTTCTCTTGTCAGTCGTATCATTTTCTGCGAATTCGCAGACTCTACAGCCAGCGCTACAGCCGTTGTTTTTTCAACCTTTAACCTTACTGCCAGGGAAACTGCAAAAACTCGACCTGCCAACCGCTATTCAAGATGTAGAAGATTATGTTGGAATTCTAATAACTGGAGACAGAGATCTCGGCTTAGAAATTTTCCAAAAATCAACTAAGAAGACTGCTTCTAATAGAGAAGCAATAAACTTGCGGGTTTTGCTCTACACTGACAGGGGGCGGATGTTAGCAATGAAACCAAAAACGCCAGACCCCTATGCTATTTCAGATAGAGCTATCTTTCTGTCTGAGGTTCGTGTAGGGAAAAAGGAGTCGATTCGTAAAATTGGATTAATCTCTGCCAAGCCAGTAACTCTACTTAAGATCGAGTGGTTTGAGCAGTTTTCAGAGTAAATTTAGTCAACGTGGTGCGGAGAATCCGTTATGTCGATCCTCAAAGAACCTGTAGTGAAGGCCCCGTGGCCTCCGGTGCGGACAAATGACCCGCTCTATCGCTACCCACAGCCTTATCAGGTAGGCTCAGAGAAAGGCGAAAGCTTTTTCACAATTGCTAAGAAACATAGTGTTGGGGCTTCAGAATTAGTTTATTATAATTTTCAAACTAAAGACCCTAAAGAAATTAATTGGTATCTTGCAAATTATGTGGCCTGTCCAGCACCTAAGCCAGGTGAAAAATATTATGGGTTCTATGGGGCAACTTACAATGCAATAAAAAATAACGGAGTTATTTTCATTCCAAAATTTGGGGAGCCGAGCAGGAGTTACCTCAATAGGCTCGGAGAAAAAATTGTTGATAATTACAATCTTTCTACTAGAAAAAAACCCGGTGGCCTCTGTTATGAGATTTGTTATGCACGGGTTAAGGAGGCTGCAAAATTAATCGGAAGTCCGGTACCCGCTTTTGATAATAAGAGTGATTTTAGTCGCTTATGGGGTTCGTTGATTGCGCCGAAGAAGACCTGGTTAGCTCTGCCGGAAGAATATCGAGGTAAAGGGGCACCTGGGGCGATGGCGTCGAGCGGGTTAGGTTATTTGGTTGACTCGCAAAGCATCTGGTCCGGTAGTCTAATACCTGGTGCGGTGGTCCAGACTTGGCGTAACTTTAGCGATTTTGATCGGGTTAAAGAGGGCGATAGCCCATCGAGTTATGGCCATTCCTTTATTTTTCTCAATTATGTTTATTCGGGGTCAGGTATCTCCGGAATTAATATTGCTGATCAGGGATTTCAGGGAACTAGCGAAAACCAGAAGCCGTTAACACAAGGTGACTATGGATACTGGGTAGGTGCTAATTTAGGATTTAGTTTCGCTTCCTGGGGTATTTAGGCCATCTACTTAAATCAATAGGTCGCTGTTTCCACGCAATTGATATGAAACCAATCTTCTGTTGGCAAGGCCGCTATGCGGGCTTTACGGTGAATGGATGGCTCTTTGCAGCAGACAGCCGCTATCTTGGCTGGGTCGATTCGTTGAATCGGGTTTGGAAAGCCGATGGTCACTTTTTAGGAGAAATCGTCGAGCAACATTATGTCCTGCGACGGAGTAATGCGGTGATGCCGGTGCGGCAAACGCCGCGTGTACCGCCTGTGCCGACAGAGCCACTCAGTCCACCCCCAGCACGCGCCGCCCGCCTACCCCGACCGGGATGGATCGATCCGCTTGAGGAATTATTACGTCTGCCCAATCAAGAAGAATTGGTCGGCGTCTGGCAACAAGATAGTCAGGAAGTCGAGCTAAAAGCGGACGGAGAGTTCATCTGGACGGTCTCTTTGACCCAGCAAATCGCTGGACGCTGGGAATTGCGCGGACCCTTACTTTTCTTGCGGCGCTGGCAAAGCGAAGGAGCGCTTGAGCCCGTTCCCGGCTATCGCATCATCGAGTTCACCGGTGAGAAACTACTCTTGCGCTGGCTAGCCCCCCATCAGCGCACGCTACCTTTTTTGCTCCGTCGCATCAGACGCAGCCCCGATTGCCTCTAACCCTTCATGAGCTGTCGCCAGACAGCAACCCATAGGCGGTTTTTCTTGCTCTCCGAACGGTTAAAGACCTCCCGTAAACCAAATCTCAACGAACTGACCGGATCGGCTGGATTCTTGTCGGCGGCAACGCTATCTTGACAACCTCTACGCGCCGAGCGGTTCGATGGCCGCGCCAAGCGCTTCCCTTGGGGCTTCCTATTCCAGGAGATGGTTTTCGATGGCCGAATTCGACGACATACGGCAACTGATCGGCGAGTTATTGCAGTTGGGCGACCAAGTGAAAAAATGGCATCCCGATACGGCGCTGGTGGGCAGTATTCCAGAATTCGACTCGATGGCGGTGGTCGCCCTCATCCAGGCGCTTGAGGAACGATTCGGCATTCAGATTAGCGATGATGAAATCAGCGCCGAAACCTTTGAGACCGTCGGGCGTGTGCATGAGCTAGTGCTGAGTAAAATTGAGAGTACGGGAAATCAGCAGTTGACGGCTAAACTCGGTCAGCCTTCTGCTCAAGACCATCAGGGATGGGCGACTGCGGTCCTGATCTGTCCGTACTGTGGCAGCGACCATCTGATCAAATACGGCGTCACCCCCAACGGTAAGCAACGTTATCGCTGCGCGCGCTGTGGACGACAACACCGGGAGCATCGCCGTACGCCACTTTCGGCAGCGGTCGAATCGGCAACCATTAAGTAGGTTAATCCCGCTTGATGGCTTGGTATGAAGAAATAGGGCGCAGAAACTGCGCCCTGACATCCGTAGCAAATCGACAGTAACAGGCGCTTTATTGCGCTGGTTTTGACTCTGCTTCAGCGATTTCAGGCTCTGGGGCATCCGTAGCCTCGACAGCCGCCGTCGCTTATTGCGCTGGTTTTGACTCTGCTTCAGCGATTTCAGGCTCTGGGGCATCCGTAGCCTCGACAGCCGCCGTCGCTGTTGGGGCAATCTCTGGCACAGCCACAGTTTCTCCAGGCGCAACCTCTTCTTCCACGCTGACTGCGACCGGTTCAGGCTGTGGCAATGGCTCAGGCTTTAACACGATGCCGCCTAGCGGTGGCAAGGTGACGCACAGGGAATAAGGATTGTCCATCCAGGGCTTTTCCTCGGCGATCAGCTCGATATCTCCGTTGCCAACGCCGCTACCGCCGTAATAGTGCGAATCGGAGTTAAGCACTTCGCTATATCGGCCTTCGCGAGGTACGCCGATACGGTAGCCATGACGCGGTACCGGAGTGAAATTGACAATGACTACCAGGAAATCGTCATCTTTTTTGCGAATATAGCTGATGATCGACTGCTCGGCATCGTGGCAATCGATCCATTGAAAGCCCTGCCATTCGAATTCAAAGTGATAAAGCGCCGGGTTATTGCAATAGAGCCGATTCAGATCTTTAACCAGCAATTGCATTCCCTGGTGGAAGCTGTACTCCAACACGTACCAATCCAGCGTGGAGGCTTCGTTCCATTCAGATCCTTGGCCAAACTCTGTGCCCATGAACAGGAGTTTTTTGCCCGGATGGGTGAACATGTAGGTATAGAGCAGCCGCAAATTGGCGAAACGCTGCCACTCATCGCCCGGCATCTTGTACAGCATTGAACCTTTGCCGTGGACCACCTCATCATGCGAGAACGGCAGCATGAAGTTTTCAGTAAAGCAATAGAGCATACTGAAAGTCAGCAGATCATGATGGTATTTGCGATGGATCGGATTCTGGGCCATGTAGCGCAGAGTGTCGTTCATCCAGCCCATATTCCATTTCAGGGTGAAGCCCAAACCACCCAAATAAGTAGGCCGGGTCACCTGCGGCCAAGAAGTCGACTCCTCGGCAATGACCATCGCTCCCTGGTGCTCGCTATGGACGACCGTATTTAACTCACGCAGAAAGTCGATCGCCTCCAGGTTTTCGCGCCCGCCATACTGATTAGGCACCCATTCCTTGCGCGAGTAATCAAGATATAACATCGAAGCGACCGCATCGACCCGCAGACCGTCGATGTGGAATTCCTCAAGCCAGTACAGGGCGCTCGATAGCAGGAAATTTTTAACTTCGTAGCGGCCGTAATTAAAGATCAATGTGCCCCAGTCAAGGTGCTCACCCTTGCGCGAGTCGGCGTGCTCATAGAGAGGCTCGCCGTCAAATCGGGCCAGCCCGTGCGCGTCCTTGGGAAAGTGGGCTGGCACCCAATCAAGGATGACGCCGATGCCATGCTGGTGGCAGTAATCCATGAAATAGCGGAAATCGTCCGGCGTACCGAAGCGGCTGGTCGGAGCGTAATAGCCGATGGTTTGATAACCCCAGGAGCCATCAAAGGGATGCTCGGTGATCGGCAGTAGCTCAATGTGGGTAAAGCCCAGGTCCTTGACATAATCCACAAGCTGATGGGCGAGTTCCCGATAATTGATGAATTCGCCTTCCCAACCGCGTCGCCAGGAACCCAGATGCACTTCGTAAACCGAAACCGGTTGGTGCGCCCAGTCGAAATTTTTCCGTTTTTCTAGCCACTCGCCATCACCCCAATTATACGTATCCGGTTTGGGGACGATGGTTGAGGTGCTAGGCCGCATTTCAAAGTGCTGGCCGTAGGGATCGGCTTTTAAAAATACAACGCCGCTGTGGCGGTTACGCAATTCAAATTTGTAAAGGTCGCCGGGGCAAAGATTGGGGATAAACAACTCCCAAATGCCACTGGCACCCCGACCGCGCATCGGGTGGGAACGGCCGTCCCAGCGATTGAAGTTGCCAACGACACTCACGCGCTCGGCGTTAGGTGCCCAGACTCCAAACAGCACGCCGGAGACGCCATCGGCGACATGCGGGTGCGCGCCCAGGAAGCGGTAAGCGTGCCAATGCTTGCCTTCGCCAAACAGGTACAGATCAAAATCGGCTATTTGCGGTGGGAAACAATAAGGATCGTGCGCCGTGAATTCGTTACCGTTGGAATCTCGCCAGCTCAACTGATAACGCTCAGGAACCTGGCTGGGTTTGCCGTGCCATTCGAACAAATCCGTACCGGGAATACGCTCCAGCGGTTGCTTGGCCTCGACGAGAACGACTTCTTCGGCGTAGGGCAAGTGCGCCCGAACGACAACTTTTTTGTCTTGGGGGTGTCGGCCCAGCAAGGCGAAGGGATCGTGGTGTCGGGCTTCGATAAGACGTTGTAGTTCGGGATTGAGTTGCGGGCTCGTCACGTTGTTCATCCTGGTTATGTTAACGGTGGAAGTCGCGCCCGACGGTCGCTGCTGCCCCAGATCACAAATAGCCCATTTTCAAGCTGTCACCGGACTTGAGCAGTGCCGTGCCGGCCAGTGGTGAACGTCTGGAGTCAGACGTCAAGCGGCGTGCGTGCTGGCGATTATTATACGCGAATCACCCTCAGGATAGGTTCCTCTCAGAAGGATAGTTTTTTATAGGGAAATTCAGGACTGGTGATCAGACTCCATCGCTTGTGACTTATCGGCGGATGGTTCACGGTTAGGCAAGCGAGTTTCATCGTTCCCATCTCCCTGTGGCACTGGAGTCTGTTAAGATGATAGCCGTATTCTCCGTGATGATTAAAAAGCAACTCGTCTACATAAAGCGACAAGGGACGACCCATGAACTCTCGTAAACTGCTTACATCCGCATTGATTTTAGGGTTGGGTGTGTTGGTAGGCTGTTCCGGAGAACAGCCAGACAAGCTGGTGAGCTTTCAGAAGGATGTGCATCCTATTCTGAAGGCAAGCTGTGCCGAGTGCCATACGCCACCCAATGGCGAAGGCTATCAAAAGACGGGCCTTTCGGTAGCCAGCTATGATGATCTAATGAAAGGCACTAAGCTGGGTAAGGTCATCGTTCCCGGTCAAAGTCTCAACAGTAGCCTCAATCGATTGATTGAAGGGCGTCCTGGCGTAGACCCCTCCATTCAGATGCCCCACGGTAAGGTCAAGTTACCAGAGGCGCAATTAGTCGTTTTGCGCAAATGGGTTGACCAGGGCGCTAAGAACAACTAGGGCCATTCGCTTTTTTGCTTTCTGCTTTTGCCCGCCTCGCCTTCCCTAAGAGGCGGGCGGCTGTCGGTTTATTCAAGTAATTCTGTGACTCTGAGCCGTGCGCTCGAACTCCCCGCCTGTTGCTTTGCCGAATGTCCGGCGCAAGCCTGTGCTTTCGACTCCAATGTTTTTTAGGGGATGCTGATGGTCAGTTCCAGACAGACCGCGCTAGCCGGTGCGGATTTCAATACGTGGCTGAATACACTACAGATTCCGTGGACCGCTGCGCAAATTGAGTTCGTCAGGAATGCCTACGTTTTAAGCGGTGAACCGGATTTGGCGGTTGCTGATTTATTGGCTGATTTGGGGATGGCCTATGAAGTGATCGCCGCCGCCTTCCTCCATGCGCCTGTCGCTGCTGGGCAAATCAAGCGTGAGCGGATTGAAGCGGACTTTGGCCCATCGGTGGCGGGCTTGGTGGATGGAATCATCAAGCTGGATGCTGTCGGCGAATTACATCAGAGCCATCAGCACGTCGGGCCGCAGTTAGAAAGGCTGCGCAAGATGTTGCTGGCTATGGCACAGGATGTGCGAGTTGTTTTAATCAAGCTGGCGATGCGATTACATGCCTTGCGGCACCTGGGGCAAGCGCCCGAAGAGCGGCGGCAACGCCTCGCGCGCGAGACGCTGGATATTTTCACGCCCCTGGCTAACCGGTTGGGCATTGGCCGGATTAAGTGGGAGATGGAAGATCTGGCGCTGCGTTATCTTGATCCTGTGGTCTATAAACAGATCGCCGTTGCGCTCGATGAGCGGCGCGCCGACCGCGAACGCTACATCGCGCGGGTAATGGAGGACTTGCGGGAGCGTTTGCGACAGGCCGGGATTCGCGCTGAAGTCAGCGGCCGAGTCAAGCACATCTATAGCATCTGGCGGAAGATGCAGCGCAAAAAGCTCTCGTTTGAGCAAATTTTCGATGTGCGGGCGGTGCGGGTGTTGGTGGAGTCGGTCAATGACTGCTATGCCGCTCTGGGGGTGGTGCATACTTACTGGAGCCATATCCACCAGGAATTCGACGATTACATCGCCCATCCCAAGCCCAACGGCTATCAATCCCTCCATACTGCGGTTATCGGCCCCGAAGGGCGGCCTTTAGAAGTCCAGATCCGTAGCCGCGCCATGCATCAGAACGCTGAATTGGGCATTGCTGCCCATTGGCGCTATAAGGAAGGGAGTCTCGATCCGAGTCAGGCGGCTGAGCAACACATTGCCTGGCTACGGCAGATCCTGGAATCGCGCGACGAAGACAGTGATGACGGCGATCTATTGGAGCGGTTCAAGGCCGAGGCGTTCCAGGATCGGGTCTATGCGATCACGCCCAAAGGCACCATCGTTGATTTGCCGAAAGGGGCCACGCCGCTGGATTTCGCCTATCAGATTCACACCGATATTGGCCACCGCTGCCGGGGCGCCAAAGTCGATGGGCGAATCGTGCCGCTGAGCTATGAACTGAAAAATGGCCAGCAGGTAGAAGTGTTAACCGCTAAGAGTGGCGGTCCCAGCCGCGACTGGCTCAGTCCACATTTGGGCTATATCAAAACCGGTCGGGCCAGAGCAAAAATCCGCCAATGGTTTTTACAGCAGGATCAAGAGAAAAGCATTGTCGCCGGCCGGGCGATCCTGGATCGGGAGTTCCAGCGGTTAGGGCTTAAGCAACTTAAGTTGGACAAGGTTGCTGAACGACTGGGTTTTTCCAGAATAGAGGATTTATGCGTAGCCATCGGCCATGGGGCCTTGACGACTGCCCAGGTGGTAGCCCGAATTCAAGAGGATCTTTTGCCCGCACCGCCAGCTTTGGAAGAGGCGCTGTTGGTGACGCGCAAGAGCCATCCGGCCGGACCGGGCAAGGACGACGTGCGCATTCGTGGGGTAGGACAACTGTTGACCCAAGCGGCGCGCTGCTGTCAGCCGGCTCCGTTTGAACCCATCGCCGGTTACATCACTCAAGGGCGCGGGGTGACGATTCACCGCCAGGATTGCACCAATTTTCTAGGATTAGCCAATCGGCATCATGAGCGGGTGATCCAAGTGGAATGGGGTGCAACACCGGCGACTTATCCGGTCGATATTATGGTGGTGGCACGGGATCGTTCCGGCTTGTTGCGCGATATCACCTCAATTCTGGCCAACGATCAAGTCAACGTTTTGGCGGCGGCCACCTTGACACAGAAGGAAACCGCCATCGCCCGCATGGGCCTGACTCTGGAAATTACCGATGTGGTCCAACTCAGTCGAGTCCTTAATAAGATCGGCCAGTTGGCCAACGTGGTGGCCGCTTATCGCAAGCGTTGAGAAAGGCCGATCAGGCACTATTAGCCAGCAGGGCGCGGGTTTCCCGCAACAGTGGGTTGCGTCGCAATAGCAAAGTGAGCCGCGTCCCGCCGCTTTGTCGCCACAGAGTCGCCGCGCGGACCCCAGCTAGCAGCAAAGCGCGAATCCGGTTGGCGTTTTCGGGGTTGTTCAAATGGACCTGAACGCCGTTGACCATAATCCGTGGCGATAGGGTACTGATATTTTTCAAATAGATATCAGCGAAACGGGCGATGGTGTTGCTATGATTGACCGGAAAATGCGGCAGATTCTGGACGATTTCCTCCAAACTAGCGCCAATCGCTTTTAGAAGGTCGGCGCGCTGTGCGAGTTTTCGCTCCAGGCCCAGTAAGGCGATGGCATAGCGGGTCAACTCGATATCGCTTGGATTGCCAAGCTGTTGTTCCAGCAACCGTAAGCCAGGGCGCAGTTGTTGTAGATCGCCATAAATCTCCATGCTGCTGGCGGCGTTGATTTTGAGCAAACTGTGAAGACAGGTATCGACCGCTTCCGGGCTGGCTTGGCCGCGTCGAGCGATACCCCTCACCAGATCGGCGGCTAATAAGGTTCCGGCAAGGGCAATGGCGCGGTCATGGTCAGTCTGGGGCATGGGGCATAGGGCAAATGAGTTGCGGTGGGTTCAATTGGAGGCAGCGTCAATGATGCCGCCGCCCAGACATTCATCTTCGGCATAAAAGACAATGGCCTGACCGGGAGCAATGGCGCGCTGGGGTTCATTAAAGCGCACTTTAGCGCCTGTGCGATCCAAGGATTCAAGGGTACAGGGCTGATCGGCTTGCCGATAGCGGATCTTGGCTTGGCAGTGTAGCGGCAGATCGGGTGGCTGACCGGCGATCCAGTGCAATTTTGAGGCTTGCAAGCAGCGATGCATCAGGGCTGGGTGAGAATGGCCCTGGGCGACGATCAGGGTATTCTCGGCCAGATTCTTGCCAGCAACATACCAGGGTTCACCGCTGCCCGCCCGCCGCCCGCCGATGCCAAGGCCCTGTCGTTGGCCGATGGTATGGAACATCAGACCGGCGTGTTCACCGAGCAATTCGCCATCGGTTGAGCGAATCGGGCCAGGGTGGGTCGGCAGATACCGTTGCAGGAATTGCCTGAATTGGCGTTCACCAATAAAGCAGATTCCAGTACTGTCTTTTTTGGCATGGGTGATCAGACCGGCGGCGGCAGCCTGTTCTCGGACTTGCTCTTTACACAGAGCGCCAATCGGAAAGAGCGCGCTTGCCAATTGGCTTTGCTCAAGCCCATACAGGAAATAGCTCTGATCCTTGCCGGGATCCCGCCCTTTAAGTAAACGCCACTGTCCCTCGACCAATCGGCTTCGCGCATAGTGGCCGGTGGCAATCCGGTCCGCGCCCAGACGCCGGGCATGTTCTAGGAATGCCTTAAATTTGATTTCAGTATTGCACAGGGTATCGGGATTCGGCGTGCGACCGGCACGATATTCGTCAAGGAAATAGCGAAAAACCCGTTGTTGGTATTCAGCGGTGAAATTCACTTGGTGCAAGGGAATTTCCAGAGTTTCGCAGACCGATTTGGCGTCTTCCAGGTCTTCGGCGGCGGCGCAATAGCCGGTCTCATGGGTTTCTTCCCAATTCTTCATGAACATCCCATGCACCTCAAACCCCTGCTCAAGCAACAGCAGTGCCGCGACGGAGGAATCAACACCACCTGATAAGCCCACGATTATTCGTTTAGGAGACATCAGAAAGAGAGGGTGGCTGCGTCAATGGCATGAGGTTCGGGCGTGGCATCACCTATAATAACAGACGCTTTCCAGATCAGGCTCCAGGATTTGGCGCTACTACTAACTGAGCAACCTCTGTGCGTTGCTAGGCTATGGCGAGACGGACGCTAACGTATCAACAGTAAGGCCGCCCTAACGCGGACGGCCTTGCGGGAAAACCGAGCTAAATCATTATTTGGGCAGACTGTCCTGAACCAATTTATCAAATTCGGTTTTAAATCGCGCCATCAGGTCGGCCAGCGCTTTGGTATCGCCTAAGAATTTCTGGTGCAGATTACCGATAGATTGCGCTTGATCTGTGAGAAACGTTTGCAAGCTGGTCGGGTCATTGATATCGGCAGCGGCTTTCATGCGATCCATCGCCAAATTGATATAAGACTGCAAGGAGTTCATCTGGAAATTGACTAAAGCTTCCAGATTAGCCGCCGATAGTTTGTTCGCTTTGATTACTGGATTCAGGAAGTTTTGGTATTGCTCGGTCATGTTACTGGAGGCATCGTTGGCCATGCTCAATCTCCACAAAAACGATGTCGGTTAATGGGTTGGCGGTCTTTATCGACCTGACCCGCTAAGCTTAGCGGGTTTTTTGCTGCATTGCAATATAATCTCTTTTCATCGCCGCGCGGCGCATGGGTTGTTGCGATGAGTCGCTTGGCGATTGCATTGCCGGTAGATGATAATGCCCGCCCTTTCGAGATCTGAATTACCCTGACATGTGGTTTAAAAATCTAACGTTATTTCGGGCTGTCGAGCCTTTTTCCGCCTTAGGGGAAGCTTTAGCGACTCGGCTGGAACAAGACCTATTTCAGCCTTGTCCGAGTTTCCAGCCCAGTGCGATCGGCTGGGTTCCGCCGCTGGGTCGCAAGGCAATCGATTTGGTGCATACCGTGGCGGGAAGATCGTTGGTGTGCTTGCAGGCTGAGGAGAAGGTGCTGCCAACGGCTGTGGTCAATCAGATGGTGGCCGAGCGCATCGCCATGATCGAAGACCGCGAGCGGCGACCGGTGCGCCGCAGGGAACGGCAGGAATTGCGCGACCAGCTTCTCCAGGGTCTGATGCCGGGCGCGCTGGTCGCCACCCGCCGCAGCTATGCTTATCTCGATCCAGCGGCCGGGTGGTTGGTGATCGATAGCGCCAGCCCGCATCGCGTGGAGGAAATCACTGGATTATTGCGCAAGTCGCTGGCGGGTTTGTCCATCGCTCCGCCGCAGGTCAAGCAGTCCGTGACAGCCGCGATGACCAGTTGGTTGGCTGAAGGTCGAGCGCCGCCTGGATTTGATTTTGCCGATAGTTGCGAATTGCGGGAACCGGGCGAGGCAGGTGGCGTCGTCCGTTGTCGCGGTCAGGATTTGACCGGCGAGGAGATCCATGGCCATTTGGTTGCGGGCAAGCAGGTGAGGCAACTGGGGTTGCGCTGGCGCGAGCGGATCGAGTTTGTGCTGGACGAAGCCTTGGTGGTTCGTCGGCTAAAATTTCTCGATGTGATTCGTGAATCGCTAGACGATAGCGCCACGGATTCGCTGGAAGCGGTTTTCGATGCGGAATATGCATTGATGACTGGGGAATTGACCCTGTTGTTACCGGAGCTATTAATGCTGTTTGGCGGAGAAGCCTAGTGCATTCTCAAAGGAGCCATGGTAGCGATGGCAAGGCGACTGGGCGTTGGTCCACCGCCGATTGAAAATTAAGGTCGGTTATGGCTTGCGGTACCGAGGCTATCTTTGATCATCGGCCTAGGTCTTTTGGCAGGTTTTGGCGGTTTCTAGAGGCACGCTATGAATGGTTGGCAGTTGACCGGGTTTTTCGCATTGGCGGGCGTGGTGGGGATCGTGCTGTTTGCCCTTTGGATGATGGGACGCTTTAGCCAGGCTCGGCAGAACGAACGACAGTCGTTGGAAAAGGCCCCGAAGCCGTCGACAGAGCGCGTTAAGGCGCAAGGCAGCCGAGTCACGGAACAAGCGGCTGAGCGCGCCGCCGCACGGGCAGCTGAGCGGGCGGCTGCTGAATCTGCGGCCGCTGAGAAAGCCCTTGCCGAGAAAGCCGCCCTGGAGCAGGCCATTGTCGAATGGGCGGCAGCGGAACAGGCTGAAAATGAACGAGCGAAAGTACAACGCACCGCTGAGGAACGTCGCGAATCCGAACAGCTTGATGCGCGGATGCGCGCTGTAGAGGACGCGATCTCTGAATGGCTTGACGCTGAGCGGGATGGCACCCATGTCGTTGCGGTCGCCGCGCCGGGTAGCGTTCCGACGAAAAAGCACACCCGTGCCCAGGCCATTCACGAGCAAGTCCGCCTGACGGGTGAGAAAGTCGAGAAAGAAATGGCGGATCTTGATTTTATTAAGAATCGGATCGAAGCAGGGGTCGATTTTCTGCCGCTTGAATTCAAGCTCACTATCGATCAATGGAAACAGGGGCAAATCCTGCGGCACAACACGTTTGATGATCTCAAGCTCAAATTTCGCTACAAGGCGTATTCAATTGAAGATGGCTATGAACTGTTATACCGCTACACCGATTGGCTGGAACAGCAACGCCAGAAACTACGGCTTTTTATTAAGCTGCTGGGGACTGAACCCGATAACGCCGAAAGTATCCAGGCCAGCATCGAAAGAGCTGAGCATCGCGAGCGGCAAAAATATTTGGAAATGGATGTTGAAGTGATTTTTGCCTTGCGCGATATCCGTTCTATCCTGGAAAAATTGATCGACATGGAAACGATCCTCCGACAACTGGAAGAAGTCTGCCACAAGCGCTCGGAACAAATTATCGCACCTTCCTGGGAATCCAAAGGATCGTTGTAAGTCAAGGCCCGCCCTTGCGGGCGCTGCAATCGTGCAAGCGCTGCCGATGCAGCTATACTTCCTGCGGGTGACGGGATTAATCCGGCGCTCATCATGACTTCTGTGCCTGGTTAGAGCGGGAGCTTTGTGTAGTTGGACCTGGCTCACCGCTTTAGAAACCACGAAATTTCGCTCATCGTGATGAAACGTAGGGAGATATCTATGCGAAAAGTATTGGCGCTCGTGATGGCCGCCAGCTTGTTTTCTTTCGGCTTTACCGCATCGGCTGCTGAGAAAGCCCTAAAGTTGGGCGTGATTGCCGAATTGACCGGTGATATGCCGGCGGTAGGCGCTTCCTGTAAAAACGCTGCTGAAATGGCCGTCAAGGAAATCAACGCCGCTGGTGGCGTACAAGTCGGCAAGCAGAAAATGAAGGTCGAACTGGTGATTGAGGATAACGCCGGTAAAGCCGATCAATCGGCCGCTGCCGCGCAAAAACTCATTACCCAGGACGAAGTGCTGGCGATTGTTGGACCTAACGCCAGCCGTTACGCGATTCCTGCGGCGGAAATCGCTGAAAGCTCCGAGACCGTGCTGATCACCCCGTGGTCCACCAATCCCAAGACCACGCTGGATGCCACCACAAACAAGCCGAAAAAATATGTATTCCGCGCCTGCTTTATCGATCCTTTCCAAGGCGGCGTTCTGGCCAAGTTTGCCTTGGAGAATCTGAAAGCTAAAAACGCAGCGGTGTTGTATGACGTGGCGTCCGATTACAACAAAGGCATCGCCGAAGTCTTCAAAGCCGGTTATGAAAAGCAGGGCGGCAAGATCGTGGCCTTTGAGACCTATACCACGAACGATAAGGATTTCTCGGCACAGCTGACCAAGATCAAGGACGCCAAGCCCGATGTGATTTTCCTACCCAACTATTACAGCGAAGTGCCTTTGCAAGTCCAGCAAGCCAAGCGTCTGGGGATCAATGTCCCGTTCATTGGCAGCGATTCCTGGGGCAGCAACGAGCTGTTGACGTTAGGTGGGGCTGATCTGAACGGTTATTATTTCAGCACGCACTACGCGGCGGATAACGCTGCGCCGGTGGCCAAGAAGTTTATCGAAGACTACGAAAAAACCTATGGGGCCAAGCCGGATGACGTGGCGGCGTTGACCTATGATGCGTTCGGGTTACTGTTTAACTCAATCAAAGCGGCGGGTAAGGCTGACCGTGAATCGATCCGTGCTGCATTATCGACGCTACCCAGCTACAAGGGTGTGACCGGCGACATGAAGTTCCAGGCCGAGTCGCGCGATCCGATCAAGAGTGCGGTGATTTTGCAGATTAAAGACGGCAAATTCACCTACTTTACCAACGCCAATCCCTGATCGCTTGCCGATGAGGGGGTGAATCAAGCCAAGGCGGCCCAGGGGCCGCCTTTCTTATTAATCAGCGGTAGGATGGGTTAGCAACCGTGAGCGAAGGGATTGTTTACTGGCTTCAGCAACTCCTGAACGCCTTGCAGTTGGGCAGTATCTACGGCCTGATCGCCTTGGGCTACACCATGGTCTACGGCATCTTGACCATGATCAATTTTGCCCACGGCGACGTCTTCATGATTGGCGCATTCTTTTGTTTTCTAGCGGCGGTCTATCTGGGTTTGCCCTTTGCCCCGGTGTTGTTGCTCACCATGATTGGCACTGCACTGCTGGGAGTGGCGATTGAACGGCTGGCTTATAAGCCGTTACGTCATGCGCCGCGCGTGTCCGCGATCATTACCGCGCTGGGCGTCGGCATTTTTCTGGAGAATTTCACACTGGCGCTGGCTCCGTATCCCAAGCACATTCCAGCCTTACTGGAAAATTCCAACTGGAATCTGGGCGGTGTTTCGGTCTCATCATTGCAGATCATCATCATTTGCCTGTCCCTGGGGCTGATGTTTCTGCTGGATTATGTGGTGCATCGCACGCCGGTCGGTATGGCGATGCGGGCGATTTCGTGGGACAAGACCTTTGTGCCGCTGATGGGCGTGCCAGTGGACTGGGTGATTTCTGCGACCTTCGCCATTGGCGCGGCTTTGGCTGGTGCAGCGGGCACCATGTACGGCCTGGCCTATCCGGTGATCGATCCTTACATGGGGATCATGGTGGGCTGGAAGGCGTTTATCTCGGCTGTTGTCGGCGGAATCGGCAATATTCGCGGGGCAATGATCGGTGCGTTTATCCTCGGTGGCGTGGAAATCTTCGTTGCGGCCTTCTTGCCGTCGACTTATCGGGACTTCGTAGCGTTTGCGTTGCTGCTGATCCTGTTGATCGTTCGGCCCTATGGCATCCTCGGTTCGCCACGGATACAGAAAGTATGAAAAGCAGCGCATTGATTGAAACCAGGGAATGGCTGGCGGTACAACGCTGGTTGCTGCCGATCCTGGTGCTGATCGGTTTTGGCCTGGCCTTCGCGATTCCCGAATACGGTTTGTTTAATAAATACGTGCAGTTGGTGATGATGTACGTCGGCATTAACATCATCCTGGCCGCCAGCTTGAACCTGGTCAATGGCTACATGGGCGAGTTTTCCCTGGCCCACGCCGGATTTATGGCCATCGGCGCTTATACTTCGGCCTTGCTGACGATGCGGGTGTTGCCGGTCGCCGAGTATCCGGGCTTGTTTCCGTTGGCGGTGCTGGCCGGTGGCTTGATGGCGGCGGTGTTCGGCCTGATTGTCGCGGTGCCTTCGTTCAAGACGCGCGGCGATTATCTGGCCTTGATTACCCTAGCCTTTCTGATGATCGTCAAATCGTTGATCGAGAATATTGATGCCATCGGCGGACCGCGCGGTATTCCTGGCATCCGTAAACTGACTACCTTGCCGTGGGTGTTTTTCTGGGTTGTCGTTTCGTTATGGGTGATCCGAAACTTCGTCTATTCCAAATATGGCCGAGGTGTGCTGTCGATCCGCGAGGACGAAATCGCCAGTGAGTTGATGAGCGTCAATACCCGCCGCGTTAAATTTCTCGCCTTTATGCTGTCTTCGTTTTTCGCCGGTATCGCTGGGGGGCTATTCGCCCATGTGCTGCAATTCATCAGTCCGCGCGTGTTTGACATTATCAAAAGCACGGATATTTTGATTATGGTGTATCTGGGCGGCATCGCCTCGATTGGTGGTTCCATTCTCGGCGCTACGGTCTATACCGTGTTGCTGGAATTGTTACGACCTTCGACCTTCGGCGCGCTGCTGTCCTGGTTGCCCGATATGCTCTTTGACCCGCTGAATGAATATTTCATCCGCCATCTGGGCGTCTGGCGAATGGTGATCATGCCGCTGGCACTGGTGCTGGTCATGATTTTCTGGCCGCGCGGCATGATGGGCTTGCGGGAGTTTCGCTGGTTTATTCCTAAACGCGACCTGGACGCGCACCAACACCAACATCACGCCGAGCGCGAGAATCCCCATGACCCTTCTCACCGCCCGTAAGGTTAAGCATTACTTCGGCGGCCTGTGCGCGGTCTCCGAATTCAATCTGGAACTCCATGCCGGTGAGCTGATGGGCATCATCGGCCCCAATGGCGCGGGTAAGACCACGATCTTTAACCTGATCACCGGGGTCTATCGCGCTACTGAAGGCAGCATTCAGTTCAAGGGTACCGAACTAGTCGGCAAAACCCCGCATCAGATTACGGCGTTACGGATCGGGCGAACTTTTCAAAATATCCGCTTATTTCGAGATTTATCGGTTCTGGATAATGTGCGGATCGCCCATTACGCCCAAGGCGATTACAGCCCGCTGGAGGCGTTATTGCAGATTGGGCGCTATCAGCGGGAAGAGCGTCGCATCATCGACAATTCCCGACGCTTGCTGGCGATCTTTCACCTGGAAGGGCTGGCGGCGGAAACTGCCAAGAACCTGCCCTATGGGTTGCAGCGGCGACTGGAAATCGCCCGCGCCCTGGCCATTGGCCCGGAATTGCTGTTACTGGATGAACCGGCGGCCGGGATGAACCCCAACGAAATTGATCTATTGATGGAATTCATCCAGTGGATTCGCAAGGAATTTGATCTCACCATTTTGTTGATCGAGCACCAGATGAAATTGGTGATGGGCATTTGCGAGCGTTTGAAGGTGCTGGATTTTGGCGAAACCATTGCCGATGGCACACCGGAGCAGATCCAGAATAATCCCAAGGTGCTGGAAGCTTATCTAGGGGAGGGGCCAGTCGGATGAATGGCGAGATAAGAGACGCCAACCAACCGCTGCTGGATGTACGCGATCTTATTGTGAGCTACGACGGCATCCGGGCGCTCCAAGGGGTTTCCTTTGTGGTGCAGCAGGGCGAAATTGTCACCTTGATTGGTGCCAACGGGGCCGGAAAAACCTCGATTCTGCGGGCAGTGTCCGGTTTGGTGAGCTATAACGGCTTGATCCGCTTTGAAGCCCAGGACTTAAAGCGGGTACCCGCCCATCGTATCGTGGCTCTTGGCATCGCCCAGGTTCCAGAGGGTCGGGGCATCTTTGGTAATCTGACGGTATTGGAAAATCTGCGGTTAGCGACCTGGCAGCGCACCGATAAGGGTGAAATCGAAGCAGACTACCAGCGGGTATTTCAAACCTTCCCTCGGCTTAAAGAGCGTCAACATCAAGCCAGCGGTACCTTGTCCGGTGGTGAACAGCAAATGCTGGCGGTGGGCCGGGCGTTGATGAGCCGGGGCCGCTTGATGCTGCTGGATGAGCCGTCGATGGGCTTATCGCCGCGCCTTGTACAAGACATCTTTCGGATTATTCAAGACATCAATCAGGCTGGTATCACCATTTTATTGGTGGAGCAAAACGCCAATATGGCCTTACGCATTGCCTCGCGCGCTTATGTGTTGGAGACGGGTTCCATTACCTTGTCTGGAACCGGTTCGGAATTATTGGGCGATCCGCGAATTAAGGAAGCTTATTTGGGTGCTTAATAACGTTAATGGCACATTTTAAATGTGCCATCAGCGCCTTTAGAAATAAATATTGTGCTTGAAGGGTAATGAATTTATGCTTTTACAGCTCGCAGCACTGCGTCTCTGACTGAGAAAAAACCACTTACTTAGTGGGATTATAGAGGTCGGCGTCCCAGTGGGTATTGGTTGTTGTCGCTTGATTTTTCGATCAAGCCAGCGTCTCAGAAGAATAAAATAATGTCTTACAGGATTATGCGAACTCTTACCGAAGGTAATCATTATGCTCGATAAAAAACTTGCTCTGACCACAATCGTTTTCGCCGCACTTGTTGGGGTCGAATCGGTCAATGCCCAGGGTGGAGCCGGGCAAATCAATATTGCCGGTGGATTTACCCCTGCTCCCCTGATGCTAAAGGCTGGGGAGAAGTTCGTTAGCAAAACGCCCCAGTACAAACCACCACAGTTTCTTAATAACGATACCACGACAGGCTTTAAACTCTTTTGCTCTGGCGCTGGTGCTGAAACGCCGAGTATTAATACTGGAACACGCGATATTCGCCCGTCTGAACTTGAATTATGCGAAAAAAATGGCGTGAAAGGGGTCGTGCAACTGAATTTGGGTCGGGATGCGCTCATCGTAGCCCAGGGTCAGGGTGGTCGGATGAAAGCCATTAGTCGAAAGGATTTCTTTCTGGCCGTGGCTAAAGATGTGCCTGATCCGAAAGACAGTACCAAGTTGATTCCTAACCCCTACAAGACCTGGAAGAGCATTAATCCAGATTTACCTGATAACAAAATTTAGGTTTCGGCACCAGAAGCGGCTGTAGGTCTTTATCAAACTTATATGAATTCGCTAGTTATGGTTGGATGCCGACAGGTTGAGTCTTTAAAGGCTTTAGAGACAAGCGATCCAAAAGCCTTTGATACGGCTTGTAAAAGCTTTCGCAAGGATGGCGCTTACACAGAGTTTGCTAAACCGCCTGAAGCGATACAGGAACTCAAAGTAAACGCCGACACTGTGGGCGTCATTTCGTTAACCATGGCGCTGAAAAACAATTTAACGCCTTTGGTTCTGGATGGTATGGAACCTAATGTGGTCAAAGTTTCTCGCAATGAATACGAGCTAACCTTCTCTATGCAAGTCTTTCTGAAAAGATCCCATATTGGCGTTATTCCTGGCCTTAAGGAATACTTAACCGAATTAACTTCGGAAGAAGCAACTGGATTGATCGGCTATTTTTATGATATGGGAGTCATTCCGCTGCCTGCAAACGACCGCAAGAAGATAAGGGCTGAGGTTGCCGCACTGTAGCAAGCTCTTAAGGCTGGCTCATCAATCAATAGCGATACCCGCTTAACGAATTGGATTACTCACAGGTAATTCATCAAATCGAGCGGGTATCTTTTACCAGATCGATAATCTTCTAGACAGCGCAGTACCATAGGGCTGCGTAATTTCGGCCCTAAGGCGACGATCTCGTCCCAAGTGAGCCATAACGCGCGTTGAATGCCATAATCCAGCGCTTGATCGGGGTAGTGCTGTAAGGCAGTGCCAGCGAAACAGGTGCGGACAAAGGTGTGGCCCTTCGGATGGGTCCAGTAATAAAGGCCCACGACGGCATCCACTTGAACCTCCCAGGCGGTCTCTTCCAGCGTCTCCCGAATGGCCGCCGCCGCCAGCGTCTCATGCTCGTCCAGATGGCCAGCGGGTTGGTTGTAAACCAGTTCCTCACCGTCGGCATACTCTTCCACCAGCAGAAAGCGGTTATCACGTTCGACGATGGTCGCTACGGTGAGCCGAGGTAACCAGGGTAGGGATTCCATAGGGTCTCCTAAGGCAGGGGTTTGGAGAGGGTGAATGCTCCGCGCAATTCACCTTCTTTGTAGCCGAGCGCTTTATCCTCTGGATACAACTCTTTCAGCTTTATTTCCACTTCCGGGTCAGCGGTCTCACCATGGCATTTCAGACATAATGCCGCAGTGGGAATGGCCTTCATATAGCGGAAGGTTTTTTGCCCTTGATCGTCATCGATGACTGCAAAGAATTCCAGTTTATCAGCCGGTTCGCCCTGAGCGTGACGCGCGTCAAATTGCTTTAATACGGCCAGTTCCCAGTTATCGGGAGCATTGTTGGAGTTACGTAGCTTAAGGGTGGTGCGGCCGACCATCATATTGGCTTCAGTGGAGAGGTCCGTAGCGATTTGCCCCGCTTTTTCATGACAAACCGCAATGCCGTTGAGAGGATCGCCTGTTTCTATGGCCTGATTTAGCGCCGCCTGCAACGTCTCGCCAAACTTCTGGGTGATGGCGCGACTGCTTTCAATCTCTTGGGTTGGGATTACGTCGGCCGGGTCGACGGGTGGTTGTTTTTGGCGAGACAGGGCAGCGCCGCTGATCAGCACCGCGCCCAGCGCGAGAATGAGCGCATAGCGCATGAGAGTTCTCCCTATTGAGTTAAGGATTTTTGGCAGTATAGAGAGGCGCACGGTTTTTTTCTGCTCATTTTGCCAAAGATTTAACGCGCCGTTGTCAATCTGAAAACCATTGCCTGATCAACGCGCTAAAGCTGCGGCGACTCCCCTGAACGCCGGATTGGCAGCCGTAATCACCCAAGTCGGAATACCCGCTAGATAAGCGCTGAATCGGCCTTTAGCCTCGAACCGGCTTCTAAACTGGGACCGATCAAACAACGCGCCCAAGCGCGGGACAATGCCCCCACCAATATACACCCCTCCTAATGCCCCAAGCGTCAGAGCTAGATTGCTAGCGGCGGTGCCGAGCGCACCACAGAATAATTCCAAGACCTCAGCACAGTGCGGACAGGTTCCGGTTAACGCCCGCTCAGTAATATCGGCGGGCATCAGCGTTTCAGGCCGCCAGCCCTGAATAGCTGCCAGGGCAGTGTAAATGTTCACTAATCCTGGCCCAGACAGCAGACGCTCAGGCGAGACATGGCCAAACCGCTCCCGCAGCACTTGATAAACGGCCCACTCCCGCTCATCAATGGCGGAAAAAGTGACATGCCCGCCTTCGGCCTGTAGCGGAATCCAGTGATGTCCTGACCACACCAGTCCCGAAACACCCAAGCCAGTCCCTGCGCCTAACAAAGCAATAGGTGCATTTTTGACGGCGCTCCCGCCACCCACTGCTCGACGTTCGTGTGAATCAAGCAACGGTAGCGCCAATGCCAAGGCAGTGAAATCATTAATAATATCCAGCCGTTCCAAGCCTAGCGCCTGACGGGCGGCTTCGGTTGAGAAAGACCAGGGGCTGTTGGTGAATTGAATCCAATCGCCCGCTACGGGGGTGGCGACTGCCATCACAGCGCGCCGTGGCCGAGGCTGGGCAAGGTCACTCAGATAAGCAGTTGCCGCCTGGATCAGATCGGGATAGTCCGCACCGCTCAAAATTCGCTCGGCGTGGATGCGTCTATCAGCGGTTGCCAGGGCAAAACGGGCGTTCGTTCCGCCAATATCGGCGATTAAAGCGGGAGTTTCGGTAAAATTTGGGTCCATTGCGGGAATTCCTACTCAATGGCAAAGACAAGGCATTTCGATATTGGCTCGCCTTAGCCGAACAAAGTTGTAAAATGTTGCATAGCGGCATTAAAATGACCACAATTTCTCGATGTGCCCTTAATTTTACGATGAAATCGATTGGGGGCCTTGTGAAATGATAAACAGGTCTTGAGCACCTATCGCATAAACCCCCAAGAGGATAAGAAAAATGTCATTTCTAAGCGTCGAACAACTGAAAAAAGACTGGGCCGAGAATCCCCGCTGGAAAGGCATCAAGCGTGGTTATACCGCTGAAGATGTGGTACGCCTGCGCGGCAACCTGCCCATTGAGTACAGCCTGGCGCAACGGGGTGCCGAGAAGCTCTGGGATCTGGTCAACAATACCCCTTATGTCAACTGTCTGGGCGCACTGACCGGTGGTCAGGCCATGCAACAGGCCAAGGCCGGTGTCAAAGCCATTTATCTCTCTGGCTGGCAGGTCGCCGCTGACAATAATAGCTATATGTCGATGTATCCCGACCAATCGCTGTATCCGGTGGACTCCGTGCCGGTGGTGGTTGAGCGCATCAACAACACCTTCAAGCGGGCTGACGAAATCCAGTGCTCTCGTGGCATTGGCCCCGGCCATAAAGATTTCATCGATTACTTCCTGCCCATCGTCGGCGATGCTGAAGCCGGTTTCGGTGGTGTTCTAAACGCCCACGAGCTGATGAAGCGGATGATTCGCGCGGGCGCAGCGGGCGTCCACTTTGAAGATCAACTGGCCTCGGTCAAGAAGTGCGGCCACATGGGCGGCAAGGTGCTGGTGCCCAGTCAGGAAGCGGTGCAGAAGTTGATCGCTGCGCGCTTGGCAGCGGACGTGTACGGCGTCCCGACCGTGCTGCTGGCGCGTACTGATGCTGAAGCGGCCGACCTGCTGACCAGCGATTGCGACGAGAACGACAAGCCGTTCTGCACTGGTGAGCGCACTGTCGAAGGCTTCTACAAGACCCGCAAGGGTGTTGATCAGGCGATTTCGCGTGGTCTGGCGTATGCCCCGTATGCCGATATGGTGTGGTGCGAAACCGGTACGCCGGATCTCAACTTCGCCAAGAAATTTGCCGACGCCATCCGTGACAAGTTCCCCGGCAAACTGCTGGCCTACAACTGCTCACCGTCCTTTAACTGGAAGAAGAATCTGGATGATGCCACCATCGCCAAGTTCCAGCGCGAACTGGGTGCGATGGGCTACAAGTACCAGTTCATCACCTTAGCCGGTATCCACAATATGTGGTATCACATGTTTGATCTATCCCAAGATTATGTGAAGCGCGGCATGACGGCGTATGTCGAGAAGGTGCAGGAGCCAGAATTCGCCGCCCGCGACCGTGGTTACACCTTCGTCAGTCACCAGCAGGAAGTCGGCACCGGTTACTTCGACGAAGTGACCACCGTCATTCAAGGTGGTGTCTCGTCGGTGACCGCGCTGACCGGTTCGACCGAGGAAGAGCAATTCCACTAAGCCTTCACACCTATGGCCTGCTCTTTAGGCTGGGCGGGCTATAGGATGCGCTATCGCGAACCCGGGGGATTCCTCCGGGTTTTTGCCATTAGAACTCGTTAAAATAAGCCCAATCGTTGTCTTAACGAATACTGATTAAAAAGGAGCCACCATGAGCCTCAAGTTACCTGTCGGCGTGCAAGTTAATGGCCCGCTGCATCCCCGTTTCGACGAAATTCTTACTCATGACGCTTTGGCGCTGGTGGCTAAGTTACACCGGGTGTTTGAGCCACGGCGTCAGGAATTGCTGAAAAAGCGTATCGAGCGCCAGGCTCGTATTGATGCCGGTGAGATGCCGGATTTCCTGCCGGAAACCCAGCATATTCGCGAGGGTGACTGGAAAATAGCGCCACTGCCGAAAGCGCTGGAACGCCGCCGCACCGAAATCACCGGGCCGGTCGAAGCCAAGATGATCATCAACGCCTATAACTCGGGCGCTGATTCCTACATGACCGATTTCGAGGATTCCAACAGCCCCAACTGGTTCAACCAGATTCAGGGTCAGGTGAATCTGAAGGATGCCATCCGCCGCAAAATCAGCTATGTGAACGAGGCGGGCAAGGAATACAAACTCAACGAATTTGTGGCCACCCTACAGATTCGGCCACGCGGCTGGCATCTGGACGAAAAGCATGTACTGGTTGACGGCCAGCGAGTTTCTGGCGGTATTTTTGATTTCGGGCTGGTGTTCTTCCATAACGCCAAAGAGCAGATCGCGCGGGGTGCAGGGCCGTTTTATTACCTGCCGAAGATGGAGAGCCACCTGGAAGCGCGGCTGTGGAATGACATTTTCTGTATGGCCCAGGATGAATTGGGCATTCCACGCGGCACCATCAAGGCCACCGTGCTGATCGAAACCATCCTTGCGACTTTCGAGATGGAAGAAATTCTGTACGAACTGCGCGAACACAGCGCGGGCTTGAACGCGGGTCGTTGGGATTACATCTTTAGCTGCATCAAGAAATTCAAGAAGAACAAGGATTTCTGTTTAGCCAATCGCGGCGCAATCACCATGGAAGTGCCGTTCATGCGCTCCTACGCGCTGCAACTGGTGAAAATCTGCCACAAGCGCGGCGCTCCGGCGATGGGTGGCATGTCGGCCTTAATTCCGATCAAGAATGACCCCGAAGCCAATGAAAAAGCCTTGGCCGGGATTCGTCACGACAAAACCCGCGACGCTAAAGATGGCTTCGATGGCGGCTGGGTGGCACATCCCGGTCTGGTACCGATTGCCCATGAAGAGTTCGTCAAAGTGCTGGGTGATAAGCCCAATCAGTGGGAAAAGCAGCGCGATGAAGTATTCACGGCTAAGGACTTCCTGAACTTCAATCCCGAAACCCCGATTACTGAAGTGGGGCTGCGTAACAACATCAATGTCGGGATTCACTACCTCGGTTCGTGGCTAGCTGGTAACGGTTGCGTGCCGATTCATAATCTGATGGAAGACGCCGCGACCGCCGAGATTTCCCGCTCGCAGGTTTGGCAGTGGGTGGTTAGTCCTAAGGGCACTCTGGACGATGGCCGTAAAGTCACCGCTGAACTGGTGCGCAGTCTGATTCCTGAAGAATTGGCGAAGGTGAAAAAGACCGTCACCGAGCAAGGCGAGCAGACCGCCACCTATGAGCAGGCAGCGGGTATTTTCGAAAAGATGTCGCTGGATCCGAATTATCCGGAGTTTCTGACCCTGCCGTTGTATGAGGCGATGGATTAATTCATCGGCATTGCGAGTTTGATCCGAAACGGCGCGCAAAGCGCCGTTTCTTGTCCATTTCCCTGCAAAATGCCCACGGCACCGCGTGATCAAGACGGGACTAAATTGCTTTTTAGTGATCAAACCAAGGAACTTTTTCCAGTCTAGCCAGGGCTAGGTTAGCTGCTACTTCTATGGAATAATCGCTAAAACAACCGGTTCTGTCCGGTTAACTCATCATATTACCCGGAGTGGAATAACAGGATGGATGACAACAAGAAAAAGGCTTTGGCCGGAGCGCTGGTGCAGATCGAACGGCAATTCGGCAAGGGCGCGGTGATGCGGCTAGGGGATACCAGCGTAGCGCGAGACATCACCACCGTCTCGACTGGCTCCCTGGGTCTGGACATCGCGCTGGGGATCGGCGGTTTACCGCGAGGTCGGGTGACTGAAATCTACGGTCCAGAGTCTTCGGGCAAGACCACCCTTGCCTTGCAGGTCATCGCCGAAACCCAGCGTCAGGGTGGCTGCGCGGCGTTTATCGATGCCGAACATGCGCTGGATCCGATCTACGCCGCCAAGCTTGGGGTCAATGTCGATGATCTGTTGGTATCGCAACCTGATACCGGAGAGCAGGCGCTGGAGATCGCCGATATGTTGGTGCGCTCTAACGCAGTCGACACCGTAGTCGTTGACTCCGTGGCAGCGCTGACCCCGAAAGCTGAAATCGAAGGCGATATGGGCGATTCGCACGTTGGGCTGCACGCCCGGCTGATGAGTCAGGCTCTGCGTAAGCTCACCGCTAATATCAAGCGCTCCAATACGCTGGTCATTTTCATCAACCAAATCCGAATGAAGATCGGGGTGATGTTCGGCTCGCCGGAAACGACCACCGGCGGCAACGCCCTCAAATTCTATGCCTCAGTCCGGCTGGATATCCGGCGCATCGGCTCGATCAAAAAAGGCGATGATGTGATCGGTAGCGAAACGCGGGTCAAGGTGGTCAAAAACAAAGTCGCGCCGCCCTTTAAACAAGCTGAGTTTGAGATCCTCTATGGTGAGGGCACTTCACGGCTGGGAGAGGTCATCGATCTAGGAGTCAAGATCGGCTTGATCGACAAGTCCGGAGCCTGGTATAGCTGTAACGGGGCGCGCATCGGCCAAGGTAAGGAGAATGCCCGATCTTACCTTAAGGAAAACCCCGAATTGGCTCGCGACTTAGAGGAAAAAATCCGCATTCATTATCTGTCGCGACCGGAGGCGGTCCCCATCGTTGACGCTAGTGGCGCTATCGAGGACGACGCTGGTCTTGCCGGAACTGATGAGCTGGACGCGGACGCCTGATCACTCCGCTGCGGCACCCGCCGTAATCCGCGCTAAAGCCCTGGAACTGTTAGCGCGGCGTGAGCATTCTCGGCTGGAATTGCGGCAAAAACTGATCCAGCGCGGTTTTCCAGCCGAACCAGTTGGTCTTGTGCTGGAGCAATTAGCGGCGGAACGTTTGCTGGACGAAAGCCGCTATGCGGAGTTGTACGCTTGTTCGCGCGCCGATAAGGGTTATGGTCCGCTCAGGATTAACCGTGAACTGCGCGAGCGTGGTGTCCCTGAGCCGATTGTGACCGCAACGTTGGCGCTGCTGGAGGATGCCTGGCCTTCCAAGCTATATCACCTGCATCGCAAGCGCTTCAAGTCACACCGGCCTGCCGACGCTGCCGGGCAAATGCAGCAAACTCGCGTCTTGCGCCAGCATGGGTTTACCCTGGATCAGATCAAGCAGTTTTTCGCAACAGGCTAAACTTTCCTTATCGCCATCAAGAATCCTGACCATGACCAGCAGCGCCGAACTTCGCAAGCTCTTTTTAGATTATTTTCATGATCGTGGCCATGAAGTGGTCGCCAGCAGCCCATTGGTGCCGATCAACGACAGTACGCTGCTGTTCACCAATGCGGGCATGGTGCAGTTTAAGGACGTGTTTACCGGTCGTGATCGTCGTCCTTACCATCGGGCAGCCACGGCCCAGCGCTGCGTGCGGGCCGGCGGCAAGCATAACGATCTGGAAAACGTCGGTTACACCGCCCGCCACCATACCTTTTTCGAGATGCTGGGCAATTTCAGTTTCGGCGACTATTTCAAGCGCGACGCTATTCACTTTGCCTGGGAGTTTCTGACCGGCGTCTTGAACCTGCCAGCGGACAAACTCTGGGTCACGGTTTATGAAACCGACGACGAGGCTTATCAGGTCTGGGCCGATGAAGTGAAAGTACCCGTTGAACGAATTGCCCGCATTGGCGACAAGCCCGGCGGAAAACGCTACGAAAGCGATAACTTCTGGGCGATGGGCGACACCGGCCCCTGCGGCCCGTGTTCCGAGATCTTTTACGATCACGGCCCGGAAATCGCTGGCGGACCGCCCGGTACGCCGGAGGCTGACGGGGATCGTTACATCGAAATCTGGAATCTGGTGTTCATGCAGTTTGATCGTAGCGCCGATGGCGTGCTGACGCCGCTACCGAAACCTTCAGTTGATACGGGGATGGGGTTGGAGCGGCTGGCGGCCGTCATGCAGGGTGTGCACAGCAACTATGAGATTGATCTGTTCCAAAACCTGATCAAAGCCGCCGCCAGCGTGACCGGGGTCAGCGATTGGCAATCCAGTTCGCTACGAGTGATTGCCGATCATATCCGGGCTACAGCTTTCCTTATCACCGATGGCGTATTGCCCTCCAATGAAGGGCGTGGCTACGTGCTACGCCGGATCATGCGCCGCGCGATCCGCCACGGTTATAAACTCGGCGTTGAAGGAAGCTTCTTTTATAAGCTGGTCGCGCCGCTGGCAGCGGAAATGGGTGCTGCCTATCCTGAGCTACTCAGCGCTCAGGATCAGGTCACCCGCGTCATCCGTCAGGAAGAAGAGCGCTTCGCTGAAACTCTGAATCACGGGATGCGCCTGCTGGAAGATCGCATTGGGCAACTGTCCGGCAAGGCCATTCCCGGCGAGACGGTCTTTAAGCTTTACGATACCTATGGCTTTCCGGTCGATCTCACCGCTGATATTGCCCGTGAACGGGGCTTACAGGTCGATAGCGTTGGTTTCGAGCGGGAGATGGGGGCCCAGCGCGAACGGGCGCGCGCCGCCAGCCGCTTTGGTGTGTTGGATGACGCTAAAGTCCAGATTACGGATACGGTTGGTACCGCCTTTCACGGCTATGATCGATTGGAGGAAAGCGCCACTGTCGTCGCTTTGTTCCATGCACAACAACCGGTTCAGGAACTTGGGACGGGTGATGAGGGTTTAGTGGTCCTGGATCAGACTCCGTTTTATGCCGAAGCTGGCGGTCAGGTCGGTGATGCGGGTTGGTTGCGCGCTGGCGATGCCCAGTTCGAGGTCCAGGACACCCAGAAACAGGGTGAAGGCGTTTTCACGCATATCGGCGTTTTGCGGCAGGGCCGCTTGCGGCGTGGCGATACGGTCCTGGCGCAAGTGGATAGTGCGAAACGCCAGGCCACCGCGTTGCACCATTCCGCAACCCACTTACTGCACGCCGCCTTGCGGCGGATATTAGGAACGCACGTAAGCCAAAAAGGCTCACTGGTGGATTCGCAGCGGCTGCGCTTCGATTTCTCTCATTTTGAACCCATCAGCCCAGAGCAACTGGAAGCCATTGAGCGGCTGGTTAACGCTCAGATACGCGATAACGCCGCCGTTGAAACGACAATTATGGCCCCCGATGAAGCGATTGCCGTCGGCGCAATGGCCCTGTTTGGCGAGAAATATGGTGATAAGGTGCGCGTGTTGAAAATGGGCGAGTTTTCGACCGAATTGTGCGGTGGGACTCACGTTCGTCGCGTCGGCGATATCGGCCTACTAAAAATCATTGCAGAAAGCGGCGTAGCCGCCGGTGTGCGCCGCATTGAGGCGGTCACCGGTGAGCGCGCTTTGGATTATATCGGCGCTTTGCAAGATCGCGCTCGCCAAGTCGCGCATTTAGTGAAGGGAGATCGTGATAATTTCCCCGACAAGGTTCAGCATCTGGTTGAGCGAACCCGCCAACTCGAAAAGGAGATCGAGCAACTGAAAAATCGCTTGGCCAGTGGTCAAGGCGCTGATTTGCTAAGCCAGGCCATTGAGGTGAATGGCATCAAGGTACTGGCTGCTCGGCTGGAAGGCGTTGACGCTAAAACCTTGCGCGAAGCGGTAGATCGTTGCAAGGCTCAACTCAAGGCGGCAGCAGTTGTGTTGGCCACAGTCGAAGAGGGTAAAGTCCGTCTGGTGGCTGGGGTGACACCTGCGGAAACCCAGCGGATCAAGGCCGGTGACTTGGTTAATCTCGTAGCCCAGCAAGTCGGCGGCAAGGGGGGCGGGCGGGCGGATTTAGCCCAAGCGGGCGGCACTGATCCCAGCAGGCTGGATGAAGCGCTCCGGGGCGTTCCTCAGTGGGTTCATAGCCAATTGTGATGTCGGCACACTTATTTCCGCTACAGCGGTGAGTAGTACCGATGGCATTGTTTGGAATTCGGCGTTGCCGCAGTGCGACACGGATATTTTTGGGAGATTGCCGATCTTTCGTTATACTTGCACGTCCACCAACCCCAGAAGCCATTATGGGGCAGATTCGATCTAGATTGGAGCTGGTAAGGGCGTCATGTCACTGATTGTACAAAAATATGGCGGTAACTCAGTCGGGACTGTTGAGCGTATCGAAAATGTTGCAGAAAAGGTTATCGGCTGGCGCAAGAGTGGCCATAAGATTGTCGTTGTTGTCTCAGCGATGAGTGGTGAAACAGACCGTTTAATCAACCTGGCCAAAGCGATTACCCCACGTCCTGATGCCCGTGAGTTAGACGTGCTATTAGCGACTGGCGAGCAGGTGACTATCGGGTTATTGTGCATTGCCTTGGAAAAGCGGGGTTGCCCATCACGTTCCTATACGGGTGGCCAGGCTCGGATTTTGACCGATAGTGCCTTCAATAAGGCCCGTATTCAGGATATCCAGGCCGATGCCATACGCGCCGACCTTGACGCCGGACGGGTTGTGGTCGTCGCTGGATTTCAGGGTGTCGACGAAAGCGGCAATATCACCACGCTGGGGCGGGGCGGCTCGGATACTACCGGTGTCGCGCTGGCGGCTGCGCTCAAAGCGGATGAATGCCAGATCTACACCGATGTTGATGGGGTGTATACCACCGATCCCCGAATCGTACCCACTGCGCGCCGTCTTGACTGCATCACCTTTGAGGAGATGCTGGAGATGGCTAGCCTGGGTTCCAAGGTCTTGCAAATTCGCTCTGTGGAATTTGCGGGTAAACATAATGTCCCACTACGTGTGCTGTCGTCCTTTCAGGAAGGACCAGGTACGCTGATTACCTTCGAGGAAGGGTTAGAGGCTGAATCTATGGAGAAAGTGCTGATTTCCGGCATCGCGTTCAATCGTGACGAAGCCAAGGTTACCGTTCTCGGTGTACCCGACCGGCCGGGGATCGCTTTCAGCATCTTGGGGCCGGTATCGGATGCGAATATCGAAGTCGATATGATCGTCCAGAATGTCGGCCGCGATGGTACCGCCGATTTTACGTTTACCGTACATCGCAACGATTATGAGCGCACCTTAGAGATTCTGCGCGAACAAGCTGTGCGACTGGGGGTGCGCGAGGTGTCTGGGGATAACAAGATCGCCAAGCTTTCTCTCGTGGGTATCGGTATGCGCTCCCACGCTGGCGTTGCTAGCCGTATGTTCCAAGCGCTTGCGAAGGAAGGTATCAACATTCGCATGATCACAACTTCCGAGATCAAGATTTCGGTCGTGGTGGACGAGAAATACCTGGAGCTTGGCGTGCGCGCCCTGCACGAGGCTTTTGAGCTGGATCAGGTTTCCTAAGGCGTTGAGCGTTCGGTGAATTCAAGCCGTTAGGACACTTTGTAAGCCATTTAATGACAAGCGCGGGAAATTAACAACCGCGATATGACCTGATGCTTTTGATGGAGAACACGGAGTAGCTTGCTATGTTGATTCTGACGCGCAGAGTTGGAGAAACGCTGATGATCGGTGATGAAGTGACCGTTACCGTACTCGGCGTGAAGGGTAATCAGGTCCGCATTGGAGTCAATGCGCCCAAAGACATTGCGGTGCATCGCGAGGAAATCTACGAACGGATCAAACGCGAGCAAGATCACGCGGCCACAGGCAATAACCCGCAACCCGAAACTTGACCACCAAGGTCTTTACCTTAGCGTCTTGAGGCGTTATCCTTGATAAGATAAACAGCTTGCGGCATTCTTGCTGTCGAGTATTTACCGGAGAGATGGCCGAGCGGCTGAAGGCGCTCCCCTGCTAAGGGAGTATGGGGACATAAAACTCCATCGAGGGTTCGAATCCCTCTCTCTCCGCCACTGATCATGAAGCTGTGCGGAATTGACAAGCCTTGGTCCAGTTTGCATAATCCGCCTCCCAAAACAATGCGCCCGTAGCTCAGTTGGATAGAGTACCTGGCTACGAACTAGGGGGTCGGGAGTTCGAATCTCTCCGGGCGCGCCAACTGATCAGCCCAGGAATTAACCCCTGGGCTTTTTTGTGTACGCGGCAGGCTATGGGAGCGCGACATCATGTCCTCTGTCGTCATTGCAGATTCACTATCTAACCGATCTGCGCTCGCCCGCCAAATACGTCGACTGTCTGTAATGCTCTTGCTCTATGGCGCGTTGCTGTTCGGAACGGCCATGGCCTTATTGCCCTTATTATGGATGGTAGCAGCTTCCCTAATGCCTGCTGGTGAAGCCAACAGCTATCCTCCGTCGTTATGGCCCAGCACCATCACCTTTGAGCATTACAAGGCGCTGTTTACCCGTCTTGATCTTGCCCGTTATCTGTTTAACAGCACCCTGTTGGCCAGCGCGGTAACTCTCATCGCATTGTTTATCAATTCGCTGGCAGGCTATGCTTTTGCCAAATTTCGCTTTCGCTACCGAGAGGGGATCTTTAGAGCTTTGCTGGCGGCTATGGTGATCCCGGCGCAAGTGGCGATGTTACCGTTGTTTCTTTTGTTGAAACAGTTAGGTTTGATTAACACCTACTGGGGCGTGATCATCCCTGGCATGGCCAGCATCTTTGGTATCTTCCTAATTCGACAATACTTACTCGCAATACCCGATAGCCTGATCGAGGCTGCTCGCATGGATGGAGCTGGGGAATTTCGGATCTACTGGTCTCTTATATTGCCTCTTTGCCGACCCATTCTCGTAACTCTGGCCATCTTCACCTTTCTTGGAGCCTGGAATGATTTCATGTGGCCCCTGATTGTTTTGACTGACAGCGCGCACCATACGCTACCTGTCGCGTTGGCAAATCTTCTGGGGGAGCATGTGCAAGATACCGAGTTAATGATGGCGAGTTCGGTATTGACTGTGCTACCGGTCATGCTGCTGTTTGTCGTTTTGCAGAAATACTACATCGCTGGAATTATGCTGGGCGGGATGAAAGGATAATCTGAGACGGGTACTTAAGACTTAAGAGGGTGTAACGCTTAGCTCGATGTGCAGCATCGGAATACCCATTAAGCCCTGATGGATGCTGCTGGCATGAGATTTAAAAATCAGCGCGTCATCGCGCCAGCAATGAATAACATGTTCTTGTTGGGTTCCTGAGGCGGCTGCAACGTCGACAGAATAATCCCCTATCGGCAAAATCGGCATCCGAAAAGTGAAGCGTGCCACCAAAACCTGACCGGTAACCACCGAATGCGGAGCTGTGGCATAGGTTAGATAAGTGTTCTCCCCAAACAGGTTTTGGCCCAGACGATCCTTGACGAAGAAGCCAATAATCGGACTCTCAAGATCATTGAGAATGGCCGCTTTAACAATCAAGGTGACTAGTTCGCCGCCGACGATCCACAGTAAAACATTTCCGTGTTGATCCTCAAAAAAAACATCTGCTATCTGAACCACCCCGGTTCCATAGCCGGCAGCGTCTCTTTGGAATGTAAACAGTTCTAGATCATTTCGAAATTGAGTTTGATTAAGGAACTGTAATCGTTGGTCAGCAGCCTCAGTCAATGAGCGAGTGAGACTGGCGGCAGGATAGTCCTGAGCAATCTCAGAGATGATTTGCCCTGGCGCTTCCCGCAGAGTTGCTAGATAGTGCGCACAAACTTCCTTGGCTGGCCCCAACTCTCTTAACTGCCCGCGCTCCAGCCACAAAACTCGATCGCACAGATTAACTACCGTACCTGTGTCATGGCTGACGAAAAACAGTGTGCCCTGTGTTTGGAATTTGCGAAGAAAACGCATACATTTCTGGACGAAGAAGACATCTCCGACCGCTAGAGCTTCGTCAATGATTAAGACATCGGCACACACATGGGCGGCCACTGCAAAAGCCAGGCGCACTGCCATACCGCTGGAATAGGTCTTCACTGGCTGGTCAATAAATTCGCCAATATCAGCGAAGGCCAAAATATCCGGTAAATAGCGCTCAATCTCCGTATCGTCCAGGCCGAGAATAGCGGCGTTTAAATAGACGTTTTCCCGCCCAGTAAACTCAGGGTTGAAACCAGCGCCAAGCTCCAATAATGCGGCAACCCGACCCTGTACTGCTAAAGTACCGGTAGTCGGCTCCAAAGTCGCACACAATAGCTTCAACAGGGTGGATTTGCCAGAGCCGTTGCGACCGATCAAGCCGACCGTTTCGCCTCGCCGGACTGAAAAGGATATATCCCGTAAAGCCCAGAATTCATGATAATAACGCCGCCGACCACGCCACAGCATTTGCTTCAGACGATCTTGGGGACGCTCGTAAATTTGATAGCATTTCCCGGCATTTTGCACTTTGATGACCGTATCGCCCGGCTGTAATGGTGTAACCACCGGATCAGAGGACATCAGCGAAGCCTTTGCGGGTACGAGCAAACCAATAAGCCCCTAACACAGCTAACAGCAAAGAGACGGCTAAAGCGAATAAATAGGGCGTCCACGCTGGCACCTGGTCGAATAAGATAATGCCGCGAGCCTGCTCAATTGCGAGCGCCAGTGGATTGTATTCCAGCCAGGGGCGCACCTCGACTGGTAGAGCGCTGGCTGGGTAGAAGACTGGGCTTAAAAACATCAATAGCTGTACAAGGGGTACTACCAATTGTTGGGTATCACGGATAAATACGCCAAGCGAGCTTAAAAACCAGCTTAGCCCAAGCGCACACAGTACCAACGGTAACACGATAATAGGCAATAACAGCACGGTCGCTGTAAGTCCGCTTATTAATGCTTTCAGGAATAGAATGACTGTGAACGTGACCCCTAAGATCAGTAGAGCGGAGGTCACTATCACAACCGACAGCATTTCCAGAGGGAAGACAACGTTCTTGACATAGCTTTGGTGTGCCAGGATCAAAACCGGCGCTCGACAAAGACATTCGGCGAGAAAATTATAGAGCGCCATGCCAATGAACAAGATAAGCGCTAAATCATGCAGCGCATCGCTGCTATGCTCAGGCCAGCGGATCTTAAAGATGATGCCAAAGAAGAACGTGAATACTGAGAGCGAAAGTAATGGCAGCAGTACTGCCCAAACGGCTCCTAAGTAAGAACCACGGTAACGCTCGGCGAAGTCGCGCCGTAGTAGTTTAAGGAACAGTTGGCGCTGCAACCAGGATTGGCGCAGCACTCGGTACAGTATCCAACTCCTGCCCGAAGCTTCGCTCAGATTAACAGCCTGCATTGGTCCAAGCGTCAGTGGGTAGCGGTGTAACCCATAATGGCGCGGGCGACAGACCACGCACATGGCGATCCCACATCAGGCGATAGGCCTCTTCTAAATGGCGGGTGAAACGAGGTGTGTCAAAAAGTGGTGCCCGTGTGCGGTTGTAGGCTAACTTTGCGCGTAAGCTGCGCAATTCGGCCGGGGTAGTCGCCAAATGAATCGCCTTCGCTTGATAATCCTCCAATGAATCAGTAATCAGTTCCGGCAAGCCGACCGCCTGAAGCAAGCTGGCAGCTACTCGGCTCGGAAAGGTATTACCGCGACAGGTCAGGACCGGCAAGCCGGCCCATAAGGCGTCACTGGCTGTGGTATGGGCATTGTAAAGGCGGGTATCCAGAAAGAGATCGGCCAAACGGTGGCGTTCCAAATGTTGAGCTTTGGGCAAGCGCTGCGCAAAAAGCAGGCGCTCGCCGACAATACCCTGAGCTTCCGCTTCACGCCTTAGATGGAGGGTCACTGCATCGTCTGCGGCGAGCAGCCATAATACGCTGTTAGGCACCTGCGCTAAAATCTTCATCCAGACTGTGAAGATCACTGGATCGATTTTCGCAGGTTTATTGAAACAGCAGAAAACAAAAGCAGTTTCCGGTAACCCGACATCGCGTCGCTGTATACCTGTTGCCGCGATTTCCTGAGAATCATCATTGATCTGATAGCATTCAGGTAAATAGACCGGCTGCTCAGTGAAGTAGGGTCGAACCGACTCAGGGAGAACCCTATCGTCGGCTAGAATATAGGGTATGAAAGGGGCACCCAGGGTTCCCGGATAGCCGAGATAGCTGACCTGAACCGGCGCAGGCCGTAGGGCGAAAATCTCGGTACGGGCATAGCCTGTATAGCCCATCAAATCTACCAGGATATGAATCCCCTCGTTATTAATACGCATAGCCGCTTGCGCATTATTCAGTTCAGTTAAATCAACGAACTGATCGGCATCCGCTTTAATACGCTGGTAGTAGTCGCTCCCATCATCCTTACACAGCGCGTAGACGAAAATCTCGAAATTTTTCCGATCATGCTGAGAAAAGAGGCCACGCATCAAATGGGCGGTCGGATGTTCTCGAAAATCGGCTGACACATAGCCAATTTTAAGTCGATCAGTCATTGCCAAAGCAGGATAAGTCAATGCCAGGCGCTCACGCGCAGCGCTCATCCCAGAGTCTAAAAAGGCTGCCTGGCTGCGAGCCATCGCCAGAACCGTTTCAGGGAGGAAAGGTAAGGATAAGGATTTGAACGGCGGTAGTGGAGTCAACTGTCCCTGTGAAAGATTTTCCCGGACAAGAGTTTCTGCCTGCTCTATGATCGTGGAGTAATCTTGCCAGTCGCAGCGTTCCAGTTGGGTGATTTTGAAGCTTAGGTATTCAGCATAAGGATCGATTGGCGGAACCAGCCTATCCGCTGCCACACCGTAAACCTCATGGCGCCAACGAAATATTTGGAATGCATCGTGATCCAGCGCATCGGCTGTTGCGAATGCCTGGCGTGCTTGCGGAAACTGTTTCAGCCCTGATAAGGCTCCACCTAAATTGGCATAAAGCTGCCAGTCTTGTACTCCGCTGGCGATTAGACTTTGCCCCGTAGCAAGGGCATCGGCAAACCGTTGTAAATTGTTGAGCGCTGCCATTTTATTAATTGCGGCTTGCGGATGATCGGGCCACAGTGCGAGGGCCTGGTCAATGGCGACTAGCGCCTCCATATACTGTCTTCTAGCGAGCAGTATTACTGATTTGGCGATCCATAATGAGGCTTGGTCGGGATGCTGGGCCAATGCTTTTTCAATTAGCGTGGCAGCGGATTCCCATGCGTTGTGGCCTACCAATATTTCGGCTTTGAGTGACACCGCCTCAGGATGATTAGGCATGGCCGCTAAAATCGTGTCTATGGTCGCCGCTGCTTCAGACGCAGAGCCTGATCCAATGAGCGATTTCGCTAAGTTCAAATGCGCGGTAATCCGGTCAGGATATTTAGAGAGGATCTTTTGGCATTCTGCCTGGGCTTCCGCAAAACGTTTTAAGCCTATTAACGCTTGAACCCTCAAATCCCATAAATCGGTATTATAAGAATCGAACGTCAGAGCATTTAGCGTTGTAGTAAGCGCTGCTGAGAAATTGCCTAAAGCCAGTAGTGCGATGATTTTATTAATCAATCCCTTGATGTGACGAGAATTAAATTTTAGTAGCTGCTCTGAAGTAGCCAGCGCTTTTTGAGGTTGCTTGAGGGCCAACAGTGCTGCCGTTTTATTGAGCAAGGCAATTGGGGCGTCAGGTTGAATTGCTAAAGCTGCATCGGCAGCCAGTAATGCATCTTGCGGGCGATCCAGAGTGATTAAAACAGAACTACGGTTCATAAGAGCACTGGCGTGGTCTGGTTTAATAGCCAGCAATTGATCAAAGGCGGCGAGTGCTTTATGAGGTTGGCCCATTGTCTGTAACGCCACTCCTAGGTACAGACGGGCATCTAAATTATTAGAATCGATCTCCAAAACTCGTTCGGTTAGGCAAACGACCTCTGCGGGAGTTTGCAGCGCGAGCAGTATTCCTGCTTTACTGGTTAGAGCTTTGGCATCGTCTGGGGCTACTGCCAAAGCAGCGTCCACAGCACGATTGGCATCAAGGTGACGACCCATACCTTTCAAAGCGGCCGCAGCGATCAGGTGGGGGCGAGTTTCTTGGACGGTATTGGCTTTTAAGACCTTGGCAATTGCTTCCAGTGATTCTGGGTATTGCCTCTTCCGTAGATAAATAGCGGCAACCTCAAGCCAGACTATGGGATCTCCAGGTTCATTCTGGCAAGCCTGAAGATACAATTGCAGTGCTTGATCGTCTTGGTTGGCATCCAGCTTTTGCTTTGCTTGTTCAAGCAAAATTAGCTTCTTTGCCTTCTCATCTGTCATATCAGCGAACTGTACATGCCTTGCCCATTAGGAGGACTATAGATTATTGCGGCTTGTGAGTCTGATGATACCATTCGCCATTAACTAGAACCCATTGCTCATCAAGGGTTTGGGGCATCCAGCCCAGACTACCTACGGCGACGCGGCCCTCAACCTTAACTTGGGCGCTCTCACCTTCAATTTTCGTCTCCAGTATCTTCACATCCCTTACTGGCAGTCCTCCCAGGCGTTTGTATTGATCAGGAGTCAGCCAGCCGCCAGGCAATGCTGCAGCTTCTAGGCTGTACACGGTCTGTAGGTCATTAGCAGTTCGCGCGGCCCAATAGCGCTGAACACGCTGTTCCAGTGGTTCTCCAGCGAATAGCGTATTAGAGAAGACCACTAGCAGTCCCACTATTCCGCACACGCGTTTCAATAGGCTTTGACTATTTAGCAGGATTAGCATTTTCAAACCCTTTTTCCACGACTGTAACGCCGAATTGTCCAGCGAGCGTTTTTAGATAACGCTCGCGCGCTTTTTCTCGTTGTTCATTTTGCCACTGCGCAGCAACCTTACCGCGTACCGCCTCATAATCGGCGATTAACGCAGGTCGTACATCGGTCAGCAGCAAAATCTCATAACCGGTTGGCGAGGGGATGATGCCTGTACGTTGCCCAGGTTGTAGACCGCGCATAGCGTCTCGCAGCCAGGGCACAGCGTTGCGCGCCACAAAGCCCCGATCAGGACCCGTTTCTGGAGCGCGTGGGTTTTCGGTGAGTTCTGAAGCAACCTTGGTAAAATCCTCGCCAGCCTCAAGGCGTTGTAAGGCACGCTCAGCTCGTTGCCGCGCCAGGATACCGCCAGCCGGATCTCGCTCATTGCGAAATTGAATCTGTACCAGCCGCACCATTTCAGGGATGCCGAAATCCTCTTTGTTAAACTCATAATAGGAGCGTAACGTAGCATCTTCCGGCACTGAAGGGGTCGGAAAATGTACTTCTTCCAAGGAGCGTCGAGCCTTGGCATAGGCTTCCGGTGAGAGGGGCTGAGGAGCGGTCAGATCTTCCCGCTTGATAGCCTGATCCAGCAACCGCTCCTCAATCAATTGGCGTAAAAGCTTAATCTGGCCGCTCTCGGTTCGCATATTATCGCCGAGTCCGGATTGGTAAACGAATTCACGGAAGGCTGCTAAAGTAATCGTCTCATCGCCAACACGGGCCAATATTCGAGCTGGATCAGCGGCTTCTTCGAAATTGATAGCTTTCTGGGTGTTATTGTTGGGCGAAATCGCTGCCAATGGTTTGGCTAGTCGAGTCCACAGAGGCCCATACAGGATCTGCAATGAATCCTCAAGCTCACCCAGCGTGAAAAGTAGATCCATTTCTCCGTCGCCATCAATATCACTTAACAGCAAGATTTGGTTTACCCGGCCGCTTAGCGGCAACTCGACTGCCTGAAATCGATAGGGATTTCCTTTTTCTATGCGATAGACCATCAATGATTTTTCGGTGCTAGCGACTAGCAGTAGTGAACCGTCTCGATTCTCCGCAATGGCTATACGATGTGGTGCCCAGTGCTTGCTGGGAACCGGTAACTCTGGACCGGGTGCGAAATGGCCTTTGCCGTCGTTAAGGAGTACTGCAATGCGGCGTTCCGACTCCAGAGGCAATAAAATATCCAAAGCACTATCGCCGTTGATATCAGCGACAGCTAAATGTCGCGGTGCCCCCACAGGTGCCGTCCAAATTGCAACCGGTTCAGGTTCTTGATTATCTTTGGGATAGTCTATTCGCCATAGCGTCCGTGAACGTCTTGTGGTGTAGAGCAATTCGGGAATGCTATCTGCATTCAAATCGGCGGCGGTAATCTCGCCGGGAACTTGGTGTGCAGGATGGCCTAAGGAAAATTCCTTCTCTACCTGAGCACTGTTAGCCTGAAAGTTGCGTAACAAAACAAGCCCATGTCCCTCATATGGCGCTACCGCTAGCGAGGTTCCCCAACTAGGCCAGGAAAAAGCCGTCGTAGTAAACGCGCCTGGGTGGGGGCGGCGCGATCTCTCTGTAATCTCGCCCCGCTCTCCCACACCGAGAACTTTGAGTAACCTATCGCCTTCAGCACTCAGTACATACTGATTTTCCTTACCGGGGAGACGGGCTAAGCCATTCGGATGAAACCCTAAAACTTCAGCCGCTTCCCCTGCTTCAAAATTTCGTGGGGTTTTCTGATAGAAAATCTGTGCAATTCCCTTAGTGCGATCTGTGGTTAATAAATCGAGTCGGCCGTCTGAATCGATGTTATCTACCACCACAGCAAAGACTTTATGTTTGACAGGGAGCGGTTGTGGTGAGATGCCTTCATTCAAGGGAATAAGTAGCGGGTCGGACGCAGCGAGAGATGCGTTAACGCTCATCGCTACTAGTGCGGCGAGAAATAAAGAGTAATAAGAAGGTCGATTAGCTATGCAGGACATGTTCTGGATACAGTTTTAAGAAATATTAAATTGGGTGGCACAATCTCTTCGAAGGACAGTTTTATTATAAAAAAATTCCGATTTTATTTTTGATGGAGACATTAAAAAAAAGCGGCGCCTCAAGGGCGCCGCTTTCCTAAAAACAAGCTAACTTAGAGCAATCAATAAGACGCGCTCTCAGTCGCCATTTCGGTTTGGACCTGGTAGCCATTCGCGCTGTTGCCTAAGCCCAGCATATTGAACGCGACACCTGAAGAGTAATAGCCGACGTCACTCTTCAACTCAGGGACACCCAGACGGATAATACCCGTATTCACCACCTCGAACTTGCCACCGTAGGTCTCGGTTTCCTTATGGATCATACCGGGGAACTGTGGGCTGGTGGGCGTATGAGTAACAACGTTCAGCTCATCCTTAAGGGAGTAGGAGAACGAAGCCAGGTAATTCTGCTCGCTGTCGTAGGTTTCACCAGGGACGGAGTCGCGCAGAACGTCTTGATTGTTGTTGAACCAGAACACCATGCTATTCGCGGAAGCCAGCGCCGGGTCTAAGAAATAGCGCATGTACAGATCGCGATGGGTTCCACCAGGTGAGGTATAATCAGTACCAGCGACCAAGCGGATGATCTTGGGAACACCATTTTCCCTGATCACATTCCACCGGACAGTCCCGTTGGCATCCAGTGAGTAGACCGGGTTGGAAATCACAGGAATGAATGCTTGTGAAGCCCAATTACCGGAGATCTGATAGCTGTGACCATAGAAAGCATAAGTCGGGACTGCAGCGCCTTTACGGTCAAATGCGTCATCAACAAAAACTAAATAACCCTTAACTGTATCCAGCTTGTTGTAAACGTTCTCTTTAATGGTTGTACACCAATCGAACCGGATAAAATCGTTATCGGTGATCGGGATATAACCATCAAGCTGTTTGACGCTCCGGCTGTCATAGAAGTACCAATGTACAGCGCTTTTACCGCTTGGGCTGGTGCTAGGGAGAGTCGGGGTTGAGCCGACCTTGATGCCGGCCGCGAGTGCAGGCGAAGGCTGATAAGCACCAGTAGAATCCACTAAGCCCAAGCGGGTCTTGCTGAAGCTGGTCAAACCGACCACTGTATTAATGCCGGCTTTCGTATCGCAGACCACATAGGGTACCAGCACCACATCGCCAGGCGCTGACAATTGAACTGACGCCTGCCCACTCATCGACGCAGTGGCCAGCAGAGCGCCCGTCAGCGCTGCCGCAACACCAGTTTTCTTAAATTCACGTACCATCTTGAAGCTCCTTATAAGGTAGCAAGGGATTCGCAACGTTCGAAGGGAGTCTTTAACTACAGCACAAACTGTACGTTGAAACCCCCCACAAGTCAACCAAACAACATTTGGATGGCGAAAAAACAACAATCCCTCGCTCCGCCACCACTGAAAATCTCATCACGATCATAGCCTAATGGATAATCGTTTTTCCTGTCAACCATACAACAAAAAATGCTAAAAAACAACAAAAAGTTCCTAATTCGCCACAACTCTACCTAGTCTTATTCAATTTGACGGAAGTAGAGGCGCGATTTGCCGCATCTTCCGTTTGATTTCATCTGTCACTTGGATAGCCTCTTGGGCATTTTCAACTACCCGGGGAGTAATGAGTACGATCAGTTCGCTCCGATCTATTGATTGGGTTGTAGTGCCGAACAGCGAACCCAGCACAGGAATTTTATACAGCACCGGTAGGCCACGCTGACGGTCCATACTATTGTCTCGGATCAAACCGCCGAGTATCAGCGTTTGGCCGCTCTGGACGGCCACCTTACTGGCAACGCTTCTTTGCAAGAACGCACGCTGTTTAGTCGCGTCATCAATATCACCCACATCAATCACTTCCTGCTTAATTTCCATATTTACCAAGCCACCAGAGTTGACCCTAGGTAAAACTTCTAAAAGGACTCCAGTATCTTTGTAATCTACCCCTCCTGAAGTTGTTACACCACCGGTCGTAGTAGTTACGCCAGTAGGGATAGGTTGCTGGTTGCCTACGCGAATTACTGCCTTCTGGTTATCTAAAACCATGATTTGTGGTGAGGATAACACCTTTATTTTAGAATCACTCGCCAGTGTTTTGAGAAGGGTGCGTACTTGACCCGCGGCATCCGTGACCGCGTAAGAAAACGTATCCAGCGAACTGCCAGCCAGCACATTATTAAGGGTTAGATTATCTGCCGGGATACCTAGAGAGCCGGTACCCGTAAAATTCCGACCGTGGTTGGAGCCAACTCCATTCTCGAAGAACCATTGCATCCCATACTGTAGGTTGCCGGTTAACGTTACCTCAGCGATGGTCGCTTCAATCAATACCTGACGAGGTGTAATGTCCATTTTCTGCAAGGTGCTGATAATGCGTTCATAGTTCTGGTTAGACGCCCAGATCAGCAAGGAATTGTTCTCAACATCCGCCACGATGCGAACTTCTTCCATACCCGCGCTTGGCCCACCAGAACCCATACTGCTGATGCTGCCTGTGCCACCAGCACCTGATGCTCCACCAGCTTGTCCGCCGCCCAGAGTACCGGTTGTACCCAATGAGCCGCCGAGCGTGGATGAACCTAACGAAGCCGAGCTACCGGCCGAAGTAGCTCCTCTTGACATGGAGGATGATCTGGAACTTGCTCCTAGACTAGAGCCGCCTGATAAACCTCCGCTCGAACCAAGGCTACCGGTACTACTGCTGCCATATCCGCCTAATTGCGCTGGTTTCAAACCGGGCGCTAGCTCGCCACCTCGGCCGCCGCCACCACCGCTGCCCAAATTAAATAGGCCATTGAGCAGATCAGCCACATAGTCGGCTCGACTATTTTGCACTTGATAGACATATAACCTTTCACCGCCGACGCCATCCAGACGCTCGATCCAAACCGCGACTTCCTTGAGATATTCAGCCTGCGGCGTGACCACGATGATCGCGTTGAGCTTACTGAGCGGCACAAACCGCAACAGTCCTGCGACCGGCGTTCTGGATTCCTCACCCAGTAATTGATTTAGATTGGTCGCCATGGCTTGGCTATCCACGTTACGCAGCCGGAACATGCTGATCGACATACCCTTAAGCCAGTTCACATCAAAGGTATCAATCGTATCCTGAACGGTAGCTAACTCAGGCCCAGTGGCGGCCAGAATCAGCAAGTTTCGAATGGGATCAGCCCGCAAAATGCTCCCTTCAGGCAGAAACGGTGCGATGATAGTCTGCATCTCTAACGCGCTGACATAGCGCAACGGTACGATTCGAACCCCATAACCAACCTTGCCACCACCTAACCTGGGGCTAAGATTGCCTTTTTGCACCGCACCCGCTGCCGGAATAATGCGATTAGTGCCACCTTCCCGGATGAGCACGGCGTTACTCATGCGCAGCAGCGTCTCTAGCGTCGGGAGCAGTTGGCTTTTCGTCAAGGGCCGCGTGGTTTGCACCGTCGCTTCACCTTGTACTTGCGGATCGACGGTGTAGTTTTCCTTAAGCGTTTCGAAGACGACTTTAATCACATCGCGGATATCGGCACCTTCGAAGTTAAGAGTTACTTCACCGGCAGCATTTTGGGTGATGTTTTTACTGGGCTGGCTTGCTGCATTGGGATTAATGAAGTTACCTGTTCCCGGCAAGATCAGCGGAGGTTTCGCGGCTACCGCTGCGCCTGTGTCGCGTCCAGTGGCAGCCTTGGGCAACGGCCTTGCACTCAGTTGAGGGCTGGTGGTGGTTGTGCTATCAACATAACTGGGATCCGTGACGCTTTCATCAGGCGGCGTTGCGCACGCACCCAGCAGCACAGCGAGCAACGTGCTGGATACGGATAGGTAAAAGACTTTCATCATGAATGCATTATCCACATTTTTTATTGCGATGGCGGTACAGCCGGTGCTGGCATTGCAGGCGGTGCGCTGGTGGCAGGTGCCGATTCCGGTGATGCGGGCATCGCTCCGAACACAGGACCAGGGGTTTGGGGTGGTCTAGCGACGGCGCGTGCGCCGCGGACTCCGCCAGGCTTTTTCAGCCGCGTCAATGGCAACTCCTGAGTGATCTGATCCTTTCTCAGAATAACCCGATTAGGAAAGATAGCCTCCAATCGCCATTCGCCCAGGAGTTCACCGCGCTTGACTCGCACCGTTTTCGCGTTTGGTTCTTGTGGCCGCAAGAGCGCGGCTTGCAGGCCGGGCGCGATCAGTACCCCTAGCAACATAAATTTCTGTTCAGGCACTGGCGGTAGCTTCGGCGCTTGTGCTTCCTCAGGTGGAGGTGGAGGTTCAGGGCGGCGCGCGGGAATAAACAGGGGGCGGTTGATAATATCGCCGTAGAGCTGGCGCACAGGTAAGCGAAATGGCTGGGCAGGCGTCACCGCAGGCAATTCAAGCGGTCGCTTGGTCGCCTGGTGAGTGATCGGGAGTCGTGGCGGGTGGCGCAGTTGCCAATAGATCGCTGCCCCCGCTAACGCTGCAATCAATAACCAGAAAAGAATACCTGCCGTCTTGGCTGACACTTAGCTCCCTACCTTACGCAAATAGCCCGAAACCTCTAACTGTACGCTAAGCTGGATGCGAGAGTAGTTAGCGACCTGGCCATTACTGAGACGTGGCCGATTTTCCCGCGCGGTAACATCCAGATTATCGATCAGCAAGAACGGGGTTTGAGCTTCCATCTCGTGCAAGATCTTCTGCAATGTCTCTGTATCACCTACCAGATTTGCACTGACGGTTACTTTAATGATGCTGCCTTCTTCGGTGGGGGGCAGCGCCTGAGTGCTGCGTAAAGTGCCGCCTGCGGCCTCCACCACAGCTTTGACTCGCTGTTGTAGTTCGGCACCTGCCACCGAGGGCGTGGCCTGAGGTAAATATTGAACCACGGCGTTACGATCTTGATTAATGCTGGTAATAAGCTGCTGGATCGGTTCCCGGCTGGCGGCCATCCGTTCCAGTTGCTCCAAACGTGTTTGTTGTTGTGCCAAGCGGTCTTGATAAAAGTTGTAGCGCGCAACCAGTCCCTGATCGACCAGAAAATAGACGACTCCGGTTGCTATTATCAGCAATAAGATCAGCGCAGCCAGCCGCTGTTTCCAATCCACTGGGTTTAGAGTCACCATCAAGGCTCTCTCCGGATGCGCGCACCTAATACGAAACGTTCCTTATTAGTCCTGGGGTCAGTTGTCACCGGCGACATGAATCCTGCACTGTTGAACAGACGCGAGGCTTCGATGATGCTGATCAGCGCTGACGCTTTAGCGGATTGACCAATGATTTGCAGGGTATCTCCCTTTACCTGTAACCGTTCCAACCAAGTATCTTCGGGAAGGATAGCGGTTAGCTCTCTTAGGACGTTAATGCTGGGGGGAAATCCTCGTTTCTTCTCCGGCAGCACCTGCGACGCTTCCAGAGTCCGGTCCAATTGATCGCGCAAAGCAAGAGCTTGATCAGCAGCTTGTCTGAGCTGTTCGTTTTTCTTGATAGCCCCGACCAACATCTGGCGTTGCTGCCAAATGGGCAAAATAGCAGCAACCGCCACCAACGCCAGAGCGCCTAGGATCAGCGCTGTGAGTAGTCTTTGTTCCGACAAACCGCGCCGCGCAGGCCGCTGCTCTGGGGGCAAGAGGTTATATAAAGGATTGCCCCCGACGATGTTTAAGACATCAGGTCGTAAACCCCACTGCTGCATGTCGGTAAGAACTGGGTCAACTCCCGTGCGCGGCAACGTGAACAGCTCGACCCGTAAACGGCGTTGTTCGAGCTGGCGCTCCAATACAGAGACATCGTAATAAACTTGTGCAGCGCTAAAGGGGGTCAGCCGATCCATGTCAAAGCCGGCCACTTGACGGGGATTTTTTTCAGCAGCCAACGGCAATGAGAGGATTTTCTTCAGCCCCTGATCAGCGGGAAACCGTAAAACGAGTTGGTGCGGTTTCTCCGTTTTGAACCACTCTGTAACCGCTTTCCAATCGGGAGCGAGTCGGTCGAATCGCGCCAGTTCCTGGTTTTGATGGCTATCCTCGCGTAGCAACACCAGATGATTATCTTCGATATTCACGGCGAGCCGTCGGGATGAACCGGCTAGCCAGCGGCGGAGTCGGAAAGGCAGCCATGCGAGTAAACCATCCCGCCACCAACGCCAGAAGGTATCCCAGCTACTTCGGGGAGTGATTCTTAAAGACTGTAGACTCAATGACACAGCTTATCCGGTCTCTAACTTTTGCTGGTTATCGTCCATCACGCCAGGATAACAGGCGCAGCGTTTGGCCCGAGGCAATAGCTCGAGGATCGACGGCCACCCGAAGCGTAGCGGTGGTGCCAGTCTCCGTCTCGGCCGTGGTTACAATATGATAAACCTTCATGGAACCGGCCGAGAAAAAGGATTGTTGTCCACCACCGGGCAGGGGTGGGGAATCAGCGCTATCGGTCGCCGCCCGCGCCCGTGCCGCGATATAATCAGCAACAGTCCGCTCATCAAACCCCAAAATCTGCAATAACTCTGCGGACGCTAGTTCAGGGTTGACGCCCCGATGATTTGAAAACGTAGTCATTCCAGCGGCGAGCCGATTATAAATTTCGGGGGTGATCCCAGCGATTTTTTGTAATTCTTCGACGCTTTCAAAGCGGGCTTTGTTTGACTGAGAACCACCCACAGAGCTGGTGGCCCCAAAAACAGCATCGGAATTTGTCCAGGAGTGGCCTAATTGGCGTGCTTCTAAGATCGTTTCTGCGAGGCGATCCTGTTCACCCGGTTCGACGCCGGCCCCGGCGAATAAAGCTTTCAGTAACTCGGCATCGGCGGTGTTGATATTAACGAGGCCAAAAACATCCGTTACTCGAATTTGCACCTGTCCACCGCCAAAGCTCCAAAGGTGAGGATCGCCGTTAGGGGGCCAAGCCGTGCGATTTGCATCGTAATCCAGTTGCCAGGCTACCGCATAAACCATTCCAGCTTCTGCGAGCGCCCGCGCTTGCGCACGCTCGACGGTGCTGCTTGCTAAACGAGTTTCAATGCGCATGGCATAAGCAAAAGTACCGGCCAGCACCGCCAGTAGCGTCACAATCCACAGGACGATGACGAGAATCATCCCGCGCTGCGCAGTTCGCGAATCGTAAACGCCGGTTATAGACTGGTTATTCATCGCGGGGGGCCGTCGACCAGTGCAACAACTAAATCGGGCCAGGCTTGCTCACCTTGCTGCAAATTTAATCGCACCAGAGCGGGCCGCCGTTGAGGACTGGACCACTCAGAATGCCAGCGAGGGGGTTCGGGGTCATCATCGCGTTCCGAGCCGAAATAAGCCCATTCTATTCTCGATACGCTATCGAGCAGCACTTTTTGCTGTTCCGTACCGGCACTAGCGTCATCCGCCTGATAAGGTCGCCAGCGCACCTGTAGCCGCCCGTCAGCGATGCCGACCCTGACCCGATACATGCCACCCTGGCCCAATTGAGTCAACATCGGCGCGACGAACTCGATGCTACCGGGTTGGCCGGCAAACACCACGACTTGTTCCTTTTTATCATTGGCCTGGTAAACCGTCATCGATTGGGCCAGTTGACGCCGTAAGAATTCATGCACCAGCCGCAGACGGTCCGTTGCTTCCGCCCGTTGTCCGCCACTTTCCGAACTGTTTAGCCCTAAGCGCAGGCCGCTGTATAGCACCACCAGAATCAAGCCCATCAGGGTGATCGCAATCAACAGCTCCAGTAGCGTGAAGCCGGCTTGAGCCATGGGTGATCTGCGCAGGGTGGCAGCCATCAACTGCCCCGGCTGGTAGCAGGTTCAAGCGGAACCAGGCGCAAGGTTTCCAGTTTTACCGTGCGAGTACGGGTCGGCTCACCCCAATACACCTCAACTTCAACCCGATAAACTCGCGCTCGAATCTTTTCAGGATCAGGTAAACCTTCGGTGTAAGCACTGATCGCGCTGCGCCACGAGAAGCGATCATTAATCGGCCCCGCGTGATGGCCTACCTGAAGCGGCGCTTCCCGACCAATAGCGGTCAGGATCGACTCCGCATATAAAGTCGCCTGGGTGTACTCCTCGGCGGCTCCGGCGTTGCGCAGTCCAGTGGCGAATGTTTGCAGCAATACGCCCAGCGAAATGCTAAGGATCGCGAAAGCCACCAGCACTTCAAGCAGGGAAAAGCCTTGCTCTCGCGCGAGTGGCCATCGATAACTTGCGCCAACGGCCAGTCCCTTCACCGTGGCTTATCCTCCTCGACGATAGCGATAGCTCCGGTTAGCCAATCGATATTGACACGATACGCCATCTTCGGGCCGCTGACGGTGATGGCCCCGCCGGTAGAGCTGCCGTCGGGGAAAAACCGGATATTGCCAGTCGTTTGATCCCGTAACTCCGACTGCGCAGTATAAAGGTGCAACGCCAGGCTTTCCGGCAGAATAACTTCGCGTGGATCGCCGCTGATAGCGAAGCGCCGTTGCGCCAGGTCCAGGCTCATCACCGCTTCCGCTTGATGGGTGATGGCTAAATTTCGCGCCAGACGCAGACCCGCCGCGATTTGCCGGGCCGCACCGCGTAATTCAGTCGCTCCGCTCATAGTGCTGAGCAGCGGTGGCGCTACCGAAACCAGCAGCACCGCGATGACTAACACCACCAACAGTTCCAGCAGGGTAAATCCGCGCTGTTTGGGGTGCGAGCGCGCGATTTGGCTCACCTGAAAAACCTTAATGCCAGCCTAACACGTCCTGATTTTCCCCATCGCCGCCTTCAGCATTATCAGCGCCCAGTGAATACAGATCGAAGGCTCCGCCGCTGCGCTGACCGGGTGCCCGATATTGGTAATCGTTACCCCAGGGGTCTTTAGGTATCAGATTTTTACGCAAATAGGGGCCATTCCAGCGGTTGGTTCCACCTGGCGCTGTGACCAACGCTTGCAAGCCTTCATTGCTGGATGGATAGCGCCCCATGTCCAGCCGGAACGCATCCAGCGCGGTGCTAAAGTCTTCAATTTGTAATTTGGCAGTCTTGGAGTTGGCTCCGCCGAGGTATTTCATGACCTGCGGTCCGACCAAACCGGCCAGGAGTCCCAAAATAACCAGCACCACCAGCAATTCGATCAGGGTGAAGCCTGACCAGCGTCGAAAGTTGGATTGACGTTTCATACGTTACACACCTAAAAAGTGACTTGTCAGCCGGTCAGCCATAGACCGTCTGACCTGGGAAAAGAGTTAAAAAGCCAGCTCGTTCAGACTGAGGATCGCCACCAGAATGGACATGATAATTCCGGCGATGATGACGCCCAGTCCCAGGATCAAGGCTGGCTCCAAAAGCGTCAACATCCGCTTGACGGCAGTTTGCACCTCATTGTCATAGGTGTCGGCAACCTGAAGCAGCATTTCTTGTAGCTGGCCGGTTTCTTCGCCGACCCGGATCATCTGCACGGCTAACTTGGGGAAACTGCCGGTTTCCAGCAACGGCTCGGCTAAGCCGCGCCCCGTTTTGGTATGCTCGGCAACCTCGCCCAGCGCGTTGGCCAGCACGCGATTGCTCAGTGTTTCCCGGACAATGGTCAATGCACTCAACAACGAGACGCCGTTACCAAGCAATGTGCCCAGGGTGCGGGATAAGCGCGCAGTTTCGACCTTGGCGATCAGATCGCCTGCCAGGGGAAGCCGCAGCAACCGGCGATCCCAGCGCAGCCGATTCTCCGGCTGGCTTAAGCGTTGACGAACGATGGTCACGATCAAACCGATGACGATCAAACCCACCCACCAATAATGGCGAAAGCCATCGCCCACAGCGATCACGATCTGGGTGGCCAGCGGCAACGCTTTACCGGCGTCAGCGAACAGCCGTTGAAATTGCGGCACTACGAAGGTCAGTAGAATAATCACCGATAACGCCGCCACCGACAGCAAGATGATCGGATAGATCAACGCTGAGGTAACGGTTTCCCGCAAAGCTTGTGAGCGCTCCAGAAATTCGGTCAACCGTTTCAGCACGGTTTCCAAAGCGCCACCGGCCTCGCCAGCGCGAATCATATTCAGATAAAACCGCGAAAAAACGCCTTGCGCTTCCAGGGCATCAGCAAGCGTCGAGCCGCCGCGTACCTTTTCCTGAACCCGCTCCAGCAAGGGCTTGGTGTGCTCGTCTTCGGAAACGCTAATCAGGATAGTCAGCGCCCGATCCAGCGGCATTCCAGCCGCCAGCAGACTGGCCAGTTGCTGGGTGATCAGGGTTACGGCCTTGCGCGATAGTGCGCGTCGCTTGCTGAACAACGGCTGACCAAGCCCGCCGCGCAACAAGCCACCTTTCGCTTCGACAACTGATAGCGGCAGTAAGCCTCCGTCGCGCAATTGGCTAATTACAGCTTCCGAATTCGCCGCTTCCACCTCATCGCGCAGCACTTCGCCGGTGGTGTCCACCGCTTCATAGCGATAGCGGGGCATATTAGGCGTCTTGCTCCTGTTGAGTTGTTACCCGTAACACTTCCTCAATGGTCGTTATCCCCGCCACCGCCTTACGCAAACCATCCTCATACATCGTGTCCATTCCTTCTTTTTGAGCTTCGGCTTGCAGCACGGTCGCATCGGCATGTTTCAGCACCATGCGGCGTAGCGGATCGCTCATCACTAAAAACTCCATGATCGCGGCTCGCCCCCGATAGCCGGTGCCGCCGCATTGCTCGCAACCCACCGCTTTATAAAGGGTAATATCACGGCTTTCAGTAAAGCGGTGCAGACGCAGTTCCTCGGACAATTCCGGTAAGACGAGATACGGCTCACGACAGCGGCTGCATAGCAACCGCACCAGGCGCTGGGCGAGAATGCCATTGATGGTCGAGGTCAGCAGATAATCGTCAACGCCCATATCCAGCAGTCGGGTTACGCTACCGGCCGCGTCGTTGGTGTGCAACGTTGAAAGGACTAAATGGCCGGTCAAGGCCGACTGTACAGCGATACCGGCGGTTTCCAGATCGCGCATTTCGCCGATCATGATCACATCGGGATCCTGACGAACAATCGAGCGCAGCGCATTAGCAAAGGTCAGATTGATCTGCGGTTTAACCTGAATCTGGTTGATGCCTTCCAATTGATATTCGACCGGATCTTCGACCGTCAAAATCTTCCGTTCCGGCGTGTTGAGGGTTTGCAAGGCGGTATAAAGCGTGGTGGTCTTGCCGGAGCCGGTCGGCCCAGTGACCAAAATAATGCCATGCGGCAGGTGCAAAATGTCCAGGAAGCGCTTGAGGGTGCGCGGGCTAAAACCCAGCGTCTCGAAATCCAGCACCACACTGGCTTTGTCGAGAATACGCATGACCACACTTTCGCCCCAGAGGGTCGGCACGGTGGAAACACGCAAATCGATTTCCTTGCCCTGCGCGCGCAATTGAATCCGTCCATCTTGCGGTAGCCGCCGCTCGGCGATGTTCAGCTTGGCCATGATCTTGATGCGCGAGATCACCGCCGCCGACAATCGAGACGGTGGCGATTCAACTTCGCGCAACACACCGTCCACCCGGTAGCGGACTTTGAGGCGATTTTCAAACGGCTCGATGTGAATATCAGACGCCCGTGATTCGACAGCGCGGGCAATCATCAGATTGACCAACCGGATGACCGGCGCTTCACTGGCCAAATCCTTAAGGTGCTGAATCTGATCCTCATCGGTCAGATCATCGGCCAGACCAATCGAATCGACGATCTGGCCCATCGCCGAACGGCCGCTACCGTAGAGCCGCTCGAAAGCTACTTCCAGTTCTGAAGGAATGCCGACGCGCGGCAAGATCGGCTTACCGGTCGCCAATTGCAGGGCCGAGAGGACATAATGATCGGTGGGATTCGCCATCGCCACCGCCAGGCCGCGCTCGTCTTCAAAAAGCGGAATTGCTCGCGATTCCTTAAGGAAGCGGGCGGAGATGGCGCCATTGGTGATGGCCATTTCCGGATAATCGGCCGGTTTGATCAGCGGCAAATCCAGGCGCGCGGCGACCGCTTCGGCCAAATCGCGCTCTGACACCAGGCCCAGCTTAACCAACAGAGTATCCAGCGCTTCGCCGGTGCTGTCCTGAACACGCCGGGCGCGCTGGAGATCCGCGTCGGCGAGTTTTTGATGCTCGACTAGCAGTTCGCCAAGATCAACGCTCATAAAAAGCGCTCAACAGAGTAGCAAGATCGGTCGGCCAGGCGGTCGGGCGAATGCCCAACCGGTCGGTTAGCCGTGAGCAATCCAGCACCGAATTGGCTGGGCGGGCGGCGGGGGTTGGATAGTCAGCCGTGGTGATCGCCGTGATTTGATCCACCTTCAAGGGTTCATAGCGCCGGGCTTGTTCGACAATGGCGCTGGCGAACCCATGCCACGTCGTGGCCGGAGCGCCACAATAATGATAAGTACCCCACAAGTTGCCGCCTTCAATTTCCGTTAATCGTCCGGCAAGGTGGAGGAGGGTATCGGCAATCGCGCCAGCATAAGTCGGGCAACCGTGCTGATCAGCCACGACGCGCAACGCTTCCCGCTCGCGGGCCAGCCGCAAGATGGTTTTGACGAAATTGTTGCCTTTAAGTCCAAAAACCCAACTGACCCGCAAAATCAGATGCTGGGGCAGCACGCGTTGTACTGCCTGATCGCCCGCCCATTTGCTTTGGCCATAGACGCCGAGCGGCAAGGCCGGATCATCCTCGGCATACGGGCCGGGTTTAGAGCCATCGAACACGTAGTCGGTGGAAATATGCAATAGCGGAATATGCAATTGAGCGCAGGCAGCCGCCAGGTGGCTGGGGCCGTCACGGTTGACTGCAAAGGCCTGTTCTGGCTCCTGCTCCGCCCGGTCAACGGCGGTATAAGCTGCGGCGTTGATAACGACATCGGCACCGCTTGCCGCCAGAGCCTGATCTACAGCGGCGGCTTGGGTAATATCCAACTCCGCTACATCCCAGGCGAGCGCCTCATGCCCTAACGCCGGGGCGCGGCGTTGCAGCTCCCAACCAACTTGTCCTTTGGCCCCGATGATCGCCAATCGCACGATTTAACCCTCGTAAACCGGCAGCTTTTCGGGAAGCTGCCTCGCCAGGCGCGGATTGGCCTGATCTTTGGCGGATAAGCCAACGTCCCGCAAGGGCCATTCGATGCCAACGTCTGGATCATCCCAGGCGATTCCGCATTCAGAAGCTGGATGATAATAATCGGTACATTTATAAAAGAAGTCGGCTTCTTCAGAGAGTACGCAGAAACCGTGGGCGAAACCCGGAGGAATATAAAGCTGCCGATGGTCCTGATCATCAAGGATGCAGCCATACCAGCGGCCGAAGTGCGGTGAACCGCGCCGGATATCCACCGCTACATCAAATACAGCGCCGCGCGTGACCCAGACCAGCTTGCCCTGTGGCTGGATGAGTTGATAGTGCAAGCCGCGCAGCACGCCGCGCTGTGAGCGGGAATGGTTATCCTGAACAAAGCACTCTGGCATACCCGCCTCGCGATAACGTGCCGCCTGCCAGGTTTCCATAAAAAAACCGCGCGCATCGCCAAAGACTTTTGGCTCTAGAAGCAACACACCCGGCAAGTCCGTAGCAATCACCTTCATAACGTAATTTTCCGCTCCAGAAGCTCCAGCAGGTATTGGCCGTAACCGCTCTTGGCCAGCGGTTGCGCCAGTTGCGCTAGCTGATTGTCATCGATGAACTTCATCCGCCAGGCGACCTCTTCGGGACACGCCACTTTCAAGCCTTGCCGTTGTTCAACGACTTGAACGAAATGAGCGGCGGCCAGTAACGATTCATGAGTGCCGGTGTCGAGCCAGGCGTAACCGCGTCCCAGCAATTCGACATTCAGTTCGCCGCGCTCCAGATAAACGCGGTTGAGATCGGTGATTTCTAGCTCGCCACGTGCTGAGGGACGGATATTTTTAGCAACGTTCACCACGTCGTTATCATAAAAATACAGGCCAGTCACTGCGTAATTGGATTGGGGGGCTTTCGGTTTTTCCTCAATGGCGACGGCGCGGCCTTGAGAATCAAAACTGACTACACCATACCGTTCAGGATCACGCACGTAATAGCCGAATACGGTGGCACCACGCTCGCGCGCCGTTGCCCGACGCAGCACCGCCGATAAGCCCTGGCCATAATAAATGTTATCGCCAAGAATCAGGCAGGCCCGGTCCGTGCCAATGAAATGCTCGCCGATCAAAAAGGCCTGGGCCAGGCCATCGGGACTCGGTTGGATGGCGTAGTGAAACGATATGCCCCACTGACTGCCGTCGCCGAGTAAAGCCTGATAAGCCTCCTGGTCGCGAGGCGTGGTGATAATGAGAATATCGCGGATGCCAGCGAGCAGGAGAGTGGCTACCGGATAGTAGATCATCGGTTTGTCATAAACCGGCATAAGCTGCTTGCTAACCGAAACGGTGAGTGGATGCAAGCGCGTGCCGGAACCGCCGGCGAGAATAATCCCTTTGTGTGCCATAAAGATGTGTGATCGTGATACGGGTGGGTTGGCCTGGAAAAGACGTTATTCAACCGTGACTGATTTGGCTAGGTTGCGCGGTTGATCGACATCGGTGCCTTTGAGAATCGCCACATGATAAGCCAATAGTTGTAATGGGATGGTAAAGACGATGGGCGCAATCGATTCCGGTACAGCCCCCAAAGACAAGACATGGGTGTTGACGCCGCTGAGATGGGTATCCGCTTCGCTGTCAGCGAACAAGAACAACTCGCCGCCGCGCGCTCGTACTTCCTGCAGATTGGATAACACTTTTTCCAGCAAGCCGTCCTTGGGCAGCACACAGACCACCGGCATGTCGGCATCAACCAGGGCAAGCGGTCCATGCTTCAGTTCACCGGCTGGGTACGCTTCTGCGTGAATGTAAGAGATTTCCTTGAGCTTGAGCGCGCCTTCCATGGAGATCGGGTATTGTGGCCCGCGCCCCAGAAACAGGGCATGGTGTTTCTCCGCAAACGATTCCGCCAGGCGTTCGATAGCCTCGTGTAGCGACAAGGCTCGCTCCAACGCTTTAGGCAGCAGCTCCAAATCCCGCACCAACACCGCTTCATCGCCTTCACTAAGGCCGTGTCGGCGGCCCAGCAGCAGCGCCAACAAGCGCAAGGCGACCAATTGCGTCGTAAACGCCTTGGTGGAAGCGACGCCGATTTCTCGACCCGCGCGCGTTAGCAGGGTCAAAGCCGATTCGCGAACCAGCGAGCTTTCGGCGACGTTACAAATAGCCAGGGTGGACAGATAACCGCGTTCCTTTGCCGCGCGCAAGGCCGCCAGGGTATCGGCAGTTTCACCGGATTGGGAGATGGTGACGAACAGCGTATGAGGCGGAGTAACGCTACGGCGATAGCGATACTCACTGGCGACTTCCACTGTGCAAAGAAGGCCCAGATTTTCCAGCCAGTAGCGAGCGACCAGACCGGCGTGATAGCTGGTGCCACAGGCGACGATATGCACGCCCTGGACTTGATCAAACAATGGCCCGGCTTCAGGGCCGAAACTCTCTTCCAATAAACGGCCCTGGCGAATGCGGCCTTCCAGGGTTTCGGCGACCACGGTTGGCTGTTCGAAAATCTCCTTGAGCATGAAATGGCGGTAGCCACTTTTACCAGCGGCTCCGCTCATCTGGCCTGCATAGGACAGCGGTCGCTCGACCGTATGACCATCCCGATCATAAATCGTAAAGCCTTCCCGCCGGACTTCAGCAATATCGCCTTCTTCCAGAAACACAAAGCTTTGAGTCACCGGTGCCAGGGCAAAAACATCCGAGGCGATGAAGTGTTCCTCAATGCCGATTCCCAAAACCAGAGGGCTACCGGCGCGGGCGGCGATCAAGCGATCGGAGTCTTCCCGGTACATCACCCCAAGGCTATAGGCCCCGGTCAATTGCGCTACCGTCTGACGAACGGCTGCCAACAAGTCGCCGCCGTTTTGTCGTAGATACTGATCAGTCAGATGAGCAACCACTTCCGTATCGGTATCGGAGACAAATTGATAACCGGCAGTGGTGAGCCTGGCTTTGAGTTCCTGGTAATTTTCGATAATTCCGTTATGGACCACCGCGACGGAATTATTACTTAAGTGAGGATGGGCGTTGCGCTCGGAGGGTTCGCCATGCGTGGCCCAGCGGGTGTGGGCCAGACCCAGCGCCCCGCGCGCTGGTTCCTGTTGCAAGCGGTCCGCCAGCGCTTGCACCTTACCGACGGTTCGCACCCGGCGTAGCTGGTTATCCCGTTGATCGAGTGTGACAATGCCTGCCGAATCATAGCCGCGATATTCCAGACGCCGCAGTCCTTCGAGCAGGATCGGGGTCATATTGCGCTCGCCGATAGCGCCAACGATTCCACACATAGTTTTTTAACCGTTCACGGGGGTTGGTAGCAGTTAATGAATCAGAGTAACGGCTTGCTCAGTGGGAAACAAGCCACCGCTAGCAGTCTCAAGCCCAGCGGTTTGGCAGGCGAAGTTCAAAAAATACCTTGCGTTTACAGGCTGCGCTGGAGCGCCGCCTTGACTTTGGCGCTCCAGGGTGTTCGAGAAAATCGCCGTTAGCGGCTACGCGTAATCGGCTTGGCGCTTTGATTTAAAGAGTTCCGTTTTAAGAAACTGGTCAACAGAGCGCCCATCATCAGCAAGCCAAACCACGTTTCCGGTTCCGGCCCGCCGTGACCGGTGAAGGCGACTGTACCGGTCACGGGTACAGCCATTTCACCGTAAGCCTTTTCAGATACACCCTTCACTTGGGGTACCGCGACCGGCAGCGTCGGCGTATTGCCCGGATTCGGGTTGTAGATTTTTTCCGAGACGGCGACAAAGGCGGTCCACGGCGTCACCAGGGAAAAATTCAAGCCCAGATCGGTAATCTGCTGCTTAAGAGCGTCCTTATTATTTACTGGCCCTTCGCCCGACCGGTGGCCGCCGGTCGTCAGTTGATAGTGCAAATCGCTGATCACCGAGCGCGCCCAGATGATCGGCACGGCTTCGCCGTCGGTGCTGCTTTCCGGCAGTTCAATCTTCAGCGGCAGCGTGGCCGGACGACCGTTGACCCGCCCGCGCACGGTCACTTGGTGCGGACCGGGGCGGTTGTAACGGCCCTGAATCCGCAGCGACTGTCCGGCGAATAAATCCGGGATGGCATCGGGGCTGATTTCGTGCGCTTCCATTCCACCCCAGTCGATTTGAATGTCGGTCAGCACCGGCGATTGCAAGCGGTCGGCCAGTTCATTGGCGACCTTTTCCGACGCCTCGGTCGGGTCCATATATCGGGTAAAACCGCGCCCGACTTTGCCCATTTCACTGAGTAAATAACGATTGACGCCAGTGCCGACCCCGAAAGCGTACAACCGCGCTCCATTCAGATGGGCTTTCAGCAGCGCCAGAATTTCCGCCTCGTTGCCGATATAGCCGTCGGTCAGGAACGTGACAAGGCGGATCGCCCCGGTCGGCACCGGCGGGGCCAGCGCCTGCCGAATGCCGGTGCTCATTTCGGTGCCACCCTCGCCGTTGAGCGAATCGGTATAGCGCAAACCCGCCGCGATGTTCTGCGATGTCGCCTGTAAGGGTTGAGCGGAGAACTCATTAGCCGAATCGCTGAAGCGGATGATGCGGAAACTGTCGGTCGGGCGCAGTTTGCGCAAGGCGGCCCGCATGAAGGCTTTACTGGTGTCCATCGGCAGACCGTTCATAGAGCCGGAGCAATCCAGCACGAACACCATTTCGCGTGGGGTGATGTCGGTCTCGGCGGGAACCTGCGGTGGTTCCAGCAGCAGGCTGAAAAAGCCGCCGCGTTGATCCCGATAGGCCAGCAAACCGGCCTGGGTTCGCGTGCCGGCCAGGGTGTAGCGCAACACGAAATCACGATTATCCAGGGTGCGGCGGCTGGTCAGGCGGATTTCGGCTTTGCCCGATGCGGCATTTTGCGTGGTAATCGGATGGGTGCGGCTTTCGATGGCGTTAATCGCCATCCCGGCGTTGAGATGAATCACCAGGCCGACTCGTTCCGGGTCGATCTGATCGGGCGCGCTTAACTCAAACACCGGCGGATAGGCGGGCAATTGCTCCACTTCCCATTGGCCGTAGGCGGTTTTACTGTCAGCGCGGGTCGCACCACCGGATGTGCCGGTCTTCGCGGTCTCCCAATGCTGGACGCCACCGGTTGGCGCGGCTTCTCCCGGTGCGACGCCCGCCCCCTGGGGCTGATAGCGTGGCCCCACGACTAAGGGAATCACCAGCTCATAGCTGCCATCCACGCGCGGCACGGTCTGCGCGTATTTCAGTGTCACCTTGATCGGTAAGCCCGGCATCAGGTTGGCGATGTCCTGGGTAAACATGTTGGGCCGGTGCTGGGTGAGCAGGGCGGCGCTGCGGCCTTCGCTTTGGGCTTTCTGAAAGGTGGCGCGAGCTTCTTCAACCCGCTGGATTTTGGCCTGTACCCGTTCATCGCCCACCTCCATCACCATGGCGTTGACAGCGGCGGTTTCATTGAGCGGGAACAGATAAGTGGCATTAACCGCCTGATTGAGCGGATTGGCAAAGGTCTGGGTCACGGTAACCGTCGCCAGATCGCCTTGTATGTCAGCGTCAATGTCGGTCTTCAGTAGCGGGAAGGTGACGGGCTTGCCGTCGATTTTCGCCTCAAGCCGTCCGCCGAGATCATCGGGAACGACGGCGAGTGAGCCGGATAAAGGTAGCCAGGCGATCAGGCTGATCAAGAACAGTCGGAGCGTTTTCATGGTTTTTCCTCGTTGAAAAATCAGAGTTTTACGGTCAGGGGTTGCGAGGGGCCGCGCACAGCCGACGGGGACAAATCCAGCGCCCGCCACACTGCCGCGTCGAAGTGTTCAACGGCTGTTTCTGGCAGTTGCCACGGCGCAATTCGCTGGATCATCCGCCAGGTGGTGCCGGGCGCTTGCAGCCAGCGCCAAATCGCTTCGGCAACGTGGGGCGTCCATTCCCCGCGTTCTGAAACGAAGCTAACGGTAATGCGCCAGTCGCGGCCCTGGGGATCGGTGCTGCGATAGACGGCGCTGGGAGTGACGCCGCCGGTCTGGCCGAGATAGCGCACGGTGTGGCCGCTGCCCGCCAGACATTCTTCCGGCGAATGCAGATGGCGCAGCGGTGCCGAGGTGCTGACTACCAGCAGGCCATAAGGGCCGTAAGCCGCTCGCGCCGCACCGCCGCCGTAGCGGGTGAAATACGCTTGTTCTTTGGCGGTCAGTACACCGGGCTGGGCAGCGAACAGCGCAATCCGTTCGGGCAAAGCGGGGTCAGCTTGCGGTCGAGCCACATCCAGGGGCCGGGATGGCAGCAGGATGATGCCCGTGCAGGCCAGCAGAAAGCTCAGTCCGATCCAGGGCTTGACGGGAGGGAACGGCTGTAGCCCACCGGTTGCGGGCACTATTGACGGTCGGGGAATTAAACGGCGACGACTCTGCGCCCACCGCAGCAGCGGCAAAGTCGATAAACCCAGGGTGATCAGGCCCAACGTGCTGTGCCAGGGTTCGGCGAACACATCCAGCCCGCCCAATGTCTGCCGATGCACCAGCCCCACCGTCAGGGCGACGATGCGCAGACTATTCCCCAATGCCGCTGCCGCCAGCGCCAGCACCATCCCCGCCAGCGCCTGACGGGGTGCGGGTTGTATCAACGCCGCCAGCGTCACGAATAGCAACAGCAGCGACCACAGCCCGCTGACCCCGGAGCAGGGCAGATCAACCAGCACAATCTGGTCGTGCCATTGCACTTGCAGCCCGTCACAGTGCACCGGTGCATGGCCAAGCCGGAGTAGTCCGCAAGCTCCGGTAGCGGAGACGTGTTGCAGGGCAAAGCCGAAACTGCGTTGCAAGATCCGTTCTATGGGCAGGGCAAAGGCAAACAGCACCGCCAGCCAGCCCGGTGCGAGCGGCCGGGCGCGGTGCTGCAATCCGAGCAGTAAACCGATGGCATAGACATCCACCGCCAGCGCCGCCGCGCCGAGGGTGTTGATCCCTAACCATTGACCGAGCAGCCGCAGCAGCGCAGTCAACAGCAGCAGTCCCCCGCCGTTTAGCCGTTGTTGGCGATCAACCCGCTGTTGCTGCGCACTGCTGGCACTCCACGCCAACAGCCCCAACGTTAGCAGCGCCACCCACAAACCAGAAGAATCGTAGGCCGGATCAAACCAGCTTCGCACCAGCCACAGCAGCGGGTGGGCCGCCAACAGCACCAGCCCAATGATCAGGGCGGTGGGTCCAAGCAGAGCAAGCAGGGGATAGCGCATGGCGAAACTCCGTTAAATCGCCCATGTACTCTATCGATAAGGCGTGCGCCCCTGATGACGCCGGTGTGCAAGGTTGGGGCGATGGTGTGCAGAATCGGTGCAGACGGCAGGGCGTGCTGCGGTATTGGGCATTCTGCTTGGGAATTACCTATGCTTTCGGCCTGAAATCTTCCCTCTCTGGCCTATAGGCGCGCTCCGGGCGATGGCACTGACCGTATTCTTAAGTTATCTCTGCGCTCTTTTCGGCTCGGCGCTGCTGCTGCGGGTTGTCTGGCGGCAATGGCATTTGCCGATGGCGATCCCGCTGACCTTATTTATCTTCTTTGAAATTCTGATCTGTATTTCTAACGCGATTCTATTAGCGCAACTCGCCTTCCCGGCTGCTGCCGAGTTCTGCACGGTCTTGAGCCGACGCCTGTTGTTATTCATGCCGCTCCTGTGGTTTTGGCTGGCGTATGAATACATCCGGCGTATCAAACTCAAACCCCGGTATATCGCCCTGCTGTTGATAGAGCCGCTGTACGTCATGTTCATCTACTGGCTTCAGTGGCAGCCGTTGATTCAGGGAAAAATCGGCCCGGTCTCACTGTTTTTAATTTATAACCTTTACAGCTACAGCATTGTTCTAATAAGCATTATCTGGATAGCCTGGCATGTGTACCGTACCACCGGCCGTCTTTGGAAGATGCTGGCGATGCTGCTCTTTCTAAGCCTGTTTCCGCTGCTGGTCGCGCTGTACAACGCGCAAATTCTGCCGTATCGGCTGGGAGCGCCGATGCTGTTGCTGATACTCGTGCCTGCGGTGCTGCATTTTCGCTGGTTGGCGATTGTGCCGATTGCGCGGGATCGGCTGGCCGATGTTCTCACCGACGGCGTAGCAGTGCTGGATAAGGACAATCGGATCGTTGACGCCAATCCAGCGGCGATGGGGCTTTTAACGCAACTGGCCGGTACGCGAGCTGCACTGTCCTACCCCAGTCCCTTACCCTCTGCCATTCAGCAGGTCTTTGATCTGACGCAATCCCGATCCCAGCATCGGGAATTGGATTTCAGCGCACTTGAACACCCGATCCGCTACGCAGATACCGTGCTGTTGCCATTACTGGACCGCCGTCAGCAGCCGATTGGTCGCCTGTTGTTGTTGCACGATGTCAGCCGCCGCAAACAAGCCGAGCAGGAACGCGAGCGCCATCTGGACGAGCTGGAAAGCGCTCATCGGCAGCTTCAGCAACTTGACGAGCTGAAAACCAACTTTTTCGCCAACATCTCTCATGAGTTTCGCACCCCGCTGACCTTAAGCCTGGGGCCGCTGGAGGATTTGTTAGACGGGCAGCACGGATCGCTCGCTGCACCGGTACGGCAGTCTTTAGCCAGCATCCGCCATCACAATCAGCGTCTACTGCACCTGATTAACCAGCTTCTGGAATTGGCCCGCCTGGACGCTGGCAACCTGCCCTCCTTGTCGGAGCCGATCAACCTCGCAAGCTTCATTCCCCAGGCACTGGCCTACTTCCAGGAGGCCGCCCAGCGGATCGGTCTTGAATTGCATTGGTTGACGGAGGTGCCAGTGGCCTGGATTCGCAGTGATCCTGACGTAATCCAGACCATTATCAGCAATCTGCTGAGTAATGCATTGAAATACACCGCAACTGGAGGCCGGATCGAGGTGCAACTCGGTACCGCCGTAGCCGCTTCCCATTGGCAACTGACCGTCCGCGATAGTGGTTGTGGGATTCCACCCGACCTGCTCCCGCACATCTTCGAGCGGTTTACCCGCCAGAGCGTGGCTGACTCCGTAGAGCCGCAACGGGTGGTTATGCCAAGTTCGGGTATTGGTCTGGCCCTGGTCAGGCAATTAGTCACCGCCCATCAAGGCCAAATCAGCGTGGTCAGCACCGTGGGGCAGGGTAGTCGTTTTACGGTGATCTTGCCTGCTGCCTTGGCACCGCCGCCGCATGAATCGATCACTCCGGTCCGCAAGCCGTCCGCTGCGGTTTCTCTGTCAGAGTTACTTCAGCCTGCTGAGAGCGAGCAGGCGATTCCGACGCCATTGGAGATTGATGAGCGGCCGCTGATTTTGGTAGTTGATGATCATCCGCAGATGCGGGATTACATTGCTTTTCATCTGAATGGACCCCACCAGGTGTTGGTGGCCGGTGATGGTTGGCAGGGGCTGCAATTGGCGGATCGTTACAGCCCGGATCTGATCGTGGCTGATGTGATGATGCCGGGGTTAAACGGTTATCAGTTTTGTCGGCAGGTGAAAAGTCATCCACAGACTAGCCATATCCCGATTATTCTGCTCACCGCCAGAGCAGGCAACGAGGATAAGTTCAAAGGACTGGAGGCGCGGGCGGATGATTATCTGTGCAAGCCATTTAACCGGCGGGAGCTACAGGCACGGGTTGCCAATTTGCTGGCCCAACGCCTTCAGTTACGGGAATACTACACTCAGTTGTTTAATGCGCCCGCGCTGACCGAGATACCGGCGGCACCGCCGCATTTGGCCAAGAGCAAAGAGGAGAGCGATTTTTTACGCAGCGTGCGCCGGGTTATTCGCCGTCATCTCGCGTCCAGCGATTTTCAGGTGACCGAACTTGCCCTGGCATTGCAATTGAGTGAGCGCCAGTTACAGCGCAAGATGAATGCCCTGCTGGGTTGCCAGCCTCAGCAGTTACTTTTGGAGCAGCGCTTGCAGCGAGCCGCCAAATTGTTAAATGAGACGCCGCTGAGTATTGCCGAGATCAGTAGCCAGGTTGGTTTCAAGTCCCCTTCGCATTTCAGCCAGAAGTTTAAAGCGGTGTTTCAGGAGACGCCGACTGAATACCGCCAGGCCCCGAATCGTCTGTTGCCACAACACATTTCATTGCTCGATCTTCCCAGTCGCTAGACTTGAGCGCTGTCGTGTAGCCGACACGTTGTCGGATATTTGACAGTCGCTGCTTGTTTTTCTCGCTAACCTGTTCATTGGCAAGGCATTTAAAAAAGTACGCTGATGTCGGGTTTGCCTATCACGCTCCCAGGGCCATTGGCTTAGAGTCGGGTGCGCTAAAAGCGCTGTTGCGCATGGCTGATTCACTGCACCGGTTCTATTGAAAGGAGCGCCTATGCCTTTGGCTAATACCATTCGCTTGAGCGATCAACTGGGTGTGATCCGTTCGGTTGATTACAACAGTACGTTTAATCGGCCAACGGCGATTGCCTGTGATCCACCCCCCCACCATTACCCGCAGTGGCCGCCAGTGGACCTTGATTCTGGATTGTAATCTGAGCCGTTCGACCTGGGTCGCCGCCGACTTTAATGCCTTGCTCGGTAGCGGTGTTCATTTGTTTAGCCAAGGGCGTAATGTCCGGCGGCCGCCGGAGTTGAGCTTTTATTTTGGAGTGACGTTGGTGCTGTCAACGGGTTTTCCAGTTGATATTTATCTGGGTTATGAATGGTCTGAAGCCGGCCATTATTGGTGGTTGGGTAGCAAGATGGTGATTATAGCAAAACCAAATAGGGTTGATTATTATGAAGGGATGAGTTACTCACTGGATTTTCGTCGTAAAGTGCTAGAGGTCCGGCAACGGGAGGGGTTATCGATCGCCCAGGTGGCCGAGCGGTTTGC
>Ga0209573_1000331_pt1 | contig 108063 bp, 91 predicted proteins | sample TNRBio252014_DNA_FD_185870 | JGI IMG/M metagenome (GOLD analysis project Ga0209573, IMG submission 185870) | Wastewater treatment Type I Accumulibacter community from EBPR Bioreactor in Madison, WI, USA - TNR Reactor_6/25/2014_ DNA (SPAdes)... | ecosystem: Engineered > Bioreactor > EBPR >...
TCAAGCCCCATTGTCAACAGCCAAAGTGGGCTGTTTTGCACGAAAAGTGGGAGTGACGCCGCCCGAGAGGGTGCCCCCAACCCACTACCCATGCCGAAACCGACGACTCCAAGGATAAGCTCCAAAGACCATGGAATCGACCTCTCCGCCCATTTCTGGTTTCAATTTTTGGACACCGTTGGCATTCTGAATAGCATTCGAATAGCATTCAGCATAAATAATGGCTTGCACTCGCCGTCTTAGCTTTGCGGCGATTGAGCCGCAAGGGCACCTTCAAAATCATCGCAAGTGCAACATTTATCAAAATGGTTGATCGTGTGTCTACCAACGAAAAATCTTGGCGTTGGGAATGGATGTGCTACTTGAACATTCGCTGCGAATCCCGCTATTCCCTGACCACCTGGAGATGCTGGGACAGGAAGTGCTCCTGACCGGGGGCGAGGGTGATGACATCGGGTTCGGCGTTGGCAGCCTCGATGCAGACGAAGTGCGGATAGGCGTCGTCGGGGAGGTCGGGCAGGCGCTTGGACTTTTCGATCCAGGGATTCCAGACCACGGTCATGCGGCTGCCGGTCTTGCTGACGGCGATGGTGCGTCCGCCCTGGGGATCGACGAGGTGGACGGTCTCGGCGGATTCGTAGTCGCGGTCCACCTCGCGATCAAAGACGACGGGGCCGCTCTGCTGAATGCGGTCTGGGGACAGGCGGTCCTCGATGTAGTAGGTCTGGTCCAGCCCGTGGACGGTGGCGGTGGTGACGTCCTGCACGCAGAGATAGGTGTGGAGCGCGCCGGACGCTGTCCAGGTGGTCTGCCCGGTGTTTTTGACATGCAGGGCGATGCTGAGCTGCGCGCCCATCTTGACGTCCAGGCGCAGCGCAAATGGATGCGGCCAAAAGGTGTGGGTGACGGCGTCATCGCTGAGGTGGAACTGGAGGCTGACGCCGGTGGGATCCTCTGCGACGGTGCCGAGCTGCCAGAGGAGGTTGCGGACGAAGCCGTGCGTGGGTTTATCTGCCTCTGTGGGGTGACCGCCGAACCAGGGCCAGCAGACGGGGATGCCGCCGCGGATGGGCTTCCCTGGTTCGAGGAGGGTCTGGGGGCTGAGGTAAAGCACGGGTGCCTCCCCGGCGGGGGTCCACTCCATGACGTGCGCGCCGTTTAGGGCGATGCGCCCGGTCGCCGTGGGGTGATCAATGACCAGGATGGGATACCCGGCGGCTTCATGGACGATTGAGATGGAGGATGGCAAGGTCATGAGGGGGGACTGATAGTGCATCAATCGAGGAAGGGGAAGTGGGGAGTGCGGAGTTAGAAGTGGGGAGTGCTGAGTGCTGAGTGCTGAGTGCTGAGTGCTGAGTGCGGAGGGCGGAGGGCGGAGGGCGGAGTGACCGGTCAGAAGGAAAAAGGTGGCTGGGCTGGGCACAGCCTTTCCTGGGCGAAGTGAATGCGCAAATGGCTGGCCTTTTGGGCTCTGCTGGGTACGGTCTGGGCGCATGACGAAACGGTCCTGGCTCAACCGCCTGATCGCGCTGCTTTTTGGCGGCGCGTTTGTGTATGCTGGTGTGGTCAAGGCCCTGCATCCGATGACTTTTCTGGATGACATCCGCTCCTTCCAACTGCTGCCCGATCCGTATGCGGCCTGGCTGGCGCTCTGGCTGCCGTGGCTGGAGGTCTTTAGCGGGCTGGCGGTGGTGACGGGGGTGCTGCGGCAGGGGGGGCTGCTGGTGCTGAATGGGCTCCTGCTGGTCTTCCTGGGCGTGATCACGCTGTCTTGGTACCGGGGGCTGGATATCCGCTGTGGCTGCTTTGGCGGCGGCGGTGAGGTCTCGCCCTACCTGGAGCTGTACCTTCGCGATGGCCTCCTGCTGGCGCTGGGGCTGTGGCTGATTTTTTGTTTCACTAAACCGACTGCCTCCCATGCCTGACACCGCCGCCGCTAAGTACCACTTTGCCTCAGACAACACCTCCGGTATCTGCCCCGAAGCCTGGCAGGCGCTGGACGAGGCGAATCGCGGCTTTCACCCTTCGTACGGGGATGACGAGATCACGCGGCACGCCTGCGAAAGCTTTCGCGACTTCTTTGAGGCGGACTGTGATGTGTACTTTGTCTTCAATGGCACGGCGGCGAACTCGCTATCCCTGGCCACGCTCTGTCAGAGCTATCACTCCGTCATCGCGGGGGATCTATCCCACTGCGAGACGGATGAATGCGGGGCACCGGAGTTTTTTTCCAACGGGTCAAAGCTGCTGCTGGCGAAGACCCAGCACGGGCGGCTAGATCCAGCGGATGTGCAGCGGCTGATCACCTCCCGCACCGATCTGCACTTCCCCAAACCGCGTGGCCTGACGCTGAGCCAGAGCACGGAACTGGGCACCACCTATCAGCCCGCGCAACTGGTGGAGCTGACAAGTCTGGCGCACCAGCATGGCCTGCGGGTGCACATGGATGGGGCGCGGTTTTTCAATGCGCTGGCGGCGCTGGACTGCGCCCCGGCAGACATCACGTGGCGGGCGGGGATCGATGTGCTGTGCTGTGGTGGCACGAAGCTGGGCATGGCGGTGACGGAGGCGGTGGTGTTTTTTGATCGGGCACTGGGGCAGGAGTTCGCGTGGCGCTGCAAGCAGGCGGGCCAGCTCTGCTCCAAGATGCGCTTCATCTCCGCGCAATGGCTGCGCATGCTGGGGGATGATGTCTGGCGCCGCCACGCCCAACACGGCAACGCCCTGGCACGCAGGCTGGCCGCCGGCTTGGGCGGTCTGCCCGGTGCGGAGATCCTCTACCCGGTGGATGCGAATGCGGTCTTTGCGAAGCTGCCGGAGGCTATCAAGGAGGCGTTGAAGGCCAAGGGCTGGCGCTTCTACAGCTTCATCGGTGGCGGCTCGCGCTTCATGTGCTCCTGGGCTGTGACGGAGGCGGATGTGGATGCACTGATCGCCGATGCAACGGCTGCGGCGGCGGTCGGCTGAGAAGGGGGGCCTCAGGCAAAGAAGGGGGACAACACATTGCGCGCCACCTTGAGCGCGCTCATGCGGCCCTCCAGGGTCTTGCCAAAGGTATCGTCCTCCACCTCGATGCAAACGGGGCCGTCATAGCCGACGCGCATCAGCTCTGCCATGAAGGCGGGCCAGTAGATCTCCCCATAACCCGGCAGGCGCGGCTGGTGCCAGCGCAGCGGGAAGTCAAAGCGCCCGACCTCATTCAGCGCGGCGCGGTCGATCTTCACGTCCTTGGCGTGCAGGTGGAAGATCTTGCTGGCGAACTCCTTGAGGGGGCTGAGCGGATCCATGTCCTGAAGGACGAAGTGGGAGGGATCGTAGTTCAGCCCGAAGTTCGGCGAATCGATGTCATTAAAGGCGCGTCGCCAGATGGCCGGGGTGGTGAAGAGGTTCTTCCCGCCGGGCCATTCATCGCGGGTAAAGGACATGGGGCAGTTTTCGATGCCGATCTTCACGCCGTGATCTTCTGCGAGCTTGATGAGTGGCCGCCAGACCTTGAGGAAGAGGGGCCAATTTTCATCCACGGTCTTGGTCCAATCGCGCCCGACAAAGCCGTTCACGTTTTTGAGCCCCAGCTTTGGCGCGGCCTTGATGACCTTTTTGAAGTGCGCAATGGCGGGGGCCGTCACTGCGGGATTGGGGTCCAGCATGTTTGGGTAATAGCCCAGCGCGCTGATCTCCACGCCCGTGTCTTGGCAGAGGTTCACGATGCTGAGCACGCCCGCGCGGTCGAGCTCATCCACATTCACATGCGTGACCCCGGCATACTTCCGGTCTGCCTTCCCCAAAGGCCAGGAGCAAATTTCAACCGTGCTAAAGCCCTCGTGAGAGGCAAAAGACATGACATCGGTGAGCGACAGATCGTGGAGGATGGCGGAGACAAAACCAAGTTTCATGCGCATGAGTAACGCATGGGCTGCGGCTTGTATAGCAGCAGTGCGTGCCTCATCGCCAAAGGTACGGCTCTGTATCTTCAGCCGATGGCATTGCGGCACTGATAGCGTACTCTCCTGATATATCACACGCCATCGCAATTTGTGAGAACGCTTTGGTCCCGCAGATTCAGAGAACCCACAGATTTGTTTTCCGGCTCATGCAATCTGAGGGTTCTCTGAATCTGCGGGAAATCACAAAACGCGATGACGAGAAGCATAAATCTCGGCACCGAGGGTGACCTTTTACTACCAGATGAATCCTCACTTTGCGCCCTGCTTGCCAGCACGTCCCCGTTGTCCGCGCAAACCATGAAGCCTGAATTCCACTACACCCTCCTCATTGGCAAACCTGCGACTGAGGTTTGGAGTGCTTTGACCGAGAAAAAGATCATCGATCAATAATACATGGCCACGGTTCACACCTTGGAGCTCAAGAAGGATGGCAAGATCAGCTACGGTGGCGATGCGGCGCTCATTACCGGTACCATTACGACGATTAAAGCCCCAGCGATCCTGGCACATTCCTTCAAATTTGCTGGATCGGATGAGTCCGCGACGAGAGTCACCTGCGAAATTAAACCGATTGAAGACTCGATGTGCTCTCTCACGATGTCTCACACCAGATCTCACGCGAAGGAGAAGGCCTTTGCCGACATCACTGGAGATCGGAGGTGGTTTGCAACCAATCAGCGGGCAGAAACGGAGCTTGCTTGATATGTCTAATCGGAACTAGAATTGCTCAAAAGACGTAACGGAAACTACGGCAGCTAATCTTGGCGCAGTTCACAACAAAAAAATGATCCAACAACGACCACCAAAGAGGAATAAACGCGCTCAATTGCAGACCTGGTACGGGCCGAAACATGCGCCTACGATGACAAACTGTATTGAGCAGCCAACAGACGCTGAAATCAGGGAGGAACTAGTTTCCCTGCCAGGCGGGGACCAAGTTTCTTCTGTTGAGCTTCGTGTGACCAAGACACACTACATGGCAATGGCCGGTTCGGTCCGTGAGGGCTTTTATGCACGCTACGAAGAGTTTTCGGAAGCCGGACGATGGGAGGCGACCAACCACGAGCTTTCCCTCGACCTTGCAACTCGGATACTCAGTGAGTATCGAGACGGGACAGAAACGTGGCACAGCCTTACCATGTGGCAGCGTTGTTCAATCAAGCCATTACTCAACAAGCGATAAGAGAAGAAGGGCGTAGATGAAGGCAGCTCCATCGCACCGAAAGCCGTTGGGTTTTTATGGGCCTTTCACGAAAAAGCCCCAAACGACATGAGGTGTGACATGACCTGCCTGAACAAGCGTCATCCGTAACCTCCCAACTAGTGTGACTCAAAATCACACTCGGAATCACGACCTCTCGACGGGGCTGCCTTGTCCAAAACCAACTGGCGATGTGCTCGACGACGTGGATTCGCGGATCCGAAAGAATACGGACGAACTCTCGCCGCCTGTCAGAACCGCTCTGCTTGCTTCCCCTTGATTGCGGCAGGGCGTGTTGTACTTTCCGCAGCTTACGTTTTCAGCACCTAACTTATGTTCCAGTTCATTTTTCGCAGCGTTGTCGCCACTGTCGTTATCGCTGGCGCGAAGAAGCTATATGACGCATTCGGCGCACGCGCAAAGCCTGCATTCGTTGTCCACATCGCTGGCGGCCGCGTCTCGTCAGTTGATGGACAGCAGCTCGCGGCCAGAAGGATTTCAGACTGCAACGAAATTTGCCAAGCCACCGGAATCACTAGTGGAACCATAACCAAACTTGTCTCGGATGGCCGTTTTTCCCTCGACTTCAGTTCCACCATTCCGGCCTCATTACATCAACGATTCCGCAATGTTCTGCTCAACTAAATTCGACGAAGGATCGAGTCTTGGAACACAGATGCAGCGCTAGAGATGCAGCCGTGGGGTCGATCGTTCTCCACAACCTCGCCAACACCCCCTCACCCAGGCCGTTTCATTTCAAACTGATCGGTTGTCCGGCATTACCAGTGGGGGGACTGCATGCGGCCGATGGGTTGGTAGGTGCCGGGGTTGATGCGCCAGGTGGTGGGATCCAGGATGCCGTCGCGGACATGGATGCGGAGGACTTGGCCGATGATGAGGCGGTTATCGCCGATCTCCAGGATGCCCCAGCTTTTGCATTCAAGACTGACGGGTGCCTCTACGATGCGGGGCGGACCGACGGCGGTGCTGGCGATGGCGGTGAGTCCGGCGTGCTCTAGCTCATTGGTGCCCCAGGGTTGGGGAGTGGAAACGAGGTTGATGTAAGTCCGAGAGGAGCCACTTTCACGGATGCGAGTCTATATCGAGACCACTATTCCGAGCTACCTCACCTCTTGGCCGTCGCCGCAAGTGGTTCATGCCGGGCACCAAATCAGTACGCACGAGTGGTGGGACAATCACCGCCAGAACTATGAGCTCTATACTTCACTGGTGACGCAGCAAGAGGCTGCCAGCGGTGACCCAGCGGCAGCTGAGCGGCGCGTTGAATCGCTGCGAGGTATTCCGCTGTTAGCGATCACTCCAGAGTGCGAGGCGATAGCACAGGCCATCCTTGCCTCGGGACTGATCCCTGCAAAGGCAGATCGCGATGCATTGCACATCGGAGTGGCAACGTTCCATCAAATGCACCTGCTCTTGACCTGGAATATCCGCCACATCGCGAACGCCCATGTGCGCGAAGATTTGCGTGTGCTTATCGAGTCCTTGGGCTACACTCTACCCACCATTTGCACACCGGAGGAACTGCTACCAGCGCCATGACGACATCATCCACAACTGATCTTCTTGCTGAGGTTTGGGCAATCAAAGATTCATTGTCTGCCAGCAATGGGCACAACTTGAAAGCCACCTGCCGCGCCATCTACGCAGAGCAAGCGAAACATCCCCGGGACTTTGTGAACCTTGGGACAGCGGCACGTCAGAAACCGCAAACCAGAGCTGATACGCAGCGGTAGGAGGTGGGTGAACGTCGCTGGGGGCGGCGCGATGTCACTCGCGGCATGAGTCTCCGTGTAAAGGGGGGCCTTCACTTTTTGCCTCTCCGGCACCTGCTCTCACCCAGGTCGTTTCATTTCAAACTGATCGGTTGTCCGGCAGTACCAGTGGGGGGACTGCATGCGGCCGATGGGTTGGTAGGTGCCGGGGTTGATGCGCCAGGTGGTGGGATCCAGGATGCCGTCGCGGACATGAATGCGGAGGACTTGGCCGATGATGAGGCGGTTATCGCCGATCTCCAGGATGCCCCAGCTTTTGCATTCAAGACTGACGGGTGCCTCTGCGATGCGGGGCGGACGGACGGCGGTGCTGGCGATGGGGGTGAGTCCGGCGTGCTCCAGCTCATTGGCCCCTGGGGGCAGGCTGGCGGCGCAGAGGTTCATCTTTTCCGCCAGGGCTTCGTCCACGAGATTGACGACGAACTCGTGCGTCAGGCGGATGTTGCGGGCGGTGTCCTTGGGGACGCCGGGGCTGCGGTCGCCGGGGCAAAGTCCGACGATGGGCGGGCTATCGCCTAGAACGTTGAAAAAGCTGAACGGCGCGGCATTGACGCGGCCTTCTTCATCGACGGTGGTCGTCAGGGCGATGGGTCGTGGGGTGACGAGTCCGGCGAGGATGAGGTAGGCGTCGTCGCGAAGGTCGCCCGTGAGATCGAGTTCCATGAATCAGAGGTCGATGAGTTTTGCCAGCGCCTCGGGCGTGGTGACGGGAGCCTGGCAGGTGTAATTCTGGCAGACGTAAGCGGCGGGGGCACCGTTCACGGGTTGCATGGCGGCGAGGGCGGCATTGCGCCCTCCCAGCCAAGCCTGGGCCTCGCCACTATCGGCATGGAGGAGGCTGAGATTGGTGCGCAGCTTGCTGTGGACGGTTTTTTCCAGGGCGCGGAAGGCGTCGGTGGTGCGATCCCCGGCGAGGACGATCTGCTGCTTGCCATGATGATGGAAGTCAAAGGCGCGTACCATCATCGGCACGGAGGCGGGGCTGCCGCTGAGCGTTTGCCCGAAGAGGTGGAAGATCTGTGCGGCCTGCTGCCGCCAGTCTTCGCGATCCAACATCCCGGCCAGTCGGACGAGGTTGAGCGCGGCGAGGGAGTTCGGCGAGGGCTCGGCACCATCATAGTCTTCTTTGATCCGCAGGACGGAGTCTGCCATGTCGGTGTGGACGCTGTAGTAGCCGCCGTTATCGCGATCAAGGAAGCGGCTATCCATCTCCTCCTGGAGGGCGACGGCCCACTGTAGCCAGCGGATCTCGAGGCTGGCCTGATAGAGATCGATGAGGCCGTGGATGAGGCTGGCGTAGTCCATGGCAAAGCCGCGTGGACCGCGCTGCCCATCGCGCCAGCTACGGTGCAGGTCTTTGCCCGGGCCATCGCCGCAGAGGTGGCGGTGCAAAAAGTCGGCTGCTTTTGCGGCGCGCTGAATGGTGGCTGCATCGCCCAGACCTGCACCCGCACGGGCGAGGCCGGAGATCATGAGCCCGTTCCAGGCGGTGATGACTTTGTCGTCCAGATGCGGACGCGGGCGCTTGTTGCGTGCCTCGAAGAGGATCTTGTAGGCTTTTTCAAAAATGGCCTGCACCTCGGTGGGCTCCTTCTTGAAATACTCCGCCGTCTTCTTGGCTGAAAAGGCGCGGAAGAGGGTGTTTAGGCCCTTCAACTCGCCATGCGGATCGCTCTCGGGGCGGGCATTGCCATCGCGACGGGCACCGTGGGCGTAGCGAAAGATGCTGCCTTCCTCCTTACCCAGCAGCTCGTCGATCTCTGCGGCGGTCCAGACATAGAAGGCACCTTCGCGCTTGTGGTCGTCGCCTTCTTTGGCGTAGCTATCGGCGTCTTCAGCGGAGAAAAAGCCGCCGTCCGCCTGACCGAGATCGCGGCTGACGTAGGCGATGATTTCGCGACTGATATCCGCGAGGAAAGGGGACTCTGAGAGCTGGTAGCCCTCCACATACGCAGTGAGCAACTGCGCCTGATCGTAGAGCATCTTTTCGTAGTGCGGGACGTGCCAGTAGCCATCCACGCTGTAGCGATGGAAGCCGCCGCCGATGTGATCGCGGATGCCGCCCTGCGCCATGGCGCGCAGAGTTTTGACGGACATTTCAGCTGCCCAGTTGGCCTCGCTTTCTTTTTCCTTATCCCCACGCCACAGCAGGTGGATGCGGAAGAGCAACTCCACGGAAGTGGGGCGCGGGAACTTGGGCGCGCCGCTAAAGCCGCCCTCGTGATAGTCGTAGCTGCCGGAGAGGTCGTCGTAGGCTTTCTGGATGACGGCATCCACCGTGGCCTCTTGGCCCTTGTTTTCAGAGTCGAGGTAGTCCTGCAATTTGGTGATCGCAGTGGAGGCGCGTTCCATGACGCCGGGGCGATCCTCCTTCCAGACGCGATCCAGCTCGATGAGGAGGTTTTTGAAGCCGATGCGTCCTGCCTGATTTTCTGCGGGGTAATAAGTGCCGCCGTAAAAGGGCTTCAGCTCTGGGGTCAGGAAGACGCTCATTGGCCAGCCGCCATGACCGCTGGCCGCCTGGACATAGGTCATGTAGGTCAGGTCAACGTCTGGGCGCTCTTCGCGATCCACCTTCACGGGCACGAAGTGTTCATTCAGGAAGGCGGCGATTTCTTCGTTCTCAAAGGACTCGCGCTCCATGACGTGGCACCAGTGGCAGGTGGAGTAGCCGGAGGAGAGAAAGATCGGCTTGTCCTCTGCCACTGCCTTTTTAAAGGCCGCCGTGCCCCAGGGCATCCAGTCCACGGGATTGTGGGCGTGCTGGAGAAGGTAGGGGGACTTCTCCTTGATCAGCGCATTGGTGTGCGCGGGTGGGGTGCTGGGGGCTGGATCACTCATGGTCAGGGCAGAGAACGATTACGTCTGTGAAGAAGGAAACGTCCCCGCAATGCCCACAGTTGCAAGGGGGGATTGGGCGGGGTGTTGGAGTGGGGAGTGGGGAGTGATCAGTGATCAGTGATCAGTGGAGAGTGCTTGGTGCTTGGTGGGGGGCGTGGCGTGGGTTGTAGCTGGGCTCTATGAGCCCGGAGCGACTGAACTGCCGAGGGGAACGTGATGGAGTGTCGTGGTGCAGACACTCCAGTCTGCAATCTGTAAGGCCGGAGCCGTTGAGCCGCTGAGGAGACTGCCAAAGGGATGAGGTAGGCAGAGGATTGGGGGCCGGGGAATGATTTTGCGCGGAGTGCTTGGTGCTTGGTGGGGAGGCGTGGGGATGGGCTCTATGAGCCCGGAGCGACTGAACTGCCGAAGGGAACGTGATGGAGTGTCGTGGTGCAGACACTCCTGTCTGCAATCTGTGAGGCCGGAGCCGTTGAGCTGCTGAGGAGATTGCCAATGGGATGAGGCAGGCAGAGGATTGGGGGCCGGGGAATGATTTTGCGTAGGGCTCGGTCGTCGTCCTCCTTCTCGTCCGTCGTGCTCGCGTATCGTCGGTGGGATGGGGCTGGCAATGGTGCGGCGGATGTAGCTGGCCTCTGTGAGGCCGGAGCGACTGAGACGCGAAAGAGACCGCTCTGGATTGTAGGATCACTCGTCGGGTTGCTTGATGGGGGGGCTTCGTTACCGGGACTCGTGCGGGCGCAGTTCACCAAACCGTGTGGCGTGGCGTGAAGTAATTGTTGACGGTTTTCACGCGTCTCCCTCGGCATCGATTGCCTCCAGACCGCCGCAGACAACTGGTTTTGGCAGTTCGGCACCGGGGTGGAGATCGGCAGCCGCTACCTGACCTTCCGTGCGAACTACTACGTGCCGCTTTCGGGGGCGGAGGAGAGTGGACGCCGCAAGCAGCTTGTGAACCGCGATATCTATTCTCAAGTGGACGAAGAGTATGAGCTACTGGTGAAGCCGATACCAGGACGGAGCGACATCAGCGATACGCGCCTGCGCATCGACAGCACCACGCGGACGACACTCTTTGACACGCTGGATCTCTTCACCTTTTTCGAGGAGCCTCTCCAAGGCTGGGAAACTGAGGTGTCAGCCTTGGTGCCGAAACTGGACGAGGTGATCGACGTGCGGTTGATTGCTGGACTCTATGGATTCGCCGATGGCGAGTATGCAGAAGGATTCACGGGTTGGCGTGCGGGGATTGAGGTGCGTCCGGTGCCTACTTTGGTGCTTGGCACCGCTTGGTTCGAGGACGATCGCTATCGCCGTGGCAACTGGTTTGCAGGTGCCCGGGTGGAGATTCCCTTTTGTTCGTCCCTGAAGGAAATCCGACACGACCGTACCCATCATCTGGTGGAGAGACTGACTGAACCGACCACCAAAGCGACGCGGATGACGGTCGGAGAAGGCGTGGAGGTGACCCAGATCCAAGAGGCGCAGTTTTTCATCACCGATGGGACGGAGACGATTCCGGTGATTGTTAATGGCAACCAGATCATAGGGTCCCACGGACAGATCTATCTCATCAATAGCGACGGCAGCATAAGTAGTAACGGGAGGGGCATCTACATTGCTGTTTCGCCAGAGCCTTCAAAATTTGGATTCCTGGGCTTTGGTCTGCTCTTGTTTGCAGCCCGCAGACGTCGCGCCTAGCCGCCACCCTGCGGAAAAATTTTGAGGGTAAACCGTGCTGATGTATTGACGGGATCATCCCATTCCGGCATGCTGGGTGTCCTATGAAAATGCCCACGTTTCTGCTCCTGGCGGCCTTCGGACTGGCCGCACCACTTCAGGGTGCTTATCAATTTCGGACGGTTCCTACCGTTGTTCGTGAAGATGGCTTTGGTGCTTCTGTCGCTGCCAACGAGACGACCATAGCGGTGGGTGCGCCGCTTGATGATACCAAAGGCGTGGATGCCGGAGCCGTCTATCTTTTCAATGCAGCGACCGGGGCTTTCAAAAAGAAGGTTTTTGCGTACGGTGCCACCGCTGGCCAGAAATTCGGGGCTGCGGTTGCCATTGCTGGGAACACACTGGCAGTGGGTTTGCCGGGGGCGCAGAACGGTGCGGGTGGTATGCTCTGGTACAACGTAAACACGGGGTCTCCAGTGGGGCTTATCCCAGGCGCGGGCATCGGGTTTGAGGATTCGGCGGGTCTGGGGGCGAGCATTGCCATGAGCGGTACGGTTATCGCCGTTGGCGCACCGGGGAAATCAGTGGTCGTGGACCCAACGCCAGAAAATAACACCAGCGGTGACGAGGTCACTCACACCAATGCAGGCGTTGTCCTGACAATGGATTTGCGGAACCCGTTTGGCTTCAAGATTCTGACTGCAATCTTACCCGCCACGGATGAGCGGGTGGGTGATAGCGTGGCGATCTCTGGGAACCTAGTGCTGATAGGTGCGCCGCAACACACAGGGGGAGCGGGGGCAGAACAGGGCGCGGCCTATTTCTGCGACATCTCGAATCCGGCTCGGCTGTTGCAAGCCAACCGGCTGATCGAAGCTGGAGATGCCGCCGCCGGGGACCACTTTGGGGCAGCGGTAGCCATCGAAGGCGCTGAGGCATTTGTGGGGGCACCGGGTGGTGGCGGCGGCGATGGTGCCGTCTATTGGTGGGATCTCATTGGCAATGCGCAGCGGTCAAAGTTCATGGGCGCGCCATCTGCGAATTACGGCGCGGGACTCGCAGTTGAAGGTGCGCTGCTCCTCGTCGGCGCGCCCGGTCTGAGCAGTCCGGTGGGCGCAGGTGTCGTCGGTGCGGGGCGTGCACAGATGTTGGATCTCAGCAACGGTGGAGCATCCCTTGGATTCCTTGATCCCGCCGCACCAGGCCTAAATGCGGCGATGGGTTCTGCCCTGGCGCTGGCTGGTCGGACGGCCGTGGCTGCGGCCCCTGGGGAGGCAGAGGGCGGTTTGGTTCAGGGGGCAGCATACATCTTCACACCGATTCTGAAGCCGATGCCTTTTGCGGAGGTCTATCGCAAGGGTAGCTATGCCCCTGGGGTCAATGGCGGCTTTTTGGGCGCCGCGACGCAGATGCTCATCGGACCAACCTTTGTGCCCTTTGTGCAGGTCCCGACTACCGGAAAAAGAGGCGAGGGCGTCTGGGACTTTGCCACGGGTGCGATGGTGGCAACGCAAAAAACTGGGGATGTTTTTGTGGGCTTGACGACTCTTTCGGACATTCTGATTAGCAGCAACAACAGTCACCGATACGCAGTCACGACCGCCAAGGGGGCTGGCAGAGGTGTGACGTCTGCCACGGACGTTGGACTCTACATCCACGACTCGACGGGCAGTCACTTGTTTCTGCGCGAGGGTGATGTTCTTTCCGGGCTCAGCGATACGAAGCTAGCCACATTGGGCACCATTCGCCAAGACGTGCAGTTCTCTGCCGCGACATTTAAACTCGTGCAAAAGACCGCTGGTGTGACGAAGGCGAATGACTGCGTTTTGATGAAGCACCGGCCAGCACTCGGTAGCTGGACCGAGAGCTCGCTCTTCGTGCGTGAGGGTTTTCTCTCAGTGACGGGTGGAGATGTGTATGGCGAGATCTTGCCCAAGCAGGCGGTCAATGGCGGGAGCGAGACCTTAGAAGGCTCCATGAGCTGGATTGCAGCGCTGATTTCGGCAGCAACAACCAATCAAGCGGCATTCCACGAGAGCACGAGCGATCCTGTAGCACGCAAGGGCAGTCCGGCACCAGGTGGAGGGAACTTTAGTTCGTTCGTTGGAATCACGAACAATGGTCCTCACTATTTGCTGCGCGCAACGATTTCCGGAACCGGAACGTCTTCCGCCACCAACGAGGGTCTCTGGTCAGACAGGAACGGCACGCAGGAACTCGTTGCCCGCAAAGGGACTGCCTTGGCGGGGCTCCCGAGCGGCGTCACCATCAAGCAGTTTCTAAACTACGCCCTGCTCGGCAGCGATAAAGTAATCGTGCGCTGTGTCCTGTCCGGCACGGGTGTGAAGGCAACCAACGATAACGCGGTGATCCTGATCCCAACCGTTGGTGATGCTTCGGTTCTCCTGCGCGAGGGGGATCCTGTCTCAGGTTATGGTGGTGGCGTCATCAACGTCATCCAACGCTTTGATGTCTCAGATGCAGGCACGTTCCAAGCGCTGTGCTCGGTCGCGACGGCTGCCACTGGCACCGATCTGGTGCTTTTTGAGGGGTCTTCTGAACCCCAAGCGATCCCCGGTCTGGCCCTAGCTAGGCCCATTATCCGCAAAGGTGCCGCGTTCGATGTCGATGGTGCCGAGGTGGTGAAGAGCATCAAGATCGCCCCGGCTACCAGTGCAGATGGGGCGCTGCTCAACGGGCTTCCGCGCAGTTTGCGTGACGACGGGCCGCTGCCAGTCTCCATCTTTTGCCTGCAATATACTGACAACCGCGAAGTGGTGTACCAGCGGAACTAAGGTCACTCCCCCACGTCATAGCGCCGCTGCCGTTCCGGCCTGAGCTGGGTGCGGCCGCCGGCGCGTTTGCGGAGGGGGTCAAAGGCCATGTCGGAGCCGTCTGCCTTCATCTGGTGGACGATCTGGAGGAGGCGGCCTAGCTTCCCTTTGGGCCAGCCTGCCTTGTTGGCGAACCAGCCGAGGTATTCGGCGGGGAGATCGTAGATGGGCACGCCATCCGGCGGGAAGTGCTGGGGGCCGAACTTGCCGTATGGCATCTTCATGCGGCTGATCTCGTCCATATCCCGCGCCATTTCTGCGGCGAGATCTTGGGGGTTGGATGGGTCCATGGTGTGGTCCTCCTCCTCCTGATCAATCGCGACGGGCGATGATGCTCTGCTGCTGGCGGGTCTTTAAAATTGAAGACGCTGGGATGATGCCGTTTACGTTGCTGAGTGGATAGACGATGCTGCGGCGGCCGATCATGGAGCCAGGGTTGATGACGCTGTTGCAGCCGATCTCTGCGAAGTCGCCAATGACCGCACCAAACTTGCGCAGGCCAGTGAAGGTGGGGCCGTCTTTGGTCAGGACGCTGACTTCGTTCCGATCCAGGCGGACGTTGGATAAAATGACGCCTGCGCCGAGGTGGGCGCGGTGGCCGAGGATGGAGTCGCCCACGTAGTTGAAGTGGGGGATCTCTGCCCGATCAAAGACGATGCAGTTTTTGAACTCGCAGGAGTTCCCGAGCATGACGCCATCCCCGATCAGGACGTTTTCCCGGATGTAGCAGCCGCTGCGGATGGTGCAATTGGCCCCGATCCAGGCAGGGCCGCGAATGACGACGTTGGGCTCGATGACGGTGCCCTGGCCGATGAAGACGTCCTCGCCAATGTAGGCCCCTGGGGGCACGGTGGTGCGGACTTCGCGGATGAGGCGGAACTCCAGGTAGGACTCAATCCGCGCCAGGGCCGCCCACACGGGCTGATCCTTGGGGAAGAGGATCGCGTGCGCGGTGTGGTTCAGGTCCAGGTAGTCCGAGGCGGGAAAATCCATCAGAGCGGTGGGGTGGGGCAGAGGGTGCGTGACGTCTTAGACGGTCATCAACTCTTTCTCTTTGGAGCCGACGTGTTGGTCGATGTCCTTGATGGCTTTATCCGTGAGCGTCTGCACTTCTTTTTCGAGGCGATGCAGATCATCTTCGGTGATGGCACCGTCTTTCTCGCCCTTCTTCAGTGTCTCCATGCCGTCGCGACGGGCGGAGCGGACGCGGACACGGGCTTCTTCCGCCATCTGCTTGATGGCCTTCACCAACTGTTCGCGGCGCTCGGTGGAAAGCTCTGGCACGGGGAGGCGGATGACTTTGCCTGCCGTGGCGGGGTTCAGGCCCAGCTTGGATTCGCGGATGGCGCGCTCGATGTCCTTGGTGGTGGCAGCATCAAAGGGATCGATCTGGATCATCCGCGCATCGGGCGTGGTGATCATGGCCAGTTGCTTCAGCTTCATGCTGGATCCGTAGCTATGCACGTGCACGTCGAGGTTCTCCACCACGGCGGGGGAGGCCTTGCCAGTGCGGACGGCGGCGAATTCGTGGATGGCATATTCGACGGCTCGCGCCATCGCCTCGTCCACTTCCATAATTGTCAGTTCAGGGTCCATGAGGAACAGGGGTTCGGTAGGGTTGGGTTTGCCGCTGGATCAAACGGTGCCGGTCGCATTGACCACGGTGCCGATGTCCTCGCCCACCAAGGCGCGGCGGATATTGTCCTCCTCATTCATGCTGAAGACGACGATGGGCATATTGTTTTCCATGCACAGGGAAAAGGCGGTGGCATCCATGACCTTCAACTGGCGGGTCAGGCACTCGTGGAAGCTCACGGAGTCATAGCGCACGGCGGCGGGGTTCTTGGCGGGGTCGCTATCGTAGATGCCATCCACTTTGGTGGCCTTGAAGACACAGTCGGCACCGATCTCGCTGGCGCGGAGGGCGGCCGTGGTGTCGGTGGAGAAGAAGGGATTCCCCGTGCCTGCGGCAAAAATGACGACGCGTCCCAGCTCCAGATGGCGCATGGCGACGCGGCGGATGAAGGGCTCTGCCACATTTTTCATCTCGATGGCGCTCTGCACGCGGGTCGGCACATCCATGGCCTCCAGCATGCTCTGCACGGCCAGGGAATTCATCACTGTGGCCAGCATCCCCATGTAGTCTGCGGTGGCGCGCTCCATGCCGCGATTGCTGGCGCTGACGCCGCGCCAGAAGTTCCCGCCGCCGACGACGAGGGCGATTTCGAGCCCGGTCTGGTGCGCTTGCTTGATTTGTGCGGCGATGCTTTCGACGATTGGCGGGGAAATATTGTCCGCGCTTCCCGGCTCGCGGAGCGCCTCCCCGCTAAGCTTCAAAAGTACCCGCCGAAACTGTCGTTTTCCTGTTAGTTCTCCCATGTACGCTTGGATTTGAACCATGAAACATGATCCCGGTCATCTTGCAAAGACAATTCCTTTTCATCTGGCGGGGGGTGGGGGGATTTTTCCCTTGCAAGGATGGGCATCTGCCATGATCCGCCTTGCCATGAACGGCTCCCTCCAACCTGCCCGCGCCATCGCTATCGGCGTATCTGTTTTCAGTCTTTGCCTGCTCCCCCAGTGCGGTAAGGAGCCTGCGGCGGAAAAATCGGCTGCGCCAAAGGCGGCGGCTACGGCCCCGGCCCCAACAACAGCTCCTGCGCCTGCGCCTGCGGCAGCTCCGGCGGAGGAGAAAAAGGAGAAACTGGTCTGGAATGCCACGCTGGTTCATTCCGAGATCAAGCACTACAACCCCAACTACCAGGGCGATGCGCAGTTGGGGATTGAGGAGGGCGAGGTCATCGGCATCGCCTGTCCGAACGCAGACATCAGCGATCTGAGCTTTGTGACGCGCTGGCCCCTGATCAGCTTGGACATCAGCGGCACCAAGATCTCCGACCTCAAGCCGCTGCGTGACAAGGCCCTGCAGGAGTTTTTCATGGAGGACACGCCCGTCCAGGATCTGTCCCCATTGCGTGGGATGCCGATTGAGAAGCTCTACCTTTCCCGCGCACCTGTTCGGGATATTAAACCTCTCGAAGACATGCCGCTGAAGGAGCTAAACGCCGTGCAGACCCAGATCGCAGATCTCAGTCCACTGGCCAAGTGTCCCATCCAGATGCTGTGGCTGACGGGCACCCCCGTGGAGAGCATTCGCGCCCTCGCGGGAATGCCGCTGATCAGTGTGACTTTGCAGGGCACCCGGGTGAAGGATCTTTCCCCCCTGTCTGGAACGGCGCTGCAGCGTCTGCACATCACGGAGACGCCCGTGGAGGACCTCAGTCCGCTGAAAGGCATGGCCAATCTGACGCGGCTCGTGTTCACTCCGGCGAATATCAAAGCGGGCATGGATGTGGTGAAGAGCCTGCCGCTACAGGAAATCGGGACACGCTTTGATGAGCAAGGCAAGGACCTTGTCGCCCCCGCGCAGTTCTGGGCCAATCAGCCAGGGGTGAAGTGAGGCAGCACGCCTTGAGGTGTGGTCGCGCGCGGCAGAGTCCGCGCTGAGCCATCGTCCGCGCTGGTTCTGGTGAGGCCGTTTGGCAAGGAAGGTAGCCGCCCGAGGATGGGGGCGAAAAAAATTTGGCAGGGGCTTGAATAAGTTCGCTGCCCTGCCGTCGAACGCACTGAACACAAACCAAACGTTCAACACCACATCATGAAAACTATCCTTGCCATCCTCGCCATCGTCGCCGCCCTTGGATTTGCAACTCCCAACTCCGCTAAGGCAGATCCATGCAACGGCTCACGCCGGGTCGTCAGTTACCTGCCATGCGGTCGGCCCGTCTATGCCACCTACCAGATCATTGGCTATGACCGCTGCGGTAACCCCGTCGGGCAGTGGGTTACCTCACGCCCGAGCTGTGGCTGTAGCTCCTGCAACCCCCGTCCGGTTTACGGTGGCAGCCATGGTGGCTATCGCGGCCAATCCCACGGCGGTAACTCCTGTGATCGTGGCGGTAGCTACCACGGTCGGCCGAGCGGTGGCGTCCGCTGGTCGTTCTCCTTCGGTCGGTAACTGAATCCACTCTTCACCCACATCTGAAACGCAGCGGGGCATCCATCTTGGGTGCCCCGTTTGCTTTTCCCTGGGTTCCGAGTCAAAAGCTATGGCACATCACCGGCTGCCCATCACTTCCGATACCACTGCTGAGCCTCCAGGCCATCACCACAGCGGCAGTAAGGGCCAGCGCCCGCTGAACTGTGCGCAGGGTTTGTGGCTGGAGACGCCCGCTCATCCAGTGCAATTGCGTTTGTGCTAGCCACAGCAGGGGCAGCGTTCCCAAGGCAAAGGCGGCGGAAAACTCAGCCCCACGTGCGGGCGATCCATTGGCCGCAGCAAGGCCCAACATCAGGTAGAGTGGACCACAGGGCAGCAAGGGCGTGGCAAGGCCTAGCAGGGCCGCACGGCAGGCGGGGGGCATTTGAAAGGCGCGCTGTTGGAGGCGGCGCAGGGGTTTGGAGAGCAGGGCGGGCTTTGGAAGAAAGCGGTCCAGACCCAATCCGACCAGTGCAAAGGCGGCAACCAGCAGCCATGGCAAAACCCAACCGCCACCCTGCTGCGCCCAACGCAGTGGCACCATGCCGATCAACCCCGCAATGGTGCCTGCTGCGGTGTAGGCGATCAATCGGCCCGCATGATACAGACCAGTGGCAGTGAGGAAGCTGCTGTCCTTCCCTCCCTGCTTGGCGGAGAGCGCCCAAGAGCATGAGAGTGGCCCGCACATGCCGACGCAGTGCACGCTGGTGACGAGGCCGACCACAAAGGCGGCCGTGCTGGTATCAATGCTTTGCATGGACGGCGGCTCCGCCTCCTGGGGCCGATCCCCCCAGCGGGACAACGTCCGGCTGGTGTTTGATGGCGAAGTAGATGAAGGCTACCCAAACCGCAACGAAGCAGGTAAAGAATCCCGCGACGAAGAGCCACGGCCTACTGGACAAAATCTTTGGCATCGAGAGGGGCATCTGTGTTGATTCTTGGGTCGGGTCCGAGCAATTCCAAACGTCGAGTGATGGAAGATGAACCACTCTCCATATTTGTGACGCGAACGTAAAAGGTGAGGCCGGGCTTGAAGCTATCCCTCGGGATGGTGACGACCAGACTCTTCTGTTCCTCCACCAGCGGGCCGAGGTCCAGTTGATCGCCGAGTCCATTGATGGAGACACCCTCTGGCAGGTCGCCATCAATCGTTAGCTTGAACTTCTGCGGCGCATTGAGCTTGTTGATGACACGCACGAGGAACTGGTTCCGCACGGTCGTTTCCGTCATGTAGTAGGGCGCTCCCGACATGCGCACGGCACTGGCGCGTTGCGCTTCGATCTTGGTCAGCGCGGTCGCAAAAGCACCGACGCCTGCTAGCATGAGGACCACGTAAAGGATGATGCGGGGGCGGAAGAATCGCGTCTTACCACCATGGAAACCAACGTGGGAATCGTAACGAATGAGGCCCTTGGGGCGGCCCACTTTGACCATGATGTCATCGCAGGCATCCACGCAGGCCGCACAACCGATGCACTCGAGCTGAAGGCCATTGCGGATGTCGATGCCCGTCGGGCAAACCTGAACGCAGCGATTGCAGGAGATACAAGCTCCCGCATTCGGATCATTGGCCTTACCGCGTGGCTCGCCACGTTTTTTGTCGTAGCCAATCACGAGCGAATGATCGTCCGTCAGCGCGGATTGAAGTCGCCCATAGGGGCACATGATGACGCAGAACTGCTCACGGAACCAACTGAAGCTGCCGTAAAGGAGGAACGTCAGCACGCAGACAATCCCAAAGGCTAAATAGTGCTGCGACGGCGGGCCAGACATCATTTGATACAGGCCTTTGATGGAGACGAAGTAGCTGAGGAAGATATGCGCAATGAGCGCAGCGATGAGCACAAAAAGCGTGTGCTTTAGGACGCGTTTGAAGATCTTTTGCCCAGTCCAAGGCGCGGCGTCCAAACGGCGGCGTGCTGGGGCATCGCCATCGATCCAGCGTTCGACGCGGCGGAAGACGTGCTCAAGAAACAGGGTGTAGGGGCAGGTCCAGCCACACCAGACGCGCCCGAACAAGGAGGTGATGAAGAACAAAGAAAAGGCCAGCCCGGTGATGAAGAAGAAGCCCAGCCACATGTCCTGGGTGGCGATGACCAGCCCGAAGAAGTGAAACCGCCGCCCCACCGCGTCTAGGAATACTGCGGGGAATCCGTTGATGGGAATCCATGGCAGCGCCACATAGACGATCAGCAAAAGAGCGGCGACCCAGCGTCGCATTGCCGTGAACGGACCTCGCACATCCGACGGATGAAGGTATTTGCGCGAGCCATCAGCGTTGATGGAGGAGAGGGAAGTAAGATTGGGCTGGTTGTTCATGGTGGGTGGATCAGCCAGTTTTCTGGGTGGCTGATCCGGTCCTCCGGGTCGTGATCAGATCAAGGTTTGGTGGGAGCTGGATTCGGTGCCGCAGCAGGAGCTGGGGGTGTAGCCGCTGGGGTGGCAGGCGCTGGCGCGGCTGGCGGCGCGGAGGCTGGAGCGGCACCTGGTGCAGGAGCTGCGCCAGGGGCGTTGAGAAGCGGGGAGTCTGGAGCCAAGGTGGTGGCGGCACCTTGCTTGTGGTAGCTCAGAATGTAAGCCACAACCTCGGCGGACTTGCGGATGCCCAGCGCTGGCTCCCAAGGCGGCATACCTTTGGTCAGGTCGGGCGAACCCTTGCGGACGATATTGAGGACCTCGGTGGGGTTTGCGCCGTACTTCCACTCCGTGTCGGCCAACGGCAGACCGATGAGTGTCGGAATCTCTGGATGCGTCTTCTTTGACATCAAGTCTGCACCGTGACAGGCGACGCAGAAGGTGGTGAAGGTGACCTTACCGGCCTCGACCGTTTTTGCGTCCAGGGACATGGCCCAGATCTTGTCGTCCGTCAGCTCGTTGGAGGCCTTTTGGCTCTCCCCACTGATGGCGGCGAGTGCTTGATCGATCTCCTCGTGATCGGTGCGACCGATGCCGAATTGATAGTAGCCTAGCCAAGCGATGACGAACCACACCATGGTGATGTACCAGGTGAAGAGCCACCAGTTTGGCAGTTTCTGATCGTACTCTTGGATGCCGTCGTAAACGTGGTCGCGCAGTTGCGGCTCGCCAGAGTTTTGCTGTGATGGATTGTCCATGGCGGTATGGCGGGTTTGGGTTAGAGAGGTTGGTCTTTGTCCAATGGCAACTCTGCCATGTGGTCGGTGCTGTCCGGCTTCAGCAGCATGGCGCGGATGACCATGACGCCGTAAAAGATCATGGTGAAGGCAAAGGCACCCACCGCGATGATGAGGCTCCAGTTTTCAAAGATGACTCGTTTAAACATGACTTTGAGAGGGGATAATGTTCAGCGGGAAGGAGGGGTGAACGACGGTTAAGGTGCGGCGGTGGTCTTCACCCCACTGCGATAGACGTCTGGATTGCCAGGCATCAGCGGGAATGGGACGCCAGTTGGTGTTGCTGCAGGGTCTTTGGGCTTTGGAGTGTCGTAGTTGCCCAACTGGAGCAGGTAGGCCGTGAGGGCTACGATCTTCATGTCTGGCGTTGTCTGTAGGCCTTCCTTCTTCAGTTCCTCAACAATCTTGATCCCTTGCTCAATGGCTTCCTGCTTGATCACATCAGATGTCTTTGGCGGATAGGGCTCGCCCATCCCTGCCAGCACGGCGATCTTTCCTGGCAGGGCCTTTTGGTCGAACTTCTCTTCAAACAACCAAGGGTAGCGAGGCATGAGAGATCCGGCAGACATGCTTTCTGGGTCACGCATGTGATTGAAGTGCCAGCTGGCAGAGCGACGTGCGCCGACGCGGGCAAGATCCGGACCGGTGCGTTTGGAGCCCCACTGGAAGGGGTGGTCATAGATCGATTCACCCAGGCGGGAGTAGTCGCCATAGCGGAGCACATCGGGCAGCATGGTGCGGATCATCTGGCTGTGGCAGTTGTAGCAGCCCTCGCTGACGTAGATATCGCGTCCGGCGAGTTCTAGCGGCGTGTAGGGGCGCTGCACGCGGTCCTCAATGTTCTGCGCCTTGCTCACGACCACCGTTGGGATGATCTGGATCAAACCACCAGCGACGACAGCGACGAAGGTCAGCACCGTGAAGGGTAGGTAGTTGTGCAGCAGCTTTTCATACCAATGGGACCAGCCGTGATTGCTGGCGTAGAATTTCTTCACCGCAATCACCGCAAAGATGCCAGCGCAGATGAGGGAAGCCAAGTTTGCATGAGCAGGGAGGAAGATCCAACCCAGGACCAGCAACATCCCGCCCAGCATGTATGCGATGGGGTCGTTGATGAAGGTCTCCTTGAGGGGCATGGTGTCTTTTTCCCCGCGCTGTAGGAGAACCACTTCGCGCGTTTCATTGACCGGTTTACCGGAACGGATGGTGAGGAAAAGGTTCACCGCCATGATGATCATGCCGACGAAGTAGAGCGTGCCACCCACTAGGCGGAAGGCTAGCGGCGTCCAGATGGATTGCACCGTTTCGAGGAAGTTCGGATACATCAGCGCGGTGCCCTCTGGGTTCACAGCGTTGAGCATGAGGCCCTGCATGATGCCTGCGATCCAAAGTGCGGCGACGTAGAACAGGATGCCAACCAGTGCGATCCAGAAGTGGAAGTTTGCCAGTGCCACTGAGCGCAGTTTGGTACCATAGAGGCGTGGGGTCAGCCAATAGAACAACCCTGCGGCCATGAGACCATTCCAGCCGAGGGCACCGGAGTGAACGTGGCCAATGGTCCAGTCAGAGTAATGGGAAAGGGCGTTGACGGCGCGGATGGAGAGCAGCGGCCCTTCAAAGGTGGACATGCCGTAAAAGGTCACGCCAGCGATGAAGAACTTCACCACAGGGTCGGTCCGTAGCTTGTCCCAGGCACCGCGCAGCGTCAGCAGACCGTTCAGCATCCCGCCCCAGGACGGTGCCCAGAGCATGAGGCTGAAGAACATCCCGAGATACTGAAGCCACATGGGCAGCGCCGTATTCAACAAATGGTGAGGACCTGCCCAGATGTAGATGAACACCAGCGACCAGAAGTGGACGATGGAAAGGCGGTAGGAATAGACTGGCCGCTCCACCGCCTTGGGCAGGAAGTAGTACATGATCCCCAGAATTGGCGTGGTGAGGAAGAAGGCCACGGCATTGTGTCCGTACCACCACTGAATCAGCGCGCCCTTCACACCTGCCCAGATGCTGTAGCTGTGGGTGAAGCTGGTCGGGACGGACAAGTGGTTCACGATGTAGAGCATCGCGATCGTCACGATGGTGGCGATGTAGAACCACAGGGCAACGTAGAGGGAGGGTTCATTCCGCTTATGCAGCGTCCAGAAGAAGTTCACCGCAAATACGACCCAAATCAGCGCTACCAGGATGTTGATGGGCCAGATCAGCTCCGCGTATTCCTGCCCGCGGGTAAGGCCCAAGGGCAGCGTTACCGCCGCGCAGACGATGATGAATTGCCAGCCCCAAAAGTGAATTTTAGAGAGCAAATCCGAGGCCATCCGGGCCTTACAGAGCCGCTGGGTGGAGTAGTAGATCCCGGCGAACATCATATTGCCCACGAAGGCAAAGATCACTGCGTTCGTGTGCAGCGGGCGGAGACGACCGAAGGTCAAGAACGACGTATCGAAGTTCATGAACCGGAAGTTCATCTGGGAGGCGATCAAAACCCCTACCAGCATCCCGACTAGCCCCCAAATAATGGAGGCCAGCATGAACTGGCGGACGGATTTGTCATCGTATTCGATGATCGCCTTGGTGGCGTTGGTGTTGGTGGCGGTACTCATAGCGTGAATGTACGGGAGGGAGTGGAATCTGGGGTGGAGAGGTCGGTGGGGGCAGGCTTCAGAATGGGCGCACCATCGTCCAGAGGCAGGAGGGCCTGTTGGTCGAGACTGCGCCGCCCCGCCTGACTGCGCTCTGCAAAAAACAGGGCAGCGAACAAGCCGCCGAGCAGCAGGCTCACGAATAGGGTTACAGCAAAGACTTCCATGGGGCGCGTTGGGAAATGGAGAGGGGGGAATTCCCCCAGTCACTGCGACATAATGCCGCGTTCACCGTTATCTGCTCTTCACGCCTTGTCCAAGGGTGTTCCGATCTTGTGAAATTTTTCACAAAGTCCGCACATCTCCGGTGACAACATCCTTACAAGCCCTGCCTTTTTGATCAAATCGGACCTCCTGGAGGAGCTCGCGGAAGCGGCTGGAAAGTCAAGGATTAAGTAAATCGTGTATTTTAAGGGGGTGTTGGAGGTCTCAGAATTGAGGGGCCTCGATGCATTTCAGGATTCTTGATCGATACCAGTGAATCGACCGTGAATGCAAGCCAAACAGCCTATTTATGCTCAATTCAGGAGGGTCCGTGAGGCGGCATGTGCGCCTAGCCGAGATTCCGTTCTCGCACTGATGGACGGGGTTCGTCTAGTTGTTTTGCTTGGATGTAAGGAGTTTGTAATTACCAGAAAATTGGTTTCATTTAACAAAACTTAACTATTAATATGATTGCCACCACAGAGAGCAAAATATGAAAAAACCAAAATCTACATGCCTACCATTCATCGCGCTTTTTGGGCTAGTAACGATCGTCGCCATCATCGCCACTTGGCTGGCTCGTCCGATGAGTGGGCCCGCCCGGTGGAGAGTTCCAATGCTCCCACAGGCCGCGCCTGCCGCTCCCGAAAGTGCCGCCAAGCCGCCAAGCGGCAGTGGCGCGGAAGTCAAAACCGCGTCTTTTGATGGCCCCGGCGCTGAGAGTGGCCAGCCCTGGGGATCGGTGAAGGATCGGAAAAACCTCTCTCGGCGTGCCCAGATCGCCGCGTTGTTGGATGGGCCATTTGGCCTGAAGGAAGGTGCCGAAGTGCACCTGATCGAGGCTGCGTTGGACGAGCTCTACGTCAGCGATGGGAAGGGGCTCCACAAATCCCTGCGTCATTTCGAAAAAGCTGCCAACGGTAGCGAACTGATAACGAGAGCGGAGGACCTCCAGCGCTCGACGGGGCAGGACGTGCTGCTGGTCTTTTACCCTGCTGGGAAGACTCGCACCGCCGTCAATCGCCGTCTGCTGACCAATGATGTTTTGCTCAAATCGACCCCTGAAGCTGCCCATAAGCTGGCTCAGGATGTCACCTCGGCGGGGATCGCCCAGGCTGAGGTCTTTGATGGGGCACCCGGTTACGTCATTGCCACCCGGAAAGACGTCCCAGGGGCAGCCCTGCTGACTTTGGCCGCCCTCCGGGACCGACCCGGCGTCTATGGGGAGGCGGAACCGCTCTTTGCCTCGGAACTAAAACCCGCTGCGGCACCGACGGACCCCTTCTACAGCAGCCAGTGGTATTTGAAAAACACGGGAGCCATCGGCCCTGCCGTCGCCGGGATCGATGTGAATGCCGTCAATGTCTGGGACACACGCAAAGGCACCGGGATCCTGATTGGTATCGTCGACGATGGAATCGAAATCAGCCATCCAGACCTCGCGGCCAATTACGATGCCGCCAACAGCCGCGACTATGTCGGTGGTGATAACGATCCCAGTCCCTTTGATTATGATCCCTTTTTGGGGGACCAAAATGACAATCATGGCACCGCCGTCGCAGGTCTGGTCGTCGCCAGGGAAAACAACGCCTACGGCATCAGTGGCGTCGCGCCCCGCGCCTCCTGGGCGGGCATCCGACTGCTGGGGACGAGTCAGGCGGACAACTTTGTGGCCAGTGCGATGGCGTGGAAGAACGACGTCATCTCCATCAAAACCTGTAGCTGGGCACCCGCAGACAATCTTCCAAATACTCTCGCTGGCCCAGGAACTCTGACGCGAGATGCGATCTTCACCGGGGTATCCACTGGCCGCAGCAACAAAGGCGTGATCTATGTCTTCGCAGCGGGAAACGGTCGGGCCGCAGGCATGCAGGGCAATAAGAACGGCTATGCCAACAACATCTACGTCCTCCCAGCCAGTGCTGTGAACGCGAGCGGTGTCCTGGCCCCTTACAGCCAGTTCGGGGCTCACATTGTCGCCACTGCTCCTTCCACTGGTGCCGCTCTGGACCCTACCGTCTTGACCAGTGATCGCACAGGCGTTCCGGGTTACAATGCTGGCGGTTCTCCAGGCGATGTTGCAGACGCTGCCCACACCAATCGTGCCTTTAGCGGCACCTCCGCCGCTGCACCGCTCCTTTCGGGCGTGGTGGCCCTGATGCTGGAGGCCAATCCGGCTCTGCAATGGCGGGACGTGAAGGAGATCCTGCTGCGGACGGGGAAGAAGGTCAATCCCTCCGACCCAGGCTGGCTCAGCCGCACCGGGGGCCAGAATTCCCTGCCGCCCATCAAGCACCATCATCAATTCGGCGGCGGTCTTGTTGATGCAGAAGCCGCAGTCGCGCTGGCGACGGCGTGGACCCCGATGCCGAGCATGCAGACCTTGACCCGATCCTCCACCGGAGTGCAGAATATCCCCGACGCGGATTTTACGGGTGTCACCCTCCCATTCCAGTTCGATGGCTCCCCAACGACCCGCACTGAGCACATGGAGGTCGTGGTCAACATCCAGCACCCCCATCGTGGGGATCTGGACATCCAGCTTGTCTCCCCAGCCGGGGTTGTCAGCAATCTCGCCACCCCCGAGCCCCTGGATGACGGGTCTTATAGTTGGCCTAGCGGAGCCACCATTCCCGCTGGGAGCCGCGGCTATGTCAATTGGACCTTCTCCAGCGTCCGCCATTGGGGGGAGACCTCCGCTGGAACTTGGCATGTCATTGTCAAAGACACCGTCTCCGGCAATGTGGGCCAGATCCTCAGCGTCACCGTGCGCCTCCACGGGATGCAACCAATCCCTGTTGGTGCTGCAACGCCCCCCGCCAGTCGCGTCGTGCGCGTCGGCGACCCCACCTCCTTTACCGTGGTTGCCTCTGGGACGCCGGACTTCACTTATCAGTGGAAGAAGGATGGCGTGGATATTCCAGGGGCCAACTCTGCCACTTACTCAGATGGATCCGTCAGCCTAGCTGAAGCCGGGGTCTATTCGGTGGAAATCGGCAATGGCTTTAGCACCGCCACGGCCTCTGCTGCACTGGGCGTGGTCCAACCTGCGAACCCCAGTGCCCTCGGCAACCTCGCGGGGAATACCGCACTAAACGTGACTGCGGCGGGGCCAGGGCTGATTTATCAGTGGAAGCGCAATGGCTCAAACCTCGCTAACAACGGTCACTTCACCGGTGTCTCCACCAGCACACTGGGCATCAATTCCCTGACCACTGGCGATGACAGCGTCAATGCGGGTGATTATGAGGGATTTGTCTCCATCGCAGACAGCGCCGCTATCGGCGCGGGGCCGGTTTCCCTGACGGTGGCCCTGCCTCCAACCATTACTGCTGCGGTGCAGAATCAGGTCGTCCTTGTCGGGGCAAATGCACCTTTCAGCGTCGCTGCGAGCGGCTACGCGGGGATCACTTATCAGTGGAGAAAAGACGGCACGACCATCCCAGGTGCCGTTTCGAGCAGTTACACCCGCAGCAATGTGTCCCTTGTGGATGCAGGGACTTATCGTGTCGATCTGGCAAACATTGCTGGCACTGCCACTGCCTCAGCCTCCCTGGGCGTCGTTCAGCCTGCCCCGCCGACAGCTCAGGTCAATCTAGGTGCCACGCTTCTGCTGGATGTCATCAGCGCAGGGAACGGGCTCTCCTATCAGTGGCGGCGCAATGGCGTGCCGCTGAGCGATGGCGGCCGTATTATTGGTGCCAATACAAGCTCGCTTTCCATCAACAGCACCACTCTGGCGGATGATAGTCTCAACTCCGGCACCTACGACTGCCTCGTCTCCATCAGCGGCAGCCCTGCCATCACGACTGGCCCCACCGCCGTCACCGTTCGGGAGCCACCCACCGTCGTCACGGGGCCAACCAGTCAGGTGCTTTTTGTGGGCGAACCCATCCAGTTCAGCGTCAATGCCGTCGGCTTCACGGGGATCACGTACCAGTGGCGCAGGAATTCCCTCATCGTCCCCGGTGGGACTGCCTCTACCTATTTCAAAACGGCTGCGGCATTGCTCGATGGAGGCATCTGGACGGTGGATCTTGCAAACATTGCTGGCACCAGTTCCGCCTCCGCCTCTCTGGCAGTGATCGAGCCTGCCGCCCCCACGGCATTTGCGAATCTGAACGGTAGCCTCGTCCTCAACATCAACGTCGCGGCGCCCCTTGGGGTCACGTATCAGTGGCGGATCAACGGTGTCAACGTCACCAACGGAGGTCGTGTCAGTGGGGCGAACACTGCGCAACTGACCCTCACCAACATTGTCATGACTGACGATAGCGCCAGTGCCGGCCTCTACGAGTGCATCGTCGCCGTGCCGGGGTCACTCCCGCGAAGCGCAGGCACCACGGCGGTCAACGTACGTCCGCCGCCAACATTGACTACTCCGCTGCGCAGCCAAGTGGTGCTTGTCGGGGACGGCTTCACGTTCAGTCCTTCCGTCACGGGCTGGCCGGGGATCACTTACCAATGGAAAAAGGACGCGTCCACACTCTCTGGTGCCACTGGCGGCAGCTATACCAAAAGCCCTGCTGCCCTGACGGATGCTGGCGTTTATTCCGTCGCCATGACTAACATCGCGGGTGCAGGCGATGCCGCTGCCAGCCTGGGTGTCGTCGTTCCTGCTGATCCGAAGGCGGGGGCCAAGCTCGGTAGTATACTGCGCCTGACCACCGTCGCCTCCGGCCCTGGGCTCGCTTACCAATGGAAGCGTAACGGCGTACCACTGGCCAACGGTGGCCGCATTTCTGGTGCCGCCACTGCTACGCTTACCATCACCGGTCTCACGGTTGATGACGACAGCGATACCGCTGGCATGTACGAATGTTGCGTCTCGGTGGCAGACAGCGATCCCCTCAGCGCGGGTCAGATCGACTTTTCCGTCGCCGCACCCCCGCCCATCAATCTTGGTGGCACGCCGCTGGATGGGCTGGTCGTCAGTGGACCGGCAGAGATCACCATGGATCCCGCCAATGGTGCGTCTGGCTATCGCGTCACTGGATTGCCATCCGGCCTGCGGTTTGATCGGTACACGGGTCTCATCTCCGGCACCCCCAACGTCGCCGTCACCAACCATCCCGTCACGATCACTGCGTGGAATGACGCCGGGCAAACCGTCAAGGTCATCTACCTCACCATCGCTCCCATCAATCCTATCCTTGTTGGCCCATACAACGGTCTCATCGGGCGCAATCCCCATGTCCGTGCCAATAGCAACACGGGTGGCACGATCACAAACTTTGTCCTCAACTCGACCGGCACATTCAGCGGGCGGCTTGTCCTCGCCGGCAAGGCCACCGCCTTCAGCGGTCGTGTCCTGAATTCCCCCATCGCTAATCCCATCGCCACGATTCCGATCCGCCGCCGAGGTCTGCCAGACGCCACCTTGGCCTTCACCTTGGACCCTGCGGATGCAAGCCTGCGCGGCACCCTTTCGGAGTCCACCGTTTGGACCACGGACGGACTCGCCTACCGCAACCGCTATGACCGCACCCATCGTGCGACGGATCTTTTGGGTCGGCACAACTTCTGGGCAGAGGCCCCCCGCAGCGTCTCTGCAGCCGATGCGCCCCAGGGGATCGTCGCTGGCTATGCCCTCGTTCGCACGACCGGTGCCGTCTATTTCGGGATGAATCTGGGCAACGACCAATTGGTGCACAAATACAGCCTCGTGACTTACAATGGAGACATCCCACTTCAGGTGATGCAGTTTTCCAACAAGGGGTCTCTCCAGGGCTGGATCAGACTTGAGGATCGCGTCTCGCCAGACCTGAATCTGGTCAGCGGTGTGATGAGTTGGTTCAAGGCTGGCGCTTCGTCCGCATCTGATCGATTCTTCCGCAACGGCTTTGACCTCGGTGTCAATAACCTAGACACCCTGGACGTCATTGGCAGCGAGTACAAACCCAACTACAATGCCTATCTGATGGGGGATCCCCTGGTCGGTAGCCCTGCTGATTACACCTTCAATTTCAGCGGGGCAGATATCGAGACCTCTGCGATGAGCACCGACCTCAACAACCTTTTCACCATCTCCCGCAGTGCCCGGGTGAGCAATGCCTTCAGGCCCAGCTTCCCCTTCGGCAATAGCGCCGCTTTCAGCTTTTACCTCCACGATAGCACTGGTTCCTTCCTGGGCAGCGCGACCATCCGGGATGCGTCTGTCGCGCGGCGTGTCAGCTTTTATGGCTTTTACGCGCCAGCCATTCGGCGCGGTGGCGGCTACTTTTCGGTCATGGATCTGCCGGTCCCGCCTTACACCACCCGCACCAGTCCCATCCGGTCTGGACTGGTGGAGATCTTCCCAAACTGATCGGTGCGCCCCGTGAAATCAGTCGGCTTTTTTCGTTTACGAGAACCCCGACTGCCGCAATCATCTTGGCAGGAACCCATCCCCACGATGATCGAAGGACTACTCTCCACCGTCAACGCACCTGAACTGCAATTGCTCTGCCTGAAGCGTGCCGACCAGCACCGCGCCAGTGCAGAGCAGTTGGGTAAAGATCTGCATTCCCCTCGTGGGAAGAAAAAGAATCGCCGCAAAGAAAGCCAGTTCGCGGACGAGGAGACCCAGCAGCTCATTGATCGTCATCTCAATAAGGCCAAGGAGCTGGAATTCATCGCCAATCATCTGGAAATGAAGGAGCAGTATCGCCTCAATCGGGATGAGCTGTGCGAGCTCGGCATCATCGCCGCCGATCATGATTTCGCCCCAGCAGACCCCTTCGACTACGATCCTGACGACATTCCCTTTTGATCAGGGAACGACTACTCGGGCAGTTCCTCGCCTTGCGTTTCTGGAAGGCAGGCGAGGAAGACTAGGCCGAGGAGAAAGAAGCCGCCCAGACAACTGATCGCCATCCGCAGATCCATCTCGGACTTCATCCAAGCGCTCAGCCAGATCAGCACTGGTGCGGCAAGTAAGCGGCCTGTATTGAAGCAGAAGCCCGAACCGGTCGCTCGCAAATGGGCGGGAAAGAGCGCCGGGAAATACGCTGCGTAGCCAGCGTGGATGCCCTGCGCAAAGAACCCGAAGATCGGGAGTAGAACCAGCAACAGGGCATAGCTGCCGCATGCCGAAGGCAGCCAACAAATCACCGGCGTCATCACCAGCGCAGCCAAGTGCATGAAGACGAAGGTCTTCTTGCATCCCCAGCGCGCACTCAGCGGCCCGAAGGCAAGCATCCCCACTCCGGCCCCTGCGGTTTGGATGAAGCCAAAGGCGATTTTAGACTTGCTAGACCAATCTGGATCACCCACGCGCTTCAAGAAGTCCGCCGCAATGTCTTGCCCAGCCACCACGACGCCCCAAAACGTCGCTAGCCCGACCATCGCGAGCAAGGCACCAAAGACCGCCCGGGACCGCCAGCGCGGGTTGCCCAGCAGCTCACTGAAGCTGCCCATTTGCTGCTTCTTGCTTTCGCGTGCTGCCTTCCAGGATTCCGGTTCTTTGATACTCAACCGCACCCACAGGACCAGCAGCGCAGGGAGAACACCCAGCAGGTATGCCGTCCGCCATTGGGTGCCCACCCAGAGCCCCGCCGCTGCCGCCAGCCACAATCCACAAACACTTGTGGCATGGAAGATGCCGCCTGCTCGCTCCCGTGCGTCCTTTGGAAAAACTTCTGCCACCAGCGCCGCGCCGACGGCCCACTCCCCACCGACGCCCATCGCCACCAGGAATCGTAGTGCACCCACTTGCCAGAGCTGGTCTGCAAAAGCGGTCAGCCCCGAAAAGATGGAGTAAAACAAAATGGTCACCGCCATGATCGGATTGCGGCCATACTTATCTGCCAAGGAGCTAAACAGCAGCCCCCCAAAAGTTCCCCCGATGAGGAAGATGCCCAGAAAGCGCTCTCCCCATTCCTTCACCGAGGCATGGTCAGGTGCCACATGCAGCAGATCTGGCAGCATGTCCGCCCGCGTCAAATTGTAGATCTGACCCTCAAACGCATCGAAGATCCAGCCCAGTGAGGCAACGATCAGGACAAGCCACTGATAGCGAGTAACGGAGGAATACCATTTGGGGGTTGGTGTAGTAGGCATGACTGGGAATGACGAATGTGATACAGGCTTACCTCTCGCAGTTATACCGGCAAAGTCGTTCCTGGAATTGCTACCGGATACCAGCCATCAGCATCAGGCTTCACCGGTGGCTCTGTATTCCATGTCAGGTTGTCGGGAACCAGCGCCTCCGTGGAGTTGAAGGCTTGATCCCAAGTGATGACTTGGCCAGTGTAAGTCGCCATTCGCCCCATCACCCCCATCATGGTGGAGTAGGCTGCGTATTCTGCATCGACGCGCAGCTTGCCCGTCCTGACGTTCTCAAAGAAGGCATCGTGTTCAAGTTGGTAGGGGTCTTCTTTGCTGGCCCGGCGGTCCCGCTTACCACCTGGGGGCAAGCCGTTGATGAGGAACTTTCCACCGTTGGCCAAATCCGCTGCGCCTTTCGTCCCATGGAAATGCTCACTCACATCGCGCGCGCATTTGCCGCCGATCTGGCAGCACTGACTTAGGATGCGCATCCCGTTTTCGTATTCGAACTCAACGGTATGGTGATCAAAGATGGTGCCGTTTTCACGTGCCTTGCGCACCTGCCTACCCCCCTGACCAACGGCCTTGATCGGCATCGCGCCTTTCATCACCCAGTTGGCGACATCAAGGTTATGGCAATGCTGTTCAAGGATATGGTCCCCACTCATCCAGGTGAAGAAGTACCAGTTCCGAATTTGGTAATGCATCTCGCTTTCGCCTGGCTCGCGCGGGAACCCGGGGCGGGAAGTGCCATTCCAATAGACGCGGCCAAAGACCAAGTCCCCAATTTCGCCCGCGTGAATGCGGTCAATCATGTCTGTGTAAGTTGGGGAGTAACGGCGCTGGAATCCAACGCAGACATTTAGATTCTTCTTCTTTGCCTCCGCAGCAGCAGCCAAAACGCGCCGAACCCCCACGGCATCTACCGCCACAGGCTTTTCCATGAAGACGTGCTTGCCCGCTTTGATCGCCTCTTCAAACAAAAAGGGGCGTGGTCCAGGCGGTGTCGTGATCAGCACCACATCGGCCAGCGCAAAGGCCTTCTTGTAGTCTTCGAAGTCCGTGAAGATCTGATCCGGCGGCACATCAATCTGGCCCTCATGCTTTGCCTTCAAAATTTCCAACGCCGCCTGCGCCTTGCCTTCCAGAGGATCCACCAGCGCCACCAACTTGATCGTTGACCCCGCAGAGAGCGCCTGATTGCACGCGCCAGTTCCCCGACCGCCGCAACCAATTAGGGCGATCTTGATTTCACCATCGCTCGGCGCCGCAAAGGCATGGGTGGCGGCAGAGACAGCGGCTGCGGTGGAGGCGGCCAAGAAGGTTCGGCGATCAGTCATAAATGGGATGGTAGCGGTTTCGGAGAATCAGAACAGCAACAAATGCCCATTTATTTCAATTATGGATTAATGGGCGCTTTACGCTCTCACCCCAGCCCACTCTGCCAATCGGAGTGCAAGGCTAAAGGCATAGATCGAGGCAGCAATGACCATTGGGGGCAGGAGACTGAAGATCGCCGCCCGCTGGAAGCTGAATGGCTCTGTGGGCATGAATACAGACCCGCGTTTTCCAAAGATCCAGCCTTCCAGCCCACCCAGAAGCGGAAAAACCACCTTGTGCACCAAACATCCGCCCAGCCGCAGATCCATGCGGTAGAGGGTGGCAGATGACTGCTTATCCGCGTGGGCAATGCCGTCCTTCATTAGATGCCCCAGCCGCAGTAGATCAGCCTCATCAATCTCCTGCGGTGTCGTGTCGGCAGAAACCACTGGCTGGCGATTCTCTAGCAGGGTCTTTTGCCAAAAGACTCTTTGCATTGCATCATCCAAGAAATCGTCGTTTAGCACCAGTGGCTCTGAGACGTTTACCACTTCTCGTTCCCAGATTGTCTGGATTGCTTGATCCCACATCAAACGTCCTGTGCCTTGGCAGCGAGAGCACGTGACCCTCCCCGTACCGCTGCAGGTGCTACAAGTCTCCCGATACGAATGTGTCACGGTGCGGCCGTTCTGGGTCTCCGTCCGAGTCCGGTCGTTGTATCCTTTTCCACCGCAGTTCCCACAGTTTACCCTGCCAGTTCCACCGCACCCTCCGCAGATCTGGACGACGATCCATTCAGGCCCCAACAACTTTTCATCTACCCGGGATACGTACCCTTCTGGCACCACCAGTGGGAACTGTTGCTCATCCCAAACCGGCACCTTCGGATACCTGAGGGGCTCTATCGTTGGTCGGGCATTTCTCAGCACCGTCGTACGAAAAACGGTCATTTGCCGGTATTCCAAAACCACCATCCGTAGCCACCGAACCAGAGCATCCTTCATTGATCGAGCAAATCGGGGCGTGCATAAGTATTCGCTCCGCTCGATCTCGCGAGTGCTTTCATCCAGCACACGATCCAGCGCCTTCAGATCCAGTGGAGGAAATTGGAAGAAACCGCCGTTCTGTACCCGGTCCAGGAGCTTTTGCCCGCCGACTTCCATGGCCCGCCTCAGGGGGCCAAAACGATACTCGCGAGCCTCCACCCCCCGAAGTTCCGCCAGTTCCGCGCGAAGGCGGGAAAATGCCATCAGCCCAAAGGCCAGGACGACGACCCAAGTCAAAGCGAATGATGGATGCCAAGCTGTCACAAAAAGCGATCCCACCCCCGCTGCCCCAAGGTAACACCACCAATGTCTGGCAAACCCCAACACTTGGTATTTGCGATTGTGCAAATACAAGCACACGGTCAAACCTGTGGACACCGCTCCGATTAGCTCGCTCCATGGGCTCCAGCTACTTAGAGACACACACCTCTCTAGAGCCGCCGCCCTCAGCCACTCACTCAATCCCAGAAGTTGTCCAGGCTTTTCCGCGAGCCAAACCACCAAACCCAGCCCGAAGGTTACGGCCGAAAAAGCGCCCGTTATCCAAAGCCCTCTTGTCCTTGGGATTCGCATCCGCTCAGAGTCAAACACCGCCCCTTCGGGAAAACGATCTCGACCCAGCTCTCGGATCTCGCTTTCGTCGATGCCTTCGACCGCCTCCTGAATCGTCACGTCCGTCCCTTGTGTTCGGTAGCGCCCATCTACCCAGTCGGTCAGGGAGACAAACGCCCGCCACACCAACCACGTGCCAAGCGCAAAAAGTCCCAGCACGATAAGTCTGCCCAGCGCAGCCGTCCACTCAGCGTCAAAAAGCTTGCCCAGGAAATGGAAAGCCATCGTGATGCTGATGAGTCCCAGCCCGAGACCGAAAATTGCCAAAGGCCATCTCGCGACTGTCACGGTCTGATGAATGGCACTTACCTCGCGAAAGCCTTGGTCATTAAGTTCGCCAAACCGTGCCCCCAACCTTTGTCGTCTTCGGAGGTCGGTGATGGAAAGAAGAAGCGCCAGACCGGCGCAGATCAATGCGGTTTGATTCACCTGATGTGAGAGACGAGTTCCAGAGGTCAGCCGCCTGAGGTCTGCTGCCTTTTGCGCCGCTACAGCCTCCCTTTTAACCATTACCTCCTCGGCGCGGCGACGTTCTGTCGCTTGCGCAGCTTCTCGATCAGTGGCCGCTTTGGCCCTTTTCATTTCCTCCAACTGATCCTCGATCCACACCCGGTCTGTCCCACCAATTTCGTCGAAGTCCGCCGTCCACACACGATCCTTGACCGCACCCATGCTCTGTCCGTCATCATCGACAGGATGGCCCTCTATTTGAACTTCATTGCCCTCCAAGCTCAGGAATCGTCCCCGCACGTACTCCGTTTTAGCGCTACCAATCTCTGGAGAATAGGTGCTCCACCCCGCCCCTTTATGCCACCACGTTCGCACTGATCGACTTTGACCTTCAGCGGACCCCGTCGATCCAAGAAAGACTAGCACTTGGAGGACGAGCGCAATGCATTTGACGCGGGCTGCGCAGAGAGACTTAGCCAGCTTCCATGGAATCCATTTGGGGCTAAAGCAAGCCGCAGAATAGCGGATACCCAAGCATTGATTTCCCTTCCTGGATTCGCGCTGAGTGCGGTGCTGGACCATGACGAAAAAGTGTGGAGCAGCTCAAAGCTCGCAACCTCTTTTCTTTGATCCTGGCGGTTGTACGGGTGGATGCGACTTACGGGCAGGGGGATTCCGGAAGCCGCGATGACTCTGCAAAGCAGCGTGTGCTGATGATCACGCGATCAGAATCGGTGCCAATGCTGGACATGCTGTTCGGGTTGATCAGGATAAAATAGCACGCATGCCGTGATCACGGTTTTGGTGCCGACTCAGCGATGCTCTTCAGATTGGCGAGGCCTTCGTTGAACTGATCCCCACACATCTTTTCGCAGTCCATGAAGAGGCTCACCACCTTGCCAAGGAAGGGCACTTTGCTCTGCATGGACCAGGTGACCTTGGTGCCAGAGCCTTCCGGAACGAAGGTGAACTGTACATCGCTAGTGCCTGCGAATGGGCGGATAATCTCCAGCTTCATCCCGACCATTTCGGCAGGCTTGCTGGCTACCAGCGTGGTGCTGCCTTCTCCGACCTCATTGTTGCCCGACCAGCGGTAGATGGCTCCGACGCCTTCGCTCGGGCCTTCGACGCTCGTGGTCATCTTTGGGTCTAGCTTGGACCAGGGCGACCACGCGTCCCATTGGCGGAAGTCGTTCACCACTTTAAAAACTGCCTCAGGCGGTGCTGATACAGTCGTGGTTCGGGTAACATTCATTTCATCGGATCTGAAGGAAGCGATGATGAGGATGATGGCGATGACGGCGACGAGGCCGAGGAGGATTTTTTTGATCATGATGCGCGTTGGGTGGGGTGTTGAGGGCTCTACTGACTGACCTGACAATCGGGGGCACCAAAGACGGTCTTGGCCTTCTCAAGGATCTGGGCGGGGGTCAGATCCTCTTTGTGCGTGGCGATGGACCACTGATGCCCAAATGGATCGACCAACACACCGTAACGATCCCCCCAAAACATGTCTGCTGGTGACATCTTTACCGTCCCACCTGCCGCAATAGCCTGGGCATAGAGTTCGTCCACATTTTCCACCTGGAGGTGGATTGTCACGGGCGTTCCCTTCAGGGTTTTCGGAGAAAACGATCCCCACTCGGGACATTCATCCACCAGAAAAATCGGCGATTCTTTGATCTGGATGCACGCATGCATGGTGCCAGTGCCGTCGGGTCCTGGCAGCCGATGGCGCTCCACGGCACCAAAGGCAGCTTTGTAAAACTCGATAGCGGCGGCAGCATCGTTGCAGACGAGGTGGGGAGTAACGGTGGCGGTCGGGCGTTGTTCGCAGGGCGTGTCCATAGAGCTGAATGAATGAGTGATTTGTTGATCGGTTTGTTTGTCGGGATGAGAGGGTGGGAAGAACGGGGTCTATGCCATAAACCCAAGAGGTGGGGCGCTACCGCCTGCACTGTAGAAGTTGCCGATGTTCGGTAAGACCAGCGGCAGATCAGTGGGCGAGACACCAAGCCACAGCGCTAGTTCGGCGAAAAACTCATCGCAACTGGTGGTGGGTATCAGTCGCCCGCTCCCCGTGTCTAGCGGGTTGACCTCGGGGCCGCTTTCGGGGTTCAGCGCGAGACTTGGGAACTGGCCATAGATCTTCCTTCCCTGCACACTGCCCCCGACGACCAACTGATTGCCGCCCCAGGCATGGTCGCTGCCTTGGCCGTTGCTCGTCAGGGTGCGGCCAAAGTCGGAGGCAGTAAAGAGGGTCACTTGGTTTTCCATCCCCACCGCCACCATGGCATCATGAAAAGCACCGATCGCGGCGCTAACCTGGGGCAGCATCTGCGCCTGATAGCCAAGCACACCGCTGTGGTGATCCCAGCCACCCCAATTCACAAAGAACGTCTGCCGCACTGCCCCCAGCGCCGCGTTGGCATGACCCTGAATCGCTTTGGCGATCATTTGCAGGCGCGATCCCACGTAAGTGCCGGGGAAGCTCACCCCACTGGGCAGGTCTGCGGATGTGGCGGTGGTAAAGGCATTGTAGGCATCCAGCGCCGCCTTTTTCCGCGCGTTGAAGGTCTGCATCAGGACGTTGTTGTACTGCAATGCCAGTTGGCTATCCACACCCTGGCTAAAGGCCTGACTCCCCGTGTCATACTGCTGCCAGCCAAACTTATAATTTTGCAAAGCTACCGCGCCACCCGTGGTGATGGCGTATTCGGCGACGTCGTTGCCCGTCTGCCAGACATTGCTACCGTCTAGCGAGATGTTCATTGGGACCTTTTGATTGGCATTCAGTCCCTGCAAAAGATCCGCCGTCCGGCCGGCCCAACCAATGCCAGATCGTTGATGGGGCAGACTGGTCTGCCATTGTTCGATTTGGTCGGAGTGTGAATAGAGCCCCAGCGGCAGTTGCTTTGACAAGGTCGTCACCTGAGTGCGATTCTGCACGGGTTCGACCAGCGTGCCGACGTTTGCCACAAAGGCTGCATCGCCCGTCTCAAACAAGGCAGCGACTTCTGGCATACCGCCGTGCACCGCAAAATCGGGTTGGCCGATGGGGTGCACGTCGATCAGTGAGCCTGGGGCGAGCGAAAGATTGGAACGCGCGCTCTGGTACTGCGCGTAGGCGGTGGTCTCGCGCGGCACCAGCATGTTGAAGCTGTCGTTTCCGCCCGAAAGGAAAAGGCAGACCAGTGCCCGATACTCGCCATTAGCTGGCGCGGTGACTGCGGAGATCTTTTCGGCAAAGGAAAGATTCAGCAGAGTGTTCAGCACGGGGATCGAACTGATGCCAGCACAACTGGCACGGCCCAGAAACTGACGGCGGGAAGTCGGGGATGAAAAGGTGATCATGACCGAAAGGGCTTAGCGGAGGACGTTGAATTCGGCTGAAGTGACGATGGCATTGATGAGCTGTCGCAGGCGTTCGCGGTGCCATTCCCAGGAGTAGTCCGGCGGCTTGATCCGATCTACTGACTCCCGGATGCTTTGGAAAAGCTGCGGGCTCATGGTCCCACCCAGGAGGGTGAGATCGAACCGCCGGATCAATGCATCGAGATCCATCAAGTCGGCAACGTCCGGCGTGTCTTCGTTGATGTGCGCGGCAGGCACGATGAAGCTCAACTCGGGATCGAGGTTCAGGCGCACATTGTATTCAGGGGTGCCGCTGCCCCAACGATGCAGGCTATTGTCACCGATGGCCTGCAAAAAGTAGTTCGCCCCGGTGATGGCAGAACTGGCATTGAGGATCTGGAACTCGGGGGCGACCAACCCCATCTGGGTGACCGGTCCAGGCGGGCTGTGACCGGGGAGGAAGAAGTTAAAGACGCTCGGTGAATTCTGTGGATCTTGGAGGTGATCAAGATTGAATTGATCCAGCGGATAGTGGCCTGAGGTGGAGGCAGCATTGAAGCCGCGCGCCAGATTGACGACACGTAAGAAGGGCTCCCGCAGTTTGCCGAAGGTCGGCGACTCCATCATCGCTGGATCGCGCGCCTCTGGGTCCATGAGGATCTGTTTGATGACGGCCTTTAAGTCCCCACGCACGCCGCTGCCATTGTTGTTAAATTTTGCGGCGACCCGGCCAATGTAGGTGCTGCTCGGATTGGACGTGACGAAGCGCTGGATGAGTCTCAGCCCGATGAACGGGCCGACGTTTGGATGATTGAAAAGATTCGTGACTGCCGCGTCAATATCTGCCGCACCAGCGGTCCCCGTATTGCCTGGGCTGGGGGTGCGGGCGGGAAGGGACAAGCCACCGAGCAGTGTCTTGGCATCGCAGTCATGGTAGTCATCCCAGATCACCATCGGATGCAGGCGGTCGCCATTGACCAGATTGCTGGGATTGAAGCCGATGCTGTCATACCACGTCAGCCCTGTAAAGACCCTGGCAAGTTCGGTGATGTCTGCATTGCTGTAGGTAGGAATGGGCTGACCCGCGTGCGGGTGTCCGGTGGGGAAGACCTTGCGCGTGCCATCGGTCTCCAGTTCCCATAGCCCGATGCTGAAAAGCTGCATGATCTCGCGAGCAAAGTTTTCATCGGGGTGGATCTTCAGTGCGGGATTGGCCTTTTGGTTGCCCAGATGACTGAGATAAACGCCCATGACTGGGTGCATGGCCACCTCCTTCAACACGTCGAGGTAGTTGCCAAAGGCGTGGCGCTCAAAGATGTCGTAATAGTTCGCCATCCCCTCAAAATCCACTGCTAGGGTCTCCGGCCGATCTGAGGTGACGCAGATTTCACTGAGGGCGAAGGCCACGCGTTGCCGCAACGGATCGGGTAGTTGAGTCGTGACCGCATCAGGTCGGAGCTTCGGGGCACCCATCGCGCGCGCCCACCAGGAGTGCTCCTTGTAGTTGCCGTACAAGGCCATGCCATTGGCGTATTGCAGCGCCCAGGTGACGTAAGGCTGGATGTATCCGATGGGTCTTGTGAATTGGTCGTCGATCCAATTTTCCAGGCCCATAGACATCACTTCCTCCACATTCTCCGGGACCATGTCGGCATCACCCCCGTCTTGATCCGGGCCAAAGGCAGCCTGGATCAGGAATCGCGCCGCCTCCTTGGCCGAAGGCATCGGCGAGGCATCATCAAGGGTCGCTGTGGCACTCGTCACCGTGCCCAACGAGTAGCCGCTACCCGTATTGGCGGTGATGGTGACGGTTTCTTGCCCCTCTGCGCTTGCGTCCTCGATGGGTGAAAGTTCGACCCATGCTTCTCGCGCACCAAATGGCAGGAAGACCTGCGTGGCAGCGATGTTCGTCGCGTAGTCGCTGCCGCGAGTGGCCGTACCATTGAAGCTTACGTTCACCGTCAGTGGCCTTAACCCGCCGCTGCGGCGGATCGCAATCACTCCCTTGTCCGGCCAGTCCTCGCGCATTCCGCCATCGATCAAGCCCACAGTAATCGTACTTGCAGCACTCAAGGCACTTTGTACGCGGGTGAGATCGTGGCTGTCATCGCGGTCCGTGTGATCCAAAAACGGATTGAAGCCGATTTGGAACTCTTCCCAGTCCGTTAGGCCATCGCTGTCGCTATCCGCGTCCAGAACATCGAGTTTAAAGAACCATCTCGGTTGCCCATTGGTCGCGAAATCTTCGATCACGGCTGATCCATCCCCCATGCCTGTGGATAAGAGCGTGAAATTTGCCGGGTTCAGATCCGGCCCGCCAAACAGCGCGTAGCTCTTCCCCGCCTCAGTCATCCATCCCACCTGAACCTGCGTCGGCCCATTCCCGGTGAGGCTGACTCTGAGATACGACAGTGGATCCAGCGGATCAGTGCCTGCGACACTCTCTACCGCATTCGAGAAGCCGTCGTAATCGCTGTCCGCCAGAGCCGACAGACCTGGGGCTGCGTAGCGGATTTCCCAGATGTCGCTTTGCTGGTTGCCGTTCTGATCCAGGGCGTATCCGAAAGGGAGAGACGCAAGCTGCGCAATGAGCATCCACAGTGCTGGGGTATTCGTGTGCATGTCCTGAGGCGGTGATGGGGTCGCCGGACGTGGTCCAGACAGACGATCCGCCTATTGCACACGATCCCCGGCGAATTGCAAGCTCACAACTCAGGTGTCGCCGCCGCGTACACTCTCTCAAATCTCTAGCATCTCTCCCACTGGCAGCGGCTTGCTTTGGCGGATCGATTCTTCCGCGACGAGGCAGAGACCGGCGGACCAAAGCCCGTCGCGACCACTTGCGGCAGGCTTGCCTTCGCCACGCACCATTCGGATACAGGTCGCGATTTCTTCGCGCAATTCAAAGACCTCGCCACTGTGTTTTTCCAGCTTCACGTTCTCCAGATTTTCGCCGTCGAAGACTTTCAGGAAGTACTCGGGCTCGAGCGTGCGGTCCAACGCACCACTCCATCCTGCCCAGAGCGCGCCCTTGGTGCCGCTGACCTTAACGGTCTGGTGATGTTCAAAGGCGGCGAGCGTCTGCGATACCACGGCGTAGCTGCCGTTGGCATACTTGAACATGGCGCTGAAGTTATCGTACAGCGTTGGCCGCTGTGGATCGCGGGAGTTCCCATAGGCGCAAAGTTCCACGGGATCGCCGCTGCCTTCCAGGTACCAGCGGGCCAGATCAAAAAAGTGGATCGGTTCTTCTAGAACCCAACTGCCGACCCGATTCTGGTCGTAGCGCCATCCGCTGGCACCTGTGCGGTAGGGTTTGCGCAGGAGCTCCACCAGCACGTACTGCGGATCGCCGATGGTTCCCGCATCAATGATCTCTTTGATTCGGCCCCATTGGCTGGAAAGGCGCAGTTCATGGCCAACGGCCAAGTGTACGCCGTGCTCGCGGGCTCCGGTGACGATGGCCTTGCAATCCTCCAGCGTGATGGCCATCGGTTTTTCCAAGAGCACATGTTTGCCCTTGGCCATCGCGGCGAGGGCGATCTCGCGATGCGTGTGACTCGGGGTGACGATGTCGATGATGTCAAAGTCTGCCTGTGCGATCATCTCTAAGCTATCCGCATAAATCAAGGCATCTGGATAGAGCTTGGCCGCTTCCGCCCGCGTCGCTTCGGTGGGTGCGGAAATGGCCACCAGTGTGGACTCAGAGTTCTCGTGAATGGATTTGGCGTGATGCTGACCCCAGGCACCGAAACCGGCGAGGGCGAAACGAACGGGTTGTGTCATAGCCCTTCCTTAACGGAACCGAGAGCGGGATTCTTTATCAGATCTACCTCCCGCAGATCCCAGCGGCACACGCTTCCCAGCGCCGTGTGGACGAGCAGATGGCTGGCATCCTGGTCAAAGACGAGGTGGCATTCACCGGGCCAACGGATGTGGGCGGGGAAGGTCAGGCGGAGGACTTCGGTGAAGGCGACCGTTTCCAGTAAGCGGATGTCGTTGTCCGCAAGGGTGGCGAGAAGTTTGCCGTCAGGGGAGGCTGCCAGACAGTTGAGGCGCAGCTTGGGGGGAAGCGTTTGTTCTTCGGCCCAGTCATGGGTTCGGAATACGCGGCCATTACCGCTGGATTTGAGCAGTAATCGATGAGTGCCCAGCACGACGATTTGGGTGACGGTTTCTTTATCGCAAAGGGTACGCAGCAAGCCCCCGTCCGGGAGAGACCACACTTTCGCGCCAGGTGTTTGGTAACTGGAGGTCACGAGCCAGCTTCCGTCAGGGGCGATCACGCTCGCCAGCGTGCCAGGATGTTTGATGCGCACTGGCTTGGAGCCATCGCTCGGCACCACGAGGTAGATACCCGTGCCGTTGTTGCTCAGCAGAAGCTGGCGGCCATCGGCGGTGACGTCCCGCAGCAGGCTGCCGTGGCCGGGGAAGAGCACTTTGGAGGTTTGTAGGGAGGCCAGTGGTCGTTCAGTGAGTTCATCGGCCCAGCCGCAGGTCCAGAGCTTCTTGTTGTCAGGAGAAAAAAGGGCACTGAGCCACTGGCCGGTTTGTTTGCGCTGCTGATGAATGAGGCGTCCGGCGTCGAAATCCCACACGCGCAGTGATTCCTCATCAATGACCGCCGCGAATCGCCCATCACGGCTGAAGTCGGCGCTGCCCAAGTTCTCACTGTGCGGTTCCTCTTGAGGCGGGGTCAGCATCTCAAAGAAGGGTGAGGGATGCAGTGTGAAAGCCTCCACTCTGCCATTGCCGATGGCTCCAAAGAACCTCGTTCCGTCGTCGCTCCACCAAAGCGCGGAGTGCGGACGATGCTCGATCTCGCGGCGCACGATCTCCACGCCACGCGCAGCATGCCAGAGGCGCACATACGAATCGGCAGAGGTGCTGGCGAGCTCCTGGCTGCGTGGACGGAAGGCCACGCGGATGCTCGGAGCCTCGTGACCGCTGAGGCGATGCTTCAGGCGGCCCTGATCATCCCAGATGTAGATGAAGCGATTGTCACAGCCAGTGGCGATGAGGTCGCCGGCCCAATCCAGGCTGTGCAAAAAGAGCGGATGCTCGCAGGTGGCGATCACGCGCTGATCCGCGAGCGCGATGAGCCGAAGCGTGCCGCTTTGCGGTTCCGCGACGGCGATGCGCTCGCCATGATCATCAAGCTTAACGAGCGATCCGGGTTTCACCCTCCCGATGCGGACGATCTCACGCTTCGAAGCGATTTCACGCACGACGAGTTCATTGGTCTCAAGCACAGCCTCACGCGTGTGATCGGAACTTCGCGCGAGGTTTGGAGTTTCGACTTGTTCACGGCTCAAATGGCCGATCTCCGGCAAGGCGAGGCAGGCGATGGTTTCGGTGCGAATTTCAACCGAGGGCGAGATGGCCCATGCTTCGCGCAGTTTGCTCAAAGCCTCAGTGCGACTGCCTGCCAGGCGTGTCTGGCGTAGCGAACGCGCCTCGGAAATGAGCGAGGTGCGATGCTCCATCCGCGCCTGATGCCGCGCAAAGGCGAGCGAGCCGCCGATCAGGCCGCTGATGAGCAAAACGATGATTGCGAGCATCGCGGCGATGCCCGGATGCCTCCGCGTCCAGCGCCAGACCTTTGCCAAGGCTCCGAGAGGTCGTGCGAGGATGGCGCTGCCATCAAGGAAGCGACCCAAATCGTCCGCCACGGCGGTCGCGGATGCGTAGCGGGCCTCGGGTGCTTTTTGCAGGCATTTCAGGCAGATCGTTTCGAGATCGTGCGGCACACTGGGATTCAGTTTGCGCGGTGAAAGAGGATCGCTTTCACGAAGCTGCATCAAGATGGCATCCAGCGTTGGTCCTTGAAATGGCGGGCGGCCTGTGAGCAGGTGATAGAGCAACGCGCCGAGCCCATACACATCCGTGCGCACATCTGCGGTGCCTGCGAGAGCCTGCTCCGGCGCGGCATAGCCGGGCGAGCCGAGCATCTGCCCGGTGCGGGTGAGGTGTGCAGCGGTCGTGCTGCTTGTGCCGATGCGGGCGATGCCAAAGTCAGTGATGTGCGGTGCATTCTCATCATCGAGCAGTATATTTGATGGCTTCAGATCACGGTGGAGCACGGCGTGGTCATGCGCATGTTGTAAGGCCTCGGACACGAGTTTTACGCATCGCGCTGCCTGGTGGGCAGCCATCGGATGCTCGCGCACGAGCTGCTCCAGGCTTTTTCCAGCGATGTGCTCCATGCTGAACCACGGCACGCCATCGTCCTCGCCTACATCAATGATGCTCACGATGCCCGGATGGCTCAGCCGCGCCGCCGCCTGGGCCTCGCGGTGAAAGCGCTCCCGCTCCTCCGCACCTGCAAACGGTGCCCGCAGCAGCACTTTCACGGCCACCACGCGGTCCAGCCCGCGCTGTCGTGCCCGGTAAACCACGCCCATGCCGCCGCGCCCGATCTCCTCAAACAGCTCGCAGCTCGCCAGCCGAGTCCACGGCACCTCGTCCTGCGTGAGCGCCTCATCCTCCTCCCCAAAGGTGATTTTGAACAAGCACCGCGAACAATGCCCGCCCGCCACTTGCGCACCCGTCAGCTCGCCTCCGCAAGTGGCGCAGGTGGTGGTTTCGCGAACATCGGCTGGCATCGTTACTATTTACTCCGCAAAGCAGGCGGGGCATTGCAGAAAAAAGTTGGTAATCACCCGCCGCCAAAGCGGTGCAAAGGGGGCATGAGACGTTTCATCGCCCTTTTTGCCGTTCTGTGTTTTCCTCTTCTTGCCGCGGCGCAGCAGGAGTGGGGGCAGCGTTTGGATGTGGGGTCGCCGGGGACGCGGTTTGGGATGGGAATGGCGTATGAGGAGGCGCAGGAGGTGGTGCTGCTCTATGGTGGCGTGACAGCGAATGTGCCGCAGAGCTATCTGGGGCCGCTGGATGCCTGGGACCCGTCGCGGGCTTATGATCTGTGGAAGTATGACGGCACGCAGTGGACACAGGTGACGGTCACGGGCTGGGCTCCGAGTGTGAAGGACCCCACGCTGGTGTGGCACGGGCAGATCGGCCGCGTGCTGCTCCTGGGGCAGAACCGGATCAATGAATACATCACCGAGGGCGACAAGATGTGGTCCTTTGTCTTCGACACGCCGAACTCCGGCCACTGGCAGCTCGAATCCGCCACGGTGCCGCAATTTATCCTCGGCGTGGTTTATGATCCGGTGCGGCAGATGCTGGTGACGATGGTGGACCCGGACGTTTCCGGGTCTCAGCCTGCCAAAACCTGGGAGTGGAGCTACACGACGGGTGTCTGGACGGAGAAAGGCTTGGCGCTGGGAGGCACGCGGGCAGCTTTTTATCCGCCGCTGGGCAAGATCATCTGCGCGGAAGAGTTTGCGGATTCCACGAGCACACCCGCCAATGCGGTGACGCGGGTTTATGAATACAACGGCACGTCTTGGACGGAAATGAACACGGGCGGGCTCGCTCCACCGCTGGGCGGCTATCGTGAAAATGACCGGTATCTCGTCTATGACAGCCAGCGCCAGCGGCTCGTGGCGGTGGATAGCACCTCGTCGTATGACTTCGATGGCACAAAGTGGCGGGTGAAAGGCCCGGCGGACAACTACCCGAACGGCCCCGGCCAGGTGGACGGCATGATCAACCGGCGTGGCTTCAAGGCAGTGTATGATACGAAACGCGGCGTGGTGGTACGCTTTGGAGGCTCGACCGCCGTCGGCCCTGTCTCAACCGGCTACTTCGCTCCGCAAAACGAGACCTTTGAGCTGAAGCGATCCGTAGGTGCGGGCATCGTGATGGTGAACCCGAACATCTCCATCTCGGACCCGCTGCTGCGCTGCAAGCATGAGGATCTGGTGCTGCATTTCCTCGTCAGCATCGGCAATGGCGTGAACAGCACCGTCGGCATCACCTACCAGTGGTTCAAAGACGGATCGCCCACGACGATGACTGATCCCGCGCGGCCCTTCCTGCATGAGCGCTTCAATCTTCAATCCACCGATGCGGGGGTGTATTTTGCGCGGGCCATTGATGCTTGGGGTTTCCGCGTGGAGTCGAATCCCGTCACCGTCTTTGTGTATGATCATCCCTCGATCACGCAGCATCCGCAGGGGCGTCGGCTCATCCCGGGGGACTCCTTTGCGCTGCAAGGTGCCTACACCTCCCAGCTCGGCGCGACCGTGACCTGGACGAAGGATGGTCAAACCATCCCTGGGGCGAACAGCGTGATCTTTGTCAAAACCAACGCCACCGCGGCGGATGCGGGCGAGTATCGCATGCATGTGCAGAGCCTGTGCAGCGTAGCGCAGACGAATGCGGCCATCATCACCGTCGGTCCGCGCATCGTGAGCCAGCCGGTGTTTCCCGCCGCGCCGGGCGCAGGTGCCGCGCCGGTGTCCATGACCGTCACCGGCGATGGCGCGGGCGCGGTGAGCGGCACCTATCTCTATGGCGTGGACCCCACCGAGCATCCGAACCGCGTCGCGCCGAATGATGTGACTACGCCTATGCCGATGAGCTTCACCTGGCGCCGCGAGGGCGTGCCGATCAGCAACGGCGCGAAATACACGATCACGAACAGCGCCGTCACCAGCACGCTGCAAATCAACGCGCCGGACTACGAGGACGAGGGCCGCTATGACTGCCTCGTTACCGATGCCAGCGGCCCCGCACATGCCAAAGTCACGCAATCACAGGAGCTGCTGCTGCATCCGCTCGCACCGCCCTACCTCACCGTTTTGCGCGGCAAGGGACCGGAGCCGCGCAGCTACGGCGGCATGGTCTATGACAGCCAGCGGCGGCGCACAGTGCTCTTTGGCGGCGAGGCCTACGGTGTGAACCCACGCTCCGGGAATGCGAATGTGGGCTACTTCATCTCGAACGACACCTGGGAGTGGGACGGCCAGGTGTGGATCAAACGCAATCCCGCCACGCGACCGCCCGCGATGACGCAGTTCGGAATCGCCTACGACAGCATGCGCGGCCGCACCGTCGTGTTTGGCGGCTACAAATACGCGCCGCCGAATTTCTTCAACGGCTCGCAGGTCGTCAGCAACGACGTGTGGGAGTGGGACGGCATCAATTGGACGCAAATCACGCCGCCAACCTCGCCCACCGCACGCACCAAGCCCGCGATGTGCTTCGACAGCACGCGTGGCGAGGTCCTCATGCTCGGCGGCGGCCTCTTCTCGCCCTCGCCGCCGGATTACTACCTCGCCACGAAGCAGCTCTGGGCTTGGAACGGCACGCAGTGGACCCAGCGCACCTCCATGCCGAATGGCAACAACGCACCCTATGTCGGCGACGAGCATTGCTTCGCCTTCGATGCCGCGCGTGGCGTGGCCGTGCTCTTCGGTCCTTTCAGCGACGGCATCAACAATGTGTGGGAATGGGACGGTGCCGCATGGGCCAGCCGCACGCCGCCCTCTGACTTGCGTGTCATGGAGACCCGCCAGAGCCGCTATGCCTTCTACGATCCCGTGCGCCGCCGCGTCGGGCTGCCCATCGTCAGCAACAATCTATCCCCCAGTGTCGCGCCCAGTCTCACCACCGTGCTCTGGTGGGATGGCACACGCTTCCTGCGTGGGAACTCCAGCACCCTCGACGACATCGCGGGCACGATCATCACCGATGGCGCGGAGGCAGGCCCCTTTGGTCAAGGCATCGACCTCGCCGTCTTCGACACCCACCGCCGCTGCCTCGTCTGGCACGACACGCCCCTGAATCCTAGCGCAGGCCCCGCGCACACCCGCGAGATGCACTTCAGCGCGAAGACAAAAACCATCCACCAGCCCGTCGAGGTCATCTTTGCCTCCGCGCAAAACATACAGCTCCGCGCCATCCACGCCGGCCAGCGACCGATGACGCTTCAGTGGCATCAAAACGGCACCGCCATTTTTGACGACGCGCACTTTAGCGGCACCGCCACCTCCACGCTCACCATCACCGGCACCACCGCCGCCGATGCAGGCCTCTACACCCTCCGCGCCACCAACGCGATGAACCAGGTCACCACCGCGCCCATCCGCCTCACCTTGCAAAACGACGGCGTCGGCATGGTCGTGCAAGGCGCCGGCCTCGTCCTCAGTTGGCCCGGCACCACCGGCATCCTCGAATTCGCCACCGACCTCGCCGGCCCCTGGACCCCCATCTACGGCATCAGCCCGCCCTATAGCGTCGCGATGGATGAATCACGCCGCTTCTACCGCGTGAGGTATCCGTGAGGAGTTCGCGGTGACTCAGAGTTCGACCCCGCCCGCAAGAGCCAGCCCGGCCCGGACGTTGCGACTGCTGATGAAACCCTGGCTGCTCGCTTTCACTTTGGCTGTCTCGCTCCACGCTGAACAACGCGTGGAGGTCACGCGTGATCTTTGGATCTCGGCTTACTCGAAGGAGGTGGAAGGCAGCAACGGCGGTTCGCCCAAGCTGAAGCTCAAGGGAATTCAGGAGTTCTTCCTCATTGACTTCGATGCTGATCCACTGCGTGGGATGAAGGTGACCAAGGCGCAACTGCATGTGCATCTGGCCTCGTCTGATGCACCGCTGCGGCGCACTACGGTGTCGTCCGTTACGCAAGACTGGGTGGAAGGCACGGGTAGCAGCTACGCGAAGGTGCCGGGGGCGAGTTCCTTCATTTGGGCAAAAAACGGGGAACTCCGATGGGGTAACAACGATCCAGATATCACGAGCGTGGTCTGTGGCGAAGGTGGTTCCATCTGGGGTTTTGGCGATGCGTCAGCACCCGATGCGGAGGGCTGGCAGATCATCCCCATCGCACCCGAGGTAGCGCAGGCGCGGATCGATGGCCGTTCCCATGGCTTCTACGTCGTCGATGACATCGGCAACGAATACACTCGCGATGGCAATGTGGTGAAGATGACGAACTTTGTGAATCGCTACATCTCCAGTCGTGAGGACAAACGCGTTCACAAACCTTACTTCACGCTCTGGCTGGAAGAGGGTGCGGAGCCATTGCCAAAGACCGAGACCAAGACCGTGCCCATCTCCGCAGTCACGTTGCCTGAGATTCCGAAAGTGGAGAGCGTGAAGCCGACGCTGCCGTGTCGCGATCTATTCGGCAGTGAACTCGCCTCGACTCACTTCTTCGCGGCGAAGGGCGAGACGATCGGCTTCTCCGTCGCGGCGAAATTGAGCGATGTGGCAGTCGAGGCATCGGGTCTCAGGGTAAAGCTCTATTCGATGCCGAAGGTGGCGGCGTTTCACGATCCGCTGGTGCCGATGGGCTTCGATGCGGGCGTGCCCGAGGGTGATGAGACTTTCATCGACCTGCATGTGCCCAAAGACACGCCGTCGGGCGACCTGACAGGTAGCGTGACGGTCAAAGGCCAGTCAATGCCGTTCACTGTCACGGTGTGGAACTTCACACTGCCGGACAAGCTCTCCTACCTGCCGCAGATGAATGCATATAGTCTGCCCAACCATCCCCGCGACTACTACCGGCTGGCGCATGAGCACCGCGTGGTGCTGAACCAACTGCCGTATGGGTGGACCGGCAAAGTGGATGAGCCTGCACCGAAGATCGGTGCCGATGGCAAGTGGGACTGGGCGAAGTTTGATGCCGAATTCGGCCCGTTGCTCGATGGCAGCGCCTTCGCCGATCTTCCGCGCGGTGCTGTGCCAGTGGATGCCTACTACCTGCTGTTGAATGAGAACTGGCCGATGAAGCATGATGATCACTTCAAAGGCGGCTACTGGATTGAGCACGCTTACGATGAGGCGTATTGGACTCAGTTCCGCAATGCGGCGGCGGAGATTGCGAAGCACATCGAAGCCAAGGGCTGGACCGAGCCGATGTTTGAGTTCTACCTGAATAACAAGGTGTATTTCAAAAAGGACGATTGGAGGAACTGCACTGCGGCATGGATCTTCGATGAGCCAGTGCACACGCAGGACTTCTGGGCGATTCGTCATTACGGACGCGAGTTCTGGAATGCTGTCGCCCCTTATCCGAAGGCGAACCTCACCTATCGCGCTGACATCTCGCGTCCGCAGTGGCAGCGCGAGCTGCTTGATCACTGTGTGAATGTGGAAGTCGTGAGCGGTGTGCTGCGCAACTACTGGCCACGCATTCAGCGCCGTGCGAAGGACTGCGGAAATCTCTACTACATGTACGGCGGTGCCAATGTGATCGGCACACCCAACATCGCGAATGCGGCATGGTGTGTGGAAGCCTGGGCACTGGGCGCTGATGGTGTCGTGCCCTGGAATACGATTGGTAAGGCAGACGCCTGGCAGACCCCCGACGAACTCTCGGTGCTCTATCCCACGGCCAATGGTCCGGTGCCGAGCCTGCGACTGAAGGCCTTCCGTGCGGGGCAGCAACTCGTCGAGTATCTCACTCAGTATGGGGCCGTGTCAGGCGGGAGTCGCGAGAGCGTGATGGCTGCGCTACGCGCGCTGCCGGGACTGAGCGCCACACTCGTGAAGAAGAACGAGGAAGACGCAGGCAAGTCACAGTTCGGCAAAGACACCCAGCCTACGTTCGAAGCGCTGCGGATGCGGCTTGGCACCTATCTCCATTCCAAAGCTCCTGTGGCCAAAGAACGCTGGCACGATCCACGTCCTGTGCGTCCCGATGTGACGAAGGCACGGGAGATCGTGCCTTTGACGCGATGACTATCCGAGCAGAGCTTCCGCCAGCGCCTGCATCTCTTCGTTGACGAGTTTTCCATCACGCAGACCTGCGGAGACCTCGTCGCGCACCACCGCACGATAGTCCGCCCGCAGACGATGCACGGCCACGGCGACGCTGCGTGCCGCGATACCCATCTTTTCAGCAGCGGCCTCGTAGTCGCCGGAGGAAGGTTCGCGGCTCAAAAACGGGCTCAACAGCTCAAACACCTTCGCTTTCCCCGTCGAGACGCATTCCTCGCGCAGACGATTCAGCGCCGCCTCCATCACCGCGTGCGCCCAGCGCTTCTCGAAGAGCGTCTCCGGCGTATCTGCGGTGCTCGGTTCCGCGCCGAACCAGCTCTCCGCCTGCGCCAGATCCAGCGACACGGGGCTTTCGCCGCCGCCGCGCTTCTGCGCCACCTCGCGGCGATGCTGCTTGATGAGGAAGTTCTTCAAAACAGTGATCAGCAGCGTGCTGAAGCGCGACTCACGCCTCTCCACCTGCGCCAGCCAGTCCTGCTCGATCAGCTTCGCGAAAAACGCCTGCGTCAGATCGCTCGCCTCCTCTGGCGTCTCCCCGCGCCGCCGGATGAACGCATACACCGGATACCAATACGCCGAGCAAAAGTGCCCCCACGCCGCATCCCGCCGCTGTTCATCACCTGCACCGCCCATGATCGTCCACCGCGTCGTTTGGAAGCGTGGATTGGATTGGGAGGAGTGGGAGACAAGGGGCTCGGGCATGCTCAGTGCTACTGTGCCACAAACGCCCACTACCTTCTCCTACTTTCTCTCTGCCGTTGTCAGCGGTGTCACCGGATCCTTCACTAATCGGCCTTGAAGTTCATTCAAACGGCAAGTCGGCAATTTGGGCAGCACGTATTTGGCGAAGAGATCGCACTCGTCGAGATGCGGGTAGCCACTGAGGATGAAGGCGCGGATGCCCATGTCCATATAGCGGTTGAGCTTGGCGAGCACCTGATCGGGATCGCCAACGATGGCGCTGCCGCAGCCGCTGCGGGCGAGCCCGACGCCGCTCCAGAGATGGTCTTCAATGTAGAGATCTTTGGCCTGTGCCCGGAGCTCATCCTGACGTTGGACACCGAAGCTTTGGCTGTCTTGGGAGCGTGCTTTGATCTCGGCTCCTTTGGCCGCATCGAGCTTCGAGATGAGGCGATCTGCGGCGGCGCGTGCTTCGGCTTCGGTTTCGCGCACGATGACGTGCCCACGAAAGCCAAAATCGATCTTGCGACCATAAGATGCGGCTTTTAAAGACATGCCTTTCATTGTATCGGCGATTCGGTCTTCCGTCTCTGGCCACATCAAAAAGACATCGCAGTGCTTAGCACACAAATCCTGGGCAGCTGGCGAGATGCCGCCGAAGTAGAGCATGGGACCGCCGTTTTGTTGGTAGGTCTTGGCTGGGGTGGTGTTTGGGAGGCTGATGTTGTAAAACTGCCCCTTCCATTCAAACGGGCCATCGGTGCGCCACAGGCCCTGCAGGATCTGGATGATCTCGCTGGCCCGTGCGTACCGCACGTCGTTGGTCTCTTTCATCCCCGGCATGTCGGAGGAGATGATGTTCACGCACAATCGGCCCTTGGCGATGTGATCTACCGTGGCGATGGCGCGGGCGAGCATGGGTGGCCAGACCTCCCCCATGCGCAGGGCGACGAGTTGATTGATCTGTGTCGTCTGCGGTGCCATGGCGGCAGCAAAGGCCAACGCGTCCTGTCCAGCGATCCACCCCGAAGGCAGCAGGATGTTTTGATAGCCATTTGAATCTGCCTTGCGCACGATGTCGCCACAGTGCTCATAGCTTGATCGCAGGTCACCATCGGGCACGCCGAGGAACTCGTAGTCATCGGAACACAGCGCGGAGAACCAGGCGACTTCACAGGCTCGATCAGGGGTGCGGATAGGAGGGGACATGGGTGCAGACAGGGTTGAATGACACAAACCGCCCTAGTTAATGCAATATTGGAATATATGCCAACTGGTTTCTTTCGGTCGAGAGCGCGAGCGCCACTCTCTGTCATGTCCCGCAAAAAAGAACGCGCTGGCACCGGTGCCACCGATGCCAGCGCGGGGCGAGTGAGCCTGAGGCTCAATCCATGTAGTCGTTGATCAGATTTTCCAGCATCTCTTGGCGGCCACTGGCGGGAATCACGCTGCCGAGCTTCAGCGCGTGTTTTTCCAGGCTTTCAAAGCTGGCTTTGCGCATGGTGACCGTTTTGCCGATGCCGCTGTCAAAGGTGGCGTAGCGGGCCTTGACGAAGCGATCCAGTTCGCCGTCTGCAATGATGCGATGGGCGATCTTGAGCCCGCGGGCAAACGCATCCATGCCGCCGATGTGGGCATGAAAGACATCCACTACCTCGTGGCTTTCGCGCCGCACTTTGGCATCAAAGTTGAGTCCGCCGGTCTTGAAACCGCCTGCACGCAGCAATTGCAGCATCATTTGCGTGGTCATGTAAACGTTCGTCGGGAACTGATCGGTATCCCAGCCGATGAGTTCGTCGCCAGTGTTGGCGTCAATGCTGCCCAGCGCGTTGGCGTTGGCGCTCACGGCCAGTTCATGCTCGACGCGATGCAGCGCCAGTGTGGCGTGGTTGGTCTCGATGTTCAGCTTGAAGTGCTCCAGCAGATTGAACTCGCGCAGGAAGTTCAGGCAGGCGGCGGCATCGCTATCGTATTGGTGGGTGGAGGGCTCGCGCGGCTTGGGTTCGATGTAGAACTGACCTTTGAAGCCGATCTTCTTTTTGTAGTCCACCGCCATGTGTAGGAAATGCGCCAGGTTTGCCACCTCGCGCTTCATGTCCGTGTTCAGCAGCGTCGCATAACCTTCGCGTCCGCCCCAAAAGGTATAGCCAAGGCCGTTGAGTCGATGGGTGACATCCATGGCCTTTTTTACCTGGGCGGCGGCGATGGCATAGACATCTGCGTTGGGACTCGTCGCCGCGCCTTGCATGTAGCGTGGATGAGCAAAGAGACAGGCAGTGCCCCAAAGCAATTTGATGCCCGTCTGTTTTTGCAGCTTCTTTAGATGATCCGCCACTGCGTCCAGGGCGTCGTGGCTGGCCTGGAGATCGTCCAACTCCGGTGCCACGTCGCGGTCGTGAAAGCAGTAGAAGCCCAGCCCGAGCTTTTGCATCATCTCAAAACCAGCGTCGGCCACACGCGTGGCGTTTTCAACGGTGTTGCTGCCATCGTCCCAGGGGCGCTGCCGGGTGGCCATGCCGAAAGGATCGCTGCTGCCATTCTTCAGTGCATGCCAGTAAGCCAGCGAGAAGCGCAAATGCTCGCGCATGGTCTTCTTGCCGACGACTTCGTCGGGATTGTAATGGCGGAAGGCCAGACGGTTCTTCGTCTTCGGTCCTTCAAAGGCGATGGTTGGAATGCCGGGGAAGTATTCTTGGCTCATGGTATTTGTTTTTTTGGTTGGTTAGAAGGAGTGGATTGGCTCAGCCTTTTTTCGCGGCAGGCTCTAGAACCTCGAGTTCATGGATCGACCAGAAAAGGCCCTTCACGCTGCCGGTATCCGTGATGCGGATGAACTTCGCTTTGGCTGTCTTTGGAAACATGAACTCGGAGACATTCGTGGGGCTCTGGCCTTCGAGGATCGGTTTGTCCCAGCTTTGGCCGTCTTGGGAGAGCTCGATTTTCCAGCCGCGCGGCCAGTCACCCCGGGATTTTCCGGTGTCGAGCACTAGGCCGGCGATGTCGGTGGCTTTGGGTAGTTCGATCTGGAGCCACATGCCGGGAACTTGAGGCGAATGACTGTCCCAACGGCTTTCGATGTTGCCGTCGATGGCACCAGGCAGGCCTTTGGGGTTGTGGCTGGCGGTGAGCTTCCAGGCGTTGCGGTTGATGAGGGGTTGTGGACCAAAGTTAGTGAACTCCTCCATGGTCCAGGGCGTGGTGCGGCTGGCCAGCTCTTTACGCAGTGCGGCGACCTCCGCCTTGTCGATGAATCGGCCAGTGTTGCCAAAGCTCTTTCGAACGTAGCTGGCGATGTCTGCAATCCATTCATCTGTATTGTTCGCCATCGGGATCATTTGCGCCTGATAAGTCTTGCCATTCACCGGACCAGTGAGCCCATGCAACAAGACGCGCAGGATGAAGTCGCTCTTCACGGCGGTCTTGGAGCCTGCGAGAGGTGGCGCGAGAGTCATTCCCTCCGCCAGACCTTCGAGCGCGGTGCCCTTACCGTCTAGGCCGTGGCAGGTAAAGCACAGCTCTTGATAGATGGCCTGACCACGCCGCATCTGATCCTTCTGTGCGTTGGTGAACTCGCGAGGATAGGAGATCTGGTTGTTTAACATCTGCCCTGCCAATTCCTTGACCCCTTTGGAGGTCGTAGTGATCGCGGTCAGGTTGATGAGTTTAGAGGCATCCTTCCACTTTAACTGCTTCGCGGTGAGCAGTGCTTGGACGATGACGGAGGGATCGCTGTCCTTCGTCATCGCAGTCAGATCCGCTACCAAGGATTCATCTTTGAGTGACTCGCTAGCGCGGATGCCAGCTTTGCGAACCATCGGAGAGGCGTCCTTCAATGCGGTGCGGACCTGGGCCGGGGTGAGTGCCCCGATGCCTTCGAGCGTCCACAAGGCATGGATTCGTGTGATGGGATTCTCATGCTTTTCAGCCATCGTTGCCAGATTTGGGGCGACGCTCTGATCCTGCTTCAAGACGAGCAACTTCTGCGCAGTATCACGATGCCAACCGTTCGGATGGGCCAGGGTCTCCACGAGTTGCGCGGGCGTGGCGTTGAGAAGTTGCGGCGATGGAACGGGCTGGGTGGTGTCATGCACAAGACGCCACACGCGACCGCGTTCGATGATTTTGTCCATGCTGTGCTGGAGGATGACCTTGCGCAGATAGCTGCCATCACGCGTCCAGTTCCCTTCCTGGATGATGCCGCGATACATGTCACAAATGAAGAGAGTGCCATCCGGCGCGGTCTTCATATCGACGGGGCGGAAGCAGGCGTCGGTGCTGCGCAGAAACTCGCTCTGCGGATACGGATTGTGCAGAATGGTGATGCCATCGTTCACCTCGATGGTGCTGCGGCGCACGAGGCGCCCGACGGGTTCGCCAAAGAAGAGGTTGCCCTTCATCTCGGCAGGCAATTGATCACCGCGATAGATCTCGCCACCGCAAGTGGCGGTGAAGTGATTCAGGGTGCCATCTTCGCGAGACTTTGCCGGGCCGCCCTGAAAGTCACGCAAGCCCATGGCTGGCCAGACGATTTCAAAGCCGGGCTCGAACTGATTTCTCGCCAGCGACTGCCCATACAGGATGTGGTTCTGAAAGTTGAGCGGGCCTTTTTCCCCACCTGCGTTTACGACCCAGAACTTCCCTTCGTCATCCTGAGAGGCACCCCACTGTCCGCCATTTCCGGGAATGTCCTCCTTGATGAGTTGGCCGTCCTTCCAGCGCAGGCGGTAGTTATTGACGGCGGTGTAGATCCAGTTATCAAGCGCCCACGTCATTCCGCTGGGTTGGTGCTCCAGGTTGCCGCCGCGTTGTCCTCCCTCATAGACGGGCTTCTTTTCATCGCTCACACCATCTCCGTTGGTGTCGGTGTAGAGGTAGATATCGTTCGTGTCGGTCTCGCCGATCAGCACACCCTCCGCCAGCGGCAGCAACAGGCGTGGCAACTTGAGTTTGTCGGCAAAAACACGGTGCTGGTCGTATTTGCCATCGCCTTTGCTGGACCAATGCACCGACACGCGTCCCGTGCTGACCAGCTCGTCTGTGCCATCGATGTCACGCATGTAGCTGCTCATCTCCGCCACATACAGCCGACCATTGGCGTCAAAGGCCATGCACACGGGCTCGGTGATATCTGGCTCGGCTAAGATCAGCTCCATCCGATAACCAGGAGGCAACTGAAATGTCTTGGCCTCGTCCGCCGCAGAGAGCGGCTGCACTGGCGGCATGGGGGGGAAGTCAGTCGCATCGTCGGCCAGAAGCGGGCCGATTGAAATCGCGGTGACGAAGAGGAAGGGGAGGGGTTTCATTGCAGGCGGAGATTATGTCACCAAACATACCGCCAAAACAACCCCTGCATTTGGTGACAGCCTGCCATTCTTTGTTGAAATCCGGCCATCCACTCTGGCCTGTCGGCTTGGCGGCCCGTCTCTTCACATCCACGATCACCCGCGCAGAGCGCGGTCAGCTGTGGCGAGCCGTTGTCCGTGATTGCAAGGGCAATGTGCATCGTGCCCCGGCGCAGGACGCGCTTCTTCGATACCACAAAACTCGCTTGGGGAAGGTCTTCCGAAGCCACGGGCCGCTATCTTCTTGATCGGAGATCGCAGAGACGCGCAGTTTGGCCGCAAATCGCTCCAGAGAGGGTGCATTTAATGGTCGCGCGAGCAAATGACTCATGAATATCAAGGCAATGATACCTGAATTGTGGCAGAGGCTGCTGGGATTCTAAGGTATCGATCACTCTTCAAGCCATGGTGCTTTAGATTCTGATCACATCAAATGATTCACGGAATCACATCCACGCCCCCCAAGCCAAACAAGGGTGCCGCCACGAGCAGGTGTTTGTCGTTGGAGTGGATCTTCGTGAAGCCATTCTCGGCTGCTGTGGCCAAATGGAGAGCATCAGCGGCTCGGAGATGGGTGGCGTCACGCTCTTCTGAGAGTCCCACGGCGCAGTCCGTATCGGAAGTCAGCGCACCAGCTTTGAGCGCGGCTTCTATGACTGAGACTGGATTTGGAGGCGACAGATGGCTAATGTTTGTTAAAATCCCGCCGTGCAGTTGCCACGTCTCCAAGCCGAGTTCTTTGCCCGCATCGCCGATTCCCAGGGCGTTCGGGCGATTTTTGAGCACATGCCGGGCGTCTTTTTCTTTGTGAAGGATGATCAGGGGCGGCACATCGCCGCAAACAGTGCCACCTTTGAAAGGTTTGGCATCAAGAGCGAGAGTGAGTTGGTCGGGTCGCTGGATGAAAGGTTCTTTCCACCCGAAGTGGCGAAGGCCTACCGTGAGGACGATGCGCAAGTGATGCGCAGTGGCAAGCCCCTGATCAACCGGCTCGAAGTCTGGTATGACGAACAGCGCAACCTCAACTGGTTCATCTGCACCAAGCTGCCCGTTTTTGACAAACGGGGCAGGGTCATCGGTGTCATGGGCATCACGCGCCGGGATGAAAATCGGATGCGCCACCATGAGGTGCGTGAGGTGGATGCAGCCGTCCAATTTGCACGGGAAAACAGCGACCGCGTCGTTACCGCCGCCGAACTCGCCAAAGCAGCAGGTGTGTCAGAGCGGCACCTGCATCGCAAACTGCGGGCGACTTTGGGCTTGAGCCCCTACGAACTGCTGCTGCGCAGTCGCGTGCAAGCTGCTGCGGAGGCCTTGGCACGGACCTCCACACCGATCATCGACATCGCTCTGGATCACGGCTTTTGCGATCAGAGTGCGTTCACGCAACAGTTTCGCAAACGCACCGGAATGACCCCTCGCGAGTTCCGCAAGCGCCATCAGGGATGATGCGGTGATGTCTTGAGTTTCTCGATGAGAAAGTCCCACGGCTGCGCGTGAGGAGCGTTTGGTGCCCCTGGGTAGGCTACTTCACACTCGATGCTGACCTTCTGACATTGTGATTGCAGACCGATGCCAAAGTTCACGGTATGCGTCGGATCTTCTTGGGGTTGGCCCATCGCTGGGGCTGTCTTGAAGATCAAGTACACGGGCGGATCATCGGCGCTGACGAGAGCGTAGGGGGAGTATTCCGCGATCCAAGGGAGGATCTCCGCGCGGCGAGCGAGGAATTCGGCAAAGGGGGTTATATTTTTGGCTGCGTCTCCTTTGAAGCCAAAGGCATGACTGCCGTAGTTGCTGTTGGGCGTCCATTCGACCATCTGCTGGGGGTCTAGCGTCGTTTGCGGTCTCACCACGGCGGCGCACCACAGCCGCGTGGATTCGCGCGCGATGGGATCGCTGCTGGTCTGATCTGCGAGATCAGGATGAAAGGCCAACCAGAGCGAGGTGCAGGCTCCGGCGGAACTGCCAGTGGCACCGATGCGATCCTTATCGATGTTCCATTCTGCCGCCTTGCTGCGGATGAACTGAAGGGCGCGCGCGGCATCGTGAAGCGGACCTTTGACTGGAGGCGTGATCTTTGCTGCCTCGGCATCCGCGATGAGACGGTAGTTGATGGCTGCAACGGAGATCCCTGCGGCGAGGTATTTGCCTGCCTCATTGAAGGTGGCCTTGTCTCCCCCGCGCCATCCGCCGCCATGAATGTGCACCACCAGCGGCGTGGGCTTTTCTGCGGTCGCTCGATAAAAGTCGATCACTTGCCGGGGATGCGGGCCATAAGGGACGTCGCGAAGTGTTGGCAGCGGCATTGTGGCTGCGGATTGAAAGGGTTTGGGCACGAGTTTGAGGAGCTCAGATTTTGTCGCGCCACCGTCAGTGGGGTGGATCTGCAATTGGCCACGGGCATCAAAGTCGATCCCCTCCATCGTCAGTCGGCGCGCGTTCACGGATGCCGTCGCGGCGATGAAGGCAGGCTTCGGCGGCCCGAGGCGACGGAAGAGGAGGTTGTCCACCTCTAGCTGGCAACGTTGGTCCTGGCGACCCGTTACGGAGAATGGATTCTGCGATTGTGAAAGGACGACGGCGTTGGTGATGCGGTATCGGCCATTGTCGAGGAAATACAGATCAAAGCCGACGTTGCGAGCGAGGAAGATGTTGTTGTAACTGGTCTGTGCCGAACCGGTGTCGCAGATGCCTGTGCTGTTGCCGATGCTGGCAAAGCCATCGACGCGATACTGCGCAGACTCGTGCGCGCTGATGCCGTCATCGCCACACTCGATGGCTCGGATGTTTTCAAAGACGCAATCGCGGCAGTCCCCATGAATATTGAAGCCGTCGTTGTAGGGATGCGTGGCGGTCAGGTTCTTGATGACGAGATGGGCATTGGCCCCGCTAAACTGCACGCCCGCGCTCCGCACTGGCGAGGCAATCTCCTCCTGCGCCAAACTGTGCCCTGGGGTGATGCGGAGATAAAAGGTGCCGTAGATTTGCCTCGATACTGGCTTTTCGCGCGATGGATCTTTGACAAAAGTCCACTCGCCCGGCTGCAGATCCTCGGGCTTCTTCAAGGGCTCGCTATGCCCCTTGGAGGTGCGGTTCATCAACTGCATCTCCCCACCGAAGAGGAAAAACCAGCGCCCGATGATGGCGTCATCTAGCCGCGGCAACAGATCGTCCGCCGCGTAGAGCCCAGGGGAGACCTCCTTCCACTGTGCCGGATCTAGCGGGTCTGATCCCTCCAAGGTGGCACCATGTCCATCCAGGGTGATGGGTTTCCCCGGTTCGCCCTTCTTCGCGTAAAAGCCCGCGTAGTCGCGATAGACTTTGGGTTCGAGGTGGATCGTATCTCCCGGTTGCGCCGCCTTAATCGCATTGGCGATGCTGGGCACGCCTGGGTCGATCCCGACATGAATATCACGGGCGGGGCAGAGCAGTGGAAAGATTGAGGCCAGGCTGATGGCGATGGGTCTGAGATTCATTGCTATGTATCTGTTATCCGCGCACCTCGTAAAACTCAACTGCCTGCCTGCGGGACCACGGAACTATCGCCCAGTGGAGGAGGAAGAATCCAGCTCTAAATCAGCGAGAGGATACGCCACCACAAATCGAAACCCTCGATTCAGAAACGTACGGTGCAGAAGTCTCTGGTCGGAAAATTGCCTCAGATTGGCGAAATCAGTACGGTCCGAAGTAATGAAAATCTTCTTACCTTGTCGAAGCTGGAGCCGATTGCACATCGAAGAGATCTGACAAAAGCACCGGCGGGTAAAAGTGAATGGCATCCAACTGGCCCAGGAGTGCTCCGAATCCTCCGGAGGATTCGGATTCGTACGACTCTCCAGCACCATCTATTGCCCATTGATCATGGATCGCAATAGTCGCCAAAAGGCGAAGGTTTGTTTTTCCGAGCATTAGACTCTTCATAGATCGCAATTTTCTGGGTTCCATTCCATCGCCCATGGTTGGTGCTTTCATTGTACCTCGCTGGCGGCCCTTCGCATGTCGGTAGCCGCGTCAAAAGGCATCCTCAGTAACGAACTGACGGCAAAGTCATTACCACAGGTGCGGGCGGTCGGCTAGTTCAAGGTTCCGTTTGACCCTCCTGACTACTAAATCAAGGCTGGACTTCCCAGCGGTTGGACTCCGTTCTGAAAGCTCATTTAGCGCTGCACCCAAGTCATCGATTCCAACCAGTTTGACCCTCTTGCCAACACAAATAAGCACCATTTCATTGACGCCCCCAGCCTCGCCATCCTCGCTCTCCACAAAATTCACCAGCAATGCGTGCTTCCCTTCTGGCGATGACACCTCCCATGCTATCCCTCGGGGTGCCAACAACTGCGAGGTTCCTGACGTAGTCCTCTCAAACAGAACTTCCTTGCTCGCTGAGGTCACCGAAAGACACGTTGGGATCGGCATGGATGGCTCCCTTTCGTTCATGGCTCGCAAGGTCACATCTACCGACTCAGACTCCAGACTCCAACTCAACCACTTCGAATGGGTGCCTGACTTGGCGTCAATCACACGAACAAGATTCCAGGGCACGGAGGAATCGCTGAGCTGGGGAGAACAAGAACAGAGAATCCCAGCGCAAACGATCATCACCAAGCCCTCGCATCGCATATGCCTATAATATCCTCCGGGAAATGAATGGTTGCAACGGAACCCAGTGCAGGCGTTTCCACGGCTACACCTCAACTGTCGTATGGCCTAGCCGTTGCCATGGTGTGGTGTTACTTGTGGAAAGTGATCTGATCGAGATCGCGGGCGGAATGCAAGATTCTCAGTACCTCAATGCCAGAATCGGAAGGACGGAAGTAGAAGCAGTAATTGCCGAAAGGATAGCTGCGGCAGCCTGTGGAGAGTTCGGGACGTGGCCGCCCGATGGTCTGCCACTTGGCGAGGTATTCGAGCTTGTCGCGCATTCGCTGCCAGAGCCTGTCAGCCTGAAAAACACTGTCCTGAGCGATAGAGTCCCAAATGTCGTCGAGATCGAGGTCAGCCAGCTTTGAGAAGGTGACGTTCGGCATGGGCTCTATTGGGCGGCCTGACGCGCAGCGTATGCCTGGTGTCGGCGTGCGAGCTTCTCATCCCAATCGATTTGAATACCTTCGCCACGATCAAAAGAGTCGGCGGCAGTCTGGATGTCCTGGAGGAGGGCTTCGAGCCTGGCCTTGTCAGCCGCACTGAGGTCGGAGAGGTCTGGTGCGGTTTCTTCGGCCTGCAGCAACCGCAGAGGATATTCCTGCTGGAGATCGGTGAAAAGCTCCCGAACCTCATCTGGGGCGAGCTGGTCGATCTCTTGGCGGATGCGTTCGACTGTGGCGGTCATGATGAGTAAACTGTAGCAAATCCTGGCTGATTTGTCGAGTGGCAGAAATAGGTGCCTGAACCCACGCTCACCCGTCAAGCGTCCTGAGGGTGACGCGTTCTTTCACTGGGCAACCAGCCGCGCCTCCGCGTGCCTGGAGAAGATCATCCCCGCGTCGTATGCCGGCTCGGTGCAGTGTGATCAATCCGCCTCATATCCCGCGGGGAAGAAGCGTCATGGTCAGATCATTGAACTGCTGAACTCAACTGTCTCTGTTGGGTCAGCAGCCATTCATGTTCAAGCCGCAGTTGTTCACGAAGAGTGTTCCTCGCTCTGTCCCATTTCACGTCATCTACCCGCCATCCGTCGGCCCCTCGCTTCAGGTGCACCGTCCCTCGAAACGACGTGTCCTCCTTGTTGATGCACAAGATCACTTGGGCCGGGACCGTGGCGCTGTCTGATTTTACGTCAGGCTCTGATAGACAGAGTCTTCCTCCCAATGGACCGCAATTCGGGAGGCCACAGACAAAATTGGCCCCTGCGTAGCGGATATCCAGAGTCAAGGGCAGCCCCGAGTCCAACCCGCGCCTAGATTGCCTGAGATCCAAGTAGAGATGCCGGAGCTCACTCAGTGAATTAGCCAGTGCGTGTGTAATCTGCTCCGTCACGGGACCACAATCCAACCCGGACCCTGGAGGCCGACCATTGAAGGATCTTTCCAGATACGACGCCACCACATGCTGGGGGGCCTCGCGGCCGCTAGACCCCACCCCAAAGTGCCTGCAACCCACCAGTGATACAGCAACCACAACTGGGATCGCAATGCGTAACGCAAAGAGGGGCAATACGGAGGAGGTCACGTTGTAAACCCGTTTCGTGACTGGCATAATAGGGTGAACCCGTTTTGTGGGGGAACATCGCGGGACTTTAGGTGTGCTGGGATCGATGGGTACGTTAAGGCGTGGGCTTCTCCAGTGCATTTTTTAGAAACGGCACCAAATCGATAGACCAACGCACTTCGCCTCTCACGTCTTTTCCATTCTGCCAATCATAAGTCTCGTGGGAAATATCGCTCCGCATTCCCGCAATCCTCCAGGCTCTGTCAATTCGCGAATACACCAACAAGAAGTCCCGAACGTCATGGTAGCGAGGCACCGGATCTTCAGGGGGAACGGGGGATGGCGACGGACTTTCACCCCATTGCTCTACCCGCACCTGCCGCACATCGGGCTGTCCTGAAGGTAGCTGCACCTCCTTGATGGTGGCAGAAGTTTCATGAGCGGCCGTCAGGACACTCCAGGTCGCTGGCAACCTTAGGCGGTCACTTTCTTGCATGCGCTTCATGTCCTCACGCAGCAATCTGGCCAATGAAGGTGTGAACAAGTTTAGGGGCATCTGGTGCTCCTTGGGCACCTCCCAATAGCCATTTGTAGCGTGCCTACGTCCGACTTCTGCCCGTAAGGACACGACGGTGTCGATCGGCGTTGGCGGCGGGCGGTCGCCCGTCGCGCACCCAGCAAGCACCAGCGCCGATGCGATGTATAAGAAACCTCTTAGCATTGAGTTCATTGTCGGTTGGCGCGGCGCACGAAATCCGCCGGAAGGTTGGTTGGCAAGGTCTGTGCTGCACTGAAGTAGGAGTTGCTTGGCACAACTTGCTGCTTTCTATTCTGCTTTAAGACGGTCGAAAAATCTGTCCCCTAATACGCACGATATTTTCAGTGGGGCTTATGACACACGCCCTAATCTTCGCGGCCATAGATGCACCGAATGCAGACTGTGGCAAACTCGTCATCGGCTGGTTTGCCATCGGTCACGACCGCTTCTTGGCTGAGGGCTTGCTTGTGGATGTACAGGCAGATCACAATCGAAAGTACGCCGCCGCGGTCCCGATCCACCCTCGCACTGCCATACAGATAGCAGAGACGTGGCAAACGCCTCGTTGAAACAATCTGGTCGAGAATATCGTCGAATGGATCTTGAAGATATTTCACCGTGGCTAACCGATAGAATTCCAAGGCTCTAATAACTTCAAGCTCAGAAACGGGCTTCAATGAGACGCCCTTCATTGAAGCCAACGTCCCGAACTCCTTGTTGAAGCGGGCTATCTCGGCAGCCAAAGAAATGGTTCGATTGCCCGAGTCCCCGGTCGAAAGGGGCACGATCTCTCCTTTCTGCTCCGGAATTTCGCTGCTCAGTTTCTGGTCTGACGCGCTGCCTGAATCGAGGATGGTAACGGCCACAATCAGCACGATTCCTATTGCAGGCCACGTCGGATGCTGCCGGCTTGTTGAGAGCCCGTAGGGCCATGGAGTCTTTTGTGGGCTCATCAGTTTGGCTTGATGTAGGTGATTCTAAAATTTGACCCATTGTGCGAAAAGGTGGTTGGAGCGTTGAACCACTGGTGGCGGATATGTGGATAGGCTGGGGCACCGGTGCTGGCCATGTGCGGGAATTGCTGGAGCATGTCAAATCCGTACCGCACATTACCTGTCGCATCCGATGGGCTTTGAATGTATCCCATAAAAAGTCCCGAGTGCTCGTTTGTCCAAGACTTGCCGTTGCTGTAGATTCCCACTGCGGTGCCTACTGGAATGTCGACGTACTCTTGCGGAGTGTTTTTCGTTCCATCTACCCATGGTCCTGGCACCCAGGAGCCCTTGGCGCTGCGATCTGGTGCTTCCAAACCCGCTAAGGCTTTGCAAAGCGAAACACATTCACCCCAGTTGTCCTGGCCTACACCAGCCTTGTCGGCTCGTAGCCCATACATTTTATCCGATCTCGGTACTGCTTCTTTGGGATCCGCCACATAGTAATAGTACTCCTCGCCATTCGCATTAACCTTCACCTTTCGAAACGTCCCCCGTCGATCTACGCCGGGAATTGAGTTTAACGCTTCCTGGTTAAACAAATGCATAAACCCAGCCGAGATCGCCCCGTTGGCGAACTTCCCTCCGCTGAGGGCGGAGGCTGTGCCGCCGATGGTGGCGGCCACGGCGGTACGGGCAGCCACCTTTTGGATTCCGCCTGTGACTGCCTGACCCAGACCTAAACGCCCGGCGAATGGCGTCAGAAACGCACTGACACCAGAGCCGATGAACCCGTCCTTGAAGTTCCCGCCTGTGAACTCGCTGATCCCTCCCCCGACGGCACCTTCTGCCGCCGCATGGGCGATGTGCCACCCCATCTGGTCGGCACCCAACGCACCGGGGGTCTCACCCAAGGCCGAAAACGCTGCATGAAGACCGTATGCCATGGCCGCACCAATTGCGCCAGTGGCTGCTCCGGTCAAGCCGGATCGTAAGATGTGGTCCCACCCACCTCCGGCGATGGCCATTTGCACGGCACTGCTGGCTGCGCCGATAGCAGCCCCCATGACCACCGATTCGGCTAAACTGCCGCTGATCGCCGACCACCCTCCCGCTGCAAACCCGCCCGAGGCTCCAAAAGTGGCCACCACGAGTCATATTGGATCTGCAAACGTACCTTTATCTAGAAGCCGGAAAAACTGGTGCGTTCTGAAATCTTCACTCCCAGGTCAAAGTAGGCGCTAACGCTGGGATCGCGCTTGATAAAGATCGTAGATCGCATGGACGTGATATATACAAGCTCAATTGTGTCATCATCACTAAATAGGAGCACCAAGCAATTGCTATCAGACGCTGACTCGATGGCTACTGGACAGGACCGAGGGATCCTCTGCGGGCGCATATTCCACGTCTCTTTATCCCATTGCCCTGCTCGGAAGAAATTGGCGTCTGCCCAGTCCTCCAACTTTTTGACGGTCACCCGGTCCTCGAGTTGCGCAGAAACATCCCATGCCTGTCGCTTCATCATGAAAAAGCCCCAGGCACCAAACTGCATTGACGCCCATCCGAACACCAAAAGAAAGGGAGCAACCACTGCCAAAATCCGCCACGCCTTTTTCATTGCTATCTAGTCGCCTCCCTTGCGCTATCCTGCTGATAAATCATTTTTCGGCTTGGACCAACCCGCCCAATGCGTTGCATTCCCCGAACGCTGAGGTACCCAATCTGAGCCCATGTGATCCCAGGTTTGATCTGTCGCAAATCGTACGTACTCCTCCGACCCGCAGCTTGAGCCACATTCCAAAGCCCGATCCGGTCCACTAAGCCCGTCATTTGCCCGAAATCCCAAGTTGGATGGCGCGACGCTTCGGCCATCCCTTGGAGGTGATAATTCAAATCAGAACCAGTGAACACCATTCCTTTCGTCAAATCCGGATCAACAATCGTGCGGGTAAGCTCAAATCGTCCTTTTATAAGACTGGGAGAGAAAAATATGCCGTCGAAATCTTCCATGGCTAGGAGGTAATCATCCAGCAAAGGGCTCTCGAAATCAACCCCTGAGACTAGGCGGTCGTAATCATACAACATTATAAGCGCAATCTCCTCAGGTGAGGTTGGCCGAGCTTTTCCTGGATTGGCTTTGAAATAGGTGGCCATGTCGCTCGAGAGCGCCAGAGCCTGCTTCTCGACTTGCGCTTTGCTTAGTGCAGCAACTTCCTCATTAAACAAATGCGTAAACGCCGCAGACATCGCTCCGTTGGCGAATTTGCCGCCCGTGAGCTCGGATGCGGTGCCGCCGATCACTGCGGCGACCGCAGTGCGGCCTGCCACTGACTTGTTGAGGCCTGGGATGGCACCAAAGGCGGGCGAGAGCACTGAGGACACTCCAGAGCCGATGAACCCATCCTTGAAGTTCCCGCCCGTAAACTCGCTGATGCCTCCTCCCACTGCGGCATCGCCTGCACCACGCACGGCCGTCAGGCCCACTCCTCGCGCCCAATCGCCCTTCTTGAACGCCGAACTGATTGCTTGATCGAACATCTGTCCCAATCCCCAGGCTGCCGCCGCACCAATTGCGCCAGTGGCTGCTCCGGTCAAGCCGGATCGTAAGATGTCGTCCCACCCACCTCCGGCGATGGCCATTTGCACGGCACTGCTGGCCGCGCCGACAGCGGCCCCCATGACCACCGATTTGGCCAAACTGCCGCTGATGGCTTCCCCTCCCCACGGTTCCGCCCGCTGGCGGAACTCAATATCTACCTGATTGCTTCCATGCTCCCCTCATCACTACCGGTCGATTTGCCTCATTTGGTCAAAATAGTATCTCCTGCACCGCCCTGAACTGGTTTGTGCCCAGATGCTAACATCATCAACTGCAATTGGCGTGACATGGTAACCGTAGCCCGACACCGGAATCCATGGCAGATCATAGGAGGCCGAGACCCATGTCTGTCTTTTTGAATCACCCCTGAACACGATCAGTTGCTCGATCGGCGCATCTATGTCCCAAGGTTTTTCATGAATCAAAACCGTCCTCTTCTCGATGTTGACAAACACTTTCCAGCCCCTTCCTCTCCAGACGTCCTTTAAGTGCTCACGAGAGAACGAACTTGCCGCGAAACCAAACTGCTGCGTGCCTCCTGAATTCCAGAGGGATACCATCACTTTGCCATCGGTCCGCGTCGGCGTATGACTGCCGTCTATCATTTCGTAATGAATGCTAAGCCCCAACCCATCAAGTCCGTCACCCTGGATGAAACCCCTGACGGGCGAAGAGCAAGATGACAAGATCGCCGAGGTGGCAAGCATGAGAAGCCGTGTTTTCATCTCACAATTACAGGTATTCGGCTGTGTGCCGTCAAGTATCCTCCTATTCGATTCGAAAAAGACTCCAGCGCGGGCCGCCCGCAGGTAAGGCCGATGCAGCCCTCAGTGTAACCCGGTGTTGGATGAAAAAGTATGTTTGAACGATTCACTCCTGGTGTAGGAATATCGAACTTAAAACGATAACCATTTCGCGTGAATGCATCTTCCGTTCCAGGTGTGGGGTAGCTCGGGGCACCCCCAGCCTTTGGATAAGCATACCAATCCCCATTCGGGATACGATTGAGAGTACCTGACAATCCTGGCCTCTGCGTCACTCCTCCGCTGGAAACTAGCCAACTCTCAACCACATTTCCATCGCCGTTAACCCACAAAGCATACCCTTGCTGCCCCATCGTGTCATAGTAGGTGTAACCAGGTATACCTTCTAAATGAGATCTATAAGTTGTGATCTCATCAAACCAAACAAACACGTACTCTGTTCCCGCAAAAGATCGTTGGCTGGCAGCAAATGCCGACATTTGGTCTGCGGTCATTTCCATCCAGTGTGAGGGATTCTCAGCCACCATATTGTAAGGCCCCTCACCAAAAGGACCCAGATGATGGTCGTCTAACGACGCCCAGCGCGAAATAACGGCGAGTTCATTAAACAAATGCGTAAACGCTGCCGACATCGCCCCGTTGGCGAATTTGCCGCCGGTCAGCTCCGAGGCGGTGCCGCCGATCACGGCGGCGACCGCAGTGCGACCCGCCACTGTTTGGTTGAGGCCTGGGATGGCACCAAAGGCGGGCGAGAGCACTGAGGACACCCCAGAGCCGATGAACCCGTCCTTAAAGTTCCCGCCCGTGAACTCGCTGATGCCGCCTCCCACTGCGGCATCGCCTGCACCACGCACGGCCGTCAGGCCCACTCCTCGCGCCCAATCGCCCTTCGTGAACGCCGAACTGATTGCTTGATCGAACATCTGTCCCAATCCCCAGGCTGCCGCCGCACCAATTGCGCCAGTGGCCGCACCCGTCAAGCCGGATCGTAAGATGTGGTCCCCATGCTCTCAAGGACATCTGAGTCTGAAGGCTCTATTCAAAGCACGCCAGCCTCTGCTACATGCTACCCACCGATATTATCCACCCTTGCTGTTGAGGTTTTTTCGAAACCACCGCTTGGGCTGTAGATCTGCCGATGCCATCGCCTGCAAATCCACGATTCAGTGCTTCACATTCGCAATGCCATCGGTTTTGAGGCGCGCCGTGATCTCGTGATCGTTTCGCGGAACGGGCGTGCGTTCGGAATTTTGCTCCCTTGCAATGACGCGCGGGTTTGCTCCGTTCCGTTGATTCTATGGCTTCAAACCCGATTCTCACGGAGATCCGCAATCCCCTTCATGGCCAGCGGGTCTCCCTGCGATGTCCTGAGGAAGGTGATGGTGTCGCGGTTTATGAAGCCGTTGTGGAGAGCCTGCAAGAGCTGCGTCGGTGGCCAGCGTCTTTGCCCTGGGTGGTGCATGAGCCATCGCGTGCGGCGTCAGAAGAGTATTGCCGACGGAGTAAGAGCGAGTTTGTCCTGCGCCTGCGCTTGCCCTATCTCGTTGTGGACCGCGAGACTGAGATGTTGATTGGCTGCATGGGCGTGAACCGAATCGATTGGAAGGTGCCGCGGTTCGAGATTGGCTTTTGGTGCCGTACGAGTTGCCACGGCCAGGGGTTGATGGCGGACGCTCTAACCACGCTGATCTCCTATCTGAAGACCGCGCATGGTGCCCGCCGACTCGAGTGCCAAACCGATTTCGAAAACGCCCGCGCACGAGCCCTTTGTGAGCGTGCTGGCATGACCCATGAAGCCACGCAGCGGAACGAACGTGCCGCGCCAGATGGCCAATTGCGGCATAACGTGATCTACTCGATCACAGATTGAGTCATACCCAGGATGCGGTCGCGGTCCATGCGCAGTTCGACTTCGACGCTATCCCCATCGCCTTTTTGGCGACGGATCTTTTTGGGGACGGGGAGGAGGCTGCGTTGGGTTTTGTCTTTCCAGACGGTGGTAGGCCATTCGCGGCCATCGACGCTGGCGATCACTGGGGTCATGCCCCAAGAGCCCGTGACCGGTGGAGCTAAATCCGGTGGGATGACCAGCAGCGTCCAGGCTCCTTTGCCTTCCATGCGAAAGAGTTTGCTGGTGAATTTGGCAACCTTTTGGAAGGGGTCTGGCTCGGGTTTCATACGGGGCCGGGCGCGGCTCGGTGTGTTCTTTGGTGCTGTCAGGGCTGTGGGCAGTTGAAAAACCAACGGAGGAGCATGGCGAAGCCAGTCCAATGCCTCCGACCATTATGGGGTCAACCAGGCTGAAGTAAACCTGATGATCAGAAAGCCAAGGAACACGTAAAGGGTGGCTCGGATGAATTTGGCGGGAGGGTCAAGGATGCGATAGTAAGCGTACCCTGGCGGCAGCAGCAAACAAGAGAGGCCGATGAAAAGGTTAATCAATGGAATGAAGATCAGAAAGCACCACAAGGGGTTCATCCCAATGTTTTCGAGCCTTGCGTGAACAGGAAAGACTAGGAGCCCGGCAGTCAAGAACGTGGCAATTAGAGAACCACTGGTAAGTGCCTGCATAATCCCCCCGCCAATTACAATCCCGCAACACGCGCCCACATAGGCGAGTCTCCCGATACCCTTATCAGAGCTCGCCACCACCGCAGGCCGCTTTGCTACATTGGCAGAATTTGGCGGGCGATAGGGATTTGAGGGCGGTGGGTCTGAGCCGGGTAATGATGTGCCGCTGATGGGGGCTGCCTGCGAAGCGAAAATCTCGGGCAATAAATCCGATAATCGCTGCCAATCACCGCCATCGACTGAGACATGGACGTCCGGTCGAAAAATACCTGATTTGAGGCGTGCCTTTACCTCATCCAACGAGTATGGACCTTGAACTTGGTTGTGCGAATGGATGTGGTACGATGCCACGGGAGTACTCCGGATCAACGCCGACGGCGGATGAGGATCGGTAGGATTCCCAGCAGGAGGAGGATCGCGCGTCTTGGCTCTGGCACGACCACCACGGCACCCGTTGCCGTGAAGCGGCTGACGTCCCAGACGAGGCCGTCAGAGAGCTCTGGGAGATCGAGTTGGGAAGGGTCGTCTCCTGCCCCTGTGCGGAAGTTGGCGCCGACGTCGAAGTTTGAAAAATCAGTGCCGATCAAGGCGGTCCAATCGATGAGATTGAAGATCTGACCCATCATGGCGGTGAATCCATCGGGTCGCACTGTGAGATCACTACTGAACGCCAACGTCGAGCCTCCGGCGGCATCGAAAGTGAGCAAGTCATGGGAGCCGCTACCGACACCAATGAGCGCGTCAACGTAGGCATCGTATCCGGGGCTGCCAATGCTGTTGCCGCCAAAGGTGGGATCGATGCTGGACTGATTGGTGGCGGTCTGAATGTCTAGGACGACGCTGGAGTTCCCTGCGAAATCATACATGGCCTTGGATGAGGTCTGGAAGGTCAATGTGCCGATGTCGCTGGTGCCTGTGCCATCGCCAGCGTGTAGGCTGGCATTGGGCGAAAGGGTGACGCATTGACCTGCAATCGTGCCACTGCCCATGAGGGTGGCATTGGCATCGACGGAAATCGCGCCGCTGCCAGTGCGACCACCAGAGGCGATGAGCAGGGATCCTTCCCTAACCTGCGTGCTTCCTGTATAGGTATTCACGGCGGTGAGGGCGAGCCGCCCTGCGCCGTCTTTGATAAGCCCACCCGTCCCGCTGAGAGTGCCGGTCATTCTTCCATCGACGTTCGTGCTGCTGGTGCCATCGGTGACTTCGATTCGACGAGTCCGAGAGCCTAGATTGATGTTGTTTTGAAACTCCAACGTGTGGGTGGAGTGGGCAGACCCGAGTTTCAAGGTGTAGTTATTGTCGCCACCGGGACCGCTGAGGAAACTGGACGCGCCCCAGGTCAACGCCGTGGGCGCTGCTACGCCGCCGAGCGCGACCACACGATCTGCGCCATAAGCGCTGAAGCCACCATTGCCAATCATGGCGACGAGTCCTGCCGCGGAGCCTAGGGGGCGGGTGAAGTCACCGTCCGCTGCGTCGTTCAAATCGGAGCCGATTTCCAAAACACCGCCGCCGTAGATTCGCACCAGATTGTTGCTGTAGTCGCGGGTGCCACCTGTCATGCGGAATACGCTGCCTGCGACGTAGAGGTCCGCAGGGTTTGCCGTTCGGGTGTATTCGATGAGGCCGGGTCCGGAGGCGATGACGGTTTGCGCGGAGAGACTGAGGTCCAATGTGGCTGCGCCTGTGCTGTAATTGTTGATATAAAAGGAACCGCCGGTCACAGCACCCGTCGTCGAGGTAATGGTGGCATCGTTGATCCCGGAAATGAGGACAGAGCGCCCAGTGCTGCCGACGGCAAGGTTTCCAGAGCCGAGATCTAAGGTCACGTCATTCAAGGAGGTATCGAGTTGCAGCGTGTGAAAGCTCAGCGAAGCACTGCGTGATATGTCTGCGGATGCGATGAAGTTTGTGGTGCTGGAAGTGTTGCTGGCGATGAGTGTGGTGGCGCTGGTGTAGCGGACGAGTTCACTGCTGCCATTGTAGGTTGCAAAGCCGATCCCGGTATCATCTTGCACGAAGGTTGTGGCCCGGTTGCTGGCGGTGCCTAGCAAGACGCCATTGGTATTGCCCATGCCGGAGAGCGTCGTGGCTACCAAGGTGCCCCCGCCTGTCACATCAATCAGGAACGGGGTGTAACCCACGCCGGTAAAGGTGCCCACGGTGACGGTGGCACCATCTTCGATGCGGATGCTGCCAGTCGTGAAATCTGCGCCACCCTGCACCTGAGTGATCGCGTTGATCGAGGCGGATGTGGCGTTGGAAATGACTAGCGCCCCGCCTTGCATCTTGATGAGTGAGGAGGCACTCAACGGTGCACCGCTGGTATAGTCTGCCACCAAGGTGCCGTTACTCAGCAAGGTATCGCCTGAGTAGTTATTGGTCCCGCTGAGAGTCTGCGAGCCAGAGCCGATCTTGGTCAAAGCCACGCTGCCTGCCGCCGCGCCGCCTGTGTTGTCCACGATCTGTCCCGCGGAGGCACCAGAACCGTGATTGGTGCCAATGGTAAGTGTGCGCGTGGCGGCGGTGGCGCTCTCATTGGCGATGATCGCTGAGACGGTGCCAGCAGAGCCATTGAGGGCATTGGTGGCTAGGCTGATGTTGTTGAGATTAAGCTTCCCTGCACTGATAGCGCCACCGTTTACGGTCAGATCGCCGCTTCCCAGCGCTGCGCTGCTTCCAATCTGGAGGGTGCCTTCATTCACGGTAGTGCCGCCAGTGAATAGATTGGCGCGAGTGAGGGTCATGGTGCCTGCGCCAGCCTTCACCAGAGCGACATTGCCGTTGATCATGCCGCCGTAGGTGACGGTGCCCGTTTCGTTGACGGTCAGCATGGAGGGAATGCAGCTACCATTGGTCAGTTCTGCGTAATTTGGGGTGTTCCCTTCATTGCGTAGGCTGGCGATGGTTTGGTTGAAGCCGTTCAAATCCACTCCTGCGTACTCGGTGCCATTGCTGCCGGTAAAGTGGATGTCCAGCACGGTGCCAGTGGGCAGCGCATTGTCAGCCCCCAGAAAGACCTTGCCGCGAACGATCTCCGTCTGGCCATCCCAGGCATTGCCAGTGCCTGCGATGTAGAGGCCCCCGGTGCCAGTCATTTCGCCACTCAGGCGTACATCGAAACTGTTCGAGCCGTCCGTGATGTCGCCGCTAACCGTTAGCGTACCGCCTTCCTGGACGCCGATCCGGCCTTGGTTTGCCCCAATGACAACGTCGCCCGCCCATTCGGCGGTGGCCCCGACACCTGCCTGTAGACCGCCACGGTTGGTGGTCGGCGATCCAATGCCAGTGCCGCCTCCGGTGGTGTTAATCGTGATTGTCTCGCCAGTGATGACGACGCCATCGGCCAGCTCCACGTGGGCTGCCCCAGCGACGGACGTGGCTCCAGAGGTGGAACCGAGCGCGGTATTGCTGAGCAGCCGCAGAATGCCGTTGCTGACGGAGGTCGCACCTGTGTACGTATTGTCTCCGGCGAGCTCCACCACGGCGGAGCCAGACTTGTTAACAGTGCCCGTGCCTGAGATCACACCCGTCAGGGTCAAGGTGGAGGGATTCGATCCGGTGAGCGTGGATGTGCTAGCGAAGATGAGGTCATTCGCCACGCTGCGCGCACCGCCATCTGCCTGCAGAGCACCCCCGCTCATGGTGATATCTCCTGAGCCGAGCGCGTCATTGTCTCCGATACCAATCGTCCCGGAAGAAACGGTGGTGCCACCGTCAAAAGTATTGGCCTGAGTCAACCGCAAGACCCCGGCTCCAGTTTTGACGATGCCAGCGCCGCTGCCGCTGATCAGACCAGAGATCGTAGCGGTGTTGGCATCCACGCGAACGGTGCGGTTAGCACCGTTCAGATCCAGCGCATTCTGAAAGTCTAGTCCTGCGGTGGCACTGCCGGCATTGAGCAGTAGGAAACTAGGATCAAAGAACGAGGAACCCCACTGCACCTGAGCGCCGGATCCGCCCAGATTGACAGCCAATGGGATAGACGCCGCGCTAAAGCCAGACGTTCCACCCGACAATGAGACCTGACCTGCACCCAATCCAAGTGGTCGAGTAAAGGTAGCTGCGGTGGATTGAAAAGCGCCGCCATCCAGGACTAGATTCGAACCGGAGGGCAGGCCAACGCCATCGGCTGCGCGCAAAACGCCCTGATTCACCAGAGTGGTACCGGTGTAGGTGTTCGTGCCCGTCAGTTCCACGGTTCCGCCACCAGTCTTGATCAGTCCACTGGCCGTTGTATTGTCCACGATGTTCGAGCCGATGGCTAAATCTCCAGCCGTGTTGAATTGAGAGATGATCAGTTCGCCACCCGCCGGACCTTGGATTTGGCCGCCGGTGAGAGTAGAAAGATTGGCCCCGACGTTTGGTGTCGTCAGCAGCATGCCGGAATCAATCGTGTGGGTTCCCGTCAGCGTAGTGGTGAAGGCACCGCCCGTATTGAAACGCAGCGCATTGATTGTCTCGGACGTGAAGGCGACCGGGTTGCTGTCGGTGACGTCCATGTTGCCGCCATTGGTCCAGGTGCTAGTGCCTGTGGGGATCCAGCCGGTGTAGGCCGTCAGCACGCCGGATTGGGCGATAATGAGATCGCTGCCGTTCAGTGTCGCGCCGACCAACACACCGCCGCTGATATTGCCAGCACCCGATGGAGCAATGGTAAAATTGATGCTGCCACCATCGACCGGATTTTGAACAAAATTCACGGTGCCACTGGTGTGGGCGTAAGGGTTGGCTCCGGTAAAAGTCAGCGTCGCGGTGGTGCCGGCAGTGGCCGTAGCATTCACGGTGTTGGCACCTCCGCTTATGGTCACACTTTGGAGCTCCTGCGTATGCGCGCCGACGGCGGCAGTCATCTGTCTGAAGGTGCCACCCCCCATGGTCAGTGTTGCCGCAGTATTCACGCGGTTAGTCACGCTATCGTTCCCGGCGGCGTTGGAATTCCCATTTTGAAAAGTGCCGCCGTTGTCCACGATGATGCCAGTAGTGCTGGTCAATCCACCGGAGCCGATGAGGCTGATCGTGCCGCCTGACACGGTGGTCGTGCCGCTGTAGGTGCTAGCGTTCGTCAACTGTAGGAGGCCCGAACCCGCCTTTACCAAATTGCCACCCGTGCCGCTAATGATCACGCCGACGTTGGTGGTTCCAGACAGCACATTGAAGGTGCGGCTGGCGGCCCCGATCTCCAGCAGCGGTTGTTGGGAGCTGGTGGAATTCGTGACGATGTTGTTTGTGCCCGTGCCGGTGAAGTCGCCATTCAAATGCAACTGCACGCCCGCATCCCCGACATTCATCGTGATCGTGCGCCCCAGCATCGTGAGACCTCCCGCGCCAATCGTCAGCGTGGTGCGCGGATTTAGAGCGCCATTGCTACCACCAATCAAGATGTCTGCACCAGATAGCACCGCGCTACCAACGTCCCAACTGGCGGGATTCGCGCTGCCTGGGTTGCTGTTGATGACAAGCAGATTACCCCCCGCGAGCGTCAGCGCTCCCGTGACGGTCACATGGCCTATGTTGCCGCTGGACGTCAGCCCGCCAGCGTTTTGAGTGAAGGAAGCGATGGTTTCGTCGGTGCTCCATGCTGTCATCGAGCCACCGTTGAGGGTAATGCTGGCGGTATCCGCAATCTGGTTGCTGGTGCTGAGCTGCAGTATGCCGCCCGTGTTGACGAATATGTCGCTGCTGACGGCATCGACCCCGGCGGTTTTGTTCAAACGCAAGGTACCTGCATTGACGGTGACTCCGCCTGTGAAGGTATTGGCCTCCGTTCCTGTAAACAGCAATGTTCCCGCACCTTCTTTGATAATTGCCCCACTCGTTGCCGCACCGTCCGCGATGATCGGCGCGATGTCGAGATTCGCCCCGCCATCCGCCACATCGAAAGTGCGCGCGACCACCCCTACAGTGCTGCTGAGATGAATGAATGGCTGTAAAGCACCACCGGCGATTCGCGTGATGTAGGAGGTGGCGGTGCCGCTGGTGGAGACATCGCCATCCAAGATCAGCAGACAGCCGCTGGTGCCGCCATTGAGATGGATGCGGCTGTCGTCCAGAGACAAACCACCGGAGCCTATGGTCAAAGAGGTGCGGTTGGTGGACGGGCTGCCATTGCCGAAGATGGTGAAGCCATTTGCCACAGCCGTCGATGAATTGGCACCATTCATGCCGGTAAGGCTCAGGCTGCCGTAAGTCTGCTTGGAACCACTATTGCCAACGAAGGTCTTGTTTTCCCCGGCGATGAAACTCACGGCCCCAATGTCCCAGACGCCGTTGCCACCCGAATTGAAGGTGCCGCCGCTGACGGTTAGCGAGGCAAGGCTCTGCGTGACAGCGACGGCGTTCGTGTTGGGGGCGGTGCCGTTGAATCCGCTGCTGGCACCATTGAGGACGACGTTGGCCGGGGGGGAGATTTGATTTGCCCCGCCCGAGAAGGTAACGGAGCCACCCGTCCCGATGGTGACATCGCCCGCTAGCGCGGTTGCTCCACCGGTTTTGCTGAGGTGCAATCGGCCAGCATTCACGGATAGTGTACCTGAGGCTGTGTTAGACGTCGCCCCACTCAGCGTCAACTGAGCCGCCCCCTCCTTCACCCATGACGTGGTGCCGACGATTACTGCGGAGATCGAGGCAGCCGCAGCATTTGTGAGAGTGGAATTCGATAACGCCAGTGTGCCGCTGCCGCCAAGGGTGTAGGTGCCACTGCTGGCGGCGTTGAAGGTCAGGTTGCCGACTGTGATCGGCCCGCTGATACTGACCGTGCCTGCCGCGCCGTCATTGGATCCAAAGACCGCATCGTTCCCATTGATCCAGGCTTGGTTCTGTGTTGCCAGCGTTTGATTGAACCAATTCCCCCCGGCTACCGACCACGTGCCGGCACCATCCTGAGGGCCGCCTGCTCCGCTGTTAATGTCCCAGACCAGAATATCGGCCTGCGCCACAGTTGTTAGGAGGATGGAGGCAATGAGACAGAATCGAAGTGCTGCGCCGCGACAAGAGGTGGGGACGATCATCATTTTTGGGGAACGAGGCTGGCGGGAGGGGAAGACTTACCTGCCACAGCGCGGCCTATTCTTCAACCAAAGAAGGCTTGCAAAGACTTTGACCATCGAGGCTAAGCGGTTGATTTAGCGGAAGAGTATGTTGGGGCCATTTCCCAATGGTCACGGGGGCGGATGAATGGAGTCGTCCTGATGGTTCTAAGTGGTGGCAGCGGTATCGCTGCCCTGCCTATGCGGGCGGGGTCGCTGTGGCGGCCTCAAGGTAGGTGGCTTTGAGAACGGGATCCGTTTGCGTGTGTGTGCCGCGATAGACGAGGAGGAGCCCGAGCCGGGGGAAGTCCGTGGTGTTCGGCGCGGAGTGATGGATCGTGTTGCAGTGGTGAATGGAGGCATCACCCGCAGCAAGGAGGGCGCAGAATTGCTGATCCAACGGCACCGTTGGGATCTCCGCCAGCCCGATGGAATTGCCCCGCACCCCGCTGGGCTTGGTCGGTAGCACCGGCTCCTTGTTCGTGCCTTTGATGAAGTACACGGGACCGTTGGCGGGCGTCACCGGATCAATCGCGATCCACACGGTTAACATGTCTGGAGGCGTCTGGCAGAAGTAGGCGTTGTCTTGGTGGTAGGGGACGCCGGAGCCGATACGCGCAGGTTTGTTAAAGGTCTCCACGCCGCAAAGCAGCGGTTCTCCATGCAGCAACGGTGCCACGAGGGCGCGGATGTCTTCGCGCTCGCCCAAGGCCTTAAACCACGCGTTGTGTTTCTCGAGCCGCCACAGATTACGCACGGTCTTTTCATCGGCCTCCAGGGTGCGCGCGTCGATGGGTCTGCTGGCAAGGTCGTCGCGGATGTAGCGGTCGAGTTCGTTGCGCACGGCGGTGACTTCCTCGGGCGTCAGGAATTGCCGGATGATGATGACCCCGTCGTTTTCATAGTCGGCGAGGAGTTGGTCGGGATCGGTGTTCATGGTTAATGTTGGTTCCAAGTGGTGTTGGGTGTCTTCCAATGAATGCGGGCCGCGAACACAGCGTTGTTGGACCCATACTTCATGCATTGGGTAAAGTCGGCGTAGTTGGGACCGGTCGTTTGCATCCATTCTGCCGTTGTGACCCACGTTTCGTTTTCATTCACTTCAGTGATGCCAAAGTTCCCCAGTCGAGCGCCGCGTTGAGGAACGAGAGCCTGCTCACTGTCCCGAATCACGCACAGCTTTTGCGGATCTACCTGACCCATGAAGAGTGGCGCACGATGCCGCATGACGTGGTCGTTATCCGCACCTCTGCGGGTGTAAACCAGATACAGCGCGTCCTGGTGCGTGACCCAATGGGCCTGGGTGTTGTAGCTGCCGAGATCGCTACCGTCATCCCAGGTCCAGGGTTTCAGGTCGGCGTAGTGGAGGCCGTCATCGCTGCTGGTGATGTAGGCCCGTTTATCATGCCGGATGGTGAGGTAGTAGCGACCTTTAAAGACTGCCAGCGAAGGTTCATGCAGGCCGCGGTCGGTATCGACGGCGAGTTCGTTGCCCACCTCTTTGACGCTGAGTTTGCGACCATCAAATCCGCAGCGCAAGACGGCGACGTGACTGAACTTTCCTCCTTTGGGCGAGAAATAAACCGGTAGTAAAATATCGCCATCAGGGAGATCGACGCGTTGCACGCAGCCTGCACCTGAATTGAAGAAGCGCGGTTCGTCAGGCATCGCCATCGGTTCCCATGCGGTCCAAGTGCGTTGATCCGGATCGTAGATTGAAAAGGCGGTCTCCCGGGTGCGGATGGGGGCTGGCATTACCTTATTGTCCTGATAGCGCACGGTGTGGCCGATGCCCAAGAGCACGCCTGTCTTGGCATGCCATTTGGGCCAGAAGTCACTGGCAGCGACGGTGATGCCATTGGGCTCTTCTCTGCGACCGAGGGTGTCTGTGTGCTCCTTGGGCCCAGTCCAAGTCTTGCCAAGATCATCGGAGCGCATTTCATTGAGCGCGTAAAACAGATCACTGCCAGAGATCATGGCCTTTTGCATCGTCAGCACCACCTTTGGCGTGGCACCGGGGATCACGCCCGCACGTGGATGCACCCAGCAGGACTTTTTGTCAAAACCACTGGTGAGGGTGTCTAGCGTCAGATCAAAGGCGGGCTCCGCAGCGTGGAGCGACACGCAAAGGCTGGCGATGGCGAGATAGGAAAGGAGCGCAGTCGAGTTCATTTTGCCTGCTGTTTGGCGAGTTCTCTGAGGAAGGCTTCCTCGCGATCCGCGATGTAGCGGCGGTAGCCGTCTGGATCGATGAAGGGATTATCGCCGCCCGCGACGAGGAAGCGGGCGTGCTTTGTCTCCATGTCGTAGTAGCCGCCGTGCGCGCCGAGGAAGAGATCGACCGGCAGGGCCTTGAGAACGCGGAAGGTCTTTTGGTAGTCGGTGGTGATGCTGGGATAGTCCTTGTTATCGACAAGGATGTAACCTGGATTGACATTCGGACTGCCAATAATCACAGCATCGAGCCCGCCCACCTTCATCGTCCAAGTGGTGCAACCACGCGTGTGACCGGGCGTCAGATGCGCAACGAGAACGCTGCCGCCAAGCTTGACTTCATCGCCATCTTTGAGCTGCCGATCCACCTTAGCTGCCGGAAAATTCATGTAACTTGCCTTCAGTCGCGAGGTGGCGTTCCCGCCGTTTTCGACTGCGGCAGCGTCTTCCTGCATGACGAAGTACTGCGCCTGGGTCTGCCGGATGATTTCGGCGCTCCCAGCGCAATGATCGGAGTGGGCATGGCTGATCAGCAGGATCTTCACATCCGTGAATTTGAAGCCCAACTTCCCGATGCTATCACGGATCAACGGCACCGATTTTTCAAGACTGCTGTTGATCAGGATATGCCCCTCAGACGTGGTAATGAGGTAAGAGGCGAGGTCTTTTGACCCGACGTAATAGAGATTCCCCGCGATCTGGTGGGGCGGAAAGGGCTCTGTCCAATCGGGCGAGATTTGGGCGAGCAAAGTGAGGGGCAACAGAAGGAGGAGAAGCAGAGGTTTCATAGTAAACGATCAGCCAGCGAGGTCGTGGTGGTGGATCCGCATATTGTTTCAAACTTTGGCCGTCACTCTTTCGATGAATGCTTTCACGCGTGAAGTCAGTGCTGCGTTCTGCTCAACGTGACTGGCATAATACAGATACGATTGCGCAGCGATGCGTTGTTTCATCGGGTCCCAGATGGCGACGAGGTTGATGAGGTCGGCTCTGCTTAGGGCGTGCAAACCTTTGTCGGCGAACTGCTGTTTGGCATCATCGGTGAAGGATTCTGCCACGACGAGGCCGATGGCCTTGCGTTTGGTGGTGGCGTTGGTGAAGCCCTCCAATGAGGCGACATCAGCACCCGTAAAGAGTGTGTGCTTTGCCTCAGCACTGAGAATGAGTCGGTCTCCATCCCAGGCATCGATGTCGCCGATGCCGCCAACTCGCTTGGAGCCGGTTCTCACTTTACGGACTTCGACTTGGAGATGCGGTGCGTCGGCGCGCAGGTAGGCGAAGACGGCACCCTGGAATGCGGCACCCGTGGGCTCGCCTTGGTGAACTCCGAGATCGAATTCCCGCAACAAGAGCAGGAAGACTGGCGGATCCTTGATCATGGATGCTTCATCGAGTTCGTGGCTCGGCAGCGCCCCAAGCACGAAGGCGAGGATGTTTTCACGCAATTGCAACACATCTGCTTTCTTTGCAGCAACCATCCCCCCAATCCAGCGGGTGTAATCTGGCCACGCCTGTGTTGCGTGCGGAGCGGCGCTGGGGAAATCCAATCGATGATGCGTAGAGCGAATCAACTCCTGCACGCGATCATAAAAGAAGCGGATGCTCTTGGTGGAGCCATCAGGAAGCTGCACGATCAGCGTATTGGCGCGTGTCCCACGCTCGGTTTGTTCTCGGCGGGGGAACGCTTTCAGGAATCCATCGTAGCCTTTCAGATCCCGTCCAAGGGCGTCGATGCCATTCAAGAAGTCGATGAATGCCAGCGCGAGTCCAGCAGCGAACTTGCGCTGCCTGAACTCGGATTGAACTTCGTTAAGGATTTCATCAGTCGTCATTCGCCGACGTTAACCCGTGACAGGTAGGTTTTTCAATCCTTCAAATGCTCGACGCGCAAGTTCGATGTACTGATTGTCGCGCTCAATGCCAATCGAGTTGTATCCAAGGGCGCTGGCTGCTGCTAGGGTGGAGCCGCTGCCGCCAAAGGGGTCCAGCACCGTTCCGGTTCCCAATGGTAAGCTGGCGCGCACCAACATTCGCATCAGTTTTTGTGGCTTCAGTGATGGGTGGGGAGCAATCTCCCGCTCACGCCCACGCGCAGGTGCACATTCCACAACGTCCTTGAATGGTTCATCGCGGGAAAGCCTCCGCAATGCACCGGTACCCCAGCGCTTCAGATTGAGATCCACGGTGCGTTCGCTCAAGGGTTTACGAAACAGCCCCCACGGCTCCCATCCACTGCGGGGCATCACGGAGACTTCCGGATACTCATCTTCGGCTCCCTTCGGTCTATCCCCTCCACGCAAGGTGCTGACGAGCCTGATGACTTCTCCGCGCTTCTCAAGTCCAGAATCGGCTAGTGCGGCAAAGACAGTGGTCGACAACAAAGGATTCGACGCAATAAGCATGTGGCCACCTGGAACCAAAACTCGCATAGCCAACTCGCCAAAACGTTTGAAGAACTTTACCAGTCTTTCACGGTCTGCCGCTCCGAGGACGGTGAATCGAGGCAGGGGAGCACGTTCGATTCCATTAAGCTTGGGAGGAATACGCCATACTCCGCCTCTACCCTGGCGCAATTTTGCGTGATTGTCGGCTTCGTATTCGATCAATCCATAGGGAGGGTCGGTGACGATGGCGTGAACCGACTGCAATGGCATTGCCGCTAGCACGTCGAGGGAATCGCCGTGAATAAGGCGTGCATAGGGATCCAGTTGAATCGCCGAAAATGGCGGATCTTCCGGCTTTGTCCCATCGCTGCGACTTACCGCCTTGGTCGGTGAGGTGATGAGCAAAAGTTGCTCAGGCGTTTCCTCGCGCAGAACGTCACTTACTTCGGCTTCGGCACCGTTTGTGGACAGCGTCTTGCCAGTGCCGTGAAGGTAGGTGATACTGCGAGCCTTTCCGCCGCTCCGCTTGATGTAGCCCTTGCTCTCAAGCGCTCGCAGGTGGCTGGCAACAGCATTTGAGCTTGAGAAGCCAAAGTGTTTCTGAATTTCTCTAATTGAGGCGGTTACTCCTGTTTTCGCATGGGTCGCCAGAAGGAACTGCATGATCTCGCGCTGACGTTCGGTGATGCTATAACTGATCATTTGTTCAGTATGCAAACGACGTGTACAACTGCAAGCTTGAATTGTGCAGATCGTTACCCCTCTGGCGACTTTTGTCCAGTTACCTCAACTCAAAACTCTGGGTGCCTCGGAGGTCCCTCCACTGTAGGACCTGAGCAAGAGCTGCCTCCATCAGTAAGTCTTCCCTTCAGGCATGGAGGTTGATGAACCGCTCTCTTTGAGAAGGGTATCGAATTCTGCGGAGCAGGCGGACAGGTGGGAGTAGAGCGCTCCAAACTCGCTGCCATGCACAATGAAGCGCGCTCCGAGCTCGATCAGTATCTTGGCATCGGCGGCGGTGCCGACGGGGCGGCCCCAGGCCTTGCCGTGTTTTTGGCAGGCCTCTGCGATCTTCTTTTGCACCTCCATCATGCCGGGATCATTGACGCCCGGAGTGCAGCCGAGGCGCAGTGACATATCGCCAGGTCCGATGAAGAGAATATCAACGCCCGGCACTGCCGCGATGGACTCTGCGTTGGCGAGTGCGTCGGGGGTCTCGATCTGCACGGTCAGGAAGGTCTCGCGATTTGCGGCGTCCGTGTAGTCATCGGGTTTTCCTATCCAATAGGCAGCATCGCGTCCGCCACCGCAAAAGCCGCGATCTCCCAGTGGGGGGAACTTGATTGCACTGACGAGCGCGCGGGCCTCATCGGAGCTTCCGACATGCGGGATCATGAGGCCAGAGGCTCCGTCTTCCAGCAGGCGATAAAGGCCATTCTTTTCCTTGGTCGGTGGCCGCCACATGCAGTCGATGTCGGCCGCATGATGGCGGCCGATCGCGGTCTCGATCTCGCGCGGTTCCCAGGCACGATGCTCGCCATCGACCCAGATGCCATCGTAGTGAAAGTGGGCAGCGATGGCGGGGAAGGAGGCAATCGGTGAGCCCGTGGCGCAGATGCGTGCGACCTGACCGGAGCGGAGTTTAGCGAGGACTTTGGAGCGTCTCATTGCGTGGAGCTTGGGGAGTTCAATTGTTGGGAAAGCCAGTGATGGAGGAGATCTGGGAACGGCTGCGCACCGCCTTCGATCATGGGGAGATCCTGAGCACGGATCAGTCTGCGGGCAAAGTCTTCGTTTTGTCTTTCTTCAGTGCTGAGGTCAGCCTTGATGGCGGATGGCAAGGCAACGATGACGTCCCACTGCCGGGGGCCAAAGCTTAGCGCCCCATTCATGACCCACGAATAGGACTGATGAAATGCCTCGGGCGTCGCAGCGGAAAGACCTCCTGGCAGCGCGATGACGACGAGGTCGGGTTTAAGCGAACGCACATTACGCGCACTTTGTTCGAGCTGACCCAGAGTTTGACCTTTGGTTTGCCACGGCATCACCTCAATGACGGCCTTCGGAAAGAGACGGCGCAGCGCTGGGGAGATCTCTTTGTCGTAAGGAGGCATCGCGAGCACCTTGATGGGCTGTCCGGTCTTCAGCTTTTCAAAGGTGTGCGGCATTGCTGGCGTGGGTGGGCCAATCTCTTTGAGCGAGACTGCCTGCCCACTGATCGTCTGTGCGATGCGTTCCGCGAAGAGTTTGTGGCCATCCATGTTGGGGTGGATGGTATCGCTACGCAGGAGGTTCCATTCGAGAGCGCTGCGGTGGCGCACCGCTTCAAAGGCGTTGAAGCAATCGGAAACCGCGACGGATTCTGCTGCGCTGACGTCGTGGATGGCCTGGGTAAATTCAGCGAGCTTGGCGACGGGACGGGCTGGGGTTTCGACGATGGAGTTTTGCGTGCAGAGCACCACCTCCGCACCTGCGCTGCGGCAACGCGTGATGATCTCGACAAGGTTCTTTTTGAAATCGGCCACGGGACTGCGGACGAGATCGTTCATGCCAAACATCACCGTGACCAGATGCGGCTTGTGTGCCAGCACATCGCGATCCAACCGCTTCAGTGCGCCAGTTGTGGTATCACCGCTGATGCCTGCATTGCGCACCGTTAGCTGGGCCTGGGGATAGATCTTTTGCAGGGCGATCTGCAGCATCTCTGGATACGCCCGCAGCGATCCACTGTGGTAATAGACCCCAGTGATGCTATCGCCGATGCAAACGATGCGCACGGGTTCTTTGCCCTCCGCGAGGAGCTGCGTGGTCTTGAGCGGAGCCGCAGTCAGCAGGCTGGCGCTCGCGAATAAGGCAATCAGGATGCGCATGGTGATCAATGTTGTTTGAGCCAATCGAGCGTGATGCGGCGGATGCGCAGACGATTCAGGGCCCCCACCTTGCTATCGCCTGCGCAGTAGCCGATGAGCATGGCGTCACCCACAAAGTGAATGGCGGTGTAGTGGTAGAGACCGTCGGGATCGTCCTCGATGAGCTTACGCTGCGGCCAGGTTTTGCCGCCGTCGGAGGAGATCGCGGCGACAAAGGGATTGCGCTTCTTGGGCGGGAAAGGGAACATGCCGGAGTGGTCGTTGTAGATGGCCAGGAGATCTTCGCTGCCGGGCAGGCGCTTGATGCTGGCTGGGCCGTTGGGGGACTTCATCTCTGTGGGGACGGGGGGCGTAAAAGTCTTGGCGGCATCCGTGGATTCAAAACCATACTGCGCGCCTTGATCGGTACGGCTCCAGGAAAAGATCGAGCCGTCAGCGCGCTCGACGACACCCGGTTCCTGGAGACCGCTACCGCTGCGCACTGGCATGGCCCACCAGCTAGATGATTCTGTCCAGGTGCCTCCTTCGTCATCTGAATAGAGCCAGGTGGCGATCGCCCGCGCGTCCCAGGATTTGCTCGTATGCGGGTCGGTGCCGCGTGATCGGTGAAACGCCAGGGGGATGATGATACGGCCTTTGCTGGTCTGGATGACGCGATCATTGTTCATCACAAAATAACCAGGGGCTTGTTGGACGAGCTTTGGCTCTGTCCAAGTCTCGGCGTCATCGGTGGAGGTGCGCATGTGCGGGCGGCAGTCGATCCAACTGTTCTTGAGGCAATAAAACATCGCTAGTTTTCCGCTGGCCAGCCGCAGCAGTGAGACACTCATCACGTTGTTGCCTGCCGTGTTTTCCACCACCGTGACGGGTGCGCTCCAGGTGCGGCCTTGATCGTCCGAATGAATCCGCACGAGGCGCGCAGGACTTTCATCACCAGCGCCGCCGTAGAATTGGGAGTAGATAAAAATGACGCGCCCAGAGGCAAGCGTGGCAAAGGAACCCTCCGAATTGCGCGGATTGGCTGGGCTGGGATCAAGATTCAGGGTGATGACGCTCTCCGGCTCTGCATAAGCGCAGCTACAGGCGAGGACCAAGAGGGCGAAGAGATATTTCATTGTGGCGAGCGAGTGAGGGCTCGCAGCAATACGGCGGTGAGCCCCACTTTATGTCGCCTGGGCTTGCCAGGATGTGAGATCGTCCCTGCCGATGTCGTAGTGAATCCGATAGCGTCCCTCCTTGCCCATGCACCTTTGTTTCTCCTGCGTCCTCTTTTGCGCCTTGTCTCTGAGTGTTGCCGCCGACACGGAGCCGGTTCTGACCCTGCCCATTCGCGTGCATCTGATGCAGTCGGATTCAAATCCCGCGATGCATACCACGCTGGTCGAAGCCGATGTGCTGCGAATCTTGGAAAAGGTAAATCGTATCTGGGCACAGGCAGGTATCCAGTTTGAACTAGAGCCGATTCAACGAACGCAGGCGATTGAGTTGGAGCCCACCATGCGGTTGAAGCCGGAGTTTGATCGCGTCAAAGCCATGGTGCCAAAGGCCAGTCTCAGCGCTGGGGCGATCGACATCGCCTATGTGAAGACCGTGACGCCCAACGGCTTCTACTACGGCGAACCGATTGTCGTCAAAGACACCGCGAAGCTGCGCGAGGTTGAGGGAGGGTTAGATGAACCGCTCCCACGAGTCACCTCCCATGAGATTGGCCATGCGCTGGGCCTGAAACATCGTCAAAATGAGACAAATCTGATGCAGTCTGGGACGACCGGCTTTTCCCTCAATGCCCACGAGATCGCCATCGCCCGCCAGAAGGCTCTGGCAAGAATCCGGCAAAGTGAATCCGGCGCTCCGTCTCAACCCTGAATTCATCCAGCCAACCTCCCCATGAAGCACCTCGCTTTTCTGCTCCTCGCCTGCCAATTGTCTGCGGCAGAGGTAGTCGGTTTCACCCCGACCACCGAGATCGTGATGAAGCATGACGACGGAAAGTTCCTCTGGTTTCATCCGCGCGCGACGGCGTATCCGGGTGGTGTGCTGATGACGATTCAGCGGCATCTGAAAGTCTCGGATTACTACTCCGGTCTCTATTTCATGACTCGCGATGGCATTGATGGTGCCTGGAGCGCGCCCATACTGACGCCGGAACTCGATTGGAAAAAACAGCCTGACGGCGTGACGATCAGCGTCGCTGATGTGACGCCTGGTTATCATGCCAAAACGGGTAAGATCATCGCCATCGGTGCCCGCGTGCGCTACAGCCCACAGGGGAAGCAACTGGAGGATGTGAAGCGTGCGCATCAGACCGTCTATGCTGTCTTTGATCCGACGAACCAAAAATGGACACCCTGGCAGGTGTTGGAGCTACCAGTCGTTGACGAGTTTAATTTTGCACGCAACGCTTGCTCGCAGTGGTTGGTGAAGCCCGATGGGACACTACTGGTGCCCCTTTACATTGGTAAGAGCGCCAAGGATCGATTCAGCACCACGGTCGCGGAGTGGAGCTTTGATGGGGAAGCGCTGACCTTCGTCAAAAATGGCAATGTGTTGCGCTTGGACATTGCCAGGGGCCTCTACGAGCCATCGCTCGCCACGTATGCTGGACGCTATTTCCTGACGCTTCGCAATGACGAGCGCGGTTATGTCAGCACCAGCGATGACGGTCTGCAGTTTGCTGAGCCGAAGCCGTGGACTTTTGACGATGGGACAGAGCTTGGCAGTTACAATACCCAGCAGCATTGGCTCACCCACAGTGATGGATTGTTCCTGGTCTATACGCGACGTGGTGCTAACAACGACCACATCGTCCGCCATCGGGCACCGCTCTTCATGGCGCAGGTGGATCCAGAGACGCTGCAAATTTTACGCAGCACGGAGCAGGTCGTGGTGGCGGAACGAGGTGCGGAGTTGGGGAACTTTGGTGCCTGTTCGATCAGCAAAGATGAGTCGTGGGTGACGGTGTCTGAGGGCATGTTCATGAAGGACTCAAAGACACGCGGGGCGGAAGGTGCGACCTTTGTCTCACGGATTCGCTGGTCCAAGCCCAACCTTGGTTTTCCTGATAGCAGGGGCTCGATGGAGAGGAAGTGACCCAACTCCAAACTTCGACGAAGACACCGACAAAAGTTTGTGCATGATAAGAGTAATGATCCATCGATCCCGCCACTCCCTTGCCGCGCTTGCGGTCACTTTGATGCTGAGCCTCAGCGCCGCTGCGCAGGAGGCCCAGGACGGCTGGGTCACGCTGTTCAATGGCACCAATCTGGATGGTTGGACGATCAAGATTGCCAAGCATCCGTTGGGAGAGAACTTCGCTAATACCTTCCGCATTGAGGACGGTATCCTGAAGGTCAGCTACGACGACTACGACAAGTTTGATCAGCAGTATGGGCACCTCTTCACGAACGTGGCCTATTCCCACTACCTCTTTCGCGTCGAGTATCGCTTTACCGGCACGATGATGCCGGACGCGCCGAAGTATGTGAACCTGAACAGCGGCATCATGATCCACGCCCAATCACCCCAGAGCATGCGCATGGATCAGGGCTTCCCCAGCAGTCTGGAGATGCAGTTCTTGGCTGATGAGGGCAAAGGCCCGCGCTCGACGGCGAATCTCTGCACGCCTGGAACGAATGTGGAGATCGGCGGGGAACTTGTCACCCAGCACATTGTGAAGTCCACTGCACCCACCTTTCCTGCTGACGAATGGGTAAAGATGGAGATCGAAGTGGATGGCAACGAAGAGGTGATCCATCGCGTGAATGGCGTCGAAGTCCTGCGCTACCAGCGCCCACAACTTGACCCGAAGGATAACAACGCCCCCGCGACCGACCTGCTGAAAGCGGGGGCACCGCTCATGCTGAGCTATGGCCACATCGCCCTCCAGGCGGAGGGACAGCCTGTTTGGTTTCGAAATATCCAACTCAAGTCGCTCGAAAAATAACCCGCCTTCGTCCCATGCACGCGCCGTCAGATTCCATCGATCTGGAAGAACGCCTCAGCCGGCCCTCCGCCGCTGTCGTTGAAATGATGCGCCGTCTGCCGGGCGATATTGTCTTCCTCGGAGTCGCTGGCAAGATGGGGCCGACACTCGCACGCATGGCACGTCGCGCCACGGATGAGGCCGGTATCGCACGACGCATCATCGGCGTGTCTCGCTTCAGCGCGCAGGGTAGTCGCGATGGTCTGGAGCAACATGGCGTCGAGACCCTCTCTTGTGATTTGCTTGATGCTGCTGCCATCGCAGATCTTCCCGACGCGCCGAACGTCGTCTTCATGGCGGGCATGAAATTCGGTGCCAACAGCCAGGAACCGCTGACCTGGGCCATGAATGTCCTCCTGCCTGCTCGCATCGCGGAAAGATATGCCACCTCGCGCATCGCAGCTTTTTCCACCGGGAATATCTACGGCCTTGTCCCATCGACCAGCGCAGGCTCGAGCGAGGATGATCATCCGCAGCCCCTTGGCGAATATGCGATGAGCTGTCTCGGTCGCGAGCGTGTCCTACAGCACGCAGCAATCACCCAGGGGACGCCCATTTCCCTCATCCGGCTCAACTACGCCTGCGACCTGCGCTATGGGGTCTTGGTGGATATCGCGCGCAAGGTCTTCAGCGGTCAATCGGTGGATGTCAGCATGGGTTACTTCAATACGATTTGGCAGGGCGACGCCAATGCACTGTCGCTCCTGGCCTTGGAAAAAACTCAAGCGCCTGCGTGGAAGATTAATCTCACGGGTCGCCAATGTCTGCGAGTGAGGGAGGTCGCCGAGGCCTTTGGGGCGCTTTTTGGCAAACCCGCGAACATCATTGGCGAGGAAGCATCTGATGCGCTGTTGAGCGATGCGACGCGTTGCTTTCAACAACTCGGCGTCCCGCATGTCGAAGAAACGACGCTCATCGAATGGGTAGCCGATTGGATTGCCCGTGGTGGTGAAGGATTGGACAAACCGACCCACTTCGAATCACGCGATGGACGCTTCTGATACTGACCCCGAGACATGGCTGGCCGCGCTGCAACGCGGCCTCGTCATCCCTGCCTGCCCGCTCGCCTTAAATGCGCAGCGCCAGTTGGATGAAGAACGCCAGCGCAGATTGATCCGCTATTACACTGCCGCTGGCGCAGGTGGGGTCGCAGTGGCGGTGCATACCACACAGTTTGCGATTCGTGATCCTGGCATCGGCCTCTTCCAGCCCGTGCTGGAGATTGCTGCAGAAGAACTCAAAGCGGCAGACGCCCGGCATGGACGCAACCACGTCCGCATCTGCGGCATCTGCGGCCCCACCGCCCAGGCCATCGCAGAGGCAGAAACACTCGCATCGCTGGGTTACCACGCCGGGTTGCTGAGTCTTGCGGCGCTACGGCTGGAGGATGACGACCTCCTCATCATGCATTGCAAAGCCGTCGCGCAGGTCTTGCCCATCATCGGCTTTTATCTGCAACCCGCAGTCGGCGGACGGGTGCTATCGCAGCGTTTCTGGCGTCGCTTTGCCGAGATCGAAAACGTCATAGCCATCAAGATCGCGCCGTTCAACCGCTATCAGACACTCGATGTCGTTCGCGCGGTCGCTGAGTCTGGCCGCGAAGACATCGCGCTCTACACTGGCAATGACGATAACATCGTCCTGGACCTCATCACCCCTTATCGCTTTCAGATCGACGGACGCCCTATGGAACGGCGCATCGTCGGCGGTCTCCTCGGTCACTGGAGCGTCTGGACCAAGCGCGCGGTCGAGCTCCTAGAGCGCTGCCATCAAGTCGCAAAAGGGGATCAACCCATCCCGCCCGACTTGCTCCGCGCGGCCATCGAGGTCACCGATTGCAACGCCGCCTTCTTCGATGCCGCCCACAGCTTCCGTGGCTGCATCGCCGGCCTTCACGAAGTCCTGCGCCGCCAAGGCCTCCTCGAAGGCATCTGGTGCCTCGATCCAGGGGAGCACCTCAGCCCCGGCCAAGCCGAAGAAATCGACCAAGTCTATACCGCCTACCCACACCTCAACGACGACGATTTTGTGCGTGGGTTGTAGAGGGAGGGGGAGGTGTTATGCCTTGCTCCGTTTCTCAACATTAGCTCTTCGTGGATGTCAGCCGACTGTGACCCATCAAGGTTTTTAAAGCCGTGGCTTGCCTTCATTGGCTGGCTACGCTTTGTTAGGCAGTGCCCCAGGCTTGAATCGGCCTCCCTTCCAATTCTTCATCCTTAATGTTGGCCCCATCTCTTCGCAGCAATTTTACCCACCTTCAGGAGCACGACGAGCAGCTCCTGAGGTTGGGTATGCTGTCAGAGCGGTACTTTGCTGGAGACCCGAACACTTGTCTGCTGAAGCTCCGCCAGCTTACGGAAGTCATCGCTCAGATCGTTGCCAGCAATGTAGGTCTGCTCGATAAGCCAGACGAAGCCCAGTTTGAACTCCTTGGACGCCTGCGGGACCAGGGGATCTTGCCACGCGAGATTCATCAGCTCTTTGACGAGGTCCGACGTACTGGGAACGCCGCCAACCATGCCTTGTCTGGAGATCATCGCACGGCGCTAACCACCCTGAAACTTGCCTGGCAGATCGCTGTCTGGTTTCATCGCACCTTTAAAGACCCAAGATTTAAATCCGGCCCCTTCATCCCACCTCCGGCACCTCGTGATGAGACTGATGAATTACGTTCCGAATTGGAGTTGCTGACGAAAGCCCTGGGCGACTATCAAGCTGCGAATCACGAGAAAACCCAGCTTCTCGCAGCGCTGGAGAGCCAACTCAAGGCCGCAAAGAGCGAGAAAATATTCTGGGAGGATCTGGCGGCCGAGGTCGAAGCGGAAAAAAACGGCCTCAAAGAACGGCTCGCGGCTAAGCAGGCAGAGACCGTTGCACAATCTGCGGCCCAGGTGGATGGGCTTGTAAGAGCGTCCAACGAAGCCGCACAGAAGGTCGAGCTCGACGAGGTGGGGACACGCAAGCTCATCGACAGGCAACTGCGACAGGCGGGCTGGATCGTGGATTCGGTAGAGTTGCGTTACGCAAAGGGTGCCCGTGGGTGCAGGACAAAAGTGTCAGCGAAGCGAGCAGACGTTCTATTTTTTTGTGTTTGCAGATGTCTATTAGCTAGACATGTTTGACCATGCCCAAATCATCCCATCCTACCGAAGCCGCTCGCTGCGTCCTCTTGAGCCAAATCGCTGACATCACCACCATGCTGCCAGGCACTCTGGCCGAGGAATGGCGCCAGCGACCCAGCAAAGACGGTGAAGCAACCGAGCGAGTTGGCCCCTACTTCAAACACCAAGTGTGGAAGGATGGCCGCAATGTGAGTCGCCGCGTGCCTGCGGATCAAGCCGCCCAGTTGCGCGAGGACATCGACAACGCCAAACGGTTCGAACAACTCACCACCCAATTGGCCAACCTCAATTTCGAGCACACCCTCGCCCTGCGTGCCGCTACAGACTCCGCTGGACATCACGTCGAGAGTAAAAAAACTTCGCGAAGACGCTGCCCTCGAAAAGTTTGCCGAAACCCAAGCTTTCCTCTCCAAAGTCAAAACGACCCTGAGTTCCGGCGCTCTAGGCGAGAGCTCCGAATGGATCGAACAGGGGCTGCGTGATGCACTGATGCGCGACGGCAACCAGATCATCGCGTCCCTTTACAACGACCGTTCCCTGCTACCCGACGATGCCCCACCGCTGCCCTTTGAAACGCTCCACCGCAACCGCCCCCGACGCCTCCACACTCTCTTTGGACGCATCAAGCTACACCGCAATTACCACCACCATACCAAGAGTGGAGCAGGTCGCTGTCCGCTCGACGACCTTCTCGGCCTTGACGGTGCCTTCACCCCCGCCGTCGCCAAGCTCATGTGCCGGGCTGCCAGCCGGGCAGGCTCTTATCAGGAGGCCGCCACCGACTTAGACGCCTATGCAGGATTAACCCTCGATCCCCGCGACTTAGGCCGCCTCGTCAGCGCTGTGGCTCCCGGTCTGCGCAGTGCTCTGGCCGGACTCACTCCCGCTTGCTGCCCAACCCCGGCTTCTCCCGTTCCCGTCCTCTACGTCAGTTGTGACGGCACTGGCACCCCCATGCGCCGCGAAGAGCTTCAAGGCGTCAAAGGCAAACAGGAAGACGGCACAGCCCGCACACGCGAGGCTAAACTCGGGTGCGTCTTCACCCAAACCGTCCGTGACGAGGAAGGCCGACCGCTGCGCGACGCGGACTCCACTAGCTATGTGGGCACTTACGCCGGTTGTCGTGAGATCGCCGTGGCACTCCATCAGGAGGCGCGACGACGTGGCCTCGAGCGTGCCGCACAGGTCGTGACTATCGGCGATGGTGCGGCATGGATTTGGGAAAACAGCCGACTTACTTTCCCCGGGGCCGTCGAAATCCTCGACTTCTACCATGCCAGCCAACACGTAGGCCAGCTTGCCTCCGCCATCTACGATCACGATCCCCAACAAGCCGCCGCCTGCCGCACTCGTTGGTGCCACGACATGAAACAAAGCAGCCCTGCGGCCCTGTTGGCCGAATCGCGCGCACTGCTCCAACAGCACCCCCAATGGAGTCAGGACAAACTCAAAGCCATTCAGACACAAATCAACTATCTGGAAACCCACTCCACCCGCACCGAATATGGCCATTATCAGGCTCAGGGCTGGTTTATCGGGTCAGGCGTCATTGAGGCCGGTTGCAAAACCCTCGTCGGACGCCGCCTCAAACAATCAGGCATGTTTTGGAGTCAGACCGGCGCGGAAGACATCCTCAGCCTTCGCTGCCTCGTTCTCGGCCCCCACTTCAACACGACTTGGAACGCACGCCGCAAGGATATCCTCAAGCAGCAGGCCATCGCAAGGCGCTGGTCCCCCACCAATCAAAAATCAGCCGCCTGACTTTTTTGTCCTGCACCCGGTGCCCGTCCTCAAAAGGGAAAGAACATGGCCATCGCCGAATGGCCCACTGAGACAGGGCCGGCGGACTATATCCTTTTCGTTGGACTGACCCCCATGGCTACGGTCGAAGCAAAGCGCAAGAACGTGAATGTTTCCGCCTCGCTCCAGCAGGCGAAGCGCTATGCCAGAGGCTTTCAACCCTGCTCATATACTGAGATGCACGCTACAAATTGGGGCGCGCAGCATGAATTCCGCCTGCCGTTTATCTTCTCCGCCAATGGTCGTCCCTTTCTCCGGCAGTTGGAGACACACAGCGGCATCTGGTTCTGTGATGTCCGTCGTCCCGACAATCTGGGGCATGTGCTCGATGGCTGGTATTCACCGGAAGGCCTGACAGCGCTCTTGAAGCGGGATGAGGCCGCAGCTTATGCCCAGCTTGCCACGGAGAGCTTCGATTACGGTTTCGTGGTGCGTGATTACCAGCAGCGGGCGATCCTGGCTACAGAGGCTGGCATTCAAAGAGGGTTGCGTGCACTGCTGATTGCCATGGCTACTGGCACCGGGAAAACAAAGACATGCATCGCGCTGATCTACCGCCTGCTGAAGACAAAGCGCTTTCGCCGCATTCTCTTCCTGGTGGATCGTTCAGCTCTCGGCGAGCAGGCGGCAAATGCCTTCAAGGACACGCGCATGGAGAGCCTGCAAACCTTTGCCAACACCTTTGGCATCAAGGAGCTCGACGACGCCTCTCCCGATACCGAGACTGCAGTCCACATCGCCACCATCCAGGGAATGGTCGCCCGGGTGCTCAATCCGTCAGAAGGTGTCGCGCCTCCTACCGTCGATCAATACGACTGCATCATCGTCGATGAATGCCACCGCGGCTACCTGCTCGACCGCGAACTATCGGACACGGAGATGAGTTTCCGCAGTTACGACGACTACATCTCCAAGTATCGCCGCGTGCTCGACTACTTCGATGCCGTTAAGATCGGCCTTACCGCTACGCCAGCGCTGCACACAACCGAGATCTTCGGGCCGCCAATCTACACCTACAGCTATCGCGAGGCTGTCATTGATGGCCATCTCATCGACCATGAGCCGCCCGTTACGATCAGGACGGAGCTCTCCGAAAACGGCATCGTTTGGAAGAAGGGCGAGGACGTGCAGGTCTATAAAAACAAGGAGGGCGAGATCGAGCTCTACAAGGCTCCAGACGAGATCAAGATCGAGGTCGATAACTTTAACAAGAAGGTCATCACCAAGTCCTTTAACGGAGTCGTGTGTGATTACCTGGCCAAGGAGCTTGATCCAGCTTCACGGCAGAAGACCCTCATCTTCTGCGCCACCGACGCCCATGCGGACCTCGTGGTGGATCTCTTGAAAAAGGCCTTCGTCAAAGTCTGGGGAAGCGTGGATGACGACGCGGTCATCAAGATCACCGGGGCCGCTGACAAGCCGCTCAAGTTGCTGCGTCGCTACAAGAATGAGCTAAACCCCAATGTGGCCGTTACCGTAGATCTACTCACCACCGGCATTGATGTGCCAGAGATTTGCAATCTTGTCTTCCTGCGCCGGGTGAACAGCCGCATCCTGTTTGATCAGATGCTTGGCCGTGCCACGCGACAATGTGACCCTATCGGGAAGGACATCTTCCGCATCTACGATGCGGTGCGTCTGTATGAGGCATTGCAGCATCTGACTGACATGAAGCCCGTCGTGGTCGATCCGACGATCAGCTTTACGCAGCTTACCAAGGAACTCGCCACCGTCAGCACGGAGGAGGCCCGCACCCTTGTTCGGGATCAATTCCTATCCAAACTTCAGCGCAAGAAGCGCCACCTTTCCGAGAAGGCTACCAGAGACTTCGAGACCGCGGCGGGCATGACCCCAGACGAGTTCGTGAAGCACCTGCAAAAGCTGCCGCTCGATCAGGTGGCCGCCTGGTTTCTTGAACACCAGGATCTTGGCGAGATTCTCGACCGCAAGTCCGATGGACCGTCGGATCCCATCTTCATCTCGGGCCATGAGGACAAATTCATCGTCGCTGAACGTGGGTATGGGGCAGGCAAAAATCCCGAGGATTACCTCCAGGAGTTCAGGACCTTCATCCAGACTCAAGGGAACAAGCTGCCCGCCCTCATCACCGTCGTCACTCGACCGCGTGAGCTGACCCGTGCCCAGCTCCGCGAGCTTCACTACGAACTCGACAAAGCAGGATTCTCCGAATCGAGTCTCTCCACCGCCTGGAAGGAGATGACGAATCAGGAGATCGCCGCTCGCATCATTGGCTATATTCGTCAAGCCGCTTTGGGCGATCCGTTGGTGCCCTACGATCAGCGGGTGGATACCGCCCTGCAGACCATGCTTGCATCCCGCGCATGGAGCACCCAGCAGAAAGAGTGGCTCAAAAAACTCGCTGCCCAGACCAAGGCCAATAGCCTCGTTGATCGCGCCGCGCTCGACGATCCCATCCTCATCTTCAAACGTGAAGGCGGCGGCTTCGCCCGCCTCAACAAGCTCTTTGACGGCCAGCTCCAGCAGGTCCTCGAAACCTTCAACGACACGGTATGGAAACCGGCGGCATGATCAAGAGAGGACGAATGATGAAGCTAGAAGGATGATCGATGAAACTTTCCAATCCATTCTGCGCCCGCTCCTTTTTTTCATCCTTCATAAATCATCCTTCATCCTTTAAATGACCCACGACATCGTCAGCAAACTCTGGAACCTCTGCAACGTCCTCAAGGACGACGGCGTGACCTATCACCAATACGTCACCGAGCTGACTTACCTCCTCTTCCTCAAAATGGCGCAGGAGACGGGCACCGAGGAACAGATCCCTGTTGGCCATCGCTGGGCGGATTTGGAGGCGAAGACCGCCCCGCAGCGGCTGGAGTTTTATAAGCTCACCCTCATCCACCTTGGCTCCCATGGCTCCCGGCTCACGAAGGAGATCTTTGCCAACGCCTCCTCCTTCATCAAAAAGCCCGCCACCCTCTCCACCCTCGTCACGGAGATCGACAAGCTCGACTGGTATTCCGCCAAGCAGGAAGGCCTGGGCGACATGTATGAGGGCCTGCTGGAGAAAAACGCCAACGAGAAGAAATCCGGTGCCGGTCAATACTTCACCCCGCGCCCGCTGATCGACAGCATGGTCGCCATGATGAAGCCCACGCTGGAGGATGTCATCCAGGACCCCGCCGCAGGCACCGGCGGCTTCCTCATCGCGGCCAATCACTACCTGCGGGAGCATCACGACTTCGACAGCCTCACTGAGGCCCAGCAGCGGAAGTATCAAACGAATACCTTCTTCGGCATGGAGCACGTGCAGGACACCCACCGCCTCGCCTTGATGAATCTCATGCTCCACGGCATCGACGGCGGCATCCGTTATGGCGATACCCTCTCCCCCGAGGGCCAGGCCCTGCCCAAGGCCACGCTGAACCTCTCGAACCCGCCCTTCGGCACCAAAAAAGGCGGCGGCCTGCCCACCCGAGACGATTTTACTTATCCCACCAGCAACAAGCAGTTCTGCTTCGTCCAGCACATCTACCGCGGCCTCGCCCCCGGCGGACGCGCCGCCGTCGTCCTGCCGGACAATGTCCTCTTTGAGTCCGGCGTCGGCAAAGACATCCGAAAGGACCTCATGGAGAAGTGCAACCTGCACACCATCCTCCGCCTCCCCACCGGCATCTTCTACGCCCAGGGCGTGAAGACGAACGTCCTCTTCTTCACCCGTGGCCAGACGGACAAGGGGAACACCAAGGAAGTTTGGGTCTATGACCTCCGCGCCAACATGCCGCAGTATGGCAAACGCACCCCGCTCACCCGCGATCACTTCAGCGAGTTCGAGACCGCCTTTGGCACCGATCCCCAAGGCAACCCCGCAGCCCTGAAGAAGCGGAAGGACACTGGCGACACCGGACGCTTCCGCAAATTCACCCGCCAGTGGATCACCGAGCGCGACGACAGCCTCGACATCGCCTGGCTCAAAGACGACAGCGCCGAATCCAGCGCCGACCTCCCCGAGCCTTCCGTCCTCGCCACCGAGGCCCTCGGCGAACTCGAACACATCATGAACGACCTGCGCGGCATCCTGGCGGAACTGGGAAATGATGAAGGATGAGGGATGAATGATGAAACCCCGATTCGCTAACCCATGAAAAAGCCTACCCCGCAGGTTGTGAAAAAGCGCCTTCAAGCTCCGAAGCCAAAGGCCAAGGTCCCTGCCGCTCAAGAGGCCGTGACTTTGGTGGATGACTTGCATGACCTGATCCTCTCCTGCCGCACCGCCCTTGCCCAGCAGGTCAATAGTGGCCTTGTCATGCTTTACTGGCTGGTTGGAGAGAGGTTGAATCGGGACCTTCTGCCAGATGGCAAACGGGCTGCCTACGGGCAGCAGATCGTCGATGCTGCGGGAGCCGCGCTCGCAGCAGCCCATGGACAGGGATTTACCGCAAAAAACCTGCGTCGCATGATGCAGTTCGCCTCGATCTACCCGAATCGGGAAATTGTCGTAACACTGTCACGACTATTGAGCTGGAGCCACCTTTTCGCCCTTCTCCCACTCAAAGACGCCAACGCCCGCGCCTACTACGCCCGCGTCGCTGGTGAGGAACGCTGGAGCGTGCGCCACCTCCGCCAGCGCATCGAGGCGAAGGAATATGAACGCCCGGCCCTGGCCACATTGAGACAAGGCAGCCCCGAGTCAGCCTTCCGCGTGCCCACCGGCGACATAGCTGCTCTCACCCCCGCTCTCGTCTTCAAAGACCCCTACCTGCTCGACTTCCTCGGCCTGCCCCCCGGCTACAACGAGCGGGACCTGGAAACCGCCATCCTGCGTGAGCTGGAGCGCTTCATTCTTGAGTTGGGCCGTGGCTTCGCCTTCGTCGAGCGGCAAAAGCGCCTCATCATCGACGGCGAGGATTTCTACATCGACCTCCTCTTTTTCCACCGCCGCCTGCGCAGGCTGGTTGCCGTCGATCTAAAGCTCGGTCGCTTCAAAGCCGCCCACAAAGGCCAAATGGAGCTTTACCTTCGCTGGCTGGACAAACACGAGCGCCAGCCCGGCGAAGACCCACCCCTCGGCCTCATCCTCTGCGCCGAGGCCTCCCATGAGCAGATCGAACTCCTCGAAATGCACCAGGACGGCATCATGGTCGCCGAATACTGGACCGAACTTATGCCCAAGAAAGAACTCGCCCAGCGCCTCCACCAAGCCCTCATCGAAGCCCGCGAACGTCTCGCCGCTCAGGGCATCTTGGAAGCGGGTGAAGCAGAAGACGAGGAGGTGGCTAAGTGAAGGAAATGACGAATGACGAACTGCCGGAAGGGTGGCTCTCTTGCTCACTCGGCGATGTCGTTGACTACGGGAAGACGACAAAAGCTGAACCGTCTGAAATCGAGGAGAGCGCTTGGATTCTCGAACTCGAAGACATCGAGAAGGACACTTCGAAGCTGCTTGAGCGCCGGACATTCGCTGACCGCCAATCCAAGAGCACCAAGAACCGTTTCGAGGTTGGCGATGTGCTCTATGGCAAGCTGCGTCCGTATTTGAACAAGGTCATCATCGCTGACCAGCCAGGCTACTGCACGACGGAAATCATCCCGCTGAAGCCCAACGTGGCTCTGGAAGGCCGCTATCTGTTCTCGTGGCTCAAGCATCCCGAATTTCTCGATTATGTCAGCAATGTGAGTCACGGCCTGAACATGCCTCGGCTTGGAACGGATGCTGGGAAGGCCGCGCCTTTCATTCTCGCCCCCCTCGCCGAGCAGAAGCGGATCGCGGACAAGCTGGAGGCGGTGCTGGGGCGGGTGGACGCCTGCCGCGCCCGCCTCGACCGCGTCCCCAACCTCCTCAAACGCTTCCGCCAATCCGTCCTCGCCGCCGCCACCTCCGGCCAGCTCACCGAGGATTGGAGGGAGGAGAATGATTCGATCCAGCCGAACACCACCCAGCGAGAAGTCGCAGAGCTTATCGAAGCACGTCGGAAGGCATCGTCACCGAAAACAAAATTCAAAGAACCTGCGTCCGCTGATATGTCTCAGTGGAAGGTGGAAGTTCCGCCTCCTTGGTCGGTTGAAAGCGTGTCCGCTTTTGCTGTGTGCCTGGATTCCATCCGCGTGCCTGTGAAGCGTGAGCAGCGAGCAAACACTAAAGGACTCTATCCGTATTACGGAGCCAACGGCGAGGTGGACAGAGTTGATGAATACCTCTTCGATGACGAACTCGTTTTGGTAACAGAAGACGAGACATTCTACGGACGAGAAAAACCGATCGCGTATCGGTCCAGCGGCAAATGCTGGGTGAACAATCATGCCCATGTTTTGAGAGCAGCAGATGAAACCTCTTCGGACTATCTCTGCTATGCACTCATGTACTACGAGATCATACCTTGGCTCACGGGAACCACGGGAAGAGCCAAGCTCACTCAAGGCGTGCTGAATGCGCTGCCCATAGCTGTGCCACCCAAGGTCGAGATGATCGAAATCGTCCGCCGTGTCGAAGCGCTGTTCGCGATGGCCGACCGGATCGAAGCCCGCCTGACGGCGGCGCGAGCCCAAGTGGAGCGCCTGACCCCCGCCACCCTTAGCAAAGCCTTCCGCGGCGACCTCGTCCCCCAAGACCCCAACGACGAACCCGCCTCCGTGTTGTTGGAGCGGTTGAAAGATCGGTCTCAGGATTTCGAAGGTGCCACCCATAAAGGACGAACCAAGCTTCCCCCGAGACCAAGCAGGGGGCGCTAAGGAGTGGAATCAGGGAGGAAAGTCAGAGGTTGCATTAATCACATCCCTCGGCTCTAGTTTGATTTATGAGCCGCCCGCGTGTCTTTCGTGACCCCATCCATGGATTGATCAGCATTGATCCCGGTGATGAATTTTTGCTGGCCTTGATCGACACGCCTGAATTTCAACGGCTACGCCGCGTGAGGCAGCTCGGAGTCAGCCATTTGACCTACCCTGGGGCTGAACACACGAGGTTCAATCACAGCATGGGCGTCTTTCATGTGGCCCAGCGGATGCTCGAAGTTCTGGAAAGGCGTCACGGCAAGGACAACATGATTGGCCGACTGATTGCCGAACACGGACGGAGTGTAAAGGCAGCCGCCCTCCTGCATGATACGGGGCATGGGGCGTTTTCACACTTGATGGAGCGCGCCTTCCCCGATACGGCCGAGCATGAGGAGCGCTCTCAACGCATGATCTCCGGCTCAGGCAGCACCATCCCGAGTCTCCTGAAGAAGCACGGACTCCAAGCGTCAACCGTGGCGGACATCGTCGGCAAGCGGTTCAGCCACCGCTTTTTGCAGGATATTGTGAGCAGTTCTCTGGATGCCGACCGGATGGACTATTTGCTACGAGATGCCCACTTCACGGGTGTGCGCTACGGCATCTACGATCTGGAGTGGCTGGTCAACTCACTGTGCCTCGGGACACTGAAACCGGACGACGGCGAGGTGGAGGGCCTGCTGCGCTTGAGTCTGGATTACAAGCGGGGGCTCCACTCTGCTGAACAGTTACTGATGGCCCGCCAGCACATGAGTGTGCAGGTTTATTTTCACAAAAGCACGCGGCGCTGGGAGGCTCATTTGCTGTGCTTGTTCAGAGAGGCTGCGCGGCTTGCCAAAGATGACAAGCTGCCCGTCGGGACGTTTCCCATGGTCAACGACTACTTTGCCAAGGAGGGAGGAGTCGAGGATTCACTTTTTCTCCAGATTGATGAGCCCTGCATCATCGGCTGTTTCAGCCTGTGGGCGCAAAGCACCAAGGCCCAACACAAGCTGATCGCCCTGCTTTCGCGGGCCTATCTAAACCGCGCAAAGATCTTCAAGATGAAAGAACTCGAACCCGGAGCTGCCACCGAGGCTCAGTGGCGGGCCGCGCTCGAAGGGTTGGGAGCCAAGTGGCGGAACTCATGGGAGCTGGATTACATCCAGTTTACCGCCTACAAGATGCCAAAAGACGGTGAGCGGGAAGCCAACCCGGAGGACTATTTTCAGAAAATTGCTACGAATGCGGTTCTGCTGAGCCATGGCGGTCCAGAAGATGCGGCCATGCCCGTTCAGGACGAATCCCCGATCTTCCGTACGCTGGGTGGACCGGAGCAACCCAAGTTTTTGAGACTTTATTTCCTTCCTGAACTGGAGCGTTCCATTGTAAAAATTGACAAAAAACTAAACCAAAGATAAAGCGTGAGCTTATGAACAGCATTTTAATCATCGGCCAACTTTTGGAGGCAGTGGGCGCGGTTGAGGGACGAAAAAAGTTCCAGAAGCTAATTCACATCCTGCAACACTTGGGGGTGCCCTTTCACTTCCGATTCGGCTATCTCCACTACGGCCCCTACTCCAGCGAACTCGATGGTCAACTCCAGGCTTTTGAGGGTGAAGGCTTGATCAAAGAAGAACCTTTGATCAGCGGCATCTATAAGACCTATCGGTTCACGGCTCAGGAGGGGCTAAAACAACTCGTCTCCAACCTGACGGGCGATAAAACACTGCCTTTGGCCGGACTCGCCAGAGAACTGAACGAGAAGACCTCCCAGGAACTGGAGGCAATCAGCACCATTTATTATCTGCAAAGCGGCGGCAAGCACGGAGCTGAACTCAAAGAGGCCTTTTGCGCTCTCAAGCCCAAGTTTGCCGCTTTTTTCGACCAACGGCTGAAGACAGCCAGAGAGCTTGAAAAGAAGCGAAAGAAGGCTGCCTGATCTAGGATTCTGATGAATTCCGCAGAGATACCCTGCCTGTGCGATGCCCGGGGTTCACTTACCAGGCCCACCGCCCGCATCTCTGCATTCCGCACCACTAAATCGACGGTGACCACCCAAAACGGATTCGGCCTGAAACTCGGCTGTCCGCTTCGCGACCGGTGGGTAACTCGCAGTGCCAAAGTCGTGCAATTGGAGCTCGAAGGCCTTCCCGACCAGCTGGAGGTGAAGCTGCGAGGTGGCTTCTGGAACAAGTGTGCCGAATTCATGCATGAAGCCATTCATGGCTGGATCTTGGGCCGAGGCCTTCCCATTCCTTGGCAACCCGGCAAGCCGCATCACTTCGAGATGGAGCGGATCAGTGGAACGGAATTTCGGGTCCGCCAAGTAGGTGGTCATCAACGAACCCAGGCAATTCAAACCATCAACAAGAAGAAAACGGTGATCGATAGCAATGGGTGCATGAATATGGGCGGAGGGTGGGCGTGATGTCGATCACGGCCTTTTCGTTCGCGCTCTGGGCTGTCGGGGGGCTGGCCGCAGTCTATGCGGTGACGGTGGTCGCCCTGTTTACGCGCCAGAAAGCGCGAAGGCGTCTGCAACCGCCGGAGCGATTGGAGGTCTTGCGCGGTCCCGGGGAATCCCTGCGGCGAAAGATGGATGAGCTGGCGGAGGGGGCCGTATCGCGGCGGTAGCTTCGCGAATGCCAGTCCCGAGTGGATGAGGAGCAATGGCTGAAGGTGCTGCCTGAAGCGTGGAGCGAACAGCCGGGGCCAAGTAAAAATGTTGTTGTCTGAACACAACAAGATGTTGTAGTGTCAATACAACAAAACAACACCATGAAGACAACGCACGAGAACTTTGCCGCTTTTTTCCAAGCGCTCCGAAAAGAGCACCGCATCACCCTGCGGCTTTTTTGCGATGCCGCCGGAGCCGACCCAGGAAACATCAGCCGCATGGAACGGCGGGCGATCCCACCGCCGCAGGACCGTGAGATTCTAACGCGTTACGCGAAGGCTCTGAACCTGAAGGAGGGTAGTGATGCGTGGTATTTGTTTTTTGATCTGGCGGCGGCTGATCGCGGCATCATTCCGCAGGACATCATGAACGATGCGGAACTGGTAAAGGAACTGCCGGCTTTCTTCCGAACACTGCGGGGCCAGAAGCCGACCGAGACTGAGATGCGGAAGGTCATCGAGAAAATCCGCAAGAGCTGAGCCATGCCCGCTGACGCGCGAAACTTCAAAGCCCCCTACATCAGCCAGCAGCAATGCTGGGCGGCGGCGGACCAGTTCCGCCAGCAGTACTGGCCTGCGGGAGACCTTCCCGTGGATGTGCTGGCCGTGGCTGAATTTGACCTGGGTCTGGAAATCCGCACGATCACGGGCCTGAAAGAGGATGCGGATGTGGACGCCCTACTTCTGGGGGACTGGAAGACGCTGATCGTGGATCACCAGCAGTATATGGACGACCGCTTTGTGAACCGGCTGAGGTTCAGCATCGCCCATGAGCTGGGGCACTTCGTGCTGCACAAGACGGTGTTTGACAGCGTACCGCGTGAGAGTGCGGAGGAGTGGATCTCCTTCATGCAGGAAATGCTGGACAAGGAGTACGGCCTGCTGGAGTACCACGCCAACGAGTTCGCCGGAAGGCTGCTGGTTCCGGTGGATGAGCTGCGCGTGCAGTTTGAAAGAGTGCTGCTGGAAGTGGAGCGTAAAGGCATGACCAGGGTCAGCCTGACGGATGCCCACATCTCCTACCTCTGCATTCCTCTGGCGAAACACTTTGCCGTGTCGCAGGAAGTGATCGAGCGCAGGCTTTCCAAGGAAAAACTCTGGCCGGTTTGAATGAGCCGGGAGTGAGGGTGTTCGCAGAGCGGCAGTCGTTTGAATGAGCTATTCTCTCCAATTGTCTCCTGGCATTACGCGGTGCATGAACTCATCAAAAAGAGGCACGGTAAACCCTGTGTCGCCATGGCTTGGGCTCCAGATCATCCCTTTCGTGACGAGCTTGTTTCGCACCGGTCCGAGCGATGTCACCTTGCGTTCCATCACCTCCGCCACATCCCCTGATCGGCGAGGCCCAGGGCCGGGGCCGACACCGGGCGAGAAAGGGTTATGGACGGGAATCACGGCGAATAATAGCGAGTTTACCTTAGTTTATCAAGAATCGCTAAACCGAGGTAAACTCATTCAAATTGGAAGCACCGCACTTTCCTTCCCCACAACGGATATGGCCAGCACATGCACCGGATGCCACGGCATACGAATCGAAAGTCCCGTTTTGATGTGCATCGAGGCGCATGGCGCTCCAGGTGGGGAGCTTAGCGATAGCTCGGCCTTTAGCCCAGTGGTGATGGTCCCTTCCCCTTTCGGGCGGCGGTGCGGGCGATGCAGTCGCGGACGAGGCGGAGGCATTCTTCGGGGCTGGCGGGCATGGGCAGGGTGAGGGGTTGGCCGTGGACTTGGAGATGGCGCAGGGGACCCTCGCGGCGCACGTGGGTGACCTCAATGCCTTGGGCGGCGAAGAATTGGGTGACTTCCTGGTCGGTGGCGTAGCGGCTCATGGGGTTGGGTGTGGGGTCGTGGAGCTTCGTCCTCTTCCTCCTGCTCGTCCATCGTCGTCGAGATGTGGACGACAGGGGAATGGGTCAGGCGTGGAGTGCTGCTGCGCTGGGGGCTAGACTTTGGCGAGGCTGAGGAGTTCTTTGAGGCGGGTGATGTCGTTGGCGGAGGTTTTGGCGACAAAGCCTCGGGCGTGGGCGAAGTGGACGTCGGGCTCTTTGTCGATTCGGGTGAAGTCGTAGCGTGGATCGTCATTGTGGCGGCCGAGGCCGTAGCCGCTGCCGCGTCGGTCGGGGTAGATGAGGGCGGCGATGGTGCTGCTCTTGCCGATGCTTTCCAAGTAGCGGTCGATGCCAGCGGAGGGGTCGTCTGGGAGCGGATCGGTGCGGGGGAGGAAGAGGACTTCGTGGTCGGCGATGCTCCAGATCTCGGCATTCTGGGCGACGAAATCGATGTGGGTGCGGAGGTCGCGCAGGTATTCGAGGAGATCTTGACCGATGTAGCTGAGGACCTCCCAAAGCGGATCGCCGGGCTCTAGGCGGCTGGTTTTGGCGAAGCGGCGCAGGACGGTGATGTCGATGGGCGAGTTGAGCTTGCTCATGGTGGCGCGGTCGAGGCCGAGCCATTTGGCAGTGGCAATGGGGCCGCGTGTGTCGAACCATTCGGCGGGCTCTAGCCAATCGCAAAACCGCCGAGCGTCTTCGTAAACACCGAGGTGCTGAAGCACGAGGCTGAGCGCGCAGACGGGCGGGTGATCGGCAGGAAACTGGTGATGGTCAAAATTGTGTCGCTCCGGTGCGTGCTCGCCCCCGACATCGACGACGGCGATGGTGGGGTCTGCGAGATCGGCTGCGGTGGGTTCGCGGCGCACGATGGGGACGCGGTGGACGGCGGCGAGGAGGCTACAGGCGAGGAGTTCGTCCTTATGCGCACCGCCGGGATGAGTGAGAATGAGAGTGAGGGACATGGGAAATTTTGAGACCACTGAGTCGGCTCAGAGGAACGGGCCTACCAGGGCGCGTGATGGCGTGAGGTTCCAGTGGGAATTCTTGTGGGATTGGCGCGGGCTGTTTGCGCATGCGTGATTCGGGAGGCGCACTGATGAGGGTTGGGTGTGATCGGAATCGAAGGCTTGGCGATTGGTCAGACTGGTGCATTGCAACTTTCAGACTTTCCTCCTTCCGAATTTTCGACTACTGGTTCAAGCATGACGACAGCTGCCAAGACCCGCTCTAACCTTCGCGCCGCCACATGGCCGCTGGTCCGTGCGAGCAGTTTCGCTGAGGCGGAAGCACAGACTCGCGCCTACTGGCATGCCGCCACACCTGCGGAGCGTCTGAACGGTCTCGAAACCCTCCGTGCACAACTCTATGGCAACGATAAAGCTAGCCAAAGACTTCAAAGAGTTCTTGAGCTTGTGCCTCAGCCGTGAGGTGCGGTTCATGGTGATTGGTGGCTATGCCGTAGTTCACCACTCACGCCCACGCTACACCGGCGATCTCGACGTATGGGTGGATGCATCTCCAGAGAATGCAGATCGGGTGGTTGCAGTTCTCAGGGATTTCGGTTTTCACGGTGATGCTGTCCATCCAAGCATGATTACTCAAATGAAAGAAATCATTCGAATGGGCTTTGAACCCATGAGGCTGGAACTTTTTACACGCATCCCTGGCGTCAATTTTTCCGAGTGCTACGAGCGCAGGGTGTTTGCGAAGATTGGGCGGCTGATGATTCCCTTCATTGGCCTGGAGGACTTGAAGCTAAACAAACGTGCGAGTGGTCGGATGAAGGATTTGCAAGACCTTGAAGAGCTACCCTGACCCGCTCCTCTGTAGCCTAGTTTTGACGAGCGCCCATCAGTGGAAGTCTTGATGCCTACTTCGCCGCAGGTGCCCGATCTTCAGGGGTCAGCACTCCGTCGGCATTGGTGTCGAGTCTCAGACATCCTGATCTCTGGGGAAAAGCGATGACCTTAGAGTCTTGTATTTGAGCACCAGATTGGTGCCGGGATACACCGTCTCGGTGGCGTTGAGTTCTTCGCACAGCTTCTCGATGAC
>Ga0209573_1000332_pt1 | contig 107649 bp, 86 predicted proteins | sample TNRBio252014_DNA_FD_185870 | JGI IMG/M metagenome (GOLD analysis project Ga0209573, IMG submission 185870) | Wastewater treatment Type I Accumulibacter community from EBPR Bioreactor in Madison, WI, USA - TNR Reactor_6/25/2014_ DNA (SPAdes)... | ecosystem: Engineered > Bioreactor > EBPR >...
GAACTCACGGGCGCTGTTCACCGCCGCGACGTGGTCGATGAAGAACTGCAACAACGGACGGGGCACGGTTTTTTCGCTGCGTCCGTGAGCGTAGACCGCCTTGGCCTTGAGCATCTTGAAATCAGCGCGCAGGTCATTGAATACGGCCTCCTTGTCCCGACCCTGACGCTGTTCCGCCGCCAGCCGCTGGCGCAAGGTCAGCACGTCGTCGTAAAAGCGCCGCAGTTGGGTCGTGGTGACTTGGTTCAACTGCTGAGCGAGTTCCTCGGCCTGACTGTCCATCAGCGCCGAAACCAGCGAACCATCCGGCTGGAAGTAGACCACGGGCCGTGGAGTCGGGAGGTTCTTTGGCTCGGATGGATTGCCACCGAAGCTGCCGCCCGGCCCGCGCCCGCCACCACCGCCAAAACCGCCGCCCGGCCCGCGCCCGCCCTGACCGCCGCGTTGAGGTTGATAAGGTTGTTGCGCCATCGGATTCTCTCCTGCTGTGATTAACGGTTGCGATACAAGGCGATGCTCACCGGGATGCGCGGCGAGACCCACTCCGCCTGCTTGCGGATATCGGCATCCAGGCCCAGCAACTGGTTGAGTACGGTCATCACCGTTTTCTTTTCGGGATCGGGAATCACCCGGTTGTCGCGGACGTTGCGCGCCAGGTGGTAGGCCCAGCGCGCCCGCCAGTCGGCATGGGCCAGGCTGAGAGTCCCCTGCTCGTCGGGTTGCTCGGCGCGGCGGCGTTCATCGGCGAAGTACAGCACCTTGTAAACCAGCGCCGTATTCAACCAGCCGGCCCGCAGCCATTCGTTCAGCGTTTCCGCCCGCCGCAGCAGCGCGGGCCAGTCATCCCAGCGCACCGGTTGCTCGTCCAGCAGACTCACCCGGTCCCGCCCGCTGTCCTTGGCCTGCTCCAACCGTTCCTCCGCTTCCCAAACCGTGCGGTTGAGCGGCTGGTTGGCCTTGCACAGCGCCAGCCCGGCGGACAGGGTGATATTCGGATTACCGCCCACGTAGCGCCGGAACTGTTCCCGCAGATCGGTCGCCAAGGCGATGGTCTGTCGCCATGGCCCGATCAGCAGCAAGTCATCGCCGCCGGCATAAACGGTGTAGGTTCGCGGATAGTCCCGGCGCAGCCGCTCTTGCAGGTAACCGGTGAAAAATAGATCGAGCATCCGCGACAGGGAGGCGTAGCGGCTGAGGGTGGCGCGGTCCTTTTTGGGGTCGTTGGGATCGCGCAACCCGAAGCCGAACAGGAATCCCAGCCGGTCCACGTCCGCCTTGAGCACCGCCAGAAACGGCTTGCCCAGCGGCGAACCGTCGCGATCCAGTTCCAGCGCATCCTGGGCCAGATGTTCGAAGGTCTTGAGTTCGCCCACGGCGGTTTCTTGCGCCTCATTGCTCAAGCGGGCGTAGAGCGGATGATGGGCTTCCCCTTCAAGGACGCGCGAGACGTAGGCGGCCACGAAACGCAGCGGCCACGGTCCAGCGGGCGTGTCCTGCTGGCCCCGGTACAGACGGAATCCGCCCAGCAATCCGGTGGCGAAACGTGGCGGCTCCTCGTGCAGGGTCAGCCAGAGCTGGCCCGGCAGTTCCACCGCCCAGTCCCCGGACCGTGGTTGCAGAGCTTGCCAACTCACCGCGCCCACCTTGGGCAGCCAGCCGCCGACCCGGTGTTCGTCGTGGCAGACTTCGCAGCGGCGGGCGTCACCGTCCCGATGCCGGGCCGGCCGCTTGCCGCAAGCGGTGCATTCCTCCTGCTCGTAGTCCACCGTCCACACGCCAGTCTTGCAGTGCCGCAGGGGTTGCTGCTTGGCGGTATCCAGCGCCCGATTCAGTTGCGCCTGTACCTTGGAAAACTGATTGGCTTGCAGACCATTCCCGCCAAACGGTGGCGACAACGCCAGATTCAACGCCAGTTCGCCCAGATAGCGTTTGCCCAGCCAGCCATCGAGTTCCACTTGCAAGGCAGCGACTTTTTCCCGGACCTCCGGCAGCGCCGGCAGCAACAGCACGAAACGCCCGCCGGCGTTCTGAACCAGGTTAAACGCGGGCAGACCGAATTCGCGGCGGCAACGCAGCGCGGCGGCTTCGATGGTCATCCCCAGCAGGAAGGAGCGGGCGCGGAGAATCTTGTTGACCCCCTTGACCTGCTGGCTGGCGAGCAGAAACAGCGTGTGCTGAATCCCGGACAGGTCGCCGGCCAGTAGATAAAACTTTTCGGCGGAACGGTCGCGGATCGCTTTTTCGTCGCCGAGCGTGTCGTTGGCCGCGTGCCAGCGATGCAGGCAGGCGGTGATGGCGGCAACGGTGCGGTTGTGGTCGTGCAGCGACACGTCGGGCACGTCCACCGTAGACGAGGGAATGGCGAAGGTGAAGCGTTCCGACAGCGACAGCAGGCCCTCGCAGAACAAATCCAAGTTATCCAACGCGCACAGCATTTTGAACTCGGCGGTGAAGCGGTCCCACAGATTCCGATAGCGCGCCTGATAATCGCCGGCATCGAGTTTCGTCTCCGGCAACAACCGGTCGTCGGGAATCAGTTCCGCCAGCGATTGCTGGCACGGCGGTGGATTACCCAGCCCCAGATCCACCGAGCCGAAGATGCTCCGCAGCGGGGTTTTGATGAAGGCGTCCCAGCCTTTGTACTCGGCCTCGGCTTCCGCTGCTTCGTAATCGCGTGGCTTGCGATCCATGCCGGAGGAGAGCCGGTCGGCTTCCGCCGCCAGCCAGCCCAGCGCTCCGAACGTCTCCGGTTTATGGTGAAACACCGCCATGTCGCGCACCCGGTCACAGTCGATTCCGGCAGGAAAATGCAGACCTTCCTGTTCCATCCAGTGGAAGAAAGCTTCGGTCCATAGAACATGCTTGTGGGTATAACCGCCGCGTCCGTCCGGCGGCAGAATCACCGACTCCCGCGCCCGGGGTTGTGGGTCCATGTAGCGCACCGCGCCATGGGCGCGCTGCATGAACTTGCCGATGTCCTGGAAAAAACCGCCGAGGGCGGTTTCCAGCAGATTGGGTTGCTCCGACATGGCGCAAATCTCCTGAACGTTGCGGGTGTAGTGAGAGATTACACTAGAAAACACCGGGATGTCCGATCCGGCAAGCTTGTCGTTCATACCTCATATTGCGAGCAGCCCCACCGCCAACTGGCTCCACCGCTCGAAGCGTTCATCGGCCAGCACGGCGGCGGGCGGCAGAAACCCGATAGCGGCGAGCGGCTCGCCGGGTTTTGGTTGCGGCGGTTCGGGCGCGGTCCAGCGGGCGGCGAACACCAGCCCCAAATGCACCCGACCGATGGCGGTCTCTCGTTCGTGAATCCAGCCGCGCGGTTGCGGATTGAGGTCGGCGGCTTCCGGCTGCGCCAGTTCCTCGGCCAGTTCCCGCCGGGCGCAGGCCCGCGCGATATCGAGCAGGCTTGGCCGCCGGTCGGATCCCTCGATGTGGCCGCCGACCCCGACGCTGCGCCGGCCCAGCAAACGCCCGTCGCCGCCCCGCCGGGCATAGGCCCACACCGCGCCCTGGGCATCCCGCAGCACGATATAGGGAATGATTTGCACCCACGCCTCATCCTCCTCCACGGCGGCGCGGGGCCGGAATTGCCAGGCCACGGGCGGCGCGGCTTCTCCCCAGGGCGTGCTCTCGCGTCCAGTCAGCGGCGCGCAATCCGGGGCGGCGACTACCAGAATCAAACCGTCGTTCATACGCCAGCCTCCCCATCCAGCCCGGCCAGGTGCTGAAAAAGGGCGGCATCGGCCTGTTTGATCAGCGCCTCACGCTCGGCGGACGGCAGGAAGGCGTGCAAAAATCCCTGGCGGATCAACGCCAGCGTCTCCCACAGGCTCAGCCCGCCGCTCATCCGGCTGGCGGCGAGATACTCATCGGCCAGGGTGGTGCGCGACAGCCCCGGATTGTCGGTGCAGAGCGTCAGCGGCAGGCCCGCCGCCCACAACTCCCGCAGCGGATAGCGCGGCAGAGCGGCGCTGGCCGGCAGAGCGGGATCGGCGAAGCCCACCACCTCACGGTTGGAGGTCGGGCACAGTTCCAGCGCGATGCGCCGCTCGCGGAATTTCTCCAGCAGTTCCGGCCGCGCCAACAGGGTCAAACCGTGGCCGATGCGGTCGGCGTGCAGGCGGTAGGCGGCCTGCCAGATGCGGTCGGCGGCTTCGCCCTCGCCGGCGTGGATGGTCAGCGGCAGGCAACTGTCGAAGGCGCGCTCGAAGGCCGGGGCCAGTTCCTCCGGACGGGCGGTGCCTTCGTCGCCGGCCAGATCGCAGCCCAGCACCACATGGCCCAGCCGCTCACGGGCGTCGCAGGCCAGTTCCACCACGGCGGCGACCCGGTCACGCTGGCGTCGGTCGGCAATCAGGATGAAGCCCCAGCGCAGTGCAGAATCGGCTTCGCGCACCGCCACCGCCATGGCGGCCTGAAACTCGGCCAGCCAGCCCAGCGGATCAGTGGGGCGGTATTTGTGCGGACTGCCGCGCAGTTCCAGCGACCACAGGCCATCGGCGCACGCCTGGGCGATAATGGCGCGGGCGTAGGGGCGCAACGCCGCCGGGTGACTGAGCAGCGCCGAGCCGCTGAGTTCGCCGGGCAGTTCGTAGGCGGCGAAACCCAACGGATGGCGAACGCGCAAGGCCAGCCGGGGTTCGGTGGGCGCGTACAGAATGGCGTTCAGCCGGACATCGTCGAACTCGATCAACGCAGCCACCGCCAGCGCCGTGCGCTGGGCGCTGTTGCGGAGCACCGCCGGCCAGCGCGCCGGATCGGTCCACGGGATGCGCGCCAGTTGATCCCGCGCCCAGGCCCGCTCGTCCGCCGCCAGCGCATCCCATACGACGGACGCCACCTGACGCTGGGCAGGCAGATCGAGAAGGCCGCCGATGTGGCAATGCAACTCGACCTTGGGCAGAGTGACCAGCAGCGGGCGATGCCGGGCGTCCAGCCGGGTTTGCCGCAACTCGTCAATGCGGCGCGGCGGCAACCGATACAGGCCGCGCCAGTTCTCGTGATGTTCCTCGCGCGCCAGTTGGCCGAAGAAGTTGCCGAGCAGCCGTTGCCCCTCGCGTTCGCGCCGGTCCAGTTCCTCGGCCAGGCCCGGCTGGTAGGGCCAAAGTTGGGCGTCGTCGGCAACGACAAAGGGCGGTGGTTCGGGCAGCGGGAAACGGGCGGCGGTCACCCGACCCGCGCCGTCGTCCACGTCGAGATGCTCGGCCCGCTGGCCCCGGCCTACGATCAGCGGCAACAACGCGGCGATCTCGTCCCCTGCCAGCGGCGCGGCCAGCCGGGCGGGATCGGGCTTGAACAGCGCCTCGGGCAAGCGGGCCACGTCGATGACGTGCAGCATCGCCCGGCAACCGAACAGGGTTCCGGCCCGTTGCAGGTCGGCGGACATGGTCTTGCGCCCGCCGGCCAGCGACAACAGCAGACGGTCGGGCGCAGCCCGCTCGCTGGCGGCCAGCACCGCGCGCAGGATCAGTTCCCGCATCGCGGTCACCTCATCCGCCGCGCCGGGGTCCACCCGCCACACCCGCAGTTCCGGCGGCTCAGTCAACCGGTCGCGCCATGCGGCCAGTTGCATCAGTGAATCGGTCGTTTGCAGGGCGTCGGTGGTGATCACCCAGATGGCGCCCGGTCGGGGAAAAGCCGCCGTTTCCCGGCGCAATCGGTCGCGCTGCGGATGATCGCGGTAAAGATCGAACCGTTCGGGGGCGACGAAACCGAGGATTTCCGGGATGACCGCCCAAGTCAGGCCCAGGGTGCAGAGCAGGATGGCCGGCGGTTCGCCGCCGGCGGGAATGGAGAAGTGGGACATGGGCGAAAACTCCAGTCAGGCGGAACTATTGCGGATAGCGGGTTCAACATCGTCCAAGCGGGCGAATTGAATCTGGCGCGGCTCCAGGCCCAGCGCGTGGCCGGCGAGTCGCTGGCTTCCCTGCCGCTGGGGCGTATAGCGCGCGGCCATCGGCTCGCCCAGCGCCCGGCTCAACTCGCGCTTGAGCTTGCTGGTGCGCTCCTCGAAGAACGCCTTGGGAATGCCCTCTGCACGCCGGGCCGCGATCAGCGGATGGTCGGCGTCAGCCAGCGGATCGTGCAGCGCCGCCTGGTGCTCGGCCAGAAACGCCTCGACATCGGTGGGACCGATCCGCTTCCAGTGCAGTGGCGGCAAGCCGGCCAGCGCCCGCCGGGCGAACCAGGCCAGCCAGGCGAAACTGATCGGGGTCAGCCGCAGCACCGTTTCCCCGCAGCGCACCCGACAGCTCGCGGCATCCAGCGTCAGGCAGGGCGCGGCCAGATTGCGCTGGGCCTGGCGCACCACGTCGCCGAAACTCGCGCCCTCGCGCAGCAATGCCTCCTGCAAACCGTCGCGCAGGCGCACGAAGGGGATATCGGCCAGCATCACCGTGGCGGCGCTGGCGTCGAGCGGGCGCTGGTCGGGACCGTTGGTGAAGATCACCTTCGGGGTCGGTGTGGGATAGAAGAAATTGGCGTTGGACTCGAACGGACTGGACACCAGCACATGCGACAGCCGGTCTTGCGGCCGGCCGAACAGCGACAGGGCGTAGCCGAGATAGAAGCCCATGGTCTTGCGTCCGCCAGCGATGGAGGCATGAACCGCGCTGTCCGGGTCGGCGGTCAGCTCGCGCACCTGGTGGGTGATGGCGTCGGCGATGGCTTCGTTGTCGGCCAGTTCGCGAATATCGTTGAGCGGCCGGCCGTCGGCGGCGCGCAGGATGTGAAGGGTGTCGAGAGCGAAGCGGATTTCCGGCAGGCCGTGATCCTGGCGCAGCCGGTGGAACCAGCCGGGCTCCTCGCTGAGCAGGGTCAGCCGCGCCCGTTCCGCTCCTTCGGCGGTGGTGAGCAGGTGGATTTCCGTGGGAACGAAGCGCGGTTCGCCGATGACCGTGAGGGCGTACAGCGTCTCGGTGACGATCTGCGGCGACAGGCCGGCGACGCACAGCAGGATGCGGCGAGGATAACTTTCCGGGTTCATGGCGAGGTTTTCCTTTCAACATGAAGCAGACCTCGCCACAGTAAATCGAGAGAGACAAAAAATCCGGACTGGCAAGCTTGCCGGTCAGGGAATCTCGATTCGGTACCCCCCCAGCCCCATGACCGCACCCTTGCCGGCGTGAGTCCACTGGCCCAGCCACAGCCAGGGCCAAAACGGCTCCAGCCCGGCGCTGTCCAACTCGATTGCGCCGACCAGTCCGCCCATCGGCACCGTGGTCCGCTGCCGCGAGGAGTAGCGGGTCCAGTCGCGCCAGCGCAGCCGCATTACCGCCAGCGGCACATCTTCCGCCGCCCGCGCCAGCCCGGCGTAGTCGGCGGTCAACGGCGCGTCGGCGTGAAACGCGACCAGCAGCGAGATCCGCCGCAGCAGGCTGCCGAGCAGGTGCGCGAAGCGGAAGGTTTCCGGGGTGATGTGGTCGTTGTCCACCGCCAGCCGTAGCGGGGTTTCAACGACCAGCGTCAGCCGGTTCGGAATGGGTGGCGGTTGGGAAATCGTGGGCGGGAGCGACGTCAGCGGCCCATCCGGCTGATGGATCGAAGTCCAGCCGGCGGCGGTTTGCTGCGCCACTTCGGCCAGCGCCAACCGGCCCCGGTCGGCTCCTACCCCTCGCGCCGCTGCCTGGCTCAGGGCGTGGAGCGCGTAGGGTAGATAGCGATGGCCGCGTCCGAACAGGGTCAGGTCGAGCGTGGTTTCCTCGCCCGCCGTCAGCGGTCGGCGGGTATCCGCCGGCGGCCGCAGCAGGAAGGGATGCGGGGCCGCCGGGTACTTGCGCAGCATGGCGACCGCCGGATCGGGTGGCGTCTCGAACAAATAGGGATAGGCGCAGGACCGGTACAGCAGGCAGTCCGGGCAGCGCGGCTCGCGGGTGACGCACACCAGGCGTTTGAGCGCGTGGCCGAACGCCCCGCGCCAGGCGGAACCGGCGTAGACCGGCAGACGCAGTGGCTCCCCGGCAGTGAAGCGCAGGCGGTAGCGGGCGACGGGGAGCGGCAAGGCGGCAGGCGAGAAGAGCAGGGGCATGGCAACGGTCCTGGCGGGGGTGCAAGCGGCAGGGATGACGACCGGTCAAGAATGCCACGTCTGGCCCCGGCGGGGCAGCAGCGGCAAGCTTGCCGCGCGCTGAACCGTGTCCCCTACCTGCTGGGCGAGGTGGAAATCGCCGATGGCCGGGAACCGGCCCTGACCGGGCAGCTCGACAGCGTGGAAACTTACAACCCGGCCCGCTACCGGGGCGGGATTCTGCAACTGCACTACGCCCGCGCCCCGGAACTTGCGCCCTAACTCGATCTCATCGCGGTGCGGGGCGAGGTGGTGGTGCAGTTCTGGCTCCGGCCCGGCGAGGCAGCGGTGGCACTGGGGATAGGGGAGGAACAGCGGGAGGAAAGGATACCAGAGCAGTTGAGGAGGTTTTTGTGAGGGAGAATCTTGAACGGTACGGCTCATAGCTCAAATAGGGGTTTTATCCGCTTAGTCACTATGATATAAATTTTATGGGAGTTATCCGTAATGGAACTCTTTTAGTGGCCTGTCTGAGCAACTCGGCTGGCTTCCCCGACTTCTCAAATGGAGGGACGGGGGATCCGATTTCACCACCGAGGATGTTTATGACTACCAAGAACTTTCGCTTCAAATCCCTCGCCTTTCAAAGCCAATCCGGTCGGTGCTACTACTGCGACTTGCCAATGTGGCAGGATCATCCGGAGCATTTCGCTCTTCAGTTTGGTATCACATTGCCGCAATCCAAACAGTTCCAGTGCACCGCCGAACATTTGCTGGCTCGTCAAGATGGTGGGCCTACATCACGGAGCAATATCGTTGCTGCTTGCCTTTTCTGCAACCAGAAAAGACACCAACGCAAGATCGCGCTCAATCCGGTAAAGCACAAAGAACATGTAAAGAAACGTCTCTTTGTCCAAAGGTGGCACCCTGTTTTATCAGCCAAGCTGAACGCTGAAGTTAGAAAAACAATGGGGGGATGACGGCGTCACCCGCCGAACGCGCCCTTGGGACAGGCCACGAGGCGGACCTACCGGCTCGCACCGCCTGGGCGGACACCGGTTTCTGGCCCGCCGCGCGGGCGAACACGCGCTCCCCACGCGGCTGGTTCTTGAGCCAAAACCCGAACACCTGGCCGAACGCTTCGGGCAGCGGCACCAGCCGTTCCTTATTGCCCTTGCTAATGACGCGCACCGACTTGGCCGATCCTTGAAGGTTTAAGGGGCGAGATCCCTACCGCCCCAGTCCAGTTCAAATTCCCTGCGATAGGCATTCGCCCAGGTCATTTCCACCATGCGGGCGCGGCCGGTGGCGCTGATCACCAGCACCGTGGAAGACCGGGTGCCATAACCAGGCGCGGCGATGAACAGCGGCGACAGCCAGCGCTCCCATTCCAACGGCACCCCAGTATGAGGCAGTTCAGCATCAGGAGCCGGCGTGCGATCCGTCAGCAGCTCCAGCAAGGACTCGACGATCCCTTCGGCGGGCTGCTCCAGCACCTGGCGCAAAGCACGGCGCCCGCGCTCCACTTTCGGCCAAGGCGTGTCCAACAGATGATTGCTCAGGCCGTATACTCCCGGCGCCAGCCTCCGAATCCCGGCGGCCCGATTCGAGGCGTAGTACAGGCCCGTTTCATCGCCCAGCAGCAGATTGAAGCCGTTGTAGTCCGCGCTGCTGGCCCTCAGCCGGTCGAGATAGACCAACGCCGATGAAGCGCTGCACAGATAATCACGGACCAGATGACCACGCGAAGGCGCATCCGGCCGCACCCGGTTCGGGTCGCGGTAGTTGGTCAGGGCGGCGAACCGGCCCGCGCCGCTCAGGCCCATCCACGCGCCGCCTTCCTGGAGATCCCGCCCGGCAAGAAGGGCGGGGTGATCGTCCCAGAACGCCAGCGGCGCAGTAGGCCGGTCGTAAAACTCATCCCGGTTGGCCGCCACCAGCAGTTCGTAATCGGGATGGACGCGATAGGCCATCAGAATCAGACACATTACGCGATCCGTTCGAGTGGATGAGATTTGAGAATGCCCATGACCATGGCCATTCGGATCAGATGCGACAGCGTTGCGGCCTGCATTTTTTGCATGACCCTGGCGCGATGCACTTCTACCGTCTTGCGACTCAGACCCAAATCCTGGGCGATGTCCTGATTGGACAATCCTTGCGCCACCCGCCGCAGCACGTCCTGTTCGCGCGCCGTCAGGGTGTCGAACCGGTGCAGAAAATCCTGGCGCTGCATCCGGACCCGCCACTGTGCGCCATCCACGGTCAGCGCATGATGCACGCTATCCAGCAGCGCCTGATCGTTGAACGGCTTTTCGATAAAATCCAGAACGCCCTGTTTCAGCGCGGCCACCGCCATGGCGACCGTGGCCTGACCGGCGATGATGATGACCGGCAGGTCAATCCCCTGCTGACGCAGGCGCTGCGGGATCGCCAAGGAGCGGCATCCGGGCGCTGGCGCGTCCAGCACCAGACAGCCGGGCTGGTCCGCCCGATAGGCGGTCAGAAACCCGTCGGCGTCGGCGCAGGCCAAGGTTTGCAGGCCCACCGACGCCAGCAACCGCCGGAGCGCATCGCACGCGGCGGGATCATCGGTCACAATATAAACGAGCGCGGTATTCGGCGGCGGCATGAAGGAAGACTCGGCGAGAAAAACGCATCAGAATGCCCGTTTGACGGCCGCGCCCCTGCCAGGAAAAGCGCCGCCGACCCCGTTTCCTAATCCCAATTCCTGTTTCCATCTTCGAGGAAGATCACCATGACCGCAACCGTTCCTTCCGAAGACGCGCTGGTGCTGCGCCAAGACGAAGCCGGCGTCGCCCTCCTGACGCTCAACCGTCCTAAACAGTACAACGCGCTGTCGCAGGCCATGCTGGGCGCGCTGCAAGCGGCGCTGGACGCCGTCGCCACCGACCGGACGGTCCAGGTGGTGGTCATCGCCGGCGCGGGTCCGGCGTTCTGCGCCGGCCATGATCTCAAGGAAATGCGCGCCCATACCGATCGGGCGTTTCACCAGGCGCTGTTCGCCCAGTGCGGGCAGGTGATGCTGACCATCAACCGCCTGCCGCAACCGGTGATCGCCCGCGTTCACGGTATCGCCACCGCTGCGGGCTGCCAACTGGTGGCCGCCTGCGACTTGGCGGTGGCGTCCGACAACGCTCGATTTGCGGTTTCCGGGATCAATGTCGGTCTGTTCTGTGCGACCCCCGGCGTGGCGCTGAGTCGCAACCTGGGCCGCAAGCCGGCGCTGGAACTGCTGCTGACCGGCGAGTTTATCGACGCGCCCACCGCACAGCGCTACGGGCTGATCAACCGGGTTACGCCGCTGGAGCAACTGGACGCCGAGATCGGGCGATTGACCGACGCGATCTGCAACAAGTCCCCGCTGGCGATCCGTCTGGGCAAGGAACTGTTCTATCGGCAACTGGGACTGCCCCTGGATGAGGCTTACGCTTGCGCCAGCGAGATCATGGCCTGCAACATGGACAGCGAAGATGCCCGAGAAGGCATTGACGCCTTTATCGCCAAGCGCAAACCGCAATGGAAAGGCTGCTGAACCGGGCGTCCACTGTACGCCTGCCGGATCATCCCCATTTAGCGTCATCACCAAACCCCGAGGACGACATCGCATGAGCACTAATCTCAATCCCTACGCCATGGGCCTGGACCCGAACCCTGCCAATTTCGTGCCGCTGACCCCACTCACCTTCATTGAGCGCGCCGCCACCGTTTATCCCCACCACACCGCCGTGGTGCATGGCGCGGTTCGGCGCGATTGGGCGGAGACCTACACCCGCTGCCGGCGGCTGGCCTCGGCGCTGCAACGACGCGGCTTTGGCCTGGGCGATACCGTGGCGGCGATGCTGCCTAACATCCCGGAAATGCTCGAGCTGCATTTCGGCGTACCGATGAGCGGCGCGGTGTTGAATACTCTGAATATCCGGCTGGATGCCGAAGCCATCGCCTTCATGCTCGAACATGGCGAGGCGAAAATCCTGTTCACCGACCGTGAGTTTTCCGACACCATCAGCAGGGCCTTGCGGCTGGTGCAAGCCAACAAGCGGCCTCTGGTGATCGATGTGGATGATCCGCAGTTTGTCGGCGGGGAAAAGCTGGGAACGCTGGACTATGAAACCCTGCTGGCCGAAGGCGACCCGGAATTTGCCTGGCAACCGCCCGCCGATGAGTGGCAGGCCATCTCCCTGAATTACACCTCCGGCACCACGGGCAATCCCAAGGGCGTGGTTTATCACCATCGCGGCGCGTACCTGAACGCCGTCAGTAACGTACTGGTGTGGAACATGGGCCTGCACCCGGTTTATCTGTGGACCCTGCCGATGTTCCATTGCAACGGTTGGTGCTTTCCGTGGAGCCTCGCCGCCGCGGTGGGCACCAGCGTCTGCCTGCGCCAGGTCCGCGCCGACCTGATCTTCGATCTGATCAGGAAGGAAAAGGTCACCTACTTCTGCGGCGCACCCATCGTGTTGAATTTGCTCAAGAACGTTTCGGATGAGATGAAAGCGGGCATCCATCATCCGGTCAAGGTGATGACCGCTGGGGCGGCCCCGCCAGCGGCGGTGATCGAGGGCATGGAGCGGATGAATTTCGATGTCACCCATACCTATGGCCTGACTGAGACCTACGGGCCAGCGGTGGTCTGCGCCTGGCACGATCACTGGAATGAGTTGAGCCTGCCCGAGCGGGCGGCGCTCAAATCCCGCCAGGGCGTGCGCTACCCGATGCTGGAAGGGCTGATGGTGGCCAACGCCCAGACGTTGGAGCCGGTGCCGATGGACGGCGAGACCATCGGCGAGATCTTCATGCGCGGCAATAATGTGATGAAGGGTTATCTGAAAAATCCGGGGGCCACCGAAGAAGCCTTCGCGGGCGGCTGGTTCCACAGCGGCGATCTGGCAGTCTGGCACGAGGACGGCTACATCGACATCAAGGACCGCTCCAAGGACATCATCATTTCCGGCGGCGAGAACATCTCCACCATCGAGGTCGAGGACGTACTGTACCGGCATCCAGCGATTATGGAAGTGGCGGTCGTGGCGCGGCCCGATGAGAAGTGGGGCGAGACGCCCTGCGCGTTCGTGACCCTCAAGTCGGACATGGAGCACGTCACGGAAGAGGAAATCATCGAGTTCTGCCGCAGCCAGCTGGCCCGGTTCAAGGCGCCCAGAACGGTGGTGTTCGGCCCACTGCCCAAGACTTCGACCGGCAAGATGCAGAAATTTATCCTGCGCGAGCGGGCCAAGCACCTGTAGTACGGCGGGAGCGAGTGGCGAGAGGCTGTCTAAAAACGCCTCTGAAAAAATAAACGACCCCGCAGCAAGCTGCGGGGTATGGGGTTACCAAAGAACGCACAGGACTTTCGCTTGCTTACCTTTTCCGTCATACCCGCGAATGCGGGTATCTCATCTTTTCATGGAGTTACTGGATTCCCGCTGATGCGGGAATGACGGAAAGCGAAAGTCCTGACGCAGCAAGCTGCGGGGAATGGATCCGTAGAGATTCAACGCAGCCGGGTCAGTGCAGCGGCTTCGTCATCAAAGATGGAAAACACCTGCTGCAACCGGGTCAGCTCGATCAGCGAACGCACGTTAGGCGTCAGATGCAGCAGAACGACGTCGCCGCTCTTGAGCCGGGCAGCCTTGAACACCGATACCAGAACCGACAGGCCGCTGGAGTCCATAAAGCCGACCTCGGCCAGATCAAGAATCAGGTTGCCGTTGCCCTGCTCAACCACCGCCAGCAATTTTTGCCGGACCTGCGGCACGTCAGCCATGACCAGCCGCCCGGCCAAGGCGACGATATCGATATTGTTTACAGCGCGATGCGTCAGAATCATAGCGATTATCCCAAGGGTGGTTCATGGATGATCAGGTTGCGACTCATGGTCAGGGTGTTGATGCCGTCCCGCACTTGGTATTCGACGGTATCCATGCAGGATTTGATGATGGCCAGCCCCCGGCCGCGGGCGCTCCAGGTCGCTGGATCTTCGGGATCGGGTTCGGCGAGTTCCGGGGTCGCCGCCAGCCGTCCGGGAGCCATGGGCTGGCCCCGATCGCATACTCGCAGGCGGAAATAATCCGGCGTCAGATCAAACTCCACCCACACCGGATGACCAGACTCGCCATGATAGGCGTGTTCAACGGCGTTGTTGACGGCTTCCACCATCGCCAGATTGATTCGGGCGATCTCGACCACGGGCAGCGTCGAATGACAGATATCGCGCAAGGCGCTGCTGAGCAGTTCAATACATTCAGGCCGGCTGTCGATGTCCAGGCGAAGGGTTCGGGTCATGACGGCTCGTGCTCCAGAATCAACAAGGTAATATCGTCCTGATGGTTATCATCGCCCTTCCACTTCTGCAGAGCCTGACCCACGCGCGCCGCCACCGTCGCCACTGGCTGGTCCACCGTTGCTTCCAGCAGTTCCGTCAGACGGGCCTCGGAAAACAGCTCGCCGTGTTCGCTGGCGCATTCGGTGATGCCGTCCGAGTACAGAAACAGCCGGTCGCCCGGAGCCAGATCGAAACTCATCACCTCATACTCAAGATCGGGCAACATGCCGACCGGAAAGCCGCCGCCGCCCATCAACTCAGCGCGGTGGTCGGCGCGATGCAGCCAGATGGGCCGGGGATGGCCAGCCTGGGTCAGGCACACCCGTCCGGAACGCCGGTCCAGATGACCGTAGATCATGGTGAAGTAGAGCAGCGGGTCAATCCCGGACTGGAAGCGCCGGTTCAGTTCACCCACCACCCGCGCCGGAATAGTGGTCGGATCCAGGTTCGCGGTCTGGCGGCGCAACTGCTGTTCCTCGGCGCCCTGCGACAGCACCCGGTTGAGGGTGAAGGACAGCAGCGCCGCCGGCACGCCATGCCCCGCCACGTCCAGTTGATAGAAACTCAACTGCTGCTCATCCAGAGCGAAATAGTCGAACATGTCGCCCGCCACGAACGAACTGGGCTGGAACAGCCAGTCCACCGTGACGCCCGACAGGCGCAGCGGGGACGGCAGCAGGGCTTTTTGCATGGCCGCCGCCGATTCCAGATCGTGGCGGATGGTGGCGTAAGCGTCGGTCAGGGTGCGGTTGATTTCGTTGAGGCGGCGGTTGCGCTCCTCCAGCGCCGTCTCCAGCCGCAGGATGCGCTCGCCGGCGCGGGTGCGCACCCGCAGTTCCTCGCGATAGACCGGCTTGACCATGAAATCATCGGCCCCGGCGTCCATACCCTGCACCAGCGAAGTTTTGTCCTCGCGTCCGGTCAGCAGGATCAGGTAGACATAGTTGGCGAACTCGGCGGCCCGCACCTTGCGGCACAGTTCCGGCCCGGTCAGGCCGGGCATCATCCAGTCGCTGATCACCAGGCGGATGTCGCCCCGTTGCAGGATATCCCACGCCTCCAGACCATCGTGGGCCACGGTCACCTCGTAGTCCCAGCGCCGCAGCATCGCAGCGATGATCCGCAACACGCTCGGGTCGTCGTCCACCACCAGGATGCGCATCGTGGCGGACAGACTGGCGACCGGCGGTTTCGCATCGGGAGAATTAAAAGCCGATAAATTGGAAATCATAATAAAATCATTTTAACCCTTATCATGGGCATTTATACCCTGACCGACCCGGCGATAGCGCAAGCCCGGCCCACGCTCTGGAGCCTACCGAACATGACTGCCGCCCTTTCCGCCAGCCCCCGCCGTTTGGCGATTACCGGCATGAGTTGCGCCGGCTGCGTCGCCGCAGTGGAAACCGCGCTGCGCACCGCGCCCGGCGTGAGCGCCGCCACCGTCAATTTCGCCGAGCGCACCGCCCAGGTCACCGGCGACGCACCGCCGGCCACGCTGATTCAGGCGGTGCGCGCGGCAGGCTACGACGCTGCTGAGTTGCGCGACGCGGCCGCCGAACGCGAACGCGACGCCGCCGAGCAGGCGCATTACCGGCGGCTGATCCGCAACACGGTGGTCGCCGGTGCGCTGGCCGCGCCGCTGATGGTCGCCGAGATGGCGGGCGCGCTGCCGGCGCTGGACAGCGCCAGCGGCCAGGGGTTCTGGCTCCTTGCCGGACTGCTGACCCTGGCGGTCATGGTGTACAGCGGCGGGCGCTTTTTCACCAGCGCCTGGCGGCAGTTTCGCCACCATAACGCCAACATGGACACCCTGATTGCGCTGGGGACGGGCGCAGCCTGGAGTTATTCTCTGCTCGTGGCGCTATTTCCCGCCAGCGTGCCCAGTCTGGCCCGTCATGCCTATTTTGAAGCCGCGGTGGTCATCATTGCCCTGGTCAACCTCGGCGCGGCGCTGGAGAGCCGGGCGCGCGGCAAAACGTCCGCCGCCATTCAACGCCTGCTCGGCCTGCAACCGCGCACCGCCCGAATCATTGACGGCGATCAGGAACGCGATGCGCCCATCGAAACGCTGGGCGTCGGTGCGCTGATCCGGGTGCGGCCCGGCGAAAAAATTCCGGTGGATGGCGAAGTGGTCGCGGGTCAATCGACCGTGGACGAGGCTCTGTTGACCGGCGAACCGCTGCCGGTGAGCAAGCGGCCCGGCGATTCGGTCACCGGCGGCGCGGTCAATCAAACCGGCAGTCTGGTGTTTCGCGCCACCCGGGTCGGCGAAGATACCGTGCTGGCCCAGATCATCGCCTGCGTGCGCCAGGCGCAGAACAGCAAGCCGCCGATCGGCCGGCTGGCGGACCGGGTAGCGGCGGTGTTTGTGCCGTCGGTGTTGATCGTGGCGGTGCTGACCGCGCTGGCCTGGTACAACTTCGGCCCCGAACCGCGCCTGAGTTATATCCTGGTCACCGCCCTGACCGTGCTGATCATCGCCTGTCCCTGCGCGCTGGGCCTGGCGACGCCGATCTCGATCATGGTCGGGGTCGGCAAGGCCGCCGAATACGGCATCCTGATTCGCGATGGCGAAGCCTTGCAGCGGGCCGGTCAATTGACGGTGGTGGTGCTGGATAAAACCGGTACGGTGACTGCCGGCCGCCCCACCGTGACCGCAATTATCGCCGCGCCCGGCTTTGCCGAAACGGAGATCTTCCGGTTAGCGGCGGGACTGGAAACCGGCTCTGAACATCCGCTGGCCCAGGCGCTGGTCGCCGCCGCCCGCGAACGGGGTCTGGAAATTCCGGCCGTCGATCAGTTTGCGGCGCTCGCCGGTCAGGGCGTGGTCGGGCAGGTCAAGAACCGGGCGCTGCGGGTCGGCAACCGCCGGTTGCTGGAGGAACAGGGGATTGACGCCGCCGCGTTGCAGGTTGAGGCGGAACGCCTGGCCGCCGCCGGCCAGACGCCAGTATTCGTGGCCGTGGACGGTCAGGCGGCGGGCGTGATCGCGGTCGCCGACCCGCTCAAGCCGGACTCCGCCGCCGCCATCGCCCGGTTGCGCGCGCTGGGGATGCGGGTCGTGCTGCTGACCGGCGACCATGTCGCCACCGCCCAGGCGGTCGCGGCGCAGGTTGGAATAACCGAAGTCTTTGCCGAGGTTCTGCCCACCGCCAAGGCCGAGGTGGTTGCCCAGTTACAGGCCCGTGGCGCGGTGGTCGGCATGGTGGGCGACGGCATCAACGACGCGCCGGCGCTGGCCCAGGCCGATGTCGGTTTCGCCCTGGGCGCGGGCGCCGATATCGCGATTGAGAGCGCCGGCATCACCCTGGCGCGCGGCTCGCTGCACGGCATCGCCGACGCTATCGCCATTTCCCGCGCCACCCTGCGAAACATTCGGCAAAATCTGGTGGGCGCTTTCCTTTACAATACCCTGGGAATTCCGCTGGCGGCGGGTGTGCTGTACCCGGCGACCGGGCTGCTGCTCAACCCGATGCTGGCGGGTGCAGCCATGGCGCTGTCGTCCCTGACCGTCGTCAGCAACGCCAACCGGCTGCGCGGATTTCGGCCCCCTCAGCTCTCATCGCGCCCCTCACGGCCGCCGGGGCGTCAGGAGACCTCAATATGACCCCTCTGCTCGTCAACCTTGCCGGACTGGGCCTGATCAGCCTGATCGTCTGGTGGTTCTGGATCGCCCGCCCATGAAACTGCCGCCCTTGCCCGATAAACCCCATTTACCCCAAACCTCGCTGCTGGGGCGGCTGGGATTGGCTCTGACCTCGGTGCTGGCGATTGTGGCCGGCTTTGCGCTCGCCTCGCTGCTGTTCACCGTGCTGCTGATCACCGGACTGGTCGTGGGCGGCTGGCTGTGGTGGCGGCTGCGCGGTTTGGCGCGTCAGGCGCGCGCCGCCGCCCCGGTGATCATTGAGGGTGAATACCGGATCGTGGCCGAGCATCCGGCGCTAACTGAATCCCGCCCGCCGTCCCGCGCGCCGTGAACGCCGGCGTTCTGCCCGACCGCCCCGTTGCCGTGCTCGCCCTGCGGATCCAGAGCGAACAGGTTCGACTGCTGTACGCGCAAGCCCCGCTGGGCATCGTCGCCAGCCTGTTGATTGCTCCCCTGTTGGCGCTGGTTCTGTGGCCAGTCGCGCCACGGCCGATTCTGATGGCCTGGCTGCTGGCCCTGAACATCACCCTTCTGACGCGGCTGGCGCTGACCTACGCCTTTCAACGCTGCTCTGATGCGAATGACCATCCGGGACGCTGGGCCAACCGCTACGCCTGGGCCTGCGCCGCCAGCGGCGTCGGTTGGGGCAGTTGCGTCATCCTTCTGGTGCTGTCGCCCTCGCCGGTCTATGACGCCTTTATTGCCCTGATGCTGGGCGGCGTGCTCATGGGAGGCGCCTTCACCCTGAGTCCGGTCATCAGCGTTTACGTCGCCTACGCCTTGCCGCTGGCGCTGCCGCCGGTGCTGTGGCTGCTGCTGCGCGACGATCCGCTGCGCGTTGTCATGGGCATCAGCGGCCTGCTTTACCTGCTGCTGGCGCTGGGAGCCTCCCTGCGCTTTCATCAAACCCTGACCCGTTCCTTGCGTCTGGCGGCGGAAAATCTGTGTCTGGCCCAATCCTTCGCCGAAACCAGGGAACAGGCCGAGGACGCCAGCCGGCATCTGGCCGATCAGCAGGCGGCGCTGCGCGACAGCGTGGACGCCATGCGCCAGTTGTACGAAGTGATTTCCACTCCCCGCCGTTCCACCCGTGACCCGATTCAAGCCCTGCTGGCCATGGGCTGCCAGCGTTTTGGGCTGGACATCGGCATCCTGTCTCACATCGAAGGCGAACGCTACGAAGTCGTCCAGGTCATCGCGCCCGCCGGCGCGCTGGCCCAGGGCGCGCTGTTCGCCTTGAGCGACACCTATTGCTGCGAGACCTTGCGCGCCAGCGGGCCGCTGGGGTTTGAGCAGGCCGCGACCGATGCGCACCGTCAGCATCCCTGCTATCGCCAATTCGGTCTGGAAGCCTATCTGGGCGTGACGGTGCGGGTCGGCGGCGCGGTGTATGGAACACTGAACTTTTCCAGCGTCCGCTCGCGCCCGACCCCCTTCACACCGGTGGATTACGAATTGATCCAGTTAATGGCGCAATGGGTGGGCGGCGCGCTGGAGCAGGAGCGGATGGTTGCGGCGGCGCAGCGTCAGCAAAGCCTGCTGGCTCATGCGTCGCGCCTGACCCTCCTGGGGGAAATGGCGTCCGGGCTGGCTCACGAGATCAACCAGCCCCTTGCCGCCATCGCCCTGTATGCCGAGGCCGGTTTGAACCGGATGCCGCCGGCGCCGACTCCCGATCCAGCGCGGGATCTTCTGGAGAAAATCGCTGCCCAGAGCGACCGGGCCAACGCGATCATTCAGCGGATGCGCTGTTTCGCCCGCCAGGGAAAACCGCAGTACGCCACGGTGCGGGTCCAGGCGGTGATCGAGGACGTGGCGGACTTTCTCCATCTCGAAGCGCGCCGCTGTGCGGTCGAACTGCATTATGATCTGGCGGCGGACCTGCCGCCGGTGCTGGCCGATCCCTTGCAGGTGCAGCAGGTGATCCTCAACCTGGCGCATAACGCCATAGAAGCGATGAGCGCGGCGGTGGGTCTGGAAACCCGTCGCCTGGAAATCAGAGCCGGCGCGATGGTGGAAGGCGTGGAGATCGCGGTGCGGGATTCAGGACCGGGCCTGAAACCGGAAGCGCTGGCCCAGTGGCGACATTCCTTTTTCACCACCAAACCCGAGGGGCTTGGACTGGGACTGGCGATCAGCCAATCCATTGTCGAGGCCCATGGCGGACGGCTGTGGGCCACGGCCAACCCCGATTCCGGCGTCACCTTTCACTTCACCCTGCCCGTGGCCGGGTGCGGGAGTGGCCTCGCAGCGACGAGGCCAGCGCTGGCCGATGTCTGAGCACGACCGTCACCGGACTCTGGAGGTCGGGGTCTTGCTTTATGTGATCACCGGCCTGATCTGGCTGTGGCTGGGTGAGCCGCTGCTCGCGCGCTGGATTGACGCGGCAACCCCGGCTGCGCCGCTTCCCCACCGGTTGAGTTTTGCGCTGTTCATGGTCGTCAGCAGCGTGTTCTGTTATGGATTGCTGCGGTTTCACCTCCGCTGCCTGCGTCAGGCTGCACAGGCCCGCGACAGCGCCATATTAAAGCAAACCGAGGTGCAGGTTCAGGAACGCACTGCCGCACTGCTGGCCAGCCATCAGTCGCTGGAGCGTCAGATCGCGGCCCGCGTGCAGATGGAATATGCCCTGCGCGACAGCGAGGAGCGCTTTCGCCAACTGGCCGAACACCTCCGCGAAGTGTTTTGGGTGTACGGAATTGCCGAGGAGCGGATACTCTACATCAGTCCAGCTTACGAGGAACTGTGGGGCCGGTCGGTGCAAAATCTGCTGGAACGACCGCTGGACTGGATTGAAGCGGTGCATCCCGAAGACCAGCCGCGCGTCCACGCCGCCCATGTCGCCAAACTCGAAACCGGTATGCTGGATGAAGAATATCGGATCTTCCGTCCAGACGGTGCGATGCGCTGGATTCGGGATCGCGGCTTTTCCATCCGCGACGCCAGCGGTCAAATCTATCGCATCGCCGGACTGGCGGAGGACATCACGGCCCGCAAGCTGGCCGAGGATCAGTTGCGCCGGCAGCAGGTGGAACTCGCCAAAACCTCGCGGCTCAGTCTGGCGATTGAAATGGCCTCCAGTCTGGCGCATGACATCAACCAGCCGCTGGCCGCGATTGTCGCCTACGCCCAGGCCTGTCTGAGCCTGCTGCGCCAGGATCGCACCAACTCCCGGGAGCTGACCGGCATCCTGGAAGAGATCGTCAGTCAGGGATTGCGGGCTGGCGGCATCATTCGCCATCTGCGCGACCTGGTGCGCAAACACCCGGCGGCGCAAAGCGCGGTTCCGTTGAATGACCTGATTCACGCGGTCATCCACTATGCGCAACTGGAGCTGCGCCAGGCCCGGATCACGCCGCGCCTGGAACTGGCGGAGGCGCTTCCGGCCGTGCGGGCCGACGACATTCAGGTGCAACTGGTGGTGGTTTACCTGATCCGCAACGCGATTGAAGCGATGAGTGAAAGCGATGAGCCGCCGCGTGAACTGATTCTGCGCACCGAGCTTCAGAATCCGGACACCGTACTGGCGACGGTGTGCGACTCCGGACGCGGTCTGGAACCGGCCCTGGCCGCGCGGCTGTTCGAGCCGTTCTTTACGACCAAGCCTCATGGCATGGGGCTGAGTCTGTCGGTGAGCCGTTCGATCATCGAATCCCAGGGCGGCCAGCTTTGGGCAACCCCGAATCCCGAACGCGGCTTCTCATTCCATTTCACCTTGCCCGTTTATCCAGCCCCCGGAGGGTCGCCCACCGTATGAACGCCACTTCCACTGTGTTCATCGTTGATGACGATCCGGCCGTGCGCGACGCCATCAGCCTGCTGTTGCGGACGGATGGGCTGACGGTACAGAGCTTCGCCAGTGCGGTCGACTTTCTGGACGCCGGGGTAGACCAGCAGCCCGGTTGTCTGCTGCTGGACGTGCGGATGCCGGGCATCAGTGGCCTGGATCTGCAAAAACGGTTGCGGGCGCGAGGTTGCCGCACCCCGATTCTGTTCATGACCGGTCACGGCGATGTGCCGATGGCGATTCGGGCGATGAAGGCAGGCGCCTTTGATTTTCTGGAGAAACCGTTTCAGGGCCAGGCGCTGCTGGAACGGGTGCGGGAGGCGCTGGCGCTTGACGCCCGGCGGCGCGAGGCGCAAGCGATCCGCGACCAGGCGGCAACCCATCTGGCCTTGCTGTCGCCGCGCGAACGCGAGGTGCTGGAGCGCGTCGTCGCGGGGCAGTACAACAAGGTCATCGCCGCTGAACTCGGCATCAGCCTGTCCACAGTGGAAATCCACCGCAAGCGGGTGATGGATAAGCTTCAGGCCGAGTCGCTGTCGGATCTGATCCGGATTCTGGCGCTGGTGAATGATGATGAATAGCGTTGAGCGCGACAGGGAACAGGGGAGCAAACGGCTATCTCCATGCCTCCCTATTTCCCTATTTCCCTATCTTTGGAGATCACGACCGGCGGCGCTCGACGAAAGCGCGCAACGCCGCCGCCGCGTCCGGCGAGTGCAGCAGGTCGATGAAGTGTTGGCCTTCCAGCGCCATGGTCTCGCGCACGATCGCGGTCTCGGCCCGTTTGAGCAGCGTCTTGGCCAGTCGCACCGCAGTGGGCGGCTGCTGCGCCAGGCGGCGGGCTTTGGCCAGCGCCAGTTCCCGGGTCGCCTCGGCGTCAGCGCCGACGCCATTGATCAGACCCCATTGCCAAGCCTGCTCGGCGCTGAACGGTTCGCCCAGCAGCAACAGCTCCGCCGCACGGGGATAGCCTACCAGGCGCGGCAGCAGCAGACTGGAGGCCGCTTCCGGGCACAGCCCCAGATTGACGAACGGCAGCAGCAGCGTTGCCCCGGCCCGGGCGTAGATGAGATCGCAGTGCAACAGCATCGTCACGCCAATGCCGACCGCCATGCCGTTGACCGCCGCGACCACCGGCTTCTCGAACTGGCGCAGCGCCGCCAGAAATTGAAACACCGGGCTGTCCTGGCCGGTCGGCGGCGCGGCTAGAAAATCGGCGATATCGTTGCCGCTGGTGAAGCTGTCGCCGCTGCCGGTCAGCACCACCACCCGCAGCGCATCATCCGCCGCCGCCTCGCGCAGCGCGGCGGTCAGCGCGGCATACATGTCCAGCGTCAACGCATTTTTCTTGTCGGGGCGGTTAATGCAAACCCGCAAGACCCCATCTTCCCGTTCGGTTAAAATCGTCGGTGTGTTCATCCGATTTCCCCATGCACTTCACTTCAGGAACGGTAGCGGTCCTGGTCCGCCGCCGCGCGATAAGGCGCCGCCATGACGATAGTCCACAGCGCGTTGCTGACTGATCTCTATCAGCTCACCATGCTCCAGACTTACCATGCCGAGCGCATGAATGAAACGGCTGCGTTTGAGCTGTTTGTCCGCCGCCTGCCGCCGGAGCGGAATTTCCTGCTCGCCGCCGGTCTGGAACAGGCGCTGGATTATCTGGAGAGCCTGCACTTCACCGCCGAGGAACGGGACTGGCTGACGAGTACTGGGCGGTTCAGTCCCGACTTCGTGGCGGCGCTGGCCGATTTCCGCTTCACCGGTACGGTATGCGCGCTGCCGGAAGGTACGGCGTTCTTCGCCAATGAACCGATTTTACGGATCATCGCGCCCCTACCCCAGGCGCAACTGGTGGAAAGCCGGCTGATCAACCTGATTCACTTCCAAACCCTGATTGCCTCCAAGGCCGCCCGCTGTGTGCTGGCCGCGCCGGGCAAACTACTGGTGGATTTCGGGATGCGCCGCGCGCACAGCGGCGAGGCGGCGCTGCTGGCGGCGCGGGCCAATTATCTGGCCGGTTTCGCCGGTTCGGCCACGGTGCTGGCCGGGATGCAGTTTGGCCTTCCGCTATTTGGCACCATGGCCCATGCCCTGATTCAGGCGCATGACCGCGAGGAAGACGCTTTTGAACGCTTCGCCGCCGCTCAACCCGGCAATGTGACGCTGTTGCTCGATACCTACGACACCGAGGCCGCTGCCCACACGCTGGTTCGTCTGGCGCCGCGCCTGCATGAACGCGGCATCGCGATTAAAGGGGTGCGGATTGACAGCGGCGATCTGGCTGAACACGCCCGGCAGGTGCGGCGCATCCTCGACGACGGCGGTCTGCGCCAGGTCACGATTCTCGGCAGTGGCGATCTGGACGAACAGCGAGTGCAGGAGTTGCTGGCGGCGGGTGCGCCGTTCGACGGGTTCGGCATCGGCACCCGGCTGGATGCGTCCACCGACGCGCCCACCCTGGATATGGTGTACAAGTTGCAGGAATACGCAGGTCGGCCCCGGCGCAAGCGCTCCGAAGGCAAGGCCACCTGGCCAGGCCGCAAGCAGGTTTACCGGCAAGTAGCGGCGGATGGGCGCTGGGTCGGCGATACTCTGGGGCTGGAACACGCGCCGCACCCGGGCGAGCCGCTGCTGGCGCCGGTGATGGAACAGGGCCGGCGTTTGCAGCCGCCGGAGCCGTTGAGCGCCATCCGCGACCGGGTTCGCGCGCAACTGGCGACCCTGCCGGAGGCTCTGCGCGCTCATCAAACCGCGCCGCCTTATCCGGTGGACATTGCGCCGGAATTGCGCGATCTCGCCGCGCAACTGGACCGGGAGTCGCACTGACGTCATGCCTGCCCTCTTCAATCTGTTTCTGGATATTTGCCTGTTCCGCAAAGGCCCGCAGGATGTGCCGGCCTCGATGGCGTTGTTGAAACTGTGCCTGCTGGCTTACGGACTGTCGGGACTGCTGGTGCTGCTGATCGGGACACCCGCACCGGTTGCGTTGTTGCAAATCCTGCTCGATCTGGTGATCCTGAGCGGCCTGCTCTATCTGGCGCTGCTGCTGTACCGGCATCCGGGCCGCTTCGAGCAGACGCTGAGCGCCCTAACCGGTTCAGGCACGCTGATGGGGCTGTTGGCGCTGCCGCTGATCAGTTGGCTCGCGCACCTGTCGCCAGACGGCGATGCGGAGCTGCCCTCACTGCTGCTGCTGGCGCTGATGGCGTGGAGCATCGCGATCATGGCGCACATTCTGCGCCATGCGTTCAACAGCTCAATTGGAGTGGGTGCGTTGTGCGCGCTGGGCTACACCTTCATCTCCTGGATACTGACCGGCTGGGTTGGCGGGTGACGGACGCTCATGCGCCGGGATAAAAAAGGGGATTGCATCCGCAATCCCCCAGACCTCCAAGCGAAATAGCGAGGTCAATCAGAGATAGTCACCCTTGTAGCTTTCCAGGGTCTTGATGTAGTTGGCGCGCTCGAAGGCGGTTGGATCCGCCACATTGCGCTGGCTCATCGAACCCTTCATTTGCGTCACCGAGGCGTAGCGATGCATCTCCATCCAGGTTTGCAACCCGTCGCGCAGGGTGGTCATGTAGTCCACGCCATTTTTCAGCAGGGCCGAGGTGGTCATCACCGCGTCCGCGCCCGCCATCAGATACTTCACGACCTCCACCGGGGTATGCACGCCCCGGGTGGCGCCCAGCGAAGCGCGCAGCCGTCCGTGCAGCACCGCGATCCACAGCAGCGGCAGACGAATTTCGTCCGGCGTGCTCAGGTTCAGGTTGGGCGCGACTTCCAGCTTGTCCAGATCGAAATCCGGCTGATAGAAGCGGTTGAACAGCACCAGCGCATCCGCCCCGGCATCATCCAGCGCCTTGGCCATGGAACCGATGGCGCTGAAGAACGGACTCAGCTTCACCGCTACCGGAATCGTGACCGCCGCTTTCACCGCCTTGACGATCTCGACGTAACGCTCCTCGACCTGCCGGCCGCTGGTGGTCAGATCCGCGGGGATGTAATAGATATTCAGCTCGACGCCTTTAGCGCCGGCTTCCTGCATCAACTGCGCGTACTCGATCCAGCCGGTGCTGGTGATGCCGTTCAGACTGCCGATGATCGGAATATCCACCGCCTCGGACGCCTGCCGCAGCAGTTCCAGGTAGCTGTCGGGACCGACCGTGTAATCTTCCACCTCCGGGAAATAATTCAGCGACTCAGCGAAACTCTCGGTGCCCGCGGTCATCAGGTATTCCAGCGCAGCGCTTTCGTGCTGCAACTGCTCCTCAAACAGCGAGAACATGACGACCGCCGCCGCGCCCGCATCTTCCAGGCGCTTGATGTTGGCGATGCTCCCCGACAGCGGCGAGGATGACGCCACGAGGGGATGGGTCAGCTCCATCCCCATGTAAGTGGTTCTTAAATCCATGGTGGTTCCTTCTACGTTGCAATCCGCACCCGCCGGTCAAGGCGAGCGAAACACGTACTACGGAAGTTCGGGTTCGGCCAACCGTTCATCTCCACCCCCGCCCTCTCCCCAGGGAGAGGGGGCGCCGCAGGGCCACCGGCGATGGGTTCCCCCTCCCTTGGCGGGAAGGGGTTCGGGGGAGAGGTGAATGCCTGGCCCCTGATCATCTAAATTTCGGAACGAACGTGTCGCCGCTGCGGGTCGCCATGTCCTCATACACCGACCAGCGCCGATTGATCGCCTGCTGGGCCAGTTCCATCAGATGTTCGGCTTCCCTGGGATTAGTGTGGGCCAGCACTTTGTAGCGCATCTCGTTGTAGGCGTATTGCTTGAGCGGGATCTTGGGCCGCCCGGAATCCAGCACGAACGGATTTTCGTTGGAGTCGCGCACCGCCGGGTTGTAGCGGAACAGCGGCCAGTGCCCGCTCTCCACCGCCAGATGCTGCTGATCCAGCCCGCGCTGCATGTTGATGCCATGGGCGATGCAGTGGCTGTACGCCAGGATCAGCGACGGCCCGTCATAGGTTTCGGCCTCGCGGAAGGCCAGCAGCGCCTGCTGCGGATTGGCGCCGAGGGCGATGCGCGCCACGTAGACGTTGCCGTAGGAAATGGCCTGCAACGCCACATCTTTCTTGCCAATCTTCTTGCCCGCCGCCGCGAACTTGGCGACCGCGCCCATCGGGGTGGATTTGGACATCTGGCCGCCGGTGTTGGAATACACTTCGGTATCCATCACCAGAATATTCACGTCGCGCCCGCTGGCCAGTACGTGATCGACGCCGGAAGAGCCGATGTCGTAGGCCCAGCCGTCGCCACCGACGATCCACACGCTGCGCCGCACCAGTTGATCGGCAACCGCCAGCAATTGCCCGGCGCGCGGATCCTCAATCTCCCGGAGCCGCTGCTTGAGTTCGGCCAGCCGGCCGCGCTGACGGCGAATGTCAATCTCGGTCAGTTGCTCGGCGCTGATGATGTCGTCGACCAGGTCTTCGCCGATTCGCCCGGCCAGCGCCTTGAGCAATTCGCAGGCGTATTCCAGATGCTTGTCAGCGGTCAGGCGGAAGCCCAGGCCGAATTCGGCATTGTCCTCGAACAGCGAATTCGACCAGGCCGGGCCGCGCCCCTCGCTGTTGACCGACCAGGGCGTGGTGGGCAGGTTGCCGCCATAGATCGAAGAGCAGCCGGTGGCGTTGGCGACCAGCAGCCGGTCGCCAAACAGTTGCGACAGCAGCTTGACGTAGGGCGTCTCGCCGCAGCCGGCGCAGGCTCCGGAGAACTCGAACAGCGGCGGCAGGAACTGCACTCCGCGCACGGTGGAGAAATCCACCCGGCCGCGATCCACTTCCGGCAGGGTCTCGAAGAAGCCGATATTGGCCTGCTCGCTCTCCAGCACCGGTTCCTTGAGCGCCATGTTGATGGCCTTGCGCCCCACCTGTTCCTTGCTCTTGGCCGGGCATACTTCCACACACAGCCCGCAACCGGTGCAGTCTTCCAGATACACTTGCAGGGTGTAGCGGATGTCCGGGAAACCACGGGCGTCAATCGGCGCAGTCTTGAACGCCTGCGGCGCACTCCCCAGATTCGCCTCGGTATAGAACTTGGAGCGGATCACGCCGTGCGGGCAGACCATGCTGCAATTGCCGCACTGAATGCAGATGTCCGGCTCCCAGATCGGGACGAAGTTAGAGATGTTGCGCTTTTCCCATTGCGTCGTAGCGCTGGGATAGGTGCCATCCACTGGCAGGGCGCTGACCGGCAGCTCGTCGCCGCGCCCGGCCATCATCATCGCCGTCACCTTTTGCACGAATTCCGGCGCATTGGCGGGCACGACCGGCGGCAACTGGCGGGTGCTGGTCGCCTGAGCCGGCACCGGGATCGGGCGCAGGTTGATCAAGGTGTTGTCTACCGCCTCGAAGTTCTTGCGCACCACCTCCTCGCCCTTGCGCGTATAGGTCTTCTTGATCGAATACTTGATCTTTTCAATCGCCTTGTCGCGCGGCAGCACCTTGGAAATGGCGAAGAAACAGGTCTGCATGATGGTGTTGATCCGCGTTCCCATGCCATTGTCGCGGGCCACCTTCTCGGCGTTGATGCCGTAGACCTCCAGTTTCCTGGCGATGATTTCCTCCTGCACCGGGCGCGGGATCCGCTCCCAGGCTTCTTCCGGCTCGTGCGGGCTGGTGTTGAGCAGCACCACCGCCCCCGGCGCGGCCCGCTTGAGCACGTCGCCGCGATCCAGGAAATTGAACTGGTGGCAACCGATAAAGTTGGCGGATTGCACCAGATAGGGCGAGCGGATTGGATCAGGACCGAAGCGCAGGTGCGAAACGGTCTGTGAGCCGGATTTCTTGGAGTCGTAGACGAAATAGCCCTGGGCGTAAAACTCGGGGTCGTCGCCGATGATCTTGATCGAGTTCTTGTTGGCGCCGACCGTGCCGTCCGCACCCAGCCCGAAGAACATCGCCCGCACCACCTGATCGGATTCGATGACGAAATCCGGATCGACGTCCAGACTGGTGTGCGACACATCGTCGATGATGCCGACGGTGAAGTGGTTCTTGGGCGTGGCCTTGCCCAGTTCGTCGAAGACCGCCTTGCACATCGCCGGGGTAAATTCCTTGGACGACAAGCCATAGCGGCCACCGATGACCCGAGGCAGGGTCGGGGTCGGCAGCGTGCCCGCGTTATGGGCTTCCATCAGGGTATTGACGACATCCAGGTACATCGGCTCGCCGGTGGAACCGGGTTCCTTGGTGCGCTCGATGACTGCGATGGATTTGACGCTGGCCGGCAGCGCCGCCAGGAAGTGGCGGGCCGACAAGGGCAGGAACAACCGGATCTGTAGCACCCCCACCCGTTCGCCCCGCGCATTGAGGTAGGCAGCGGTTTCACAAGCGGTTTCCGTGCCGGACCCCATCAGGATAATCACCCGCTCGGCCTTTGGATCGCCGAAGTAGTCGAACAGGTGGTAGCGGCGGCCGGTCAGGCCCGCGAATTTATCCATCGCCGCCTGGACGATCTCCGGCACCTTGGCGTAGAACGGGTTGACCGTCTCGCGGCTCTGGAAATAGGTGTCCGGGTTCTGCGCGGTGCCACGGATAAAGGGCCGGTCGGGATTCAGGGCGCGGGTGCGATGGGCCAGCACCAGATCATCGCGGATCATCGCCCGCAGTTCGTCGTCGGTCAGCAGGGTGAGCTTGTTGACCTCGTGCGAGGTGCGGAAACCGTCGAAGAAATGGATGAACGGCACCCGCGCTTCCAGCGTCGCCGCCTGGGCGATCAGCGCCATGTCGTGGGCTTCCTGCACTGAGTTCGAGGCCAGCAGGCAGAAGCCGGTGGGGCGTATCGCCATCACGTCCTGATGGTCGCCGAAGATCGACAGGCCCTGGGTCGCCAGCGAGCGGGCGGCGACGTGGAACACCGCCGAGGTCAGTTCGCCGGCGATTTTGTACATGTTGGGGATCATCAGCATGAGCCCCTGCGATGCGGTGAAGGTGGTGGTCAGCGCACCGGTTTGCAACGCGCCGTGCGCTGCGCCCGCTGCGCCGCCTTCGCTCTGCATCTCCATGACCAGAGGTACGCTGCCCCAGATGTTCTTGACGCCTTCCGCCGCCCACTGGTCGGCCAGTTCGGCCATGGTCGAGGACGGAGTGATGGGATAGATGGTGCAAACTTCATTAACCCGATAGGCGACATAGGCCGCAGCCTCGTTGCCGTCGATGGTGGTGACTTGCCGTTCGGTCATTGTGCTTCTCTTGTCTTGGCCCGCGCCATGCGGCGGGCGATGGATTCTTGATCGTTCACTCCCCTCTCCCGCTGGCGGGAGAGGGGTTGGGGGTGAGGGCGTGCGTTCAAGAATGCCCCCCTCACCCTAACCCTCTCCCCCAGACCTGGGGGAGAGGGGATCGAATGATTAGGTTTCGTCCGCCGGTTCGGGAATCATCTCGATGGCGTGGCAGGGGCACTGCTCGAAGCACACCGCGCAACCGGTGCAGAGGTCGTAGTTGTAGCGGTAGCGCTTGCCCGGCCCCAGCTTGATGATGGCGTCCTCGGGGCAGGCGCCGTAGCAACCGTCGCATTCGTAGCAGTTGCCGCAGGACAAACAGCGCTTGGCCTCATACAGCGCTTCCTTCTGGCTCAGGCCGGCGACCACTTCCTCAAAGCCGCTGATGCGCTTCTTCAAATCCAGGTGGCCCTGCGGGCGCTGGGTGGCATCGGTGTAGTACCAGACGTGCAGCTTGTCGAAGGTCGCCAGATCATGCTTGGGCGGCTTGATATAGGACTCGCCGCGCAGCCAGGCGTCGATGTTGCGGGCGGCTTTCTTGCCATGGCCGACGCCGATGGTGACGGTGCGGTCGGAGGGCACCATGTCGCCGCCGGCAAACAGCCCCGGATAGCCGGTCATCATCTGGTCGTTGACCATCACCACCCCATCGTCCTTGAATTCCACTCCCGGCATTTTGCGCAGGAAACTGGTGTCCACATCCTGACCGAGCGCCATGATCAGCGCGTCGGCCTCCAGGGTCTCGAACTGGCCGGTCGGCTGCGGGCGGCCTTTGGCGTCCACCTCCATGATTTCGACCGTGAAAGTGGTTTCGTCAATGCTCTTGATGGTGCGCAGCCAGTGAATCTTTACGTCTTCTTCGAGCGCTTCGGTCGCTTCAAAGTCGTGGGCCGGCATGTGTTCGCGGTCGCGGCGGTAGATGATCAGCGGCTCGTAACCCAGCCGTTTGGCGACCCGGGCGGCGTCCATCGCAGTGTTGCCGCCGCCGTAGATCGCCACCCGCCGGCCCAGCTTGGGCGCGTTGCCGGTTTCCACGTCCTTGAGGAAGCTCAGGGCGTCGAGCATCTTGCCGGCGTCGCGGGAGGGAATCTCGGTGCGCTTGCTGATATGCGCGCCGACCGCAATGAACAGGGCGTCGAACTTGCCGTCCGCTTTCTCCGCCAGCAGGTCGTCCACCCGGTGGTTGAGGACGATTTTGACGCCCATGTTTTCGATGCGCTTGATTTCGGCGTCCAGCACGTCGCGCGGCAGGCGATAGGCGGGAATGCCAAAGTGCATCATGCCGCCGGCCATCGGCCCGGCCTCGTGGATTTCAACGGTATGGCCCATTCGGGCCAGGTGATAGGCGGCGGACAGCCCGCTGGGGCCGGCGCCGACCACCAGCACCCGCTTGCCGCTGGGCGGCGCGGTCACGGTGAACTGCCAGTCCTCCTGAAGCGCGAGATCGCCCAGAAAGCGTTCGACGGCGTGGATGCTGACCGAGGAATCCAGTTTACCGCGATTGCAGGCGGTTTCGCAGGGGTGATAGCACACCCGGCCGTGAATGGCGGGCATCGGATTATTTTCGGTCAGGCTCTGCCAGGCTTCCTTGAACCGGCCGGCCTGGGCGTGAGCCAGCCAGGCCTGGATATTCTCACCGGCCGGACAGGCATTGTTGCAGGTCGGCAGCAAATCGGCGTAGATCGGGCGCTGGATGCGTTGCGGGCCGACGTTGCGTTTCTCGTGCGTCAGGTCCAGCGGGCGCGTCATGTTAATGGGCTTTTCAGTCATCGTGCTTCTCTTTGAGCAATCGTCTGGTGGTGAGGAGCGACCCTCCGTCCCTGGGAACGACGACAGGTCGGGTGGCGATTACCCTGCGCCGCCGTCCACGGTCGTTGTTCTTTGGAATAGCGATGTCGAAGCCCGCAGAAGCAGGGTTCGGATGTTGTCCATGGTTGAGGGTTTTGCTCTGTGAAGGTCAAATTAAAGGTAGAACATTTTCACGGGAAGTGAATCCATGGGAGACTTTCCAGCCTATCTCGCCTTGTCAACCCCCTCAGGAGGGACCGATCATGAAGGCTGTAACCCTTGCCCAACGGGGCGGACCCGAACACTTGCGCCTGGAAACGGTTGCTGACCCGGAACCGGGTCCGGGCCAGGTCCGGGTGCGCCTGTACGCAGCGGCGCTCAACCGCCGCGATGTCTGGATCACCCTCGGCCAATATCCCGGTATCCGCCTGCCCTGCATCCTGGGTTCGGATGGAACCGGCGTGGTGGATCGCCTCGGTTCGGAGGCGCCGGCGGCGCTGCGGGATCAGGAGGTCGTGATTTATCCCGCCTACGACTGGGGCGAAAATCCGGCCTTTCCCAGTGCGACGTTCCGGGTGCTGGGGATGCCGGATCCCGGTACGTTCGCCGAATACCTCTGCGTGCCTGCCGGCCACGTTTTTCCCAAACCGGCGCATCTGAACTGGGAGCAGGCCGCCGCACTGCCGCTGGCCGGCTTGACCGCCTGGCGGGCGCTGATGACCCAGGGCGAGACGCAAGCGGGAGAGACGGTGCTGATCACGGGCATCGGCGGCGGCGTAGCGACCTTTGCCCTGAAATGGGCGGTCGCGCTGGGCGTGCGGGTCTTCGTCACCAGCGGCGACGACGCCAAGCTGGCCCAGGCTCAACGCCTGGGCGCGGCGGGCGGGGTCAACTACCGCACGGGCGACTGGGCGCAACGGCTGGCCGCATTAACCGGCGGCGTGGATGTGGTGGTGGACGGGACCGGCGGCCCAGCCTTCGCCGGCTGTTTCTCGGTACTGCGGCCTGGCGGGCGACTGGTGGTCTATGGCGCTACTGCCGGCAATCCACCGGCGGGGCTGGAAATGGCCAAGCTGTTCTTCCGCCAGGTGCGCATTATCGGTTCCACCATGGGTTCGCCCGCCGAATTCGCGGCCATGCTGCGCTTTGTCGCCGCTCACCGCATTGAACCGGCGCTGGATCAGGTGTTTGCCCTGGGCGAAGCCGTTGCGGCGCATCAACGATTGCTGGCTGCTGAACAGATGGGCAAGATCGTGTTGCGCCATGGTTGAAAAACGACCCAAAGTCCGGAACCGGCTGATTCGCCCGGATGAGGGCGTTGTTGATCCGGACCCGACAACCCAGGCGCATAACGGTTGGCCTGCTTTATGCAAAAATTTTTCTGAAAGCTCTTGACGCACTGCAATATGAACTTTATACTGCAACGCAACATTCCTCGTGAATGTTGTCCTCCAATCCTCCTTTGGTGGTTCTTTGCCGGAGCAGCCGAGCTGCCCCGGCTTTTTTTGTTGCGGGTGCGAAAAAGATTGACGCACCGCAGCAAGGAGGGTGAGCTGAAACCTTGTTTAGTAGTTCCTTGCCGGGGTCGCGGACTCCCGTTTTTTCGAATCCGTGTTGCACGCCGCGTTGCCGGGAACCGGGCGATGAATCCCATCAGTCACCGACGCGGACCCTCCTACCGATGAGCACACATCGCCCCTTCGCGCCGCTGGGCAAATCCCTGGTGTTCGTCATCAGCCTCCTGCCGCTGGTCTGGCTGTGCGGACAAGCCTGGCAGGGCCAGTTGGGCGCCAACCCGGTGGAGACGCTGAGCCACCGCACCGGCGACTGGAGCTTGCGCTTTCTGCTGCTGACCCTGGCGGTGACGCCGCTGCGGCGGTTGAGCGGCTGGAATGGCGTGCAGTCGTATCGGCGGATGCTGGGGCTGTTCGCGTTTTTCTACGTCAGCCTGCACTTTGCGGTCTATCTGATTTTCGACCACTTTTTCGACGGGCGGGCCATCCTCGCCGATATTGCCAAACGGCCCTATATCACCGTCGGTTTCGCCGCGTTTCTGCTGCTCATCCCGCTGGCGGCGACTTCTACGAACGCCATGATCCGGCGGCTCGGGCGGAGCTGGCGGCGCTTGCACCGGCTGGTCTACCTGATCGGCGTTCTCGGTGTGTTGCATTACCTGTGGCTGGTCAAGGCCGACCTCACCGAACCGCTGCTGTATGGCGGGGCGTTGGCGATCCTGCTGGGCTATCGGCTGTGGTGGTGGCGGACTCACTCGGCCACGGTCAGCCGTTCCACCCGCTGATAGCCGCGCGGCAGCGGCTTGCCCCGCCGGCCTCGTTCCCCGGTATAGCCCTCCAAATCCGCCGGCTTCAGTTTCAAATCCCGCTTGCCCGAGGTCAGCACCAGATGGCGTTCCGGCGGCAGGAGGATCAGCGCTGTCAACCGTTCCTCGCCCGGCAGGTCGATCATCTTGTTGCCCTTGCCCTTGGGCAGGCGCGGCAGTTCCCGGACCGCGAACAGCAACAGGCGTCCGCCACTGCTCACCGTGGCCAGCCGGTCGCTCTCCAGACCGGTGACCGGCAGGGGAGGCAGAATGGTCGCGCCCTCCGGCACGGTCAGCACCAGCTTGCCCGCCTTGTTGCGGCTCACCAAATCGTCAAAGGCGCAGAGGAACCCGTAGCCGGCGTCGGTCGCCAGCAGATAGAGGTCTTCGGGATTGCCCAGCAGTACGCTGATAAAGCTCGCTCCATCCGGCGGACTGAGCTTGCCGGTCAGCGGCTCGCCATAGCCGCGCGCCGAGGCCAGTCCCGCCACCGGCAGGGTATAAGTTCGCCCCGTGGTGTCCAGAAATACCGCCGATTGATTGCTGCGGCCTTGCGCCTGAGCCAGAAAGCTGTCACCGGATTTATAGCTGAGCGCCGTTGCGTCCACCTCGCGACCCTTGGCGGCACGCACCCAACCCTTTTGCGAGAGCACCACCACCATAAGCTCGCTGGGAGTCAAACTGGTTTCATCCAGGGCCTGGGCCGGGCGGCGCTCGACCAGCGGACAGCGGCGCGGATCGGCGTAGCGTTGAGCGTCTTCCTGAATCTCCTTGCGAATCAGCGTTTTCAGCCGCTGTTCGGAACCCAGCCATTGCTGCAACTGCGCCTGTTCCTTGCGCAACTGGTCCTGCTCACCGCGCAGTTTCATCTCCTCCAGCCGGGCTAGATGGCGCAATCTGGTTTCCAGAATGGCCTCGGCTTGCACATCGGAAAGCTGGAAACGGGCGATCAGCACCGGCTTGGGTTTATCCTCGGTGCGCAAGATCTGGATCACTTCGTCCAGATTCAGATAGGCGATCAGCAGACCCTCCAGAAGGTGCAGGCGCTGTTCGACCTGGCCGAGCCGGAATTCCAGTCGCCGCCGCACCGTGATGACCCGATAGCGCAGCCATTCATCGAGAATCTGCGGGAGGCGCTTGACCTGGGGCCGGCCATCCAGGCCGATCAGATTGAGATTGACCCGATAGCTCTTCTCCAGGTCGGTGGTGGCGAACAGGTGATCCATTAACAGATCGACATCGACCCGGTTGGAGCGCAGCGCCAGCACCAGCCGGGTCGGATTTTCGTGGTCGGACTCATCGCGCAGGTCCTCGACCATGGGCAACTTTCGGTCCCGCATCTGGGCGGCGATCTGCTCCATGATCCGCGCCCCGGAGACCTGATGCGGCAGGGCGACGATCACCGCGTCGCCGTTGTCGCGTTCGAAGCGGGCGCGCAGTCGCACCGCGCCATTGCCCGTCTGATACAGTTTGCGCAACTCCTCGCGGGGGGTGATGATTTCCGCGCCGCCCGGATAATCCGGGGCTGGAACGAGCGCGTACAGAGAGTCCGCATCGCCGTCGGGATGATCCAGTCGATGGATGCAGGCGGCGGCAATTTCGCCGAGATTGTGCGGCGGGATGTCGGTGGCCATGCCCACGGCGATACCCGTTGCGCCGTTCAGCAGCACGTTCGGCAATCGGGCCGGCAGCAGCACCGGTTCCTCCAGGGCGCCGTCGAAATTCGGCGTCCAGTCCACCGTGCCCTGCCCCAGCTCCGCTAATAAAACCTGGGCGAACGACGATAATTTCGCTTCGGTGTAGCGCATGGCGGCAAAGGATTTGGGATCGTCCGGCGAACCCCAGTTGCCCTGCCCGTCCACCAGCGGATAGCGGTAGGAGAACGGCTGGGCCATCAGCACCATGGCTTCGTAGCAGGCCGAATCGCCGTGCGGGTGGTATTTGCCGAGCACGTCGCCGACGGTGCGGGCGGATTTCTTGGGCTTGGCGCCGGCGTTCAGACCCAGCTCGGACATCGCGTAAACGATACGGCGCTGCACGGGTTTCAGCCCGTCGCCGATATGGGGCAGGGCGCGGTCGAGGATGACGTACATGGAGTAATCCAGGTACGCCTTTTCGGTAAACACCTTGAGCGGTACATGCTCAGTGGCGTCGGTCGTGAAAAGAGCAAGTTCAGTCATGGAGAGACAATGTGGGTGAAGGCCAGGGAACCCTTCGCCTTATCCAGGCGTTGGGAGGCGGAATCGGTGCGATTTTAACTTTTAAGACCGGTGGGCGAAGTCTTTATGGGCGGAACGTTGCCCAACGAGTCTGTCGATCACTCTGAGCGAGATGAACCTGAATGTCATTCCATGAGCTGCGTGGCCAGCAACGGGCGTTGCTGGAGGAACTGGATCAGCTACAGGAGGCGGTCGCCGACCTGACTGCGCGGCTGGCCAGCGCCGCCGATGAGGACGAAGAGCGGGGCGAGCGGCGCGAACAGCTCGCCTGGCTGCATCGTCAGCAGACCGGCGCACAAGTGGCGCTGAGCGAGATTGAACGGGCGCTGCTGGCGTTCATGACAGAGGAACCCGAGCGGGATTGAAAAACTGATAATTATTCCGGCCCGCCGCCTTGGCGCGGTACATGGCAGCGTCGGCGTTTTTAAGCAGGAGTTCGAGGTGATCGCCGTCGTCGGGATAGAGACTGACGCCAATGCTGGGGGAGATTCTGATCTCGTGGCCTCCCAGGTTAAACGGCGGGGCCAGCGTCTCAATGCATTTGCGGGCCACCCGCGCCGCCGCGTCCGGCGTGGCGGCGTATGGCAGCATGACCACGAACTCGTCGCCGCCCAGCCGCGCCAGGGTGTCCGCTTCGCGCACGCACTTCCTGAGCCGCTCGGCGACGGCCTGGAGCAGCAGGTCGCCTGCCAGATGGCCGAGCGAGTCGTTGACCTGCTTGAAGCGGTCCAGATCGAGAAACAGCACCGCCAGCCGGACGCTGTTACGCTGCGCGGCGGCTATGGCCTGGGCGGCGCGGTCGGCCAGCAGCCGGCGATTGGGCAACTCGGTCAGCGCATCGTAATGGGCCAGGAAATAGATGCGCTCCTGGGCCTGCTTGTGCTGGGTGATGTCCGACAAAATGCCGATATAGCGGGTAATCGCGCCCTGGCTGTCGCGCACCACCCCAATCGCCAGCCAGGTCGGGTAGATCTCGCCGCTCTTGCGCCGATTCCACAGCTCGCCCTGCCAGCAGCCGGTCTCGTGCAGAGCCTGCCAGAACTGGCGATAGAACGCCGGAGGATGGCGGCCGGATTTGAGGAGGCTCGGGTCGCGCCCGACCGCTTCGGGTGAAGCGTAGCCGGTAATCCGGGTGAACGCCTGGTTGACGGTGATGATCCGGTTGTCAGCATCAGCGATCAGGATACCCTCGGCGCTGGACTCAAACACGGTGGCGGCCAGCCGCACCTGCTGTTCGACCTGCTTACGCTCGGTGATGTCGCGAATAAATGAGAGAGGCAGGTAAGGGCTGAGCAGGGCGCTGTCGGCGACGCTGCGGCCAATAGCGCCCTCGACCATGGGCAACCGCACCAGCACGATGCCATCGTTCCGGATCAGAACAACGCTGCCATTGACTCCCAGATCCAGCTCGCCGTAGAAACGGTCGAAGTAATCCAGATCCAGCGCCGCCGCTATAATACCGGCGAACTGGCCTTGCGGATCATCGAGCCGCCGCGACAGGCTGATCAGCCAGCGGCCCGTCACCCGGTTGCGCACCGGCTGCCCCACGAACAGTGGCGCGAACGCATGAGTTTGCCAGTATTGAAAATAATCGCGGTCGCCGATCTGGACACTCGCGATATCCGTCGCACCGGTCATCGCCCGCAACCGTCCGCTGGACGCAGCGGCGAACAGCGCCTGAACCTGGGGAAGACCGTGCCGGGCCAACAGTCTATTGAACAGCACGTTCAGGGCTGATTCGTCCAGATGCTCCAGTCCACCCTGGGTCGTGATCTGGTCAGCAGCGGCGCTCAGAACCCCGTCCGCTTCGGAAAACAAGCGCGCTGCATGTTCCTCCAGCACCCGGACCAGATTGCGGGTTTCCCGCTCGGCGCTGGCGATACGTCCCAGGTAGTTGCGGTGAATAATCCAGCCGGTGATGACCACAACGGTTATAATAATGCTGCATAGCAGCGTGACCAGTCCCCGGCGAACCCGGGTCAGGCGGTGGTGGGTCGTTTGAAATTCAGCACGGCTCATCAAAAATCAAGATCCGACCAAGTGAAAAAATCGAGCCATTGGAGCATGAGAAGATTTAAGCAGCATTTATCTTTTATCTTAGGTGAACTGATGTCAAAAAGTTAATGTGTTGTTGCTAAGACAGAATTGCCCTTAAAATCCCGTTTGTTGTTTCATGGAACGCTTCATGCGCATCGGCTTTTCCCAGAGAATGTTACTTTTAATTTACATATAATTTATTTATGAGAGTTTATCGCTCGGGTGATCCCCTCCTGGAATGGGTTTGCTGGTCTATTCAGACCCTGGCGGTGAGCAGGTAGGGCAGGCGCGTTTCGACCCCAAGGCGAACCTCCCGGTTCTTGGGCGGAACTGGGGAATCGTTATGACCACTTTTCGAGCAGGCGTGAGCGGAATGGGCACAAATCCACTGGTTGGCTTGATCATGGGCTCCACCTCGGACTGGAGCACTTTGGAACACGCGGCGAACACCCTGGATGCGCTGGACATCGCCTACGAAGTCCGGGTGGTTTCGGCCCACCGCACTCCCGATCTGCTGTTTGAATACGCCGCCAGCGCCGAAGCACGCGGACTGGAGGTCATCATCGCCGGAGCCGGCGGTGCGGCGCATTTGCCGGGCATGGCGGCTGCCAAGACGGTGCTGCCGGTCCTGGGCGTACCGGTGCAGTCGCAGGCGCTCAAGGGTCTCGATTCACTGCTGTCCATCGTGCAGATGCCCGGCGGCATTCCCGTCGGTACGCTGGCCATTGGCAAGGCGGGCGCCATCAACGCCGCGTTGCTGGCGGCGGCCGTGCTGGGCAACAAATATCCGGCGATCCGTGAAGCGGTGCGCGCGTTCCGCGTCCGGCAGACCGAGCGGGTGCTGGCCCAGCCCGATCCCCGGAGTCTCCCCCTATGAAGGTCGGCATTGTGGGTGGCGGTCAATTGGCGCGGATGCTGGCGCTGGCCGGATATCCTCTGGGGCTGCGGTTCCAGACGCTCGATCCCGCCGCCGACGCCTGCGCCGGCCAGGTTGCGCCCCTGCTCCAGGGTGATTACGACGCGGCAACTCCATTGGAACTCTTGGCCGACTGGGCCGATGTCGTCACTTTTGACTTCGAGAACGTCCCGGCGGCGGCCGCCCACACACTGGAGCAACGGGTAGCGGTTTGCCCGCCGCCCCTGGCGCTGGCCATCGCGCAGGACCGGGTAGCGGAAAAAACCCTGTTCTGGGAACTGGGCATTCCGACGCCGACCTTCGCTACCGTAGCCAGCCTGGAAGAATTGCACGGCGCGGCGGTGCGGGTCGAATTGCCGGCGGTGCTCAAGACCCGCCGGCTCGGTTACGACGGCAAGGGCCAGCGGATTTTGCGCGCCTCCGAGGATATCGAACCGGCTTGGCGGGCGCTGGGCGGGGGCGCCGCGCCGCTGATCCTGGAAGGCTTCGTGCCGTTCGAACGCGAAGTATCGATCCTGGCGGCGCGCCGCCGCGACGGCGCGACCGTGTTCTATCCACTGGTCGAGAACCGGCATCGCGACGGTATTCTGCGCTTGTCGCGCGCCCCGTATGCCGCCCCGGAACTGGAGCGCGAGGGCTATCGCCATGTTCGCCAGTTGCTGGCGCGGACGAATTACGTGGGTCTGCTGGCGGTCGAATTTTTCGTCAAGGACGGTCATCTGATCGCCAACGAAATGGCCCCACGCGTTCACAATTCCGGGCACTGGACCCTTGAAGGCGCGGAAACCAGCCAGTTCGAGAACCACTTGCGAGCCATTCTGGGCCTGCCGCTGGGTTCCACCACGGCCATCGGCCATTCCGTGATGCTCAACTGCATCGGCTCCATGCCGGAGCGGGCGGCGGTGCTGGCGGTTTCCGGCGCGCATTACCACGCCTATGGCAAGGCGGCGCGGCCGGGCCGCAAGGTGGGGCATATCACGCTGCGGGCGGATCAGCCCGATACGCTGATGGACGGCCTCAAAAAACTGCTGCCGCTGGTGGGACTCAGGCTGGACGAATTCGAGTCATAACCTATTCCAGAGTCCGCACTGCCGCACCCAGCGGACACGCACGGATGGCGTCAGCCAGCAGCGGAATAACCGTGGCGCGCGGAAAGCTCTTGCGCCAGGCCAGCGCCACGATTCGGGTCGGGGCAGGTTCCGCGAAGGGCCGCACACTGAGCAGATCGCTGGCGTGGGCGTAGCCGCTGACCGAAGTATAGGGCAGCACGGTCACGCCCATCCCGGTCGCCACCATCAGCCGGATGGTTTCCAGCGAACTGCCCTCCAAGGTCCGCTGCATATTGTCCGAAGCGACGCTTAACTGATTGCATTCCGGGCAGAATCGCAACACCTGGTCGCGGAAGCAGTGACCCGGCCCCAGCAGCAGCAACTCCTGGCGGGCCAGGGTTGGGGCGTCAACCGCCTCGCTCTGTTCCAGCGGATGGCCGGTCGGCATCAGCACCACGAACGGCTCTTCGTAAACCGGTCGGGTCAGGATGCCGGCCTCGGCGAACGGCAGCGACAGAATCAGCACATCCAGGTCACCGCTCTTGAGCCGCTCGCTCAGCGCCGCCGTGTAATTCTCCTCAATCTGCAACGGCATTCGGGGCGCGCGGCGATGCAGGCGCGGAATCAGATGGGGCAACAGATACGGGCCGATGGTGTAGATCACGCCCAGCCGCAACATCCCGGCCAGCTCATCCTGCCCCTGGGCCGCCAGTTGGCGGATAACCGCCGCTTCATCCAGCACCCGCCGGGCCTGCTCGACGATGCATCGTCCGGCCGGCGTCACCGTCACCTCGCCGGAACCCCGCTCAAACAGGGTTACGCCCAGTTCTTCCTCCAGCTTGCGCACCGCTACACTCAGGGTCGGCTGACTGATATGGCAGGACTCGGCGGCGTGGCCAAAATGGCGCTCGCGGGCGACTGCGACAACGTAGCGTAATTCGTTCAAAGTCATGGCGGCATCACCGAGTTGAGGACGGCGGCGGATGATGGGCAACCGTCGGTCAGCGTGGACAGAAAAGGGGTTTGCGTGTAGCTTAGTGCGCAGTTTTCCGCGCTGGGCGCGGCATTTTTTCAGCCTGCTCCGCGTTCCGCAATTCGATCTTCCAGTGGAAATCACAACGAGAAGGAGGGTTCATGGCCTACAAGCACATTCACATCCCCGCCGGCGGCGAAAAAATCACCATCAAAGACGGCAAGCTCCGCGTTCCCGAACAGCCCATCGTCGGTTTTGTCGAGGGTGATGGCATCGGTCCCGATATCACCAAGGCGTCGCTGCGGGTCTGGGACGCGGCGGTCGAAGTCGCCTACGGTGGCGAGCGCAAGATTCACTGGTGCGAAATCTTCCTCGGTGAGAAGGCCGCGGAACTGTACGAAGGCAATTATTTCCCCGAGGAAACGCTGGAAGCCATCAAGGATCTGGTGGTCGCCATCAAGGGACCGCTGACCACCCCGGTCGGCGGCGGCTTCCGCTCGCTGAACGTGGCGCTGCGCCAGGATCTGGACCTCTACGCCTGCGTGCGCCCGGTGCGCTATTACCCTGGCGTCCCCTCGCCGGTGCGCTATCCCGAAAAAGTGGACGTGATCATCTTCCGCGAGAATACCGAGGACGTCTACGCCGGCATCGAATACAAATCCGGTACTCCCGAAAACATCAAGCTGGCCAAGTTCCTGCGTGAGGAGCTGGGCGCTGAATTTTTTGACGATGCCGGTCTGGGCGTCAAGCCGATCTCGCCGTTCGCCTCCAAGCGACTGGTGCGCAAGGCCATCCAGTACGCCATTGACAATGGCCGCGACAGCGTAACCCTGGTGCATAAAGGCAACATCATGAAGTTCACGGAAGGCGCCTTCCGGAACTGGGGCTACGAACTGGCGCGCGACGAGTTCCCGGATCAGACGATTACCGAGAACGAGCTGTACAGCGTCTACGGCGGCAAGCAGCCCCCCGGCAAGGTGGTAATCAAGGATCGTATCGCCGACATCATCTTCCAGCTGCTGCAACTGCGGCCGGAAGAATTCTCGGTGCTGGCCACCATGAATCTGAACGGCGACTATCTGTCCGACGCAGTCGCGGCGGAAGTGGGCGGCATCGGCATCGCGCCGGGCGCCAACATTGCTGACCACATCGCCGTATTCGAAGCGACCCACGGCACCGCGCCCAAATACGCCAATCTGGACAAGGTCAATCCTGGTTCGCTGCTGCTGTCGGGCGTAATGATGCTGGAATACATGGGCTGGAAGGAAGCCGCCGAACTGATCGAGACCGCGCTGACCAAGGTGATCGCCGACAAGACGGTGACTTATGACTTCGCCCGGCAGATGGATGGCGCTACCGAGGTTCCGACCAGCAAGTTTGCCGATCTGCTGATCCTCAAGATCAAGGAGTACGGTGCGGCTCTGCGCGAGGAAGCGGCTCGCCGCCGCCGGGCGCAGGAAGAAGCGCGCAAGACGCTGGAAGCCGCCCGCGTCGCTGATCCGATCCAGGCCATGATCTCGTCTGGCCGTCTGCCCAACACGGTGGGCGGAATCATGTCGCCCGTGCTCACGATCCGCAACGAGGACATGGTGAACGTGGCCATGCACCTGATGATTGAAAAGGGTGTGAATGCAGTGATGGTCGAGCCGGACGCCAGCGGGCAATGGGGGATCATGACCGACCGCGATGTGCTCAAGAAGATCATCAGCGTCAACCGCTCGCCGGCGCGAACCAAGGTTGGCGAAATCGCCACCCGGCCGCTGGTGACGGTGACTCGCGACATCCCGTTGGCCGAGGCGTCGAATCGCATGGTTGCGGCGAACGTGCGCCGGGTGGTGGTCGAGATGGATGGCAAGCCGGTCGGGATGGTGACCGACAACGACCTGTTCCGGGCCGTAGAAGTATTTGGCTGGGGTCCGGACGCCTGATCCGGACGGGCTAACGCCGAAACTGAAGCGGCGTTCCCACTGAAGCGGCGTTCCCATCGTGGCCGACAGGTCCGGTGGGAGCGCCTTTTTTTTTAGGTGATTTTAGACTCTAGTTTTGAGTTTTGCGTTTTTGCACAGTCTTCTCAAGAGTGCTAGACATCCAGATTCAGCACATCCAAGGCATTCTGCTCAATAAAATCACGCCGGGGTTCAACCTGATCACCCATCAGCGTAGTAAAAATCTCATCGGCGGCGATAGCGTCCTCGATGCGCACCTGAAGCAGACGGCGAGTCTCGGGATTCATGGTGGTCTCCCAAAGCTGGTCCGGATTCATCTCGCCCAGACCCTTATAGCGTTGAATATGCTGGCCCCGCCGGGCTTCCTCAAACAACCAATCCATCGCCTCGCGGAAATTGCGAACACTCTGACTGCGCTCACCGCGCCGCACACTCACTTCCCGGTCGAACACCCCGGCCAGTCGGGCGCCTAATGCGGTCAGGCTGGCGTATTCATGGGACGCAAAAAACTCGGTCATTAACCGAATATTGCGAGTCAAACTGTGGGTTTGACGAGTGACGACTATGTTATAACCTTCACCATTCTCGCGTTCTTCAATCCGGGCTTCATACGCTGGGCGCTCGCCATGCGCAGCGCGCAATAACCCGGTCAGGTCGCTCGTCCATTTCTGGAGATAGTCGCGATCCCGCAAACGTTCGTTATCCAGCACCGGTAAATAAACCAGTTGCTCCAGTAATGAGCTGTCGTAACGCCGGGACAGGCGTTGGATAGTCGCCGTAACCGCCATATAAGCACGGGCGACTCCTTCAAGGGCGACTCCGGCCAGAACCGGCTCCTCACCCGCCAGCAGCATCGCACCATCCAGGGCCATTTGCAGCAGATTCGCCGACAGCTCCGTATCATCCTTGACATATTGCTCTTGCTTGCCTTTTTTAACTTTATACAGCGGCGGCTGCGCGATATAGATATGCCCGCGTTCAATTAACTCCGGCATTTGCCGATAAAAAAAGGTGAGCAATAAAGTGCGAATGTGAGAACCATCAACGTCCGCATCGGTCATTAAAATAACGCGGTAATAACGCAATTTATCAGGATTAAATTCTTCACGGCCAATGCTGCAACCCAGCGCAGTGATCAGCGTACCGACTTCAGCAGACTGCAACATCTTGTCAAAACGAGCTTTTTCGACATTCAGAATCTTGCCTTTAAGCGGCAAAATCGCCTGAAAACGACGGTCACGGCCCTGCTTGGCGGAACCCCCTGCGGAATCGCCCTCGACCAGAAACAGTTCCGACAGCGCCGGGTCTTTTTCCTGGCAGTCCGCCAGTTTGCCCGGCAGCCCGGCAATATCCAGCGCACCCTTGCGGCGCGTCATTTCCCGGGCGCGGCGGGCGGCTTCACGAGCGCGGGCGGCGTCTACAATCTTGCCAGTGATGGCTTTGGCCTCGCCAGGATTTTCCAGCAGAAACTCCTGCAATTTCTCCGCCACCACCGACTCGACCACCGGCTTGACTTCGGACGACACCAGCTTTTCCTTGGTCTGCGAGGAAAATTTGGGATCGTGCAGTTTCACCGACAGGACTGCGGTCAAGCCCTCGCGAGCATCATCGCCGCTGGTTTCGACCTTGGCTTTCTTGAGAATGCCTTCTGAATCCATGTACTGATTCAGAGTTCGGGTCAGCGCGCCGCGCAAGCCTGCGAGATGCGCGCCGCCATCCCGTTGGGGAATGTTATTGGTAAAGCAGAATACATTTTCCTGATACGAGTCGTTCCATTGCAGCGCCAGCTCCACCTGAACCTCATCACGAAAGGTATTCAGGTAAAATACACTCTCATGCAAGGGCGTCTTGTTGCGGTTAAGATGCTCAACAAACGCTTTGATGCCCCCCTGATATTCAAAAGCATCCTGCTTGTCGCTACGTTCATCGCGCAGGCGAATGCGCACTCCAGAGTTGAGAAAGGACAACTCGCGCAGTCGTTTCGCCAGCACGTCATAATGGAAGTCAATATTCGTGAAGACCGTGGCGCTGGGTTTGAAGCGAATCTCCGTCCCGGTGGATTCCGTGTCGCCAATCATTCGCAACGGCGCCTGGGGGTTGCCCAGACGGTAGTCCTGCTGATGCACCTTGCCATCGCGGCGAATAATCAGGCGCAGCGACTCGGACAGCGCATTCACCACGGACACGCCGACCCCGTGCAAACCGCCGGAAACCTTGTAGGAGCGGTCATCGAACTTACCACCGGCATGGAGCACGGTCATGATGACTTCGGCGGCGGAACGGCCCTTGGAGTGCTCATCGGTCGGGACGCCGCGCCCATTGTCGATCACAGTCACCGACTCATCCGCGTGAATGATGACGCTGATTTCCGTGCAATACCCGGCCAGCGCTTCGTCAATCGAGTTATCCACAACCTCAAACACCATGTGATGCAAGCCCGTGCCGTCATCGGTGTCGCCGATGTACATGCCCGGACGCTTGCGCACCGCATCCAGGCCTTCGAGAACGGTGATGCTGGAGGAGGTATAGGACGAATCGCTGCTCATGAGTTTATCAATCCGCGCCCGCCGTGAAGGGCGGCGATTAAGGGTGACCGGGGCGGGATTGTATCACTTTGCGCTCTGCGCCGCAGGGCCGGGGCTGGTCGCCGGGGTCAGCGATTGGGGATGATTTCACCCTGCGCGAGCCGAAAAATCTGCGCGGCGGACCAGGGCGCGGCGTCCAGCAAATCCGGCTCGATAGCCGTCACGAACAACTGAGCGCCCAGTTCAGCCAGCACTTGCGTGACCCGCGTCCGGTTGGCCGGATCCAGTTCTGCGGGCAAGTCGTCAATCAGCAGGATGCAGGCGTCGCCCGTATGCCGTCGGTACAATTCCGCCTGCGCCAGCACCAGGGCAATGACCAGCAGCTTCTGCTGACCACGCGACAGGGCCTCCGCCGGTGAGCGCCCGGCCAGGCGCGGGATGAAGTCGGCGCGGTGCGGTCCAAGCCGGGTATGACCCTGTTGGCGGTCTTGGGCGCGGCCCGCCCGCAAGCCCGAAGCAAAATCGTCGTTAAACGGCTCCAGAGGCCAGCCCCGGCGATAATCCACCTCGACCCCTACCCAACCCAGGGTCGCTGCCGTTAGCGGCCTTAAAACGCCTCCCATGGCCTCACAGAAGGTCTGGCGCAGGCGGTCCAGCACCGCCGCCGTGGCGGACAGCTCGCCATCCCAGGCATCCACCACCCGGTCGGCGGCCTGGGTCCGCAGGGCGGCGTTGCGATGACGCAGGGCGATGTCATAGCGCCGCCAGGCGTCAAGGAACCCGGGTTCAGCGTGAAACAAGCCCCAGTCCATGAACCGCCGCCGCTGTCTCGGCCCATCCTCCAGCAGACGGTGGCTGTCGGGATTGAGCAGCAGCACGGGCGTTTGCCGGGCCAGTTCCGCCAGCGAGCGGGTCGGTGCGCCGCCGATGCGGGCCGTCAATTCGCGGGTATCGCGCTCGATGCCGACCGTGACCCGCTGATCGCCGCCCGCGCTCATCATCGCCACCACCCGGAACGCCGTCGCGCCGGTCTGGATCAAATCCCGCAACTGGCGGGCGCGGAACGAGCGGCCCCGCCCCAGCACATACAACGCTTCCAGCAGGCTGGTCTTGCCCGAGGCGTTGGGGCCGATCAGCAGGTTCAGGCCAGGCGCACAGTCCAGCCGGGCCGGACGCAGATTGCGGAACCCGGCGATGTCGAGACTAGCGACCCGCATAACCGCCCTGGCGCATCCACCGCTGCTCGAACATCATCGCCGTTCGCCCGCGCTTAAAGCCGCATCGGCATGATGACGTGCTTGCCGCCGCCGCCTTCGGATTCCTCGATCAGGCAACTGCTGCTGGCATCGGCGAAGGACAGCTTGGCCAACTCACCGCCCAGCGCCCCAAGAGCGTCGAGCATGTAGCTGCCGTTGAAACCAATCTCCAGCGGACCGCCGGTGTAGTTGATCTCGACCTCTTCCTCAGCCTCCTCCTGCTCAGGGTTCTGGGCCTGGGTGTGCAGAGTCCAGTCCTCCAGTTGCAGGCGAATGCCCTGGGTCTTGTCGTTGAGCACCAGGCTGGTGCGGGTCAGCGCGTTGCGCAGCGCCACCCGGTCTGCGATGACCACCCGGCTGCCCTCGCGGGGGATGACGCGCTGATAGTCGGGAAACTTGCCGTCAATCAGCTTGGAGGTGAAGCGGATGTCGCCCATCGTGACCCGGATATGGTTGGCGCTGAGCCTGATGGAGACTTCGGCATCGCTGTCCGCCAGTAGCCGCAGCAGTTCCAGGACGCCCTTGCGCGGCACAATCACCTGCCGGGCCTCAACGGCGTCCACCTCGGTTTGCAGCTCCTGGAACGCCAGACGGTGGCCGTCGGTGGCGACCAGCCGCAGGACGCCGGGGCCAATTTCCAGCAACAGGCCGTTCAGGTAGTAGCGCACATCCTGCTGGGCCATGGCGAAGTGGGTGCGTTCGATCAGGCTGCGCAGCACGCCCTGATGCAAGCGGATCTCGCCGTCAACCGGCAAATCTTCCAGCGTGGGAAAATCCCCGGCGGGCAGGGTCGCCAGGGTAAAGCGGCTGCGGCCACAGCGCACCGTCGCCTTGTCGCCATCAACGCTCAGGGTCACTACGCCATCTTCGGGCAAGGCCCGCAGGATGTCATGCAGCTTGCGGGCGGGCAGAGTGATTTCGCCGGGGGTATCGGTCGTCAGCTCAATCCGGGTCGATAGCTCCACCTCCAGGTCGGTGGCGGTCAGGACCAATTCGCGTTCGCGGGCGACCAGCAGGACGTTGGTCAGGATCGGCAGGGTCTGCCGCCGCTCGACCGCGCCGATGACATGCTGGAGGGGTTTCAACAACTGCTCGCGTCTGGCTTCCAGTTTCATCACTCTTCTCCGATGCGTCGTGGTTCTTGGCCGGGTTCGGCTATTTCCTACTAAAGCCAAGGGTCATAAAAAATTATCCAGTGTTTGGGCTGCCCGGTTTTCGCGGTCTTCAACAATAATCTTTTTATATATATTTAAAAGATTATAATTATTGGGAAGGGCATTTTCTGTGGATAACTTTTTTTTTAAATTTAAAATCAACAAATTACAAGATTTTTGCCTGTGGATAACCCTGTGGATAAAATGTGGATAAGTCGGTTTTCCTGTGGATAACTTTTTCCTGTGGATAACTTTATCCACAGGTTTTGCCGACTTATCCACAGAAAAGGCCGACTTATCCACAGACTTATCCACAGGCAATTTTTGGACTTTTTTCGTTTTTTTGAAAAAAATTTTTATTGAAGCAAAAATTTTGATAAATTCTTGTCTAACCGTTTGATTATGATAAAAAATAAAATTGATACAAAAAATTGTCAATTTTAATACAAAAATGGGAATTTTCGGAGTTAAATACAATAAATCAATGTAATATTGATTGATTTTTATCGTTTTTATCAATTTGATGCGTCAAATTTATACTTTTCGAGAGAACCCTGCTGAAAAGTTATTAAACTTATCCACAGAACTTATCCACAGCTATTGAGCTAGTTGGTCAGGGTTGTGAGCAGATTAGTATAGTCATCGCGGATCTGAGGGTCGCTGCGATGGAGTTCACGGGTTTTCCGGCAGGCGTGCAGCACGGTGGTATGGTCGCGTCCGCCGAAGGCTTCGCCAATGTCCGGCAGGCTGAGATCGGTCAGCTCCTTGGTCAGGGTCATGGCCATCTGGCGGGGGCGGGACAGGATACGCAGCCGACTGTTGGACAGCAGATCGCTGACCGGAATCCGGTAGTAGTCGGCCACGGTTCGCTGAATGTTCTCAACAGTAACCCGCTTGTCCTGAAAGGTCAGCAGGTCGCTCAGCGTTTCCTTGACGAAGCTGATCGTGATGGCCTTGCCGGTGAACTGCGCGTTGGCGTAAACCCGCCGCAGCGCGCCTTCCAGCTCACGGACATTGGAGCGAATACGCTGGGCGACGAAGAACGCAACTTCATCGGGCAAAACGATCCGCGCCTGATCGGCCTTGCTTTTGAGAATGGCGACTCGTGTTTCCAGCTCCGGCGGCTCGATAGCGACGGTCAGCCCGGAGCCGAACCGTGACTTCAATCGATCCTCCAATCCTGCAACTTCCTTGGGATAGCGGTCGCAGGTCAGAATCACCTGCTGGCGGCTTTCCAGCAAGCTGTTGAAGGTGTAGAAAAATTCTTCCTGGGAACGCTCTTTGCCCGCCAGGAATTGCACGTCGTCGATCAACAGTGCGTCCAGAACCCGGTAGCGGCGTTTGAATTCATTGATTGCGTTGTGTTGCAGGGCGCGCACCATATCGGCCACGAACTGTTCGGAATGCTGATAGACCACCCGCGCTTCAGCGCCGCGCTCTCGCAACATGTTACCCACCGCGTGCATCAGATGGGTCTTGCCCAGACCGGTGCCGCCATAGATAAACAGCGGGTTGTAGGCCCGACCGGGATTCTCGGCGACTTGCAGACAGGCGGCCCGGGCTAACTGATTGGAGTTACCCTCGACGAAGGTGGCAAAGATGAAATCCGGATTGAGGTTGCCGCTCTTGAGTAATTCGGTCGCGCCCGGAGAGTGGTCATCCGCCGTTTCTACCGGGATGGAGGTCTCGACCGGAACACTAGCGGGCACGGCCGGATGACCGCCGCTGCCGATTTCCAGCGCCACCTGAAGACGCTGTTCGGGTCGCAGGCGCGCCAGCACCGCTTCGATCTGCGCCAGATGGTGCTTTCTAACCCAGTCCAGCACAAAGCGGTTCGGGGCCAGTAATCGCAGGGTGTCGCCGTCCTCCTGGACGTGCAGTGGCCGAATCCAGGTGCTCAACTGCGGTTCGGACAACTCACGCTCCAGGCAGTCCAGACAGGCTTTCCACAAGGCGTGGTCCACGCGCAGTTCTCCTTGATGGGACTTCGGGATGGGGCAACGGAGGATGCCATACCTTTCCAAAAACTTTATCACTCCCCTGCTAGACTGAATAGCACCGCGCCCTTGGGCGGTTGAACCGCCCCGCCCCCGTCGCTAGACTTGCTGGCTTGCTCAACCACCGCCCGTCTTGCCGACCGTTCTGTGAACCTAGCCGGGACCGCCCGATGGTTTTCCCCGTGACGCCGCCCTTGGAAACGCCCCCGTGAACGCCGATTTTCAACGCATCAGACGCCTGCCGCCTTACGTTTTTAATATCGTCAACGACCTGAAGGCTCAGGCGCGCGCGCGCGGCGAAGATATTATTGATTTCGGGATGGGCAATCCCGATCAGCCCACCCCGAAGCACATCGTGGACAAGCTGGTCGAGGTCGCCCAGCGCAACGACACCCACCGCTATTCGGTCTCGCGCGGCATCCCCCGCTTGCGCCGGGCCATCTGCCACTGGTATGAGACCCGCTACGCGGTGGATCTCGATTTCGATTCGGAAGCCATCGTCACCATTGGCTCCAAGGAAGGTCTGGCGCATCTGGCGCTGGCGACCATGGGGCCGGGCGACGCGGTGCTGGTCCCCAATCCGGCCTATCCGATTCATCCTTACGGGTTCGTCATCGCCGGCGCCGATGTGCGCCATGTGCCGCTGATTCCGGGGGTGGATTTCTTCGCCGAGCTGGAAAAGGCGATCAAGGATTCCTGGCCGCGCCCCAAGATGCTGGTGCTGAACTTCCCGGCCAACCCGACGACGCAGTGCGTCGAACTGGAGTTCTTTGAGAAAGTGGTATCCATCGCCCGTGAGCATGAAATCTGGGTGATTCACGATCTGGCCTACGCCGATCTGGTGTTCGACGGCTACGTTGCCCCCTCAATCCTGCAAGCGCCGGGCGCCAAGGATATCGCGGTCGAGTCCTTCACCCTGTCCAAGAGCTACAACATGCCGGGCTGGCGGGTGGGCTTCATGTGCGGCAACCCGACGCTGATTGCCGCCCTGGCGCGAATGAAGTCCTATCTCGACTACGGTATGTTCACCCCAATCCAGGTGGCCGCCATCGCCGCGCTGGAAGGGCCGCAGGACTGCGTCGCCGAGATTTGCGAGCTGTACCGCAAGCGCCGCGATGTGTTGTGCGACGGTCTGAATGCACTGGGCTGGCCGGTCGAAAGGCCCAAAGCCACCATGTTTGTCTGGGCGCCGATCCCGGAACCGTACCGTTCGCTCGGCTCGCTGGAGTTTTGCAAGAAACTGCTGGCCGAGGCCAAGGTGGCGGTATCGCCGGGCATCGGCTTTGGTGAATATGGCGATGATCATGTCCGCTTTGGGCTGATCGAGAACGAGCATCGCACCCGGCAGGCGCTGCGCGGCATCCGTGAGATGTTCCGCAAGGATCTTCGCGATTACGATACGTCGCCCTTGGCCTCAGCGGCAGGAGTCTGAATGATGAGTCTTTATCCTCCAGTCAAAGTAGGTTTGCTCGGTCTGGGCACGGTCGGCGGCGGCGTCACCCGGGTTCTGGCCCGCAACGCCGGGGAAATCAGCCGCCGCGCCGGACGCGAAATCGTCATCAGCCACGCTGCCGCCCGCAATCTGGACACCACCACTGCAAATACCGCTGGAATGAAATTGACCGGCGAGCCGCTGGAAGTGGTGGACGATCCTGAAGTTTCGATTATCGTCGAGTTGATGGGCGGCTACGAGCCGGCGCGCGGCCTGGCGCTGCGGGCGCTGGCTAACGGCAAGCATGTCGTGACGGCCAACAAGGCGCTGATCGCCAAGCACGGCAATGAAATCTTCGCCGCCGCCCGCGCTGCCGGAATGATGGTCGGCTTTGAGGCGGCGGTGGCCGGCGGCATTCCGATCATCAAGGCGATCCGCGAGGGACTGGCCGGTAACCGGCTGGAGTGGGTGGCGGGCATCATCAACGGCACCGCCAACTTTATCCTCACCGAGATGCGCGACAAGGGCCGCGACTTTCCGGATGTGCTGGCCGAAGCCCAGGCGCTGGGCTATGCCGAGGCGGATCCGACCTTTGATATCGAGGGCATCGACGCCGCCCACAAGCTGACTATTCTGGCGTCCATCGCCTTCGGTATCCCGCTGCAATTCGACAAGGTCTACATCGAGGGCATCAGCCGCATCCAGCGCGAGGATGTCGCCTACGCCGAACAACTGGGCTACCGGATCAAGCATCTGGGTATCGCCCGCCGCGATGAGCAGGGGGCGCAACTGCGCGTCCATCCGACCCTGATTCCGCAGCGGCAACTGCTGGCCAGCGTCAATGGCGTGATGAACGCGGTGCTGGTCCAGGGCGATGCGGTCGGTCAGAGCCTGTTCTACGGGGCCGGGGCTGGCGCCGAGCCGACCGCCTCGGCAGTGGTGGCCGATATTGTGGATGTGGTGCGCACGCTGACCGCCGACCCGGAAAACCGGGTGCCGCATCTGGCGTTCCAGCCGGACGCGCTGTCGGATTTACCGGTGTTGCCGATGGAGTCGGTGGAAACGGCCTATTACCTGCGCTTGCAGGCGCTGGACCGGCCCGGCGTCCTGGCTGACGTGACCCGCATCCTGGCCGACCGCGCCATCAGTATCGAAGCCCTGCTGCAAAAGCAGGCAGTCGCCGGGGCTGGTGATGTGCCGATTATCCTGCTGACCCACCGGGTGCGGGAGCAGCGGATGAATGAGGCGCTGGCCGCCATTGAGGCGCTGGACAGCATCCGGGGGCCGGTGATACGGATTCGGCTGGAGCGTCTCGGTTCCGATTGAGCAGACCCACGACGATGGCGATGGCGACGACTCTGCATCTACTGATTCCCGGGATCTTGGGGCCGGGGCATTCCGGGTGCGCCGCGTCCGGGTTTCCCCAGCCGGTCGCGCCTGCGCTGGAATGGCTGCTGGCCCGCGCCGTGGCCTGTCCGGTTCCCGCCACAACCGATGAGACGCTGTTTCAGCTTTTCGGGCTGTCCGCGCCCGCTGCCGCCGATTTGCCGGTCGCGGCGCTCACCCGGTTGGCGGATGGCGGCGAGCCGGAGGCTGAGGGTTGGTGGCTGCGGGCCGATCCGGTGCATCTGCGCCCGGATTTGCGCGAGATTCTGCTGGTGGACAGCCGGGTGCTGGCGATCACCACGGCTGAGGCGGAGGCGCTGGCGACCGCGTTCAACCGAACTTTCGCTGCCGATGGCTTGCAGCTTGAGGCGCCGCGTCCCGACCGCTGGTATTTGCGGTTACCGGCGGACCCCGGCCTGCGCACCGAACCGCTGCTTCGGGTCATCGGTCGCGACATCGGCCCCCGGCTGCCGCACGGGCCGGCGGGCCGGCGCTGGTGCGCCCTGCTGACCGAAATCCAGATGCTGTTTCACCATCACCCGGTCAACCAAGTGCGCGAGGAGCGCCAGCAGCCGCTGATCAACAGCGTCTGGTTCTGGGGCGGCGGTGGGTGTCCGGCCTGCGCTGGCGCACCCGCTGCCGGCCTGTACGCCAGCGATCCGCTGACCCGGGGTCTGGCGCGATTGGCCGACGCTGCGATCAGTCCCCTGCCGGAACGCGCCGAGGATTGGCTGGGCGCCGCCCAGGATGAAGCGGATAGTCTGGTGGTATTGGAAACGACCCGGTTTGATCCGGTCGACGATGATCCCAGCGCGTGGATTGAACATGTCGCCCGATTGGAACGGGACTGGTTCACGTTTTGCCGACGAGGGCTGCGAACCGGTGCGCTGAAGGCGCTGCATCTCTATCCGGGCAACGGGCGTGTTTATACGCTGACCGGTGCGGCCCGCTGGCGATTCTGGCGGCGACCTCAGCCGCTTTCAGCCTATGGAATCGTGGGCGGCGCGGAATGAAGGTGAGTTCGGGCGCTGGATGACCCGTCGCCTTGCCACCGGAACCCTTTAACCTTCATCTTTCGCCTGGCGTCTTTCATGTCCACTGTCATTGTCCGCCGCACCGCTGAACCTGCCGCCGATTTACCGGTTCCGCCGCTGCTCCAGCGCATCTACGCTGCCCGCCACCTGCATTGCGCCGATCAATTGAATCGGGAATTGCGCAGCCTGGCCTCGCCCGCCGCGTTCATGAACATCCAGTCGGCGGTGGATCTGCTGCACACCGCGTTGCGCGAGCGCTGGCGGCTGACCATCGTCGCTGATCTGGACGCCGATGGCGCGACCAGTTGCGCGTTGGCCGTGCGGGCGCTGCGGGCGCTGGGCGCGGCGGAAGTGGGCTACGTCGTGCCCAATCGCTTTGTGCATGGCTACGGTCTAAGCCCGGAAATCGTGGCGGTCGCCGCCGAACAGCAGCCTGACCTGTTGATCACCGTGGACAACGGCATTTCCAGCCATGAGGGGGTGCGGGCGGCCCAGGCGCTGGGGATGAAGGTGCTGATTACCGATCACCATTTGCCGGGATCCACGCTGCCGGCGGCGGATGCGCTGGTCAATCCCAATCAGCCGGGCGATGCCTTTCCCAGCAAGCATCTGGCCGGGGTGGGGGTCATTTTCTATGTATTGACCGCGCTGCGCGCCCGGCTGCGGGAAACGGGCTGGTTCACAACGCGAGGGATGGCCGAGCCGAATCTGGCGCAATTTCTCGATCTGGTGGCGCTGGGCACGGTGGCCGACGTCGTGGCGCTGGATCACACCAACCGCATCCTGGTGGAGCAGGGCCTGCAACGCATCCGCACCGGGCGTTGCGTACCGGGCATTCGCGCCCTGCTGGAGATCGCGCAGCGTCCGGCGGCGCGACTGACCGCGACCGATCTGGGCTTTCAACTCGGTCCCCGGCTCAACGCCGCCGGGCGGCTGGCGGACATGAGTCTGAGCATCGAATGCCTGTTATGCGACACGGTGGAACAGGCGCGGCCATTGGCGCAGCGGCTGGATACGCTCAACCGTGAGCGCAAAACCATCGAAGCCGACATGCAAAACCAGGCGCTGGCCCGTCTGGCGCACTTGCCGCTGGGGGGAAGTGAACTGCCGTTCGGCCTGTGCCTGTTTGATCCCGACTGGCATCCCGGCGTGGTCGGCATCGTCGCCGGGCGGGTCAAGGAACAGACGCATCGCCCGGTGATCGCCTTTGCCCCGGACCCTGCGGCGGGACAGTTGCGCGGCTCCGCCCGATCCGTCGCCGGGCTGCATATCCGCGATGCGCTGGCGACGGTTGCCGCGCGCCAGCCGGGATTGATCACCCGCTTTGGCGGTCATGCCTTCGCCGCTGGTCTGAGCCTGCCGGCGGCGAACTTGCCGGCGTTTCAGGCGGCGTTCGACACTGAGGTGCGCCGCTGGCTGAACGCTGATGATCTCCAGGGTCGGCTGTTGAGCGACGGCGAACTGGAGCCGGACGATCTGTCGCTGGAGACCGCCGAATTGTTGCGGACGGCCGGTCCCTGGGGGCAGGGATTCCCGGAACCGCTGTTCGATGGTGAGTTCGAGGTGCTGTCGCATCAGGTGATGAAGGATCAGCACCTGAAACTGTGGGTGCGGCCGCCGGGCGGCGTGCTACGGCTGGAGGCGGTGGCTTTCCGACGGGCCAGCGAATTTATCCCTGGTACGACGCGGCTGCGAATCGCCTACAGGCTGGAGGTGAATGAGTGGCGCGGCGAACGGCGCTTGCAATTGCTGGTGACGCATCTGGAGCCTGTTCCATAGAAAGGATCAAGTGAAGCGCAATCCCAGCAGGAATGTTGCAAGGCGCTGGGGGTCATTGGCATCAGGAAAAGGCCACGGTGCGCTGCTCCGCGCTGCTTTGTACGGCCAATTCAATGATGCGAATCGTGTTGCGCGCTTCTTCCGGTTTGACGAGCAATTCCGCCTCTCCCCGGATCGCTTGGCAGACATTTTCGTAGTAGGCCGGATAATGGCCCCGGACGGTTTCGATTTTCCCCTGAAAGTGCAGGCCGCCGATTTGGGTATTGAGGATTCCCCATGCTTCTTCTGGCTCCATGCCCCACTCCGGTTCCTGCGGCGACCGCCCGCGTTTCAGCGCATCTTCCTGTGGGTCAACTCCATATTTCACGAATGAACCTTCCGTGCCGTGCAGGGCGAACCGGGGACCAGGCTGGCGCACCAGCAACCCGGCCCTCAGGGTCACTTTCAGGCCGTCGTAATGGAGAATAAGCTCAAACTGATCGTCGGCTTTGCCTGCCTCCCGTTGAGTGCGGATATCCGCCGTCACCCTTTGAGGTAAGCCGAAGAGCACCAGCGCCTGATCAATGAGATGTGGACCGAGATCAAACAGGACGCCGCTTCCGGGTCCGGCCGTTTCCCGCCAGGCGCGCTCCAGGCTGAAGTAGTTGCGAAAGCGGTCGAAATGCGATTCATACTCGACCAGCCGCCCCAGATAGCCCTGTTTCACGATTCGGCTGACCGTCTGAAAGTCGCCGTCCCAGCGCCGGTTTTGAAAGGCGCTGACCACTTTGTGCTGTTGATGCGCCAGATCAATCAGCTCCTGAGACTGCGCCGAGGTCAGGGTAAAGGGTTTGTCCACCACCACATGTTTATGGGCCAGGAGCGCCTGGCGGGCCAGTTCGAAGTGGGAACTATTGGGGGTGGCGACTACGATTAACTCAATCTCGTCATCAGCGAACAGGGTAGCGGCTTCGCTGGCGACCTCGACCCATGGATACCACTTACGCGAGGTCTGACCGCGCCGCTCCACAACCCGGCTGAGCTGCAAGTGAGGAACCGCCGTGATCACCGGCGCATGAAAAACCCGTCCGGCCATCCCGTAGCCGATCAAGCCCACCTTCATCTTGTGCATCGTCGCATCCTCGTTGGCAAGGTTCCCACGACTCACTGATCCAGTGGATAAGCTGAGCACCCCAGCTTCAGCCAAATCCCCCGGCAGCAGCGATGACCATTTCCGCATCCTTATCCTTTCCGGCTGGATCGCAGCAAAATTCCGGGGCGATTTCTCATTGACGCCAGTGAGTTACCAGAATGCTTTCTTGAAGTCATCCTTGAATTTCCGCACGGCCTGCTTGAAGGCGCCACCCTGGTTCGGAGCGGGTTGTTTTGGCTCCTGAATCCGGCGGGTCTCAGCACGGGCCGTAGCGGTTTGGCGTGAACTGGGCCTGCTGTTTTTGATCACCTTCGACCGGGGCGAACTCGATGCGCTTTTTTTCGCGGGCCGCACCGGGGGCGCGTTGAGGGTTTGTCCGAGGGGTGGACGATCCAACGCCTCCGGATCTTCACTTTGCGGTTCCAGTTTCACCACCACATCCAAGTCCGCATCGGTGAGGGTGATCCGGTACGTTTTGCTCCGGTAGCCGGGACAGGTGACTTCAATTTCATAAACGCCCGCTTCCAGTTTCATGCCGGGCTGATAGGGTTTGGAGAAGTTCAGAATGCGGAGCTGGGATTGCGGCGGGTCGACGTCGACCGTGAGCGCATAGCGCGCCTTTTCCAGAGTTATTAGCAGGGTCACATCGTTATCGGCGATCTTCACCCGGTTTCTTTGCATGACATAACCCGGATGGCTGACTTCAATTTCATAAACGCCAGACGGCAGTCGCAGGCCCGGTTGATAGGGGTGACTGACATTCAGCAGCCTGACCTGGGCATTGATGGGTTCAGTTTTGACCGTTAGCGCCCGCAGGGGAGCGGTCGCGGGAACTGTCGTGGTGGTGATGGCGAGCACCAGCTTGTCCAGCTTGACCTGAACCGCATCCAGATCTTTATCTTCAATCTCGCCACTGCGCAGCACCGTACCATTGCGCGTATCGATCAGTCGCGCCGTGACCCGAACCCGATCGCCCAACTGGCTGATGGTGCCCGTCACGATGCCGTGGATTCCATGCAGTTTGCCCAACTGCATGGCGGTTTCGGCGTCAATCGGGCCAATGGAGCCGAGCGGGTTATGGCGGGCGATCCTGGCGATGGCGCTGAGAGACAGGCGATCCTTGAGCGCAAAATAGCCCAGGCTGGCAATGGCCGAGGTGATGGAATCAGCAATGATCGCGCCCGCCTGGGGATCAATCGCGCTGCCGCGCACTGCGAATTCAACCACCGCGATGGCTTTTTTCGGTTCCGGCTTTTCAGCGGCCCACGCCAGCCCGGCGTAAAGTCCGGCGATGAGACCGCAGGCGGTCAAGATCCAGGCGCTCAGTCTTTTCGCAAGTCGCAGCGTTGCCATGGCGATCCCGTCTCATCCCAATGGCCTTCAATACTTGACTTTGGCATAAATCTTCTCAGTCGCCGCACGGGCTTCGCCCAGGGTGCGAATGCCTTGGGCAGCCAGCAGCGGAATCATGCGCAGAAACACCTCCGCTGTCACTAAAGCATCGCCCAAGGCGTTATGGCGGGCCACCACGTTGATCCCGAACCGTTCGGCGATGGTTTCCAGCGCGTGCGACTCCTGATTTGGATGCAGCGCCTCGGACAGCAAGAGCGTGTCCAGCACCGGCTGGGTGAAGCAGACGCCGGTCTGCGTTTCCTTCAGTTGCAGGAAGCGCAGATCGAATGCAGCGTTGTGCGCCACCAGCACGGTTTCAGCACAGTATTGATGAAACTGGGGCAGTGCTTCATCAATCGTGGGTTGACCGTGCAGCATCTCGTTGGAAATGCCGTGAATGGTTTGCGCCACCGGGTTGATCGGGTACTTCGGATCGATCAGTTGTTCGTAAGTTTCGGCGCGGAGCAGGCGGTTGTTGACGATGCGCACCGCGCCGATGGCGATGATCTCATCACCGCCCGACGGATGAAGGCCGGTAGTTTCGGTGTCGAATACCGTGTAGGTCAATTCCGTGAGCAGCGTGTCATCCAGTTCCGGCGTCTGGCCGGCCTGGTGGAACAAGTCGAAATCGTAGAATTCCGGGCGGCTTTCGCCATAGCGGATCGGCGCGCCCAGCAGGGGCCGCAGCGGCTCGGCCAGCGGCAGCAGCAGCCGGAACAGAGGCTGCCCATGAGCCTCGTCCACCAGGTACACGATCTCGGCCCCATGCCGTTCAAGCACATCATGCAGGGTCAGCGGGCTGTCCTCGCCGCCAGAGTGCAGGGTGTCATGCTCCCAGTGCGGCAGGATGTGCGGCACCAGGATCGGTCCCGGCCAGCGCAGATCGATCTGGACGATTCGCCCGTGTCGCGACAGGTCAAAGCACAGTTTGTCCACCCCGCACTCGGCCTTCAATCGGCCCGCGAGCGAATCCAGCGCCTGGGCCAGCGTGTAGCTGTCCACCTTGACCCAGAGCGAAGCGTCGATATCGTCCAGCCGGACCCCCAGTCCGAGCCGGGTTTCAATCCGCCGTTGCGCCGCGTCGATCACGTCGATCCCCAACATCTCCTCCAGCGGCCAACGGGTTTTGAGTGAGTCAGCGTGATCAGCGGTCAACTGGTGCAACTGGTCGCTCAGGCGGCCGACCTCTTCGTTGATGATCTGGATGAAGCGGTCGCGGTGGTCTGGTCCGCAGTCTGGATAGCTGGCCAGCATCTCGACCGCCGCGCGGATACTCGCCAGCGCTGAGCGGGTGCCTTCAGTGAACGATTGCAGCAGCATGTCGCGGGTGGCGTCGAGTTCGAAATCGCGGGTAATGTTTTCCACCGTCATTACGAAGCCACTGATCGCCGCCGGGCCGGCGGACTGACCCGGAGAACCGTCGGATTGGACTGGGGAGAACGGGGTTGTCAGCACCGGGGCAATATGGACCCGGATGAACTGACCGGTGGGCGTCGTGAATACGAAACGCGCGTTCGGATCGGTTTCGCCCTTCTCCAGCCGTGTTTCAATGCCCTCGCGCGCGTGCAACAGCAAGTTGCGGTCGATGAGGGCGAAAATCGTCCGGCCCAGACCGATTAGCGCAGCGGAACCGGCTCCGGCTGAAGCGCCGAGCGCCTGCCGGGCGCGTTCGTTGTACAGCAGAATTTGCCCATTGCGATTGCACACCAGCACCCCTTGCGACAGCTCCGACATTAGCGCCGCCAGCCGGTTTTTTTCCTGCTCGACCGATGCTTTCGCCTGCGCCACCTTGGCTTCGAGATCGCGCGCCAGGGTTTCGCTGTGTTCGGCCAGCGCATTGACGGCCTGCATCAGGATTTTCAGTTCGTGCGGACCGGTGGGTTCGAGGCGATGGCGGGGATGCGCGTTGAGGATAATGCGGATGCCTTCGGCGATTTTCAGCGGTCTCCTGACATAAAGCTGATAGGCGACCGCCACGGCGATACCCAGCAGCAGCAGCCGCAAGACCTCCAGTTCCGCCATTAGCTCGGCTTGCGGGGCCAGCATCACCGCGAGGCGCTGCTGGTTTTCCGGTTCCAGTGCGTGGTAAACCGCGTAACCCGTCACCGCGTCCAGAACCAGCGCCAATGTCAGAAAAATCATTAAAGTGATTGTTATGCGCAATTTGTGGTTCACAACGGACCTGTTTGGCCTTCGATTTAGCGCGCCATCATAGACAAAACTATCGCTGGCTTATACCTTTTTACAGCTTGTCCGGTACTTATGACGCAAGCCTTTGCATCCACCAACAGAGAGGAAAAAGAAATGTCAATCGCTGTATATGAGCGAATTCGAAGAAATCCGAAATTCGACGAACTCGTCGCAAAGCGCAGCCGTTTCGCCTGGACGCTGACCGCGATTGTTTTGGGTATCTACTTTGTGTTCATCATGGTCGTAGCGTTCAATCCGGCGCTGCTGGCCACGCCCATCTGGGAAGGCGGCACGGCCTCCATCGCCTGGCCCATCGGCGCGGGCATGATCCTGCTGTTCTGGTTGATGACCGGCCTCTATATTTACCGCGCCAACGGTGAATTCGATGATATCAACGCTGAAGTCATCAAGGGGGCCATCGAATGAATCGCGGAATGCTGAAATTCGTCGCCGTCGCGCTGGCGTTGAGCTGGATGGGGTTGGCCGTGGCCGCCCCGGATGTCGGTCAGGCCCAGAAACAGTCGCTCAACGTCCACGCCATCGTGATGTTCTTCATCTTCGTGATGGCGACCTTGGGCATCACCTACTGGGCGGCCAAGCGCACCAAGACGGCCAGCGACTATTACTCGGCCGGCGGCGGCATCACCGGCACCCAGAACGGCCTGGCCATCGCCGGCGACTACATGTCAGCGGCCACCCTGCTCGGCCTGACCAGCCTGACCTTTTTTCAAGGCTTTGACGGCTATATCTACTGCATCTGCTTCTATGTCGGATGGCCGTTCATCATGTTCATCATGGCCGAGCGGCTGCGCAACCTGGGCAAGTTCACTTTCGCCGACATCACGTCCTACCGTTTGGACCAGCGGCAGGTCCGCACCATCGCGGCCATCGGTTCGCTGACCGTCGTGGTGTTCTACCTGATCGCGCAGATGGTGGGGGCGGGACAGCTCATCAAGCTGCTGTTCGGCCTGGACTACTGGTTGGCGGTAGTGATCGTCGGCGTGCTGATGGTGGTCTACGTGACCTTCGGCGGCATGATCGCCACCACCTGGGTGCAGATCATCAAGGCTTGCTTGCTGCTCGGCGGCGGCACACTGGTGATGCTGCTGGCGTTTTCCCAGTTTGGCTTCAACTTCGAGACGCTGGCTACCCAAGCGGTCGCTAACTCCAAGAAAGGCCTGGCGCTGATGGGGCCGGGTTCCCTGCTGGCCGATCCGATCACGGCGGTTTCCCTGTCGCTGGGTCTGATGTTCGGCACCGCCGGGCTGCCGCATATCCTGATGCGCTTTTTCACCGTGCCCAACGCCAAGGAAGCGCGCAAGAGCGTGTTCGTCGCCACCTTATGCGTCGGTTTCTTCTTCACTGTGGTGGCGCTGATGGGGCTGGCGGCGATCACCATCGTCGGCACCAACCCGCAATATTTCGAGGGCGGCGAGATCGGCGGCAAGCTGATCGGCGGTGGCAACATGCCCGCCATGCATCTGGCGCACGCCGTTGGTGGCAATCTGCTGCTCGGTTTCCTGTCCGCGGTGGCCTTCGCCACGATTCTGGCGGTGGTAGCGGGCCTGGCGCTGGCCGGCGCCTCGGCGATTTCCCACGACATCTACGCCAATGTGATCATGAAGGGCAAGGCGACTGAAGCTGACGAAGTTCGCGTTTCCAAGCGCTCCTCGCTGTTTCTCGGGGTGCTGGCGGTCCTGCTCGGGATCGCCTTTGAGAAGCAGAACGTAGCCTTTCTGGTCGGGCTGGCTTTCGGCGTCGCCGCGTCCTGCAATTTCCCGGTGCTGATCCTGTCCATGTACTGGAAGGGACTGACCACGCGGGGCGCGATCTGGGGCAGTATTGCCGGCCTGGTGTCGGCGGTGTTGATCGTCGTGTTGTCGAAAGCCGTCTGGGTGGTGGTGCTCGGCAACGAAAAGCCCATCTTCCCGTATGAACAGCCGGCGCTCTTCTCGATGCCGCTGGCGTTCTTTATGGCCTGGCTAGGTTCAGTCACGGATCAGAGCGAGCGGGCCGCGAAGGAGAAAGAGGCGTTCGAGGATCAGTACGTGCGGGCGCAGACCGGCTTCGGCGCAGCGGGCGCAGCCGCTCACTAGCGAATCGCGCTAAACTCTGCAACGAAAAAGGGGAAGACCGACCGGTCTTCCCCTTGCTCATTCTGAAGCGCCGTGTTCAGAGCAGCGGCTTTTCCGACACGATCAGCCCGTCTTCATCGGCGTAGAGATAAGAGCCGGGCCGGAAGGTCACGCCGGCGAAGCGGACCGGGACGTTCCGTTCGCCGGTATTGCGCTTAACCGTTTTCAATGGATGCACTCCGAGCGCCTTGACGCCAATGCCGATGTCATTGATGGCGGCGGAATCGCGGATGCAGCCGTTCACCACGACGCCCGCCCAGCCATTCTCCTCGGCCAGTTCAGCAAGCTGGTCGCCCAGCAGCGCGCAGCGGGTCGAGCCGCCGCCGTCCACGACCAGGACCCGGCCTTCGCCCGGTTCCTCCAGCACCTTGCGCACCAGGGTGTTATCTTCGAACACCTTCAGGGTCACGATAGGGCCGGAGAATCGCAGTTCGTCGCCGTAATCGCCAAATACCGGCTCGGCGATTTGCAGACGGTCGGAAAACTGGTTGCACAGATCAAAATGTTCATCGCACAGATCGGTCGTCTTAAAGTCCATGGAGGCTACTCTCGCGGAGGGGGAAACTGGGGCCAAAACAGTCTATCACACTCAATCCACGCCCTAACGGCTGGTGATTTTCAGCTCGATCCGGCGATTGCGACGATACGCCTCCGGGGTGTCGGCGGGGTCAATCGGGTGATATTCGGCCATGCCCACCGCCGCCAGCCGTTGCGGTGGAATACCCTGCTGGATCAGATAATTCACCACCTGTTGCGCCCGGGCCGTGGACAGCTCCCAGTTGGACGGAAAGCGGCCGCGCACCGGAACCCGGTCGGTATGGCCCTGTACCTCGATGATCACCGGCAAATCCGGCGGCAGATGCGCGGCCAGCTGCTGATAAACCGCCGCAAATTTGTCCAGATCGCCGCCGCCGGACGCCGACAGCGTGGCCTCGCCCGAGGCGAACAGCACCTCGGACTGAAACACGAAACGGTCGCCGACCACCTTGATGTCGGGATTGTTGGCGAACACTTCGCGCAACCGGCCAAAGAAATCGCTGGCGTATTTCTCCAGTTCCTCGACCCGCTCCAGCAATTTCTTCTTCAAGGCGCTGTCCAGCGCCTCGATCCGGCCTTTCTGGTCGACAATCACCGCGTCGCGCTGCGCCAGTTCCTGCTGGTTGGCCGCCAGCGCGCGGTTGAGCCGCTCCAGTTCCGTCGCCAGGCGCTCGGCCCGGATGCTGAGCAGCGCGGCCTGTTCCTGGGCGTTGCTCAGATTCAGTTCGGCCTTGCTTTTATCGGCGTTCAGCGCCTCGCGCACGGCCTGCGTCGTCGCCAGTTCAGCGCGCAACTGCGCCAGCAACCGATCCCGCTCATCCACCGTGCTTTTCAATCCCTGCACCTGGCCGCGCAACCGCGCGGCTTCCTGGTCGGCATCGCCGGCCAGCCCTTCCAGATGACTGATGATCCGCTGCAACTGACCGATGGCGGTGTCCTTGCCCATGATCTCGCGCCCGATCAGCACTTCGGTAATGACAAAAACCGTGATCAGGAAGATCAGCACCATCACCAGCCCACTCAGCGCGTCAGTGAAGGCCGGCCAGATGTTGAGTTCGCTGACCGAATCACGGCGGCGGCGCATGATCGTTCTCTTCCGGGCGCTGCGCCAGCAGCCGGGCGATGGCGCGCAATTCATGCCGCAAGTCCGCCGTGCGGTCGTTCTCGATGTTTTGCAGGGTCGACCGCAGCGATTCGATCCGCTCGCCCAGATGCGCCACTTGCTCCGCCACCCGGGTAATCCCTTCGCCGCGATGGGCCAGATATTCGGTGGTCGCCGCCACCCGCTCCAGCCGGTCGGTGGTGGCTTGCAACAGGGCCGCCAGGTGTCGGGGAGAAATCGTTTCGGTCTGGGCGGTGACCGTGACGACCGGTTGCCAGAGCGGAACCAGATCACTGACCACCAGCGCCTCCAGTTGCGCATGATGGTTGTTCTGCGCCTGAAACAGTTGCAGTTCCAGAAAGCCCAGCGCCAGCGCGCCCAGCAGACCGAACAGCGAAGCCGAGAACGAGGTGCCCATACCGCCCAGCGGCGCGGCCAGTCGATCCTTGAAATGGGCGATCAAGGCCATGGTGTCGGCAGCCTGCTCGGTCGCCAGTCCGGCGATCACGTCGCGCACTCCGGCAATGGTGAGCAGCAGACCGTAAAAGGTGCCGATCAGGCCCAGCAGCACCAGCGCCCCGACCAGATAGCGCACCAGCGCCCGCTGGTCATCGCCACGGGTGGCGAGCGAGTCCAGCAGATACGGCAGGGTTGCGCTGGCGTCGCCATGGCTGATCACCCGATGAACCTTGTGAATGAAGTCGCCCACGTCCCGCCAGCCCGGCCCCAGCAGCAGCGCGTCGGCCTGGTCGAGCGGCAATTCACGGCACCGGGCCTTCAGCGCCACCGCAGCGGCGCGGTCGGCGGCGCGCCCATCGAGCAGAGTGTCGATCAGCGCCTGGAAGGTGTAGGCCACGCCAAACAGAAAGGTGACGCCAATCGCGCCGTTCAGATAGGGGTTGGTCAGGAACGCGGCGATCAGCGGTTGCTGAAACAGCGCGCCCAGCGCCGCCAGCGCCGCCAGAAACAGCAGACAGCGCAGCAGGTAACGGCTGGCGCCCCGGTAGGAGCGCCGTTCCGGTAGAGTCACGGCCATCAGCGGTTCATCAGGTTCCGGTGTGCAAACCCTGGCCCCAGCTCCCTTCAAACGCCAGGCTGGCCAGTGGCTTGCGTTCCCGTGGAGCCTGTTCCTTGTCGCGCAGGGCGTCCGGCAACATCTCGACCGGCCCCGGATGCCCCACCGCGATCATCGCCATGCAGGCGTGATCAGCGGGAATGGCAAAGCGGGCCTTGGCCAGCTCCGGGTTAAAGCCGCCCATCTGGTGCGCGACCAACCCCAGGGCGGCAGCTTGCAGGCAGAGATTTTCGCTGGCTGCGCCGGTATCGTACTGCGCCCAGCGGTTGGGCTGGCCGTTGTGGCCGAACGCCGGCGCAGCCACCGCCAGCAGCAGCACGGGCGCATTCTGGACCCAGCTTTGATTGCCTTCGGCCAGGCACTCGAACGCCTGTCGCCAGCCGGCGAGATCGCGGAACCGGTCCCAGACCAGATAGCGCCACGGCTGGTCGCCGAAGCAGGATGGCGCCCAGCGGGCGGCTTCCAGCAGCGCCAGCAAATGGTCACGGCTAACCGGTTGGGTGGAATCCATGGCGCGCGGACTCCAGCGGCGGGCGATCAGTTCAGCAATCGGCGGGCGGGTGACGGCGGGTTTTTCCAGCATCGATCTCTCCTGAATGAGTTTTGGCGATGCTGTAGACCGCGTTGACCCGAAAAAAGCGACGATGATGGTTAATTTTCTTGGCTGTTGTGATGCACTGACGATGAAAGAGAGCATCGACGGAGAGCTAAAAGACTAACCGTCAAGATTATTTCACCAGCGGACGGATGCTGGAAAAGCCGCCATCCATGGCCCACACCTGCCCGGTGATCCAGCCGGCCTGATCCGACAGCAGCCACGCTATCAGCCGCGCCAGATCCGCCGGGTCGCCAATGCCTGGCAATGGATACTGTTTCGCCGCTCCGGCGCGGCTCGCATCGCTGCCGATAATGCGCGCCACGGCGGGCGTATCCATGATGCCCGGCGCCACCGCGTTCACCCGAATCCGGGAAGGGGCGTAAGTCGCCGCCGCCGAGCGCACCAGACCTTCCACCCCGGCCTTGGCGGCGGCGATGGCTTCGTGATTGGCAACGCCCATCCGCGCCACGACGGAAGATACCAGCACCGCCGCGCCTGGCTGCCGAGCTTCACGCAGCGCATCCACGAAAGCCCCAAGCATGAAGAAGGCGCTGTCGAGATTGGCGCTCAGACAGGCCCGGTACGACTCCGGAGGGGTGCGGTGCAGCGGCGCCAGCAAGGTCGTTCCCGCGCAATGAGCCAGCGCCGTCGGTATGCCCAGCTCGCGCTGGCATTGGTCCACCGCCGCCCGCGCACCGCTCGGGGTGGACACATCCGCTTCGATGCGGGGTCCATCAACGCCAAACGCCGCTTGCAGCCGCGCCCGGTCACGCCCGACCGGCGCGACGGTCCAACCTGCCTGCCGTAGTTCCCGCACCATCGCCTGCCCCAGGCCACCGCTCGCGCCAGTGATCAATGCAATCGCTGTCATGATTTGATCCTCACGGGTATCTATGCAAGTTTATCTTGTACAAAGCCTAACAGTATTGTACAAATAATGTCTAATATTTTTAGACCCGCCCTTGACTACCGAGAGGATCCGCTGATGTCAGACCCGCTGGAGCGCTTCAAGATTGTGTTCAACCAGTTGCACAAGGACAACCTGCACCGGCTGGACGAGATTTATACCCCGGACGTGCGCTTCCGCGACCCGGTGCATGAACTTCAGGGCCTGCCGGCGCTGCACGACTATTACCGGCGGCTGTACGATGGCGTGGCGTCCTGCCAGTTTACGTTTGAAACCGAAGTCATTCAGGGTGCGCAGGGCATGCTGGTGTGGATCATGCGCTTCCAGCACACCCGGTTTCGCGCCGGCGAAACGCTGGAGCTGCGTGGGGTCAGCCACCTCCAGTTCGGCGACGGTGGCCGGATTCACCACCACCGCGATTATTTCGACATGGGCGAGTTCATCTATGAGCGCGTTCCGGTGCTGGGCAGCATCATCCGCACCATCAAAAACCGGCTGTAAACGAGAATCCCGTCCATGAACATTGCCATCATCGGCGCTGGCATCAGTGGCCTGACCGCCGCCTGGGAGCTGCATCACGATCACGCACTCACGATCTTCGAGGCCAATGACTATATCGGCGGCCATACCCACACCGTGGAGGTCGAAGTCCAGGGACAGCGTTACGCGGTGGATACCGGCTTCATCGTCTTCAACGACTGGACCTATCCAAACTTTATCGCCCTGCTGGACCAGCTCGGCGTCGCTGCACAGCCGACCCTGATGAGCTTCAGCGTCCGCTGCGAGCGTACCGGGCTGGAATACAATGGCGAGAATCTCAACACCCTGTTCGCCCAGCGCCGCAACCTGTTCCGGCCCTCGTTCCACCGGATGATCCGCGACATCCTGCGCTTCAACCGCGCAGCGCCGGCGCTGCTGAACGAGAGCCGCGACCTGAGCCTGGAGGACTATCTGCGCGAAGGACGCTACAGCCAGGAATTCATCGACCACTACATTCTGCCGATGGCGGCAGCGATCTGGTCGGCGGAACCGGCGGCCATGGGCCAGATGCCGATGCGCTTCTTCGTGCGCTTCTTCAAGAACCACGGCCTGCTCAGTGTCACCGACCGGCCGCAATGGCGGGTGATTCAGGGCGGATCGCACCGCTATGTCGAACGCCTGACCGCGCCATTCCGCGACCGCATCCGCCTGAACTGTCCAGTGGAATGGATTCGCCGCCAGCCGAACCCGGTTGAAATCAAGCCGTGGGGTGGGCCGGTGGAACGCTTTGACCACGTCATCATCGCCACGCACAGCGACCAGGCGCTGCGACTGCTGGCGGACCCCACCCCGCAGGAGCGGGAGATTCTCGGCGCGCTGCCCTATCAGGAAAACGACGTGGTATTGCACACGGATACCCGACTCCTGCCCCGGCAACGGCGGGCCTGGGCGGCCTGGAACTCCCACTTACCGGCGCAACCCCAGGAACGGGTCGCGGTCACTTACAACATGAACATCCTGCAAGGTCTGAGCGCGCCGGAAACCTTCTGCGTCACCCTCAACCAGAACGAAGCCATTGATCCCTCCCGGATTCTGTACCGCACCACCTATCACCATCCGGTGTTCACCGCGACCGGGGTCAGGGCGCAGGCCCGCCGCGATCAGATCAGCGGGGTCAACCGCACCGGGTACTGCGGGGCGTACTGGAGCTATGGTTTTCACGAGGACGGGGTCAACAGCGGGTTGGCGGCAGCGCGCGAACTCCGGGAAGCGCAGCGGGAGGCGGCATGAGCATGAACAGCCACAGCAGCCTGTACATCGGCCATGTGCGGCATCGGCGCTTTTTTCCGCGCCGGCACCAGTTCCGCTACAACCTGTTCATGGTCTATCTCGACCTGGCGGAACTGGACAGCGCCTTTGAGGGCCGCTGGCTGTGGTCAGCCCGCCGGCCCGCGCTGGCCTGGTTTCGCCGCACCGATCATTTCGGCGATCCGGCCTTGCCGCTGGACACTTATGTACGCGATCTGGCCGAGCAACAAACCGGGCGGCGTCCGCAGGGACCGATTCGCCTGCTGACGCATCTGCGCTATTTCGGCTACTGCATCAACCCGATCAGCATCTACTATTGTTTCAAGCCGGACGGTGAGACCCTGGATCTGCTGGTCGCCGAGGTCACCAACACCCCGTGGGGCGAGAAAATCGGCTATGTGCTGGACGTGGCCGGTGAGGACAGCAGCCGGCAACAGGTTGAGTTTCAGAAAGCGCTGCACGTTTCGCCGTTCCTGCCAATGGCGTTGCGCTACCGCTGGCATTCCACCCCGCCGGGGCCACATCTGGCGGTGCATCTGGATGTGCTCAAGGGGGCGTCGCGCATGCTCGACGCGACGCTGAGCCTGCGCCGCCAGCCGCTCGATGGCCGGAACCTGGCCGGAGCGCTGGCGCGCTTCCCCTTCATGACCCTCAAGGTGATGGCCGCCATTCACTGGGAAGCACTACGCCTGCTGCTGAAACGCATTCCGATCTTCGCTCATCCCCAGAGATCCGCTAACCCCATGGAGCATTAACGCCATGCACCACGAATCCGTGATGTCATCGCCTCTCGATGAGTCCGCCGCGCCCACCCGCTGGAGCGACCGCTGGCTGCGCCGGGCGGTTTTCCAGCGGCTGGAAACGCTGAAATACGGTTGCGTCACCGTGGTGGACGCGGAAGGCGCTCGCGAATTTGGCCGAATCAGCGCCGACTGCCCGCTGCGCGCCACCGTGACCATCCACCAGGCCAACGCCTACCGCCTGCTGGCCTTGCGCGGCAGCATCGGGGTCGGCGAGGGTTACATGACCGGCGACTGGTCCTGCGACGATCTCCCCAGCCTGGTGCGGATTTTCGTGCTCAATCAGGACGCGCTGCTGGGGCTGGAGCACGGCCTGACCCGGTTGATGATGCCCCTGTTCCGGCTGCTGAATCTGGGCCGTGACAACACCCCGCACGGCAGCCGCGCCAACATCGCCGCCCATTACGATCTCGGTAACGAGTTCTACCGGCTGTTTCTGGACGAGACGCTGATGTACTCGGCAGCCATTTTCCCGACCCCGGATACCGATCTGCGAGCGGCTTCGGTGGCGAAGATCGACCGCATCTGCCGCAAGCTGGATTTAAAACCGGACGACCATCTGCTGGAAATCGGCAGCGGCTGGGGCGGCTTCGCCTTGCACGCCGCGCAACAGTACGGTTGCCGGGTCACCACCACCACCATCTCCCAGGAGCAGTACCGGCTGACCCGCGAGCGGGTGCAAGCCGCCGGGCTGGACGAAAAGATCACGGTGCTGTGTCAGGATTACCGCGACCTGCGCGGCCAGTATGACAAGCTGGTGTCTATCGAGATGATCGAGGCGGTGGGCGAACGGCATCTCAATACCTATTTCCGCGCCTGCGCGCGCCTGCTCAAACCGCAGGGCCTGATGCTGTTGCAGGCCATCACCATCGCCGACCAGAAATATGCGCAGTATCGCCATGAAGTGGATTTTATCCGCCACTACATCTTCCCCGGCGGCTTCCTGCCCTCGCTGACCGCCATGGCGGATGTGCTGACCGGCGCCACCGATCTGCGCATTTTCCACCTGGAAGATATCGGCGCGCATTACGCCACCACGCTGCGGCACTGGCGGGAACGGTTTCTCGCCAATCTCGACCGGGTGCAGGCGCTGGGCTTCCCGGACAGCTTTATCCGCATGTGGGAATACTATCTGTGCTACTGCGAGGGCGGCTTCCGCGAGCGGGCGATTGGCACGGTGCAACTGTTGCTGACCAAACCGCGCTGCCGGCGCGAACCGCTGACGCCGGCGCTGACGTGAGCGGCCGGTTTTTTCGAGCGGAATTCCCCGCCTTGGCCAAAACCCTCGTTCACGACCGGGAAGAGGACTCCCTATCCAATCAGAACCCGGTAGTCCTGCATTGGATAGTGATCTTCTACCTCGCAGCCTCCCGAGGTCAGCATGGTGCTTGTTATACCCATTCTCAATAGGTTTTCGTCATTCCCGTCCTCGCGAACGCGGGGAACACGGGAATCCAGGCAGCCGCTGAACAACGGGATACCCGCTTTCGCGGGTATGACGAACGGGGTCGTTTTTAATCTGAAAAAGATAAAATCTATCGGTAAACGGTATTAGGTCACTACGGTTTGCAGGACTACCGGCAGGGGTTTCTCGCGGAGAATCTGATGAAGGATTGAGATGGCGGGTTCCTCTCAGCCCGGCTCACACCGCCCTGCCGCACCCGCCGCTCATCCGTCATCAAAAAATCGAATCTTGCATTGTAACACTTTCGGGAGATTTTAATGCGCCACGCCCAGATCATCAGCACCGGTAGCTACGTCCCGGAGCGGGTACTGACCAACGCCGAGTTCGAGCGCCAACTGGGGGAGCCGGTCGGCGACTGGCTGGTGGCGAACGTCGGCATTCACGAGCGCCATTTCATGGCCGAAGATCAGGTCACCTCGGATTTGGCGGTGGCCGCCGGTCGCCAGGCGCTGGAACGGGCCGGACTGACGCCGAACGATCTGGACCGGATCATCGTCGCCACCGATACCCCGGACTATCTCAGTCCGGCCACGGCGGCGGTGGTGCAGGCCAAACTGGGCGCGCACCAGGCCGGGGTATTCGACCTGAACAGCGCCTGCGCGGGCTGGGTAACGGCCCTGGATCTGGCGGCCAGGATCATCGTCACGGAACCCGAAGAACGGTTTGTTCTGGTGATCGGCGCTTACGGCATGAGCCGGTTTCTGGACTGGGATGACAAAAAAACCGTCACCCTGTTCGCTGACGGCGCGGGCGCGGTCATCGTCGGGGCCAGTTCGCAACCGGGCTGGCTGGCGACGGTCACCGCCGCTGCCGGGGAGTACCACGATGCGCTCGGCATCTACACCGGCGGGACGTATCGCCCCGCCACCGCCGCCAACGTCGCTCACTATGGTTCACCCCGCGTGCAGTTCGTGCGCAAATTTCCAGCGACTTTCAACACCGAGCAGTGGCCGCCGCTGATCGACCGCCTGCTGGCCCGGGCCAGCGTCGCTACCGGAACCCGGCTGGGACCGGATGACGTAGATCAGTACTACTTCACCCAGGTCAATTTGCGCGGTATTGAAGCGACCATGGCGGCGCTGGGGCAACCCCTGGCGAAAACCCACTGGATCATGGACCGGTGGGGCTACACCGGATCGGCCTGCATTCCGATGGCCCTCGATGACGCCATCGCTCAGGGCCAAGGCCCCAAACCCGGAGCGCGGGTCGTGTTCTGCGCCAGTGGCGGCGGCATCGCCCTGGCGGCTTCGCTGTGGCAGTGGGCCTGAGGAAAAATTTCGTATGATCAAAGCATTGACTTTCGATCTCGATGACACCCTCTGGGATATATGGCCGGTGGTCGAACGCGCCGAAGAATTGCTGCATCGCTGGCTGGCCGCGCGTTATCCACGCATCGTCGAGCGGTTCACGCCCCTGGAATTGCGCAATGTGTCCGAGGACATCATCGCCGCCCGCCCGGCCATCGCCCACGACCGTACCCTGTTGCGGAAAGAGGCTTTAGGACGGGCGGCGCGGCGCGCGGGTTACGCCGATTTCGATGTCGAAGGCGCGTTCGCCGTATTTTTCATCGCCCGCAACGCGGTCGAGCCGTTCGCTGAAGTGCGCTCCACGCTGGAGCAACTGGCCCGACGCTATGCCCTGGCCTCACTGTCCAACGGCAATGCCGACCTGCGACTGATCGGACTGGACGACCTGTTCACCTTCTCGCTCAACGCCATCGATGTCGGCGCCGCCAAACCGGACCTGCTGATGTTTGAGGAAGCCCGCCGGCGGCTGGCGGCGCCGCCTGAACAGATCGTCCATGTTGGCGATGATCCTGAACACGATGTGCGGGGCGCGGCCCAGGCGGGATTTCGCACCGTGTGGGTCAACCGCACCGGGCGGGCTTGGCCAGGGGGAGCGCGCGCGGATGCGGAAGTGAGCCATCTGGCGGAACTGGAAGCGGTGCTGACCGCCTGGGAACGCGGCGTCGGCTAATCCAGGGTTATGCAGACTAAGGAACCATCGCTACTTCGGATAATCAGGATGGAGGAACCTTGTCCGTCCCCGTTCCCCTGGAAGCCGCCATGTCCAACGCCGCCCGCCCCAACCGCCTGATCCACGAAACCAGCCCCTATTTGCGCCAACATGCCCATAACCCGGTGGATTGGTATCCCTGGAGCGAGGAGGCGCTGAACCAGGCCCGTCGCACCGGTAAACCGATCCTGCTGTCCATCGGCTACTCGGCCTGTCACTGGTGCCACGTCATGGCCCACGAATCCTTCGAGGATGACGCCACTGCCCAGGTCATGAATGCGCTGTTCATCAACATCAAGGTGGACCGCGAAGAGCGTCCCGATCTCGACAAAATCTACCAGACCGCGTTTCAACTGCTGCACCGGCGGGCCGGCGGCTGGCCGCTGACCCTGTTCCTGACGCCTGATGACCAGATTCCCTTTGTGGGCGGCACCTATTTTCCCAAAACTCCCCGCTATGGAATGCCGGCGTTTATCGACATCCTGGGCCGGGTCAGCGCCCACTACCACCAGCATGCGCGGGATGTGCGCGAACAGAACCAGGCGTTGCAGGAAGCGCTGCACGCGGAGCTGATTCTGCCGACGTCCGGAACTGCGCGGCTGACCCGCGCGCCGGTGCAGGCGGCCCGTGACCACCTGCTGCGCAATGTCGATCCGGTTCATGGCGGTTTCGGCGGTGCGCCCAAGTTTCCCCATCCGGTCAGTCTGGAGCGACTGCTGCGGCACGGGGTCGCCCGTCCGCCGGATGCGCCCGCCGCCGCCGCTTTGTGGCGCACCCTGCGTCAGATGGCTAAAGGCGGCATTTACGACCATCTGGGCGGTGGGTTCTACCGCTACTCGGTGGATGCCGAATGGGGTATTCCGCATTTCGAGAAAATGTTGTACGACAATGGCCCGCTGCTGGCGCTGTACAGCCAAGCCTGGCAAGCGACCGCTGAGCCGCAGTTCCGCACGGTGGCTGAAGACACTGGCGCCTGGGCGCTGCGGGAGATGCAGGCTCCGGAGGGCGGCTATTACGCCACTCTCGACGCCGATGCCGAAGGCGAGGAGGGCAAGTTTTACCTGTGGACGCCCGATCAGGTGCGGGCGCTGCTCAGCGCCGAGGACTACGCCGCCTTCGCGGCCTGTTATGGGCTGGAGCAGCCGGCCAATTTCGAGAACCACGCCTGGCATCTGCGCCAGACTGCGGACCCGGCGGAAGTGGCGAAGCGTTTAGGCGTCGAGCCGATTCAGATCGCCGCCGGACTGACCCGCGCCCGCGAGATTCTGCGCGAAGCCCGGTCGCACCGGGTCTGGCCGGGCCGCGACGAGAAAGTTCTGACCTCATGGAACGGGTTGATGATCAAGGGTATGGCCGCTGCTGGCCGTCATCTGGGCCGGACCGATTTCGTGGCGTCGGCGGAACGCGCGCTGGATTTCATCCGCACTCGGCTGTGGGGCGAGGGCCGGCTGCTGGCGGTGTACAAGGATGGGCAGGCGCGGTTGAACGCCTATCTGGATGATTACGCATTCCTGATCGATGGCATTCTGGAGCTGCTGCACTGTCGCTGGCGCGATGGCGATCTGGACTTTGCCCTGACCCTGGCCGATGTCCTGCTCGACCAGTTCGAGGATCGCCCGACCGGCGGCTTCTTCTTCACCACCCACGACCACGAACCGTTGATCCAGCGCCCCAAGCCGGCCCATGACGACGCCCTGCCGGCGGGCAACGGCATTGCCGCCCAAGTGTTGTTGAAGCTGGGGCATCTCACCGGGCGCACCGCCTATCTGGATGCGGCGGAACAGACCCTGCGCTGGGCCTGGCCGCTGCTCCAGCAGACGCCAACCGCCTGCAACGCCCTGCTGACGGCGCTGGAAGATGATCTGGAACCGGGGCAGCTTGTCGTGTTGCGCGGCGCGGGCGCGGCGCTGGACGCCTGGCGGGCTCGGTGCGTTGAACCGTGCGCGCCACGGCGGCTGACGCTGGCGATTCCCGCCGGGGCATCCGTGCCCGCCGGGCTGCTCGCCGAGCGGCAGGCAGGGACTGCCCCAGTGACCGCCTACGTTTGCGCTGGGTTACAATGCCTGCCACCGATCGCGACGCTGACCGAACTGGAATCGGTACTGGCGTAGACCGGGGTCGCCCGCCGCTGACCCCCTGGAATTGTTCATCCGGTTCCGCAATGAGCTAGCATAATGAGGTGTGTCGCCATCAGTTCGTGACCCGTCCGCGCCCGGCTATCGACGGGCGAACCTGGCGGGACGGCGCGAACCGGACGTCGGGGCGGAAGAACCGTTGCTTTCGCCGCCGGCCTGGATCCACTCCCCTACCTGAAGAGAGCGCTTAACCATGACCGTTCATCTGTATTTTTCATTGATTCCCGAGGCGTTGATCGCGTCCATGCTCCCGCCCGAGCAGTTCGGGCAGTACTACGCCACCGGCCACAAGTACAAATCCAAGGGGCAGGCCATCTTTTTCGAGGTGGATCCTGCATTCCGCCACGACTTTTTCGCGATGGAGGAAGGCATCAAGCTTTGTGCGCCCCATCCCGACGGCGCCCCCAAGAATTCCGTCTACATCTCGGTCTACCGAGTGCTGGAACATATTCCGACCAGCGCCCTGGGTACACTCTATCTGAGCACCGCCTACGGCCACACCCTGGGCCTGGAGCGGGACGCGCTGGCGCCCGCTGAGGCACCCGGCCTGCACATGTACCAGGATCTGGCGCCGATCAACAGCCTGGTGGTCAGTACGCTGGATCCGGTCGGCTACTATCACGGGGTCACCAGCCAGCCGGCCAAGTTTATCCGCTTCCCGGCGCTGTGCTTCGTCGAACTGGGTCTAGGCGCGCTGGCGGCCGATCCCGAAAATGGCCCAGTCGGCGATCTGCCGTATTCGTTCATGCACCATCTGCGCGAGGCGTTGCTGGTGCTGGAACCGCAGACCAAACAAAGCAAGCTGGTGCATCGGGTGCATTCGCTGGAATTCCCCTACCGAATGATCAAAAGCGGCTTCTATGTGGGCAATGGCCCCGACCTGGCGTTCTATCCGATGCCCTCGCACGAGGCGCTGCGCCGCGATCACAATCAGTGGTGGCGCTCCGCCAATCTCTAAAGGGCGGGTTCCTGCCGCATCAGCCCACAGGAGCCACCCCCTCCCTGCATCTGGCAGGAGAAGAACCGATGTCCGCTGCAAGGGGCATCGGTTTTTCGGTTATTCTCCGTCCCCTGCGCGTCTACCCGCCCTGCACAGGACAACCCTGCATGACCCTGGAACTGGATTTACAAATTGCACTGGAGCTGCCGGGACTGCCGGTCCTGGCCGACTTTCGCCGCTGGACGGCGGCGGCGTTGACCGGCGCGAACCATGATCGAGAGGCTGAGCTGACGATTCGGCTGGTCAATGAGGCCGAAAGCGCCGTGCTGAACGAAACCTATCGCCATAAGCAAGGACCGACCAACGTGCTGTCGTTCCCGTTCGAGGCCCCGCCCGAGATCGACAGCGCGCTGCTCGGCGATATCGTCATCTGCGCGCCGGTCGTGCTGCGCGAGGCGGTGGTGCAAGGTAAAACGCCCGAAGCGCACTGGGCGCACCTGGTTGCGCATGGCGTTTTGCACTTGCTTGGCTATGATCATGATGAAGCCCAGGCCGAAGCCATGGAGTCCCTGGAAATCCGCATCTTGGCGGGGCTGGGCTACCCTGATCCCTATGGAGACCCGCACGATCCATGAGCGAAGAACGATCCGAACCCAGTCATAAACCCTCATGGCTGGAGCGGTTGAGCCTTGCCCTGATGGGCGAGCCTAAGGACCGGGTGGCGCTGATGGAACTGTTACGCGACGCCCAGCAACGGGAACTGCTGGACATCGATGCTCTGGCGATGATGGAAGGCGTCATGCGGGTATCGGAAACCCAGGTGCGCGATGTCATGATCCCCCGCGCCCAGATGGTGGTGCTGGAGCACGACTGGAGTCTGGAGCGGCTGATCGCCGAAATCGTCGAATCCGGCCATTCCCGCCTGCCGGTGATTGACGAGAGCAAGGACAACGTCATCGGCATCCTGATCGTCAAGGATCTGCTGGCGCACGCCTTCGACCGCCGCGAGGACTTTGACCTGCGCGTCCTGCTGCGACCCGCCAAGTTCATTCCCGAAAGCAAGCGCCTGAACGTTCTGCTCAAGGAATTTCGCGGCAATCGCCTGCACATGGCCATCGTGGTGGATGAATACGGCGGCGTGGCCGGCCTGATCACTATCGAGGATGTGCTGGAAGAGATCGTCGGCGAGATTGATGACGAGCACGATGTGGATGACGGCGCTTTTATCCGCCCCCAGGGGGATGCCTTTCTCATCAAGGCGCTCACCCCGGTCGAGCACTTCAACGCCTATTTCAAGGCCGAACTGAGCGACGAACGGGCCGACACCGTCGGTGGGCTGGTGATGATGGAACTGGGCTGCTTGCCTAAGGGCGGTGAAACCGTGGCGCTGGGACCTTTTCATTTTCAGGTATTGCGCGCGGATGACCGGCGAATTCATCTGCTGGAAATGACCCAGCGCGGCAGCCAGGAACCGGCTCCCCCTGTTGCCGAAGCGGACGACCGCTAAATCCGGCGGGGCCAGCCACGCTTGCGCCCATCATCCTGATCAAGACTTTCGCTTGCCTACCTTTTCCGTCATACCCGCGAACGCGGGTATCCCGTCTCTTTAAGAGTCATTGGATTCCCGCTGATGCGGGAATGACGGAAAGCGAAAGTCCTGCTGATAAAAAAAACCCCGCTCAGCGGGGTTTTTTGCAACCAGAAGAGCAGGGCGGGGACGTGCTTACATCATGTCGCCCATGCCGCCCATGCCGCCCATGCCACCCATGCCGCCACCCATGCCGCCGCCCGCATCCTTCTTGGGCAGTTCGGCAACCATCGCCTCGGTGGTGATCAGCAGCGCGGCCACGGAAGCGGCGTTCTGCAAGGCAAAGCGGGTCACCTTGGTCGGATCCAGAACCCCCATCTCGATCATGTCGCCGTACTCGTTGGTGGCGGCGTTGTAACCGAAATTGCCGGTGTTCTCCAGAACCTTGTTCAGGACCACCGAAGGCTCCTCGCCGGCGTTGGCGACGATCTCGCGCAGTGGCGCTTCCATGGCGCGCAGAGCGATGGCGATGCCGTGGTTCTGGTCCTCGTTGGCGCCCTTCAGGCCATTGATGGCTTGCAGCGCGCGGATCAGCGCCACGCCGCCGCCGGCGACCACGCCTTCCTCGACCGCCGCGCGGGTGGCGTGCAGCGCATCTTCCACGCGCGCCTTCTTTTCCTTCATCTCGATCTCGGTCGCCGCGCCCACCTTGATGACGGCCACGCCGCCGGCCAGCTTGGCGACGCGCTCCTGCAACTTCTCCTTGTCGTAATCGGACGTGGCTTCCTCGATCTGGCGACGAATCTGCTCGACCCGGCCCTTGATCTCGTCAGCCTTGCCCGAGCCGTCAATGATCGTCGTATTTTCCTTGCCGACCACAATCTTGCGCGCGGTGCCCAGATCCGCCAGCGTCGCTTTCTCCAGCGTCAGGCCCACTTCCTCGGAAATGACCTGGCCGCCGGTCAGGATGGCGATATCCTGCAACATAGCCTTGCGCCGGTCGCCAAAGCCCGGAGCCTTGACCGCCGCCACCTTGACGATGCCGCGAATGGTGTTGACCACCAGGGTCGCCAGCGCCTCGCCCTCGATATCTTCGGCGACGATCAGCAGGGGCTTGCTGGCCTTGGCGACGCTCTCCAGCACCGGCAGCAGGTCGCGAATTCCGGAAATCTTCTTATCGTACAGCAGGATCAGCGGGTTTTCCAGTTCCGCCGTCATGTTCTGCTGATTGTTGATGAAGTAGGGCGAGATGTAGCCGCGATCAAACTGCATGCCTTCCACAACATCCAGTTCGTTTTCCAGCCCCTTGCCTTCCTCAACCGTGATCACGCCTTCCTTGCCCACTTTCTTCATCGCGTCGGCGATGATCTGGCCAATGGCATCGTCGGCGTTAGCGGAAATGGTGCCGACTTGGGCGATGGCTTTGTCGTCGGTGCAAGGCTTGGACAGCTTGCGCAGTTCCTCGACGGTGGCGATCACCGCCTTGTCGATGCCGCGCTTCAGATCCATCGGGTTCATGCCGGCGGCGATGGCCTTCATGCCCTCGCGGACAATGGCCTGGGCCAGCACAGTGGCGGTAGTGGTGCCGTCGCCGGCTACGTCGGAGGTCTTGGAGGCGACTTCCTTCACCATCTGCGCGCCCATATTCTCGAACTTGTCTTCCAGTTCGATTTCCTTCGCGACCGACACGCCGTCCTTGGTTACGGTGGGGGCGCCAAACGCCTTGTCCAGCAGGACGTTGCGCCCGCGCGGGCCGAGCGTCACCTTGACGGCGTTAGCGAGAATGTTGATGCCGCGCACCATACGCGAGCGGGCGTCATCGCCAAACTTGACTTCTTTTGCAGCCATTGGGAAATTCCTCTACAAAATCTTTATAATCAATTGGATGAAGAAGGTTAGCCCACCGTGGGCGGTTACTTCTCGATGACGGCCATGATCTCGTCTTCGCGCATGATGATCAGCTCTTCGCCGTCCACCTTGACTTCACTGCCCGAGTATTTGCCAAACAGGATATGATCGCCGACCTTGACGTCCAGCGGACGCACATCGCCGTTCTCCAGCAGTTTGCCGCGCCCAACCGCCTGCACGGTGCCGCGCGACGGCTTCTCGGCAGCGGTGCCCGGCAGGACAATGCCGCCGGGACTCTTGGTTTCTTCCTCAACGCGCTTGATAACTACCCGATCATGCAAGGGTCGAAGGTTCATCGTTTACATCTCCTGAAACTGAAGGTTCGGTGATATGAAGTTAGCGCTTGCCTTGTTAGCACTCGCCGTTAGTGAGTGCTAATCATAGCCAGTGAAAACTCCGTGTCAAGGGGTTGCCGCTGAATTGGGGTGTAGGAGGCTCATTTCAAGGGCGACGACGGGAAGAAAATATCCGGTTCACGGTCTACCGTTACGCTGAGCCGCCGCTCAACCGGCCTGGCTCTCCCGTTCAAACCAAGGACATCGTATGGACAACCAAGCGCTGGTGGTCTGTTGCACCTGCCCGGATTCGGCCACCGCCGAGCGGATCGCTGAAACCGTGGTCGGTGAGCAGTTGGCCGCCTGTGTCAACATCGCGCCGGGCCTGACCTCGATCTACCGCTGGCAAGGTCAGGTGCAGCGTGACGCCGAACTGCTGTTGATCATCAAGACCCGTAGCGCGCGCTATCCGGCGCTGGAGGCCCGAATTCGCGAACTGCATCCCTACGAAATCCCGGAAATCATCGCTCTGCCCGTCCAGGCGGGACTGGCGGCCTATCTGAACTGGATCACGGCCTGCACGGAAGCGCCGGGATGAAGGGAGCGAGCCGCAGATGGTCATGGCTGGCGCTGGTTCTGGCGCTGCTGAGCGGATCGGTCAACGCGGGGCTGTTTGACCGGTTCGGCAGTTCGTCTGAAGAGCGCATTCTCGACGCCGCTCAGGCGTTTCAACTGACGATCAACGCCGTGGATCCGCTGACCCTGGAAGCGCGCTGGATCATCGCCCCCGGCTACTACCTGTACCGCGATAAATTCCGGTTGAATCTGCTGGATGCGCCGGGCCTGACCGTAACCGGACTGGACCTTCCGCCCGGCGAGTCCAAGGAAGATCCGTATTTTGGCCGACAGCAGGTTTTCCACAACGAGGCCGTCGTTGTCGCCCGGCTGCAACGCGACTCCTGCAGCGCGCAAACCGTGCGCGTCAAAGTCGATTATCAGGGTTGCGCCGAAATCGGGGTCTGCTATCCGCCGCTGAGTCAGACCCTCAGCGTCGCCCTGCCGGCGTTTCCCCCTCTCCCGCCCGCACCTGACATCAACCCGGAGCGCTCTTCTCTCCCGTCCACGGAGGAGGGATCAGGGGTCAGGGTCAAGGCTGCCGAAACCTCCCCCCCCGAAGCCGAACAGGATCGGCTGGCGCGGTTACTCAGTGAACAGCGCTTGCTGGCGATTCCGGCATTTTTCGGCTTCGGCCTGTTGCTGGCCTTCACCCCCTGCATCTTTCCCATGGTGCCGATCCTGTCGAGCCTGATCGCCGGCCAGGGCGCCCGGTTGACCCGACGGCGGGCGTTGCTGCTGTCGCTGATCTACGTGCTGGCGATGGCGGCGACCTACACCGTCGCCGGCGTTCTGGCGGCGGTGCTGGGCCAGAACATCCAGGCGTGGTTCCAAAACCCTTGGGTAATTGGCGCATTCAGCGGTTTGTTCGTGCTGCTGGCGCTGTCCATGTTCGGCCTTTACGACCTGCAACTGCCCGCCTATCTGCAACATCGGCTGGCGGAGTGGAGCAACCGTCAGCGCAGCGGCCAGTGGGCAGGCGTGGCGATCATGGGCGTACTGTCCGCGCTGATTGTCGGCCCCTGCGTGGCGCCGCCGCTGATTGGCGTCCTGACCTTCATCGCAGTCACCGGCGATGTCCCGCTGGGCGCAATGGCGCTGTTCACCCTGGGCTTGGGCATGGGTGCGCCTCTGCTGCTGATCGGCGCATCCACCGGGCACTGGCTGCCCCGCGCCGGGCACTGGATGGAGCGGATCAAGACCGTGTTTGGCGTGCTGCTCCTGCTGGTGGCGCTGAGTCTGCTGGAGCGCATTCTGCCTGCGGCGCTGAGCATGGTGCTGTGGGCGACGCTGCTGATCGTCACCGCCACCTACATGGGCGCGCTGCAACCGGTAGTGCATGGCGCACCGGCTTGGCGCACCCTGGTCAAGGGTTTGGGGATGGTGCTGCTGATTTATGGGGTGCTGCTGCTGGTCGGCGTGGCGGCGGGCGGCCGCGATCCCTGGCAGCCGCTGCGTGGAATCGGTTTTACCGCCGTTCGCGAAACACCCCGTCCCCTGTTCCGTCCGGTCAAGACCGTGGCGGATGTGGAGCAGGCGGTGCGCGCCGCCGCCGGTCAGCCGGTGCTGCTGGATTTCTACGCCGACTGGTGCGTGAGCTGCAAGGAACTGGAGCGCGACACCTTCGCCGATGCCGGGGTACAAACCGCCTTGGCTGGGGTGATGGCGCTGCAAGCCGATGTCACCGCCCATGACGCCGCCGATCAGGCCCTGCTGCGACATTTTGGCCTGGTCGGGCCACCGGCCTTGCTGTTCTTCGGCCCGGATGGCCGGGAACATCGCGAACGGCGGATCGTGGGATTCATCGCGGCTGGCCCGTTCAGCGCCCACCTGCGGGCGTTGCCGGGATGGAAAGGCTAATCAACCCGACCTGACCGGCCTGGACCGCGACAACCGCTCCGGTTGCCCAAGCCCTGACCGATCCGCTATAAATCCTGCTTTCAAGCACGCCTCCAAAGGTTTTCCAAAATGAAAAACCGTTTCTTGACCGTCCTGACCACCACCATCCTGATCCTGGCTGTCCTGCTGCCGCCACTGGCCCGCGCCCAGAACGTCAATCAGCAACTCGCCACTGGCAGCGTCGTGGAAACCATCAAGAAACGCGGCGCGATCAAAGTGGGCATGTCCACCTTCGTACCGTGGGCGATGCGCGACCGGAACGGCGAACTGATCGGCTACGAAATCGATGTCGCCCGACGCCTGGCCGAGGATATGAAAGTCAAGGTTGAATTCGTCTCCACCGCCTGGGACGGCATTATTCCCGCGCTGCTGGCGGGCAAGTTCGACGTAGTGATCGGGGGCCTGTCGATTACCCCGGAACGCAATTTGACGGTCAATTTCACTCTGCCCTACGCCAATTCCGGCATTCACCTGGTGGCGAATCGGGAACGGGCGGCCGGCTTCAAAACGCTGGAGGATTTCAACAAACCGGAAGTCACGCTGGCGGTGCGGCGCGGCGCGACGCCGGCGACCGCTGCCCAGCGGCTGATGCCCAAGGCCACGCTGCGCCAGTTCGACGAGGATGCATTGGCCCTGCAGGAAGTGCTGAACGGCAAGGCTCATGCGTTCATTACCAGCACTCCGACCCCGGCGTTCGAGGCGCTGAAACATCCCGACACGCTGTTCCTGCCGATAGCTGAACCGTTCGTGCAGGGCGCGGAAGGCTTCGCGCTGCGCAAGGGCGATCCCGATGCGCTGAACTTCTTTAATAACTGGATTCTGCTGCGCCAACAGGACGGCTGGCTGAAGGAGCGGCATGACTACTGGTTCAAGACCCGCGACTGGGCCAGCCAGGTGGCGAATTGAGGGCAGAGGCGGGAGCCGCTGTTGCTGCTTACCAGTAATTCTCCACCGCCAGGTTGCCCGGCTTGCCGCGCAGGCTCAAGGTCAGGCCGCGCTCGGTCAGCAGTTGCCGGGTTTCCTGCACCATGTCCGGATTGCCGCAAATCATGACGCGGGAGCGTTCCTGATTGATCGGCAACCCGACATGCGCTTCCAGTTCGCCGTTGCTGAGCAGGCAAGTGATCCGGTTATTCAGCCATGACCGCTCGGCCTGCTCGCGGGTCACCACCGGGACATACTTGAGCTTGTGGGCGTGCTCGGCGAACAGTTCGTTGTTCTGGAACGAGTCGATAAATTCCTGATAGGCCAGTTCGTGCCGGTAGCGCACGCTATGCACCAGCACGATGTTCTCGTACCGCTCCCAGGTATCGAACTCTTGCAGGATCGACAGGAACGGCGCCAGCCCGGTGCCGGTGGACAGCAGCCATAAGTCCTTGCCGCATTCAAAGCGGTCAGTGGTGAGATAGCCGTAGTTCTTTTTCTCCACCAGCACCGCATCGCCGACCTTCAGTTGCGCCAACCGCGACGTAAATGCGCCATCGGGTACGATGATCGAATAAAACTCCAGAAAATCATCGTAGGGCGCTGAGCAGATCGAGTAGGCCCGCCAGACCCGTTCGTCGTGCTCGCCTTCGACGCCCAGCCGGGCAAACTGGCCGGCAATGAAGCGATACGATTGACTGCGGGTGGTCTTGAAGGAAAACAGATTGGCTGCCCAAGTGCGGATTTCCGTAATCTTCTCAACGGTATACTTGTCACTGGCGATCATCGGAGTTGATCCTGTTACGGTAGCAAAGGGAAGCTGGGTTGTCAGCAGAACTGGATGAATACCTGAGCATTCTGCTTGGTTGGAAAACGAGCTTACGGGAGAATTCATGATTTAAAAAGGAATAAAAAATTATTTATCAATGACCAATGGTTATATATTTCGCCCTACCAGGATTCCCGGTCCCCAAAGCACACCATCCAGCCCGCGCGGAGGGGCCGTTCTATACTCTGGGACACAGTCGCTCACGCCGCGCCTCCACCCAACGCCATGACCCCGCCGCTCCTGACCCTCCGCGCCTCCAGACCATGAAGTTTCCCACTGCTCTTCTTGCTGACCTGCGCGGCGGCCTGGTGGGCGCCGCTGTGGTGTTGCCCCAGGCCACGGCTTTCGGCGTCACCGTATTCGCCGCCTCACTGGGAACCGCGCCGGGCGCGCTGGCCGGCCTGATTGGCGCGATCCTGCTGCTGCTGATTTCCGGCGGCGGCGGCGGGGCCGTCGGTCTGATCAGTGGTCCGACCGGCCCCAGTCTGGCGCTGCTGAGCGGTACGGCGGTGCTGCTGACTACCGCCGGTGTTGCACCGGACGCCATCGCCCCCGCCCTGTTCGCGGTCACTGTCCTCGCCGGTCTGATGCAGATGCTGATTGCGCTGGCCGGCGGCGGCCGGTTGATGAAGTTCATTCCCTATCCGGTCATCGCCGGCCTGACCACCGGCACCGGCCTGCTGCTGATTCAGTCCCAGTTCAAACCCCTGCTGGGCGTTCAGTACGGTGGATCCTGGTCACAGAGCCACTGGCTGCCGGGGGTTATCGCCGCCGTCGCTTTCCTCCTGGCCCGCTTCGGACCCCGCTGGCTACCCGGACTGCCTGGCCCCATTGCGGGACTCCTCGGCGGCGCGGCGCTATTTCACCTGCTTCTGCCCTACGCCGCACTGCCCTCGTCGGTACCGGAACACTGGGTCGTCGGCGCTCTGCCCAGCCCGGATCAAGTGCGCCTGGCGCTCGACTCGTTCACCACCGGCGTGAATTTGCCCTGGCCGCTCATCCTGAAGGCCGCGTTTGCCCTGGCGGTGCTCAGTTCGCTGAATACCCTGCTGACCGCGGTGCTCGCCGACTCCGTGACCGGTCAGCGCCACCACGCCCGCCGCGAGTTGCTGGCGCAAAGTGTGGGCCAGATCGCGGTCGGGCTGGCCGGCGGCATGGCCGGTTCCGCCAGCGTGGGCGGCACCGTAGCCGCAGTTCAAGCCGGCGCCCGGCGCTGGGCTGCACTGTTCGCCGGGCTGGCGCTGCTGATGCTACTGCTGTTCGCCGGCCAGGTGGGGCAATGGCTGCCGACCAGCGCTTTGGCCGGCATCATTCTGGCCTCGGCGCTCAACCTGCTGGATCGGGATATTTGGGCCTGGCTGCGCCGCCGCCGCACCCGGCTCGACGCCGGCATCGCCCTGCTGGTGACCGCCATCACTCTGGGCTACGACCTGATGATCGCGGTGCTGGTCGGACTGGTCATCGCCATTCTGCTGTTCATCCGTCAGCAGAGTCAGGCGCCGATCATCCACCGCCGTCTGACCGGCGCTGAGCGGCCCTCGGTGCGGCAGCGCCCGGCGAATCAGGCGGAATTGCTGGCCCGGCATGGCGACCGCATTGTGCTTTATCAATTGCGTGGCACGTTGTTCTTCGCCAAGGCCGATCAACTGTTTGAGGAACTGTTGCCCGATCTCGACCGGCCTGCGTGGGTCATCCTGCATCTGCGGCGGGTGATCCAGATCGATTTTTCCAGCGTGCGGCTGTTGCAGCAAATCGCCGCGCGGCTGGACCGGCACGGCGGCGAACTGCTGTTTTGCGAGGTGCGCGAAGATCTGGGGCTGGGGCGGGAAGTTGAACGCACGCTGCGCAAGCTCAGCCTGCGGCCGGGGCGGCTCAATGTCAAAACCTTCGCCGCCGCCGACCTGGCGCTGGAATACGCCGAGAATGCCCTGCTGAATGCGCTGGGCGTCGCGCCGACGGTGCTGGAGCATCGCGTGCCGCTGGCCGCGATGGATGTCTGCAGGAACATGCGACCGGAACAGATCACCGCGCTGGCGGACGTGCTGCGACCCTGTGAGCTGGAGCGCGGCCAGCGGCTGTTCGCAGCCGGCGACCCCGGCGAGGAACTGTATCTGGTGCTGCGCGGCCGGGTGGACATTCGCCTGCCCGCCGCCGGCGAGCGGTACAAGCGGCTGGCGATCTATGGGCCGGGCACCCTGTTTGGCGACATCGCCTTTCTCGATCCCGGCCCGCGCGCCGCTGCTGCGGTGGCGGTCAAGCCGAGCGAACTGCGGGTGCTCAGCCGGGCCGATTTCAACCGGCTGCGGGACCGCGACCCCGATACCGCTATCGCCCTGTTGCTGGCGCTTGGCCAACAGCAAAGCCGCGCCCTGCGCTGGAGCGCGCGGGAAATCCAGCGGTTGATTCAGTGGTAGTCACGATGGACATGGACTATTCCTCTCCTCCACATACCCCAGCCACAGATCCAGCCGGGCATGCGCTTCGTCCACGCCCAGCCGGGCCGGGGCCGAAAACAATTGTACGCTGAAGATTCCGCTGGCCTGCGGATAGTCGGATTGCAACTGGCGCCGCACCAGCGCCAGCGCCGTGGTCGCCGCCCCCCGGCTCAGCTTGTCGGCCTTGGTCAGCAGGATATGAACGGGAAGCTGGCGGTGCGCGCAGCTCGCCAGCAGCCCATCATCCAGCGCTGTCAGGGGATGACGCACATCCATCAGCAGCATCAAACCGCGCAAGGCGGCGCGTTCACGCAAATAGCGATCCAGCAGCGCCCCCCAGTGACGACGAATCGCCTCGGGCACCCGAGCGTAGCCGTAGCCCGGCAGATCCACCAGGTAGCGGTCTGGCGTCACCTGAAAAAAGTTGAGCAACTGGGTGCGTCCGGGGGTCTTGCTGACCCGCGCCAACTGGCGCTGGCCGGTCAATACGTTCAGGGCGCTGGATTTGCCGGCGTTGGAGCGCCCGGCAAAGGCGACTTCCCGGCCCGTATCGACGGGAAGCTGCGCCAAGGCATTGACGCTATTGATAAAATGAGTCGCCTGATAGCGGATGGCGGACGGAGTGGCTACGGAAACAGGGATAGACAAGTCAGGGTTTTTCATTGAACTCAAGGGCTAAAACTGATATATAAAACCGCCGCTTCCACGGGGGGGAACCGATCCCATGGCATACGGATTCCACCGCCGCCAAGCGAGGCTCGGTCGCTGATCCGCGCTGTGTTTCGCGCGACAGCGGCAGGTCGCCCGAACCGAATATCATCATCGTACAGGAGCCTTCCAAAAATGAAAAAACTCGTTGTGATCGCCGCGACGTGCGCGCTGCTCGGTTCCGCGACTACCGCGCTAGCCGCTGGCGATGCTGCCGCTGGCAAGGCCAAGTCCGCCACCTGCACGGCTTGCCACAATCCGGACGGCAACAGCACCAATCCCCAGTATCCCAAGCTGGCCGGACAGAGCGCCGATTATCTGACCAAGCAGCTCATGGAATTCAAAAGCGGCGCGCGCGTCAACGCGATCATGGTCGGCATGGTGGCGCCGCTGAGTCCACAGGATATGGAGGACCTGTCGGCTTACTACGCTTCACAGCAGATCGCCCGCGCCGCCGCCGATCCGGCGCTGGTTCCGGTGGGTGAGGCGATCTTCCGGGGTGGTAACCTGAACAGCGGCGTCTCGGCCTGCATGGCCTGCCACGGCGCAATCGGTGCGGGCAACCCGGCCGCCAAGTTCCCGGCGCTGGCCGGTCAGCACGCCGACTATATCGAAATCCAGCTCAAGGCGTTCCGCGCCATGGAGCGCGCCAACGACGCCGGCCAGATGATGCGGGGCGTCGCCGCCAAGATGACCGACCCGGAAATCAAAGCGGTCGCATCCTATATCCAGGGCTTGCAACAATAACAAGAACCCGGTCGAACTGGGCTGAATACCCCTGACGTAACTTTGTGATGAGGGTGGCCCCGGCGGCCACCCTTTTTTATCGCCGGCGCCGCCCCAAGCCGTGAACGGATTCACGCCGGCTGGGTCAAAAAGCCGTTTCCATCCTCTCCCTGTTGCTCCAACCCTGCCCAATTCCGGTCGTGACCGACACCATCCCCGCGCGCAAGCCCGCCCCGCGGCATACCCGGGGCTGGGTGCTGCTGGAGTTTCTCGGCTCCATGAATCTGGCCATCACCCTGTTGATGGCCGTCGCTATCGCTTCCGTGATCGGCACGGTTCTCCAGCAGAATCAGCCCTATTCCGACTATGTGCTGAAATTCGGCCCGTTCTGGTTCGAGATCTTTCGCGCGCTGGGACTGTACGACGTGTACGGCGCCGGTTGGTTTATCGCTATTCTGGGCTTTCTGATTTTGTCCACCAGCGTCTGTATTTACCGGCAAACCCCGATCCTGCTGCGCGAGACGCTGCGGTTTCGCACCGACGTACAGGCCCGTTCCCTGCGCGGTTTTCATCAGTGCGCGGAATGGCGATTGCCGGAGCGCGCAGCCGAGACGACCCTGGCGGCAGTGACGGGCGCCTTTCAGGTTCATGGCTATCGCTGGCGGCTCAGCGATTCCGGTGATCATCGGGTGGCGGCGGCGATGAAGGGCCGCTATAACCGGCTGGGCTATCTGTTCACCCATGTCGCGGTGGTGATGATTGGCGTCGGCGGGCTGCTGGATGGCAATCTGTGGCTGAAGCTGAAGGAATGGCGCGGCGACATCATCCTGGAAACCCGCGATCTGGCGGCCCGTGACATTCCCCCGCAAAGCCGGCTGGAGCCTGGCGCGGCTTGGGTTTTTCGCGGCAACGTGATGTTGCCTGAGGGCGCCGCCGCCAATTTCGTGTTTCTGCGCCTGCGCGACGGGTTCCTGTTGCAGGAATTGCCGTTCGCCATTGAGTTAAAGGATTTTCAGGTCGCCTATTACGACACCGGCCAGCCCAAGTCCTTTGTCAGCCAGGTGTTGATCCATGACCAGGAACATCTCGGCGATCAACCGCTGGCGGCGACCATCCGCGTCAATCATCCGCTGGTCTATCGCGGCTACGCCATCTATCAATCCGATTTCGGCGATGGCGGCTCCAAACTGGAACTGAAAGCCTGGCCGCTGGCCGCCAGCGCCCTGCAACCGGTTGAGGTCAAGGGCGAGGTGGGCGGTACGCTCAAGGTCGGCGGGCCGGAGGGCGCGCTGAGTCTGGAGCTGGACGACTTCCGGCTGTTCAACCTGCTGCCGGAACCCGCTGCCCAGCCTGATGACCGCAAGTTTCGCAACTTTGGTCCGAGCATGGGATTCAAACTGCGCGATGCCGTGGGCGAGGCGCGCGAGTACCTGAGCTATATGGCGCCCGTGCAACTGGACGGGCGCTGGTTTTTCATCAGCGGGATGCGCACCCGGCCCGGTGGCGAGTACCGTTATCTGCACATCCCCGCCGACGCCCGCAGCAGCCCCGAACGCTTTCTGCGCTTCAACGCCCGGCTGCATGATGAAAGCGGGCTGCGCACCCTGCTGGCCCAGGCCGCGCCCGTCGGCGACAGTCCCGACTTTCAGCGGGATTTCAACCAGGTGCGGCTGAATCTGCTCGATCTGTTCCTGCGGGGCGGATTTACTGCCGTGGTGGAGCAGGCCAAGGCAGTGGTGCCCGCCGACCGGCTTCAGGACGCGACCGCGCTGTATCTGAACCTCCTGCGTCAAACTCTGGCCGAAGTGTTTATCGCGCTGCTGCGCGAGGAAGGTCTGCCGGTGGAACAGGGCATCGGTGAGCGCGAGGAAGCCTTTTTCAACGATGCCCTGACTGCGCTGGCGGCGCTGCCGGCCTATGGTTCGCCGTTTTATCTGCAACTGACCGGTTTTCAGCAGGTGGAAGCTTCGGGTTTGCAAGTGACGCACAGCGGGGGCGTCGGGGTGGTCTATACCGGGTTTCTGCTGCTGGTCACGGGGATTTTTCTCCTGTTTTATACTTCACACCGTCGGCTGTGGGCCTGGCTGGCGGTTGAAGCGGATTCGATGCAACTGATTGTGGCCGGGACCGGCAATCGCCGACAAACCGAGTTTGCCCGGGAGTTCACGGCGCTCAAGGCGACGCTGGAACAGCGGTTGGGGCCGCCGCTGCCACGACCGACCCCTTCTCTCTAACCCTTTCCCCCGCCAGGCGGAACAGGGAACCCAATTTCACCAGAGGCAGCATAACCATGGCGGTAACCCGCGAAGCGATGCTGGAGCAATGGGAACCGTCGCCCTGGTGGCGACGGCTGACGATGAGCGACGCGCTTTGGGCGCTGCTGGTCATGGCCGGCGCGGGCGTTGCCGGCGGGTTCTATCAAGCCTGGATGGACGGTTATGAAGTCGCCATTCTGGCCGGCAGCGCGCTGGCGCTGATCGCCTGGGGGCTGTACTGGCGACCGGTGCGGCCGTTCGCGCTGGTGGTGACCGCCTTGACGCTGCTGGCGCTGTGGCGCTACGGCGTGGATTACGAACTGCGCAAGAGCGATTTCTGGCTCAAGTATTTTCTGGAGAGCCAGGCGGCGTTCATGTGGATGAGCACCCTGTACGTGCTGGCGACCGTGACCTATTTCGCGGCGCTGTTTTCCCGTTCCGGGTTCATCGGCCAGACCGCGACCGCCCTGACCTGGAGCGCGACGGTCATGGGGCTGACCGGTCTGCTGGTGCGCTGGCGTGAATCCTATCTGCTGGGCGCGGACATCGGCCATATTCCGGTCAGCAACCTGTACGAAGTGTTTGTCCTGTTCGCGCTGATCACCGCGCTGCTCTATCTGTTTTACGAGGACCGGCATCGCACCCGCACCATGGGCGGTTTCGCCCTGCTGGCGATCAGCGGCGCGGTCGCCTTCCTGCTGTGGTACACCTTCGACCGCGAAGCCCATCACATCCAGCCGCTGATTCCGGCGCTGCAAAGCTACTGGATGAAGATTCATGTGCCGGCCAACTTCATCGGCTATGGCGCGTTTGCCCTGGCGGCGATGCTGGGCATGGCTTATCTGCTGCGCCAGCGCGCCGAAACGCACCGTCCCGAGGGCCTACTGGCCCGGGTGTTGCCGCCGCTGGAACTGCTGGACGAGGTAATGTACAAGGCCATCGCCCTGGGCTTTGCCGCCTTCACCCTCGCCACCATCCTCGGCGCGCTGTGGGCGGCGGAAGCCTGGGGCGGCTACTGGTCCTGGGATCCCAAGGAAACCTGGGCGCTGATCGTCTGGCTCAACTACGCGGCCTGGCTGCACCTGCGGCTGACCAAGGGCTGGCGCGGTGCGCCGATGGCCTGGTGGGCCGTAATTGGCCTGTTCGTGACCCTGTTCGCCTTTCTGGGCGTCAACATGTTTCTGTCGGGGCTGCATTCCTACGGTTCGTTGTAGCGCTGCCCGATATCCCTGTTCCCCATTCCCAACCTCCCTGCTTCCTACCGATGGAGATCGCCCCATGCCGAATTCGCTCCGCCGCCTGCTGTTGCTGCTGGTCTGCGCGCTGCCGCTGACGGTCGTCCACGCCGCCGATTCCCCCGAACCGCCCTTCCAGGAGGGCCGGGATTACGCGCGCCTGCCGACGCCGCAGCCACCCGCCACGCCCGGTAAGGTCGAGGTGATCGAGTTTTTTTCGTACACCTGCCCGCACTGCTACGATCTGGATCCCACCGTAAAGGAATGGCTCAAGCGCAAACCGGACAACGTGACCTTCACCCAGATCGCGGTTGCGTTCGGCGCCAACTGGGAGCCGAGCGCCCGCGCCTACTACGCCGCCGAAGCGCTGGGGGTGCTGGACAAGGTGCATCAGCCCCTGTTCAGCGCGCTCCATCAGGAACGGCGCAAGCTGAGCACCGAGGATGAACTGGCGGCGTTTTTCGCCGAACACGGGGTGGATCAGGCGGCTTTCCGCAAGGCATACGCCTCGTTTCAGACCGAGACCCAGTTGCGGCGCGGCAACCAACTGGCCCAGCGCTTTGGAGTACGCGGCGTGCCGGCGGTGATCGTCAACGGTCAGTATGAGGTGCGTTCGGCCAAGCCGTTCGAGGTGGTGGACTTCCTGATCACCCTGCCCGTCGTTGCGCCGCCGAGTTGAATGGAATCGTTATGGCCGATCCTGCTGCGCCGCGCCGCCTGCGGCTGCTCAGCTACAACATTCAAAGCGGGCTGACCACCCGCAAATATTCCCAGTATCTGACCCGCAGTTGGAAACATCTGGTGCCGGTGCCCTCGCGGATGGTCAATCTCGACAGCATCGCCCAGGTGCTGTCCAGCTATGATCTGGTCGGCTTGCAGGAGGTCGATGCCGGCAGTCTGCGCAGCGGGTTCGTCAACCAGGTGAAGTATCTGGCCGATCAGGCCGGGTTTACCCAGGTCTTTGATCAATCCAACCGCAAGATCGGAATGATTTCCCAGCACGGCAACGCAGCGCTGAGCCGGATTCGTCCGGACGCGATCACCGAGCACAAGTTGCCGGGGCTGATTCCGGGTCGGGGGGTCCTGGAGATTCGGTTCGGCGCGGGCGCGGACGCCCTGCATGTGCTGATCCTGCACATGGCGCTGGGCCGGCGCGGCCGGATGCGACAGATCGACTTTCTGGCGGAACGGGTGCGCGATTACCCGCATGTCATTTTGATGGGCGATCTTAACTGCGATGCGGCCAGCCCGGAGTTGACCGTGTTGGTGAATGCGGCGGGCCTGCGCCTGCCAGGAACGGACCTGCCGACCTTTCCCAGTTGGCGGCCGGATCGGCAACTGGATCATATCCTGGTGTCACCCTCAATCACGGTCGAACGGGCCTGGGTGCCGAATTGCGCCTTTTCCGACCATCTGCCCATCGCCATGGAGGTGCGATTACCGGACGTAGTGCGGCTGGAATGGGACGCGCCGCCGCTGCGGACGATGGCGCCTCCCGCCAGCGCCAGCGCTGCCTTGGTCCAGGTGGCGCGCCGCCCCTAGCCGAGATCGGAAGCCCGGTCGCAGCGGCTATCGCGTTTCAGCCCAGCGGCGGATCGGCCAGGCGGAATCGTGCTGAATCTTCTTCATCTTTCGCTGGAAAATATGATCGACCTCCACTGTCATTTATTACCCGGTATTGACGACGGCGCGCCCGATCTCGCCACGTCGCTGGCCATGGCCCGGATTGCTACCGGGGATGGAATTACCGTTACCGCCTGCACCCCGCATATTTATCCGGGGATGTACGACAACAACGGTTCGGCCATTCGCAAGGCGGTGGCGGAACTCCAGACCCGGCTGGATGAGGCGGGCATCCCGCTGCGGCTGACCCTGGGCGCTGATACCCACATCGCCCCGGACCTGGTGGAGGGTCTGCGCTCCGGACGGGTGCCCACTCTGCACGACAGCCGCTATTTCCTGCTGGAGCCGCCGCATCATGTCGCCCCACCCCGGCTGGCGGAAACGGTGTTCGATCTGCTGGCTGCCGGCTACGTGCCGGTGATCACCCATCCGGAGCGGCTGAGCTGGATCGAGGATCGCTACGAGACCTTCGTGGATCTGGCGCGCCAGGGGGCCTGGATGCAGGTGACGGCCGGGAGCCTGACGGGCCGGTTTGGTTCCGCCGCCCAGTATTGGGGCGAGCGGCTGCTGGACGAGGGCTGGGTGCATATTTTGGCCACAGACTCGCACGGCGTGGACCGGCGGCCGCCGTTGCTGGCCGAGGGACAGCGGGCGGCGGAACGCTGGGTCGGCGGCGAGGAAGCGTATCATCTGGTGCAAACCCGTCCACAAGGTATACTCAATAATTTGGAACCCGAACGATTGCCGGCGGCGCTGGCCCTGAGTGCGAACACTCGTTCGAGTCATTCGAGACGCTCCTGGTTACAACGGTTGTTCGGGCGTAGCTAAATTTTTCAGTTTTCCTGAAAAAAGTGTTTGTGAGGTAAGACAAGTTGCGAGGAATAAAAGAATTTTTGCGGCTGGCGCCGTTGGTGGCGCTGCTGGGCGTCGCTGCCTGCGCCAGCTCTCCCGCCAGCGACACGGCAAGTTCTGCAGCGGCTTCGTCCCCAGTCCCGCCGGTTGCCGCCGGAGCGCCGGCGCCCACTGCGGTCGTCGGTTCGCCGTCCGCCGCGCCGGTTGCTGGCCCGGTTGCTGCGCCGAATGATTACCGGATCGGCCCGCAGGATCTGCTAAAGCTCGACGTGTTCGGGGTCGAGGCTCTGAGCAAGCGTTCGGTTCGGGTCAACGCCAGCGGGCAGGTTTCCCTGCCGCTGATCGGTACGATCCAGGCGGGCGGCCTGACCGCCGAGCAACTGGCGGCCGACATCGCCGCCCGGTTGGCCAAGGATTACCTGCAGGATCCCCAGGTCACCATCTTTATCGAGGAATTCACCAGCCAGCGGGTCACGGTTGCGGGCGCGGTCAAGACACCGAACGTCTTTCCGCTCAAGGGCCGGACGACGCTGATGCAAGCGGTGGCGCAAGCCGGCGGCCCCACCAACGTGGCCAATCTTGGCTCCGTCAAAATTCTGCGCCCGGAGCCGGATGGCACCCGCAAGGCGCTGGAATTCGATCTGGCCGCGATCCGCGATGGTCAGGTGCCCGACCCGGAAGTGCGGGGCGAGGATGTGGTCCAGGTCGAGACCTCGGCAGCCAAGGAGACCGTTCAGCAGTTGAAGGAATTCATCCTGCCCTTCTGGATTATCGCGCGCTGATCCCGTTACCGGTACACCTGTTTTTCCAAGGACTTGTCGTATGAGCACGCCCCAACTGCCCTGGCCTGTCGATTCCGATCCGCATCCACCGGGCCGGGCTTTGGCCGAACGCCCGGCCAGCGTCCCCATGCCGGCTCCACCCCCCCAGTCCCAGTTTGGAGGGGAAGAGTCCGAAGGCGACGAACTCAATCTCCGCGAACTGTGGCAGGTCATCCTCAAACGGCGCTGGACCATTCTGATCTTCACGCTGATTGTGGTCACCGCTGTGGTAACCGCCACCTACCTGATGACGCCGATCTATCGCGCCAGCCTGACCCTGCAGATCGACCGCGAGGACATCAAGATCATGCAGATGGGGGAAGTAGAGCCGACTGAAGGCGGGCGGGTCAGCCAGGATTATTACCAAACCCAGTACGAACTGCTGAAGAGCCGCAGTTTGGCGCTGCGCGTGATCAATCAGTTGGGGCTGGCCGATCTTCCGCCGGCGCCGGCGCCGCCTTCGCCACTGACCCAGTTCAAGCAATGGCTGGCGGGCTGGCTGCCGAAAACCGACGACGCAAAACCGGAGCCGCCCTCGGAAAATGCGCGGATCGAGGGCGTCATCAGCGGGTTTCTGGGCAAATTGACCGTCGAACCGGTGCGCAACTCGCGGCTGGTCAAGCTGCACTACGACAGCCCGGATCCCAGGCAGGCAGCCGCTATCCTCAACGCCGTGGCCAAGAGCTACATCAACCTGAATCTGGAGCGGCGCTTCGACGCCTCGTCCTATGCCCGCAACTTCCTGCAGGAGCGCTTGCAGCAGGTCAAGGTCAAGCTGGAGGATTCCGAACGGCAGTTGGTCGATTTCGCCCGCCAGCAGGGCATCATCAACGTCGATGACAAGCAGAGCATCGTGACGCAGAGCCTGTCGGCTACCAACGCTGCGCTGTCCGCAGCGGAAGCGAAACGGATCGCTGCCGAGGCGGCCTACCGGCAGATGAACGCCACCCGTGGGCAAGGAGCCAGCCAGATCCTGGACAGCAAAACCATTCAGACCCTCAAGGAAACCAAGGCCAAGCTGGAGGCCCAGTACCAGGACAGTCTCAGCATCTACAAGCCGGCCTATCCGACCATGGTGCAGTTGCGCAATCAGATCGGTCAGCTCGACAGCCTGATCAACCAGGAAATCGCCAGTATCCGTAGCGCAGTGACCGCCACCTACGAATCCGCCCGAGCCGAAGAGGCGTTATTGCAAGCCAGTCTCAACCAGACCAAGAAGGACGTGCTGGAACTGCAAAGCCGCAGCATCCAGTTCAACATCCTGCGCCGCGAGGTGGATACCAACCGCCAGCTCTATGACGGCCTGCTGCAACGTTTTAAGGAAGTGGGCGTGGCGGCCGGCGTCGGCACCAACAATATTTCCATCGTGGACGAGGCCAAGACGCCGATTTGGCCGTACAAGCCCAACCTGCGGCTGAACGCGCTGCTGGCGCTGGTGCTGGGCTTGCTGGGCGGCGTCGGCCTGGCTTTCCTGTTCGAGCATCTCGATGATACCTTCCGGCGGCCCGAGGAACTGGAAAAGCTGCTGGGATTGCCGGTGCTGGGGGTGATTCCCATGACCCGGATGGCGCGCGGCGTGGATCGGCCCATGGCCCTGGTGGGCCACGACGATCCACGGTCGGCCTTCGCCGAGGCCTACCGTTCGGTGCGCACCGCTTTGCAGTTCTCGACCGCCAGCGGCGTACCCCGGTTGCTGACCGTGACCAGCGCCATGGCCGGCGAGGGTAAAACCACCACCGCGCTCAGCCTGGCGATCCAGTTCGCCCAAGCGGGCAAGCGAACCCTGCTGATCGAGGCCGACCTGCGCAAGCCCTCGCTGCACCGCGCCCTGCGGCTCGATAACCAGGTGGGATTGACCAACTACCTGGCCGGCGGCGAGGCGCAGCCGGTGGATATCGCCAAGCCCACCGACATCCCTAACCTGTTCGTCATTCCGTCCGGGCCGTTGCCGCCCAACCCCGCCGAACTGCTGTCGTCGGCGCGGATGATCGAATTGCTGACGCTGGCCGCCGGAAAATTCGACCAGGTGATCCTGGACAGCCCGCCACTGCTGGGGCTGGCCGATGCGCTGATCATCGGCCATCTCTGCGAGGGGACGCTGCTCACCGTGGAGATGGGCAGCACCCCGCGCGGTTACGCGCAGGGCGCGCTCAAGCGGTTGCGCGAGGCGCGGGTCCATGTGCTCGGCGCCATTCTGACCAAGCTGGAGGCCCGAGCCGGCGCCTACGGCTATCGCAGCTACTACTATTACCACACCGATTATTACGGCGAAGCGCCCCCCGATGCCAAGAAACTGCCGGCTTAGGCGTGGTGTCGGGGGACAGGGAACAGGCTCCCCTTCGCCACGGGGTGGGGAGGCCGGGAGCGAGGGCGATGACCGCCGCCGACATCGTTGACTGGGCCTTGGCTTGCTATCGAACGCCGCTGGCGTATCAGGACCGGTTGTCCCTTGCCGCCGCCCTGCCGGAAGGCATGGATCGTTTATTGTGGCTGGCGAACGGTTCACCGGAGGCGCTGGAGGCGGGCGTTCAGCAGACCGGCGCCAGGCCCCAGGAACTGCGGGATGCGGCCCGGTTCTGCGTCCAGCAGTTGTGCTTCGCTCGCGAAGCCGACCCTTACCGGGTGCTTGGCGTTGAACCCGGTGCGCCGCCGGAACGGATCAAGGAACACTACCGCCTGCTGATGCGGCTGTTCCACCCCGACCGCGCTGTTGGCCGCGAAACCTGGACCGAGCATTACGCCAGCCGGGTGAATGAAGCCTGGACGGCGTTGTCCCGGTCGCAGAACCACGCCGTTCAGGACCGCCCGCCCGCCCTCCGGATCCCGGCTTGGGATACCCTCAGCCCGGTGGCGGAACGGGCGACCGGGCGGTCCCGGCCGCCGCCAGTCCGTAACCCTCCCGTGCGAAGGTTTCGAGCGCCGCGCCGGTGGTTGCCGAGTCTGGTGTTGGGCGGATTGACGCTGGCGGCGGCGGTGGTTGTGCTGGGCGGATTCTACCTGGATCAATCTTCGGTCGGCCGAACCGGGTTCCGTCCAACCAGCGATGCCAATTTCGATCCACCCGCTGGCGTGGCGACAGCTTCGGAACCCGCCGGCGCGCTCGCTCCGCTCTTGGCCGCACCGGACTGGCGGGCGCTGGAACAGCGCGAGCAACAGGCTCAGCGGCAGGTCGCCCGGTTGCAGGAGCGACATGAGCAACTGGAGCAAAACCGCCGGGAACAGATTGCAGTGGAAGAGGCGTTGCTGGAAAAAGTGCGAACGGAACGTTCCCGACTCGAGGAGCAGGTGAAAGCCGAGCAGGCGCGAGTGGCGCAAGTCCGGGCCGAGCGGCTGGCGGTCGAACAACAGCGATTGATGCAGTTGCAGGCCGAGCAGGCGCGAGTGGAACAGGTTAGAGTCGAACGGCAGTGGGCCGAGCGGCGACGACTGGAAGAATTACAGGTCGAACGGGCCAGGGCTGAACGGCTGGCTGACGAACTGCGGGCCGAGCGGCGGCGGATGGAACAGGCCAAGGTCGAGCAGGCCAAGGTCGAGCAGGCCAAGGTCGAGCAGGCCAAGGTCAAGCAGGCCAAGGTCGAGCAGGCCAAGGTCGAGCAGGCCAAGGTCGAGCAGGCCAAGGTCGAGCAGTTGAAAGCGGAGCGGGTTCAGGTTGAGCGGCAGCGGCTGGAGGAGCAATTAAAGGCCGAGCGGGCGCGGGTGGAGCAGGCGCAGGTGGAGCAGGCGCGGGTGGAGCGGGCGCGGCTTGAGGCTGCGGCGAATCGTGCGCCGGTGGCGTCAATGACCGTCACGGACGCCGCGCCTGATCGGCATGATTTGACCGCCGCCGATCTGGAGAGTCTGATGAACCGCTATACCCGTGCTTACCAGCAGGAAGATCTAAACAGCGTCATGGCGCTGTTTGGAGCCGGCGCGCGTGATCGTGTTCATCGAGATTATGCGGCGCTGTTCGCTAGGCACCGTGTTCGTGGGTTGTGGTTGCAAGACCTCCGCTGGTTGTTTCGTGGCGGGTCCGCCAGCGGTTCTGGCCGCTACGAATTGCGGTTGGAGGGGCGCAACGACGGCGAACCGCGCCAGATAAAAGGGAACATTCGTTTCACTGTGCAAAAGCGGGGCCGTCAAGTGCTGATTGAGGCTATTGAGTATGACTGGCCGGGCAGTTGAACGAAGGTGGGCCGGAAAATCACCGTCAGCAGTACGCGGAGCATGACAAAAACAATCAAGGGCATCGGGTTGTTGCTGGTTGCCGGGATTTTGGCCTGGCGGGTGCTGGTTAATGGTCTGGCGGATTATTACGCTGCTGAGGGAACCGTGGAAGCGGCCAATGGCGCTTTGCGCTGGCGCGGGAACCACCCGGCGGCGCTGTACCAGCGGGGCCTGACGTTGGGCGCGAGCGAACCGGCGGCGGCAGAGCAGTCGCTCCAGGCGGTGGCCTGGGCCAATCCCACCCATGCGCTGGCGTATCTGATGCTGGCCGAACGGTGGGTCAAGAGCGGTCGGCAGGCGGCGGCTGTTAAGCTGGTGGAGATCGCCGATGCACTGGGGCCGCTGCGCAGTCCAGCGTTAGCGCGCTCGGCCGCTTTCTGGCTGGGGCAGAACCGGCTGGATCGCGCACTGGCGCGCTGGAGCATGTTGCTGCGGACCCGGCTGGAGACTGCGACCCTGTTGTATCCGATTCTGCTGAAGCTGGCCGAGGATCCCGCCACCCGGCGGTTATTGCAACCGCTGCTGGCCGATCCGCCCGAATGGTGGAACGGGTTTTTCGCTTATGCAACCGCGAACGCGATACAACCGGAAACGGTGATCTTTCTCTACCAGAATCGCAACCGGCATGGAGCCTTGCCCGACGTAGACGAACAGCGGACGTATCTGGGCCGGTTGTGGAAGGAAAACCGCTGGCTGGAGGCTTATCTGGCCTGGTTGAACGGTCTGGACGAGCAGCAGACCAGAGCGATGGGCAGTGTATACAACGGCAGTTTCGAAGCGCCAGTCACCAATCTGGGCTTCGACTGGCGCATTTCGCCACCGCGTGGAGCGAAAATCGAAACCATCGAAACCTATGGCGCGCAGGGTGAAAAGGCCCTGCACGTCAGCTTTAACGGTGAGCGGGTGCGATTTCAGCATGTCACGCAGTATCTGTTCCTCGATCCGGGGCGCTACCGATTGCAGGGGCGGGCGCGACCGGACGGACTCAAGGCTGAACGCGGGTTGCGCTGGCGATTGCGTTGTGTCAGCGCAAACGCTTTGCTGGCCGAGAGTGAGTTGTTCGTCGGTTCGGACGAGTGGCGAAGTTTCGTGGTGGAGTTCGCGATACCCTATCAGGGATGTCCAGCGCAATTGCTGCGACTGGAACTGGATGGCCGGGTGGAACTGGAGTTCGAAGTCCAGGGCGATGTCTGGTTTGATGACCTGGCGGTTACCCGGCTGGAATGAGCGTCCCGACGCTTGCCCGTTACAATTTTAAGCTGGACTTGAGGATGGGGGATGAGTATAAATGATATGGATTTCTATCATTGGAACACGAGTTGTGGTAGGGGAATTTGGGGCTTTGCGGAGAGGAGGAAGCAGCATGAACAAAGGGTGTCTGAAGTCGGGATTGGCCGCGCTGCTGAGCGGGGCTGCGCTGATGGCTTTGGCTGCTGATCCGGTAGCGGTGTTGCAGCAACCACAAGGCAAGGTATTCATCAGCCAAGGCAAGGTCATGGCGCCGGCTCAGCCCGGCGTCGCGGTGTATCCAGGCAACCGGGTGGTAACAGCGGCCAGCGGCGGAGTCAGTGTGGTGTATGCGGATGGCTGCAAGGTGGTTCTGCCGGAAAATAGCCTGTTGGTGCTGGGTGATCGCAAGCAATGCGAAGCCGGCTTGGCGCGAGTTCGCACCATTGGCGGTTTCCAGAACGCGCGGATCGGCCAGGCTCCCCCTCCGATCGCGGACTTGCAGCGCTTGCAAAAAGACGTGCGCGTCAATCAGGAAGTAGCGCAGAACAACATGGATGTGCGTCGCGATGATCAGATCGTGACCGGTAAGGAGAGTAAGGTCACAGTGGCTTTCCGGAGCTGCGAGGTGGAAGTGGGGCCGGAGGAGCAGGTCACGGTCGACGAGTTGCGAGCGCGATGCAAGGATGGCGTTTTTTTGGCGAGTGGTGGAAACATGGGTTCCGAGATAGCGATCATCAAGCGGCCGCAGGGCAGCGTGACGGTCGGCAATGCGGCGGCTCGGGTTAATATGGGCGTCTATGGCAACAGCCAGATTAGCACCGGTGCGGGTAGCAAGGTTACCGTGGTTTTTAAGGCTTGCGAAGTCGTGGTGGATGCGGAAACTCAGGTTAAGGTTGGAGATTTGGTGGACCAGTGCACCGGCGGCCTCTGGGCGGATGCGGGTGCTGGCAGTGGCGCGGGTGCTGGCAGTGGCGCAGGTGGTGCAGCGGGTGCAGGTGGTGCAGCGGGCGCGGGCGCCTGGGCGATAGGTGGCGCCGGTTTAATCCTCGTTGGGGCCGCCATAGCCGATAACAACAATAACGATAATAGGCCCGCCTCGCCGTTCTAATCATCATTGAATATCATGCAGGAAACAGGTCCGAACCGCGCCGGCGACCCCGGCGCGGTTCTTTTTTACGGTCTCATCGCCCTGCTGGCGTTCGCACCGCTGTTCCGGGCCGGCAGTCGACCGTTGCCGCTGCTGGTGATGGAACTGGCGGCGCTGGCGTTACTGGTCTGGCGGTTCTGGCGGGCGCCAGCGGGAGGACCACCGCTGTCTCATCCGGCGCGGATTTTTCTGGCGTTGCTGTTTCTATTGCCGCTGGCGCAGTTGTTCCCAGCGCCGATAGCGCTTTGGGGCAGCCTGCCAGGTCGGGCGTTCTACGCCGGAGCGTTGGAGCAGGCCGGCATCAGCGGCGCTGGCTTCGACTGGCGTGCGATCTCGCTGATTCCGACCGCGACCGAGTCCGCCTGGCTGGCGCTGTTGCCGCCGCTGGCTGTTTTTCTGGCGGCAATCCATCTGCCCAGCCAGCAATTGCTGCGGCTGGCGCTGGTGTTCCTGGGCATCGCGACCGCTGAAGCGCTGCTGGGGCTAATCCAGTATGGCGATGGATCGGACAGCGTGTTCCGGTTGGGCAATACTCTGATGGGCGAAAGCGCCTCGGGCACCTATATCAATCGCAACCATCTGGCGGGCCTGCTGGAGATGGCGCTGCCGGTGGCGCTGGCGCTGCTGGCGGCCACGGTCGGCCACGGTCGCCCTCCGCATGCCAGCGGCAGCCGGGGGCGGCGTGGGCGCACGTTCCGGCAGTGGCTGGCCCGGTTCAGCGTGGCGCGCGTCAACCAGGCGGCCATTTACGGCGTGGTAGCCATGGCCATCCTGCTGGGGCTGATCTTTACCCGCTCCCGCGCCGGCGTCAGTATGGCGATGCTGGGCATTCTGCTTTCTACCTTGATCTTCTCGAATCGGCTGGGCGGACGTAACGTCTACGGATTGATTGGCACCTTCACCGCTATCGGGGTGGGGCTGGCCAGTCTGATCGGGCTAGCGCCGGTGTGGAGCCGGTTCACTATGCAGGATCCAGTTGATGACGCGCGCTGGAAGATTTTTGACGCTACCCTGCAAGCTATCGGTGAGTTTTTTCCGCTGGGCAGCGGAGCCGGCACCTTTGAGGACGTGATGCGGCGCTTTCATCCGGCGGATTTCCCGGGAGTGACCATCAATCGCGCCCACAACGACTATCTGGAATGGTTGCTGGAATGCGGAATCATCGCGGGACTGTTGATCGTCGTCTGGCTGCTGTTCTACGTTCGCCAGTGGGGGCGGGTGTGGAAACGGGGCGAGTGGACGCCATTCCGGTTTGCCCAGGCGGGGGCGGGGATTGCATTGCTATTGATGATGTTGCACAGCCTGGTGGACTTCAACCTGCGGATTCCGGCGAATGCGGTGTTCACGGCGTTGTTGGCTGCGGTATTTTTCCACCGTTCGCTGGAGGAGGAACGACAGCGGTCGTCCCGGCGGCGGGAATCTTCTCGCAACGTCGATGAGGGAAGCAAACCGGGTCCGCCGCCGACCTCCACCATTCCGCCAGAGAATCAGGTGAATCCGTTTGCGCAGTGACCCGCCGCGCCGGTATGCGTATTGAATACAGGGGTCTTCAGCGCTTCCTGTAGAGTTGGCCCGTGCGGACCGGGTCAACGCGCACACGTTCACGCCCCTCTCCCGCTGGCGGGAGAGGGGTTGGGGGAGAGGGCGAGGGGCATGAATGATGACTTCAGGTTAAAAGACGCCGTTCTGACGGGCGGCCCGCTTTCCTTCCCCGGCCTGAATTCCGGGGTTTCTCGCGGAAGATCTTGATGAATCAAAATGATTTTCAACGGCTGGTCGACCAGGGTTTCAACCGGATTCCCGTCGCTCGCGAAGTCCTGGCCGATCTCGATACCCCGCTCAGCACCTATCTGAAACTGGCTGATGCGCCCTACAGTTATTTGCTGGAATCAGTGCAGGGCGGGGAAAAATGGGGCCGCTATTCCATCATTGGCTTGCCCTGTCGCAAGATCATCCGGGTGCGCGGCCAGCGGGTCACGGTGGAACACGCCGGTGAAATCGTGGAGACGCTGACCGCCGCTGATCCGCTGGCCTGGATCCAGGACTTCCAGAACCGCTATCGAGCGCCGGCGCACGGTGACGGGCTGCCGCGCTTCATCGGCGGTCTGGTTGGCTATTTCGGCTATGACACGATTCGCTATATCGAGCCGAAGCTGGCGCAATGTCCGAATCCCGATCCGCTGGACAACCCGGACATCCTGCTGCTGGTGTCCGAAGACGTCGTGGTGTTCGATAACCTGGCTGGTCGGCTGTATCTGATCACCCTGGTCGATCCGGCCATCGAGCGCGCCTATGCCCGCGCCCAACAACGGTTGGACGAGTGGGTGGAAAAACTGCGGGCGGGCCGCTCGCTGTATGCGTCCCGGCGTCCGCCACTGAACGCCGGGACCGCTGAATTTGTGTCCGGGTTTACCCAAGCGGGATTTGAAACCGCCGTCGCGCGGATCAAGGACTACATTCTGGCCGGCGACTGTATGCAGGTGGTGCCCTCGCAGCGCCTCTCCGCGCCGTTTCAGGCGGCGCCGCTGGATTTATACCGGGCGTTGCGCGGCCTGAATCCCTCGCCCTACATGTATTTTCTGCATCTGGGCGATTTCCACATTGTCGGCTCCTCGCCGGAAATTCTGGCGCGGCTGGAAGAGGGCCTGTTGACCGTGCGGCCGATTGCCGGCACCCGCCAGCGCGGCGCGACCGAGGAGCAGGATCAGACGCTGGAAGCCGAATTGCTGGCCGATCCCAAGGAACTGGCGGAACACCTGATGTTGATTGACCTGGGCCGCAACGATGTGGGCCGGGTCAGTGAAATCGGCAGCGTTCGCCTGACCGAAAAGATGGTGGTCGAGCGTTATTCCCATGTCATGCACATCGTTTCCAACGTCACCGGGCGACTGAGGCCCGGTCTGACCGCGATTGACGCCTTGCGGGCCACGTTCCCGGCGGGCACGGTCAGCGGCGCGCCCAAGATTCGCGCTATGGAGATCATTGACGAACTGGAGCCGGTCAAGCGGGGCGTCTACGCCGGTGCGGTCGGCTATCTGTCGTGGTCGGGGAACATGGACACCGCTATTGCCATTCGCACGGCGGTGCTCAAGGACGGGCTGCTGCATGTGCAGGTCGGCGCGGGCATCGTGGCCGATTCGGTCCCGGCCAGCGAATGGGAGGAAACCATGAACAAGGGCCGCGCCCTGTTCCGGGCGGCGGCGCTGGCGGAACAGGGCCTGGACGAGCCGGCAGCGGTGGGCATTTGAGCGACCGTCGCTTCCGCGACCGTCAGGCGATCTGCCGCAGTCCCGCCTGCCCCTGCCAGTAACCGTCGCACGCGCCATAAGGTAGCTTGACATTCAGCGCCCGCGCCGCTTCCAGCGGCTCGCGCTCCCCGCACAGACAGGCGGCGAAGGTTTCAATCACTGCTTCGGTATTCTCCGCCTGTGGACTGATCCGCAACACGTCCACGTTTAATTCCCGCAATTCCGCCAGTTCCGGCAACAGATTGCAGGTCTGAGCCGACTGGGTTTGAATGCCGTTGAGCGCCAGAAACGCCTGATCTTCGCGGGTGCTGAGAGTCAGCCCTTCAGGATCGTCCAGACAGCGGTACTGGCAATCGTCCTTGGGCAGGTTGTGATAGCGGGCGGTGAAGCAGCGGGCGGAATAGGCCAGCGGCATCCGCCCGTAGGCGAACACTTCGGTTTCCACTCCTGCGGGCCGTCCGGCCTGAATCGTCGCCAAGGTTTTCCGCGACAGTTCCACCGGCATGATCCAGCGTTTTGCGCCCAGCCCGGCCAGAAAGCGCAAGGTTTGATCGCTGTAGACGTTGATTCCGGTTCCCAATACGAACGGCGTTTTCCGCTCGGACAAAAGACGCACTGCGCCCATATCGTTGGCCTCGACGGTAAAGCGCCCGTTTTCGCAGAGCCGGCGCAAGGTTTTCAGTTCCGATTCCGCCTCCAGCAGCGCCATCGTCGAGAGTACGATTTCCTTGCCGGTCGCGCTGAGTCGTTCCGCCAAGTCCAGCCAGTCCGCCGTGTTCAGCGCATGGCGTTTCGAGCAGACGGTTTCGCCGAGATAGATGATGTCCAGTGGCGCGGCGCTGATGCGGTCGTAAAACTCCAGCAGTTGTTGTTTCGGCCAGTAATACAGCACTGGCCCCAGCGCCAGCTTCGGTTGATGTGCGGTCATGGTCGCGCTCCTCACTGCCAGGTTCGATGGTAAGCGCCGAGCGTGGTTTGCTGGCCTTCCGAGACTTTGCCCAGTTCCTTCAGCCATTCCGGTTTCGGCGTATAAGCGGCAGGGTTGCGCGAGCAGGCGTCAATCGCCGCCCGCCAAACCTGGGTGACCTGGGTGACGTAGGCCGGACTGCGCTGCCGGCCTTCGATCTTGATGGCGGCAATGCCCATCGCCTGCAAGTCCGGGAGCAATTCCAGGGTATTCAAACTGGTCGGCTCTTCAATGGCGTAATAGGTCTGCTCATTGACCCGGAACCGGCCCTTGCACAAAGTGGGATAACCGGCCGGTTCACCCGGCGCGTAGCGGTCGATAAGCAGGCCGCCGAGGCGGGTTTCCAGTCCTTGCGCGGTTTCTTCCCAGCGCACCGACTTGGCCGGGGAGCAAACCCCGCACATGTTCGGCGATTCGCCGGTGACGTAGGAGGAAAGCAGGCAGCGGCCTTCGACCATGATGCACAGCCCGCCGAAGCCGAACACTTCCAGATCGACCGGGCTGTTTTCCCGGACATGGCGGACTTGCGGCAGGGAGAGGACGCGCGGTAGCACGACGCGGCGGATACCGAATTGTTCGTGATAGAAGCGGATCGCTTCGTAGTTGGTGGCGGAGCCTTGCACCGACAGATGCAGCGGCAGGTTGGGATGCTGGCGGTGGGCGTAATCGAGGACGCTGATGTCGGCGGCGATCACCGCATCCACGCCCAGTTCAGCGGCCTGGTCAACGGCGCGTTGCCAGCGCGGCCAGCCGTCCGGTTGCGGAAAGGTATTGAGTGCGACAAAGACGCGCCGGCCCTTGGCGTGGGCGTATTGAACGCCTTGCGCGGCGGTTTTGCTGTCGAAATTCAGACCGGGGAAATGCCGGGCGTTGGTGTCGTCGCGGAAGCCGATATAGACCGAATCGGCGCCGTGATCGACGGCGGTTTTTAGTGAAGGCAGGTTGCCGGCGGGACAAACCAGCTCCAGCGGTTGCGGGTTAGGCATAGGGAATCAGGCTCGATTTCAGGATGTTGAAGAACTCAGGCGGCATCGCGCACCCAGACCAGGGTGCGGTTGTTGACGGGCATAGGATAGTCTCGCTGAAAGCGCAGGCGGTTGTCCCGCGCCAATCGGTCGAGATCAGCGAAATCGCGGATGCCGCTGGCCGGGTCGCGCTGTTTGAGCAGGGCGTCGAATTGAGCGTTGCTGGCGCTGGTGTAGCGACCGTCGTAGTTGAAGGGACCGTACAGGCAGAACGCGCCGCCGGGTTCCAGCACCCGCCCGACGCCCCGGAACAGGTTTTCCACTGCCGGCCAGTGCATGATGTGGGTGGTGTTGGCGGAAAACACGCCCGCCGTTTGCGCAATCGGCCACGGTTCGCAACAAACATCAAGTTCCAGCGGCGGGCGCAGATTGGGCAAATTCGCTTCGGCGATCCATTGGCGAATGCCGGGCAGGTAGTCGGCCTGATCGGTGGGTTGCCAGTCCAGATGCGGCAAGGCTCGCGCAAAATGGACGGCGTGTTGTCCGGTGCCCGCGCCGATTTCCAGAATCAGGCCAGGTTCGGTAAAAACCTCGCGCAATACAGCAAGGATCGGTTCCTTGTTTTGCTCGCAGGCTTCGGAATAGGGTTTGGCGTAGGGGTTCATGGTGATTCTGGAAGCCTAGCACAATGCCAATAATGGTGAAGTATCAATAACGATCTGACGGCTCAAATCAGGCATTATTAAAAGAGTTGTCCATCAATAACCAAAACTAAACTATTGAACAGCAAATGAATTTTTTAGGTTCCAGAGGCCGGCAGTCGCAAAAATAAAGTCATCCGCCAAATGTTTTAGATAGTTTCTCAGGCGAATGGTTAATACACGAAAAACTTTCATGCCGCCGATGGCATGTTCCACGAGTACCCGAACCCGTCCGATCTGACGATTTTCCCGCTTTTGCTGACGAGTTAACTTAGTAGGACTTTCGCTTGGAAGGGTCTCAATCACTATATATGGTATATATTTCGCTAATTACGCAACTATATGTAGGGTACAAGCGAAAGTCCTACTTAGGATCAGGATTCTGTTTTGACTTCCGTGGTTTTTTATGGGGAATATGAATATTTTCAGGCGATAAATAATCGGTCTTGATGCCTTGATAGCCCAGATCAGTAGAGGCGTTGGTCGAGGAAAA